>FTKL01000650.1_pt2 | contig 12785 bp, 12 predicted proteins | sample 2434061 | NCBI WGS metagenome assembly FTKL01 (sample SAMEA3914816, study PRJEB12502) | metagenome | biome: forest; material: soil | place: USA | collected 2011-09-16 | depth 0.3 m
CGGTCCGGACCGGAGCATCGACGGACGAGTTCGGGGTTGCCGCGTCTTTGCGCACCGCAGTCTTCCCGGACCCGGATCCTGAGGACCCTGAGTGCGTCGCCGGCCGGTTGTGCCGTTCGGCGAGCTCGATACCTACAGGGTCAGCATCGGCGACCTCGCGACCGCCCGAAGGCCGAGGCCGTCCTGTACTGCCCTGGCCGGATCGAGACCGCAGTTGGTGAACGCCCGGCTCCAGGCCACCTGACCGCACGGCGTCGCGGGGCCGATGCCGTGGATGTGGCGCTGTCCCGGTGGCCTGCGGTCGGGTGTCCGAAGGCTCGTTTCTGATCGCTCGTACATCCGGGCCGGTGGTGGTCACTGCGTCGGGCGGTCCCAGTGCGGGCTGAGGGCGATGGCCTGTAACTGGTCTGTGGTCAGCGGTGGTTCGGCGCGGGTGGGACGACCCGAGTCCGTGATCCCCTGGTCGGAGTTGACCGCGGTCACCCTGACCCGGCGGCCGTCCGGACGGGTGGCCGTCGCGACCCACATGAGCTGTCCGTTCGCCAGCGAGAGCTTGTCGGTGTTGACGGCCGTGCCGCTCGCGAGGACCTCGCAGAGGGGTGGGAGCGTCGGGCCGCACCCGACGGCGTCGAGGACGGAGTCCAGGACGGACACGTCGACGACGGCCGGACCCTTGCCGTCGTCGTAGAGCACGACGCCCGCGGCGGGTTTGCCCGTGTCCGGGCCGTCCTCGGGCGGCCCCTCGGTGACGCGGCCGTCGACGAAGGAACCGGTGCTGGACAGCCGGGTGGTCGTCCCCGGGGGGAGGAATGCCGCGAGTTGGGCGGAGAGCGGTCCTGACCGCGGCCCGCCGGCGAGCGGTGTCACCGACGAGGCCGCAGGGTGCGTGGGCGAGTAGGTGGGCGGGATGCTGGGTGTGGCGCTCGCCGAGAAGGTTGGCGTGACCGCGGGTGGCTGCGTCGCGGGGCGCGGATGGAGCTGCGCGGCGCCCAGGACGCCGGCGACGGTGACGAGGGCGGTCACCGCGCCGAGCTGGGCCCGGCGGACGAGGCGAAGCCTGCGGCCCCGGGCGGTGGCCAGCGTGACGAGGTCCGCGCGGTGGGGGCCGAACCGGGCGGAGGTGTGCTGCAGGGCGTCGTGCAGGCGCTGTCCGGGTGGCTGGTCGGACTGCTGATCGGGGGTCACGGTGCTCTCCGTTCGGTGGGGTGTGGATACCGGGCTCGGCCCGATCAGCTGTGTTCGAGGTCGGTGAGGAGGTCGTCGCCGAGGGTGTGGCGGAGCTTCGCCAGGGCCCGCAGGCTGCGGGTACGGACGGCGCCCTGGCTGATCTGGAGCATCCGTGCGGTCTCCTCGGCCGTGCGGTCCTCCCAGTACCGCAGGACCAGCACCGCCCGGTCCTTCGGCGCGAGCCGCGCCAGGCCGTCCTGAAGGGTCAGCCGCAGGTCCGGATCGTCCAGGACGCCGGCCGCGCCCTCCGGGAAGCGTTCGACGGGCTGTTCCTGGGCGCTGCGCCGGCGGCGGTAGGACACGAAGGAGCGGACGAGCACGGTGTGGGCGTACGCGACCGGTGCCTGGGTACGGTCGATGCGGCGCCAGGAGCGGTACATCTTGGCGAGGGTCTCCTGGACGAGGTCCTCGGCCAGATGGTGGTCGCCGGTGAGCAGGCACGCCGTGCGGAAGAGCTGGTCGCTGCGGGCGTGGGCGAACTCCAGGAAGTCCGCGGGTGTGTCCCCCACCGGCTGGTCCTTTCTCGAACGGATGTCACCCTCATACACGCGACGGGACCGCCCGCGCGTTACAGAGGCGCGCACCGTGGGAAACAGCCAGCCTCGGTCGTTGCCAGCGGCCTCGTCGAGGATCTCCTCGACGCCTGGGAGCGGGAGTTCGGGCTGCGACCGGTACGGGAGGAGACGGGACCCGAATCCCGAATCCCGGGGCCCTATCAACGTATCGGCGTTCACGCAGGCCGGCCGGCCCGCCTCCCGGACGTGGGGCAGCTGGTTCGCATCGGACGTCTTCGGGCGGCCGGGCTGCCCGGGTGACGACCACGACCGGCTACGCCGCTGGTCGCGCTGCCAGGGCCGCCGTTGTCGAAGCGCTGCGGACCGATGGCACCACCGTGCTGCGCAATGCAGGTCAGGTGGGGATGCGCGGGCACGACCTGCCAGACGACTCGCGACTGGGCCGATCTAGGTCATGACCTGACCTAGAGGGCCCCTATCGTGTCTCTTGTCGAGGAAACACCACTGCACGAAGGCGGAGAGACGATGACCGAGACCACCAACCAGCTTCGGACCCCGGCCCTTACCGGCGAGCGCGCCGACCTGCTTGAGCAACTCGCGAAGGCACGGTTCTTCCTTCGCTTCACCGCGAACGAGCTGACCGACGCGCAGGCCGTCGAGCGTTCCACCGTGAGCGAGCTCAGCGTGGGCGGGCTGGTCAAGCACGTCACCGCGGTGGAGAGGAGCTGGATCGGTTTCATCCTCGAAGGTCCGTCCGCGATGCCGGACTTCACCGCCATGACGGAGGAGGACTTCGCCCACCGCCAGGACGGCTTCACGCTGCTGCCCGGCGAGACCCTTGCCGGTGTACTCGCCGACTACGCCGAGGCGGCCCGCCGCACGGACGAACTGGTCGCCACTCTGCCCGACCTGGACCTTTCCCACCCGCTGCCGAAGGCGCCCTGGTTCGACGCCGACGCCGACTGGTCCGCCCGCCGCGTCCTGCTCCACATCATCGCCGAGACCGCCCAGCACGCCGGTCACGCCGACATCATCCGCGAGGCTTTGGACGGCGCCAAGAGCATGGGCTGACACTCCCCACCTACGCCCACTCGACCTCCCGCTCACCGGCCGCGACTTGGTGCACGTGCGCGCCCGGGCGGTGGCGGTGGGCGAGGAGTGGTGTCGGCGTACGCAGAGCCGCCTGCAGAGGACGCCGCCGAGAACCAGAAGCAGAGCACCGGTACGCAGCCGAGTACTTCACTCACTTGCACGGGACGGCGGTACTGGCGGGCGAGTTCGACAACTCCCCAAGCGAGTGGTGCCTGTCGGGCGGCGCCGGCCGGCGGGCGCAGCCACCCGTCGCCACCGTGCTCAAGGTCTACGTCCCGGACCTGGGGCTCCCAGGGGGGCTGCGCGCTGTGCACCGTCCTGCTCCCGGCGGCCTGTTCGCGCTCGTCGTGCGGTCGGCGAGGGGGCGGCGGTGGTGTACAGGCCGAGGATCGTTCTTTCCTTGTCGACGACGGGGACTCGGGCGGGAAGGTCCGGGCCGCCGGTGGCTGCGTGATGAGGACCAGCCCCGGGTTCTCCGGCGGTGCCTGCTTCTCGACCGACATGTTCGATCACTCTCTTTCGGTGAATGGGGGCCTGACGGACCATTGCGACCATGAGAGTGGGCACCCTGGCGCCGGAGGCGCTCGGCTGAACCGCTCGCCACCTCGGCCCTGCGGTGCTACGCCAGGTGACCGACCGGCCGGAGCGCACCCGCACCGCGGCCCTCGCACTGCGCGGCGAGCAGGTCCCGCCCGCCAGGCGGGCCGCTCGCCGCAGTTGCTTCTGCCCCGGGCAGCTCCTGACCGTGCGCCCCGCCGGGCCGCCGGTTCGCCGCCGTCCAGCGGCCGGCCGCCCTACGCGCCGCCACCACCTCCGTCGCACCGGGACGTTGCCTTCACAGTGGGGTGAGGATGTCCTGGTGCGCCCCGTCGAGGACGAAGCCGTTGTCGAACCGGACCCGGACCGTCACCCGGTTCCCCTGCTCGCGGTGCGCGGCCCACTGAGGCTCCAGCACGGCGATCTCCGCCTCCAGCCGCTTTCGGCTCGCCTCCGGCATGGTGTGCCCGTAGTCCTCGAACAGAGCTCTGAGCCGCTGGTACTCGCGGACTTCGTTGCTCTCCGGGAGTTCCCCGTCCGCCCCCTCGACGGTCCCTTCGATCCCGGCTCCCAGTGAGAGGAACGCGACGACCGTCCCGGGCTCCCCGGCGACTGCCTCACCGATTCCGAGGTCCTCGGCCAACCTGACGCGTCGGCCCTTCTCCAGAGTCATCCGTTCCCTGTCTCCCATCGCGATCGGTGCCGCCGGCGCAGCCGGCCTGCGGCCCCAGCCATTATCCGCCGGGAAGGTTGCCGGGATTGGTCGGGGAGGGCCGGGCGGTGCCGGGGCGGGGCCGGGTGGGCCTTGGGCGCCTGCTGCGCCCGCCCGTGGGGGCGCCGCAGGCGTCCTCTCCCGGATCCTGCCGTCGTTGCGGAGTGTCCGCAGGTGTTCTCCGTCGGCGGGTCGGTGGGCGCGTTCTGCAGGGGGCGGCTGCCGGTCTGCGTGGCGGGGTCAGCGCGGCCCCCGGCTCGCGTCGGCGCCGCGCGGCGGGGCCCGGACGGGTGCGCGGAGGGCGAGCGGCACGGGGAACTTCACCCGCCAAGGGTGACCCGGGACCGTGAAATCGTTGGGGAGGCGCGCAATGCTCACGCGCACACGTTGCGAATCGTTGAGGAAGTATTGAAAAGCGGTTACGGCACGCCGCGGCTGATCGTCTTCATGGGAGCGGCCACCTGCGCCGCACTCACCGTCGGTGGTGGCGCCTGGCTCGCGGGTCTGCTGTGGCGGTGCGGAGGCGCGATCCAGATTCTTCGGAGTTCGGCGGTCCGAGGATGTCGAGAACGTGCCACCGGCTCCGTCCCAGGGACATCAGCGGCCACCACCGGCCGCACGAGGAGAAGGAGAAAGCAGCATGGCGATTCAGCGGATGGACAACGTCGGCATCGTCGTCGAGGACTTGGACGCCGCCATCGCGTTCTTCGTGGAACTCGGTATGGAGCTGGAGGGCAGGGCGCAGGTCGAGGGCCTCTTCGCCGACCAGTGCACCGGACTCGACGGCGTCCGCTGTGACATCGCGATGGTCCGGACCCCGGACGGTCACAGCCGGCTCGAGCTGGCGAAGTACCGCAGCCCCGCGGTGATCAGCGGCGGGCCGCGCAACCGCCCGCACAACATTCTGGGTACGCACCGCGTCATGTTCGCCGTCGACGACATCGAGGACACCGTTGCCCGCCTGCGCCCTCACGGCGCCGAACTCGTCGGCGAGATCGCCCGGTTCGAGGACAGCTATCTGCTCTGCTACGTCCGCGGCCCGGAGGGCGTCATCGTCGGACTGGCCGAGCAACTGCGCTGAGAAGGAGGCACCGAACCATGCAGCCGAACGAGATCATCGAGGCTCCGAACGCCCGATCAGCCAGGAGCTGCCGGCCCGTGACGTAACCAGCCTGGCCGCCTACGTCGCCAAGGACGGAACCCGCGCAACGTACCGATCGTCTTCGCCCGGCCGCGCGCCCACTGCGACCTGTCGTACAAGTCGAAGGCCGCGCGCGCCCGCATCGCCGAGCGGCTCAAGTTGGCAGCGCCCACCGCCACCGCCCCTGCTCCGGCACGCCGCTGCCCACCGCGTTGGACAGGCTGCCTGCCGCCACCGATAGCGAACCACCGGGCCCGCGCCGCCGCGTCCTGGGACTCACCGATGATCGCCCAGCGCGGTCAACTACAAGGGCACCCTCTCCTGCGATCTGATCCACCTGGCCTCTGAGTCGCGGGACCGAGGTTCGAAACAGTCTTCACGGCCCGCCGGCCACCTGTGGTTCGCTGCCTCGTCTCGATCAGGGACCACCCGGCCGCCGGGTCGGCCGTCGTCGCAGTCGCTCGGCTGCGGCGGGGCACCGGACGAGGAGGCACTGGGGACCAGGTGACCGGGAGGACATCGAAACGCTGACGTCGACCGACGAAAATCGCAGGTCGGCCGGGTAGGCTGGAACTCACCGTCACCGCGGCCGGGAAACCGGAACTCGCTGTGACCACCAAAGGACCGTCCGGCGGTCCGTCCAAAGGCCCGTCCGGGCGATGTCGCTCCCGGCACGCTCGGGCCCGCGTCCGGCGGGCGACGGACCGACGGTGCCCCGGCCGCGCGGCTCACGCCACGCAGCGGCGCCGCGGTCACCGACGACGCCGTGCCGCCGCCCCGCGACGGCGAGCCGTCCGTTCCCCTCACCGTCGTGGAGGCGTCGTGACCAGTCCTCGTAGAGGCCGCGCAGTCGTGCTCTCCGTCTGCCTCTGCTTCGTGGCCGTCGGGATCGGTTCCTGCGGCGGGCAGAGCGCCGACCGAGTGGTGCCCGTGTCCCAGGCAGCCTCCGCGCAGGCGGCGGGCGGCATGGACGAACTGATCAGGCAGGCGCAGGCCGAGGGCCAGCTCAACACGACCACCCTGCTGCCCCACTGGGCGAACTACGGCGGCCTGATGGACGGGTTCTCGAAGAAGTACGGGATCAAGGTCGTCAACGACAACCCGGACGGCTCCAGCCAGCAGGAGATCGACGACATGAAGCGCTACCACGGGCAGCAGAACTCCCCTGACGTGCTCGACCTCGGGGACTCCTTCGCCCAGTCCGCGGCGGACCAGGGTCTGCTCGCTCCGTACCGGAGCGCCATGTACGACCAGATCCCGGCCTCCCAGAAGGACCACAAGGCCCGCTGGTACAACAGCTACGGCGGCTACGTTGCCATCGGCTGCGACGCCAAGCGCGTCAAGACCTGCCCGGCGTCGTTCGCCGACCTGCTCAAACCGGAGTACAAGGGCATGGTCGCGCTCACCGGGGAGCCGACCACGGCAGGGTCGGCCTTCGCCGCCGTGTACGCGGTCGCCCTCGCCCACGGGGGCTCGTTCGACAACATCCAGCCCGGTATCGACTTCTTCGCCCACCTGGACCAGATCGGCAACTTCAACCACGCCAACTCCAGCGTGGCCGCGATCGCCAGCGGGCAGACCCCGATCAGCATCGAGTGGGACTACCTCAACCTGCAGCACGTCGACGGGCTCAGCTCAGCGGGCGTGGACTGGAAGGTGGCCATCCCGTTCGACGGCAGCTTCGCCCAGTACTACGCGCAGGCCATCAACAAGGACGCCCCGCATCCGGCCGCGGCCCGACTCTGGGAGGAGTACCTCGCCTCCGCGGAGGGCCAGAACCTGCGCCTCGTGGACTACGCACGCCCGGTCCTGATGGACGTCATGGCACACAACGGCACCCTGGACACCGCACTGGCCGCGAAACTGCCGACGGTCGAGGGCACCCCCTTCTTCCCGACCCAGACCCAGCTGAGCACCGCGCTGAACGTGGTCAAGACCAACTGGCCCACGGCGGTACCCGGATGACCTCCCCGGACGCCAGGCACGGGTGAGCTGCTGCTCCCGGCGATGGCCGGAGCCTCCTACCAGTGGCGGTGAACGGATGCCGATTCCTTGATCGCCGCCCCTCCGCCAACGTTTATGGTTACCCCAACGGCGTGCCGATACGTTGGTGGCTGGCCCGTGGCTCGGCCGAAACCTTGGCACAGCACGATAACGCCGCAGGTGAAAGCATTGGTGAGGGCGGGCCGGGCACCTCGATGCCTGACCCGCCCTGGGCGGAGTCCTGCGGGTCTCAGTCCTCGCTCCCGGCATCGCGGCGGGGCGCGCTCATGTCCCCGGTGGCGGGGGTGCCGTCGGCCAACCCGTACCGCAGGAAGACGGTGCCCCGTGGGCTGGCGACGGGCGGTTCGAGCAGCGTGACGTTGGTGGGGACCGCGCCGCCGTCGAAGACCTTCTTCCCGGTGCCGAGGACGATCGGGTGGACCCAGAGGTCCAGGCGGTCGAACAGTTTCTCGTGCAGGAGGGTCTGCACCAGGTTCAGGCTTCCGACGACCTTCACGTGCTGGTGCCGGTCGCGGAGCTCGCGCACCGCACCGGGCAGGTCCGGCCCGAGCTGCGTGGACCCCGCCCACGGGAGGTCGGGCGTGCCGCGGGAGGCCACGTACTTCGGGATGCTGTTGAAGAGCAGTGCGAAGGGGTTGTCCCCGGCCTGCGGCCAGTAGGCGGCGAAGATGTCGTACGTCCGCCGGCCGAGCAGGAGGGCGTCCGTGCCCTCGTACGCGGCATCGACCTGTGCCCCGGCGACGTCGTCCAGCAGGGGGGCCTGCCAGCCGCCGAAGGGGAAACCCTCCGGGTCCTCGTCGGGACCGCCGGGCGCCTGCCCGACGAGGTCGAGGGTGGTGAACAGCTCGATGTGGATGAGGCCCATGCGTGCTCCAGATGAGTCGGGTTGGCCTGTCGGACGTACAGGACGGGTCGGGACGGGCGAAGTCATCGCTCCGCCGCCCGGCTGCTCACTTAGATGGTCACCCCGGAGGCGTGCCGATACCTGGTGGCCGCCCCGAGCCCGGCCGATATCTTGGTGATCAGATCACGCCTGGACAACGCCTTCAGTCAAAGCATCTGTGAGAGCGGACCGGTCACCTTGATGCCCGGCCCGTCCTCGCTCCTGGCGCCGAAGCGTCCTACAGACCGGTCCACCCGCACGGCGTCTGCCGGCTGTCGCCGAGCGTGTGTCAGACGGAGGCGGCCCCGGCCGGTCGCGGTGCCGGCCAGGACGACCAGGAGCTGCGGGAAGGCCCTCCTGTGCCGCTCCCACGCCCCGCCCCGAGCGGTCCGACACGCCGCCCGGTCCCTGGTACCTCCTCGGTCGGCCGACCGGGCACCGGTGTCCGGGCCGGGGCCACGGCCATAGGGTTTTCCTGTGCGTGAATCCAGCCGGGAGCCTGGCGGCGCGGCACAGCGTTTCATCGCCACGACCCGGGACAGCCTCGTCGGCCCGGTCGTCGAAGTTGCCGGCGGCTCGACCTGGACAGCGCCCCGCTCCTGGAAGTGGTGCTACGCAGCGCCCTGGCGGTGCGCGCGGCCTCGTTCGTGCTGGTGGTAGACCTGGCCGGTCTCGGGTTCTGCGACTTCGCGGGCCGCAACGTACTGCTGCGGGCGCGCCGTGACGGCGAGCGTCAGGGCAACGTCATCCACCTGGCCCGGCCCATCCCCGCGGTGCCCGGCTGCTGGCGATCTCGGGTGCGGAAGAGGTGTTCAAGATCGACGCGGACGTCCCTGCCGCGCTACCGCCCGGCGCCGGCTGACCCGGCCCAACGCGGAGCCTCTGCTTCCGCGCTGTTCCGGCTGCCCTGCTTCCGCCGGGGTGCTACCTGTCTGGGGTGAGCCGGTGCGGGGTGAGGTCGCCTCTGACAGTCGGCAAACCGGCACGTAGTCGGAGCATGTCGTATTCGTCGGTGCGGCTGACGGTGTCACGCGTCTGTGACACCAGGCTGGGGTGTGTCCCCCAAGGGCGGGGGTGTGCGTGTGCTGCTGCGCCAGCGGCAGTGTGCCCGCTTCGACCATGGCGGCTCAGTCCGGGCCGGACCAGTCGAAGGTGATGGTCTTGCTGGACTGTCCGGTGCGGTTCCAGGCGAAGCCGAAGGCGTCGGCCCGGTCGGTGGTGGCGCGGCCCCAGGTGGCGAGCTGGCCGGGGCCGGTTTCGCAGCCGGGGAGGTTGGTCGACTGCACGCGGGCTCCGTCCGGGGTGGTCGGGCCGGTGAGCGCCTCGGCCCGGGCCTCGACGCGTCCCGGTACGCTGGCCCGCCAGGTGGCCAGGTCCTCGTCGATCTCCACCTCGATGGGCGCGAAATCCATGCCTCGTACCTCGAAGGCGGCCATGCTGACCAGCTGTGCGGGCCAGCTGCCCGCCTGCCCACTGAAAATCATCTGCAGGGCTTGGCGCTGCCCGTCGTCGGCTCGCTCGTCGAAGATGAGCGCCGCGTACGAGTCCGAGTGCTCTCCCCAGATATTGCCGACGAAGGAGCTGAGCATCACCATGTTCAGGCCGTCCAGCCCGACATCGCCGTAGTTGCCCTCCCGTATGTGCCACACCAGGATGCCCTCGCAGTCACCGGTAGTCGGCGCCTGGGCGAACGAGCACGGGCACGGGACATTGCATTTGCACACGTCGAACCAGTTACCCGCCACACGCCAGGCAGGTACAGCCGGTGCCGCCTGCGTCATCACTCTCACTCCTCACACTGCCACCGCCGTGGGTCGCGGGGGCGGAGCGTCGGATCGGTGATCCGCGTTCGTCCCACCGCGCTCAGCGGCCAGGACGGGTCGTTACTTCTCCTCACCTCCATCGTGCGCTCCGGCCCGCCCGGGAGCCAACGGCGGGAGTTTTGCCGTGCCGGGATCCGTGCTGTGCTGGAAGAGTCCGACGGGAGTGCGTCATGCGTACGGTTCAGCGACAGATCAGCAATGACCATCCGTTGAGGCCCGGCGTGCTGCTGCCGGTCCGGGACCTCGCGACCGCCTGGGCTCTCATCGTCCTGATCGCCGCCCTGGCCTGGGTGCTCACCGTGGGCCAGGCCCTGGACATGGGGATCGAGCCCGGCACGATGGGGATGGCGCTGCCGCTGTTCCTGCTGCTGTGGCTGGCGATGATGGCGGCGATGATGCTGCCCTCCGTCGCCCCCGTTGCCGTGACCTGGGCAAAGGGCATCGCCTGCCAGTCCAGCGGCGCCACCCGGGCACTGCGCTCCACCGAGTTCGTCGCCGGCTACCTGATCGTCTGGACGGCGTTCGGCCTGCTCGCGTACGGCGCCCTCGCGCTCACCGGCGACCTCGTCGGCCGGGACCCGAACGCGGGGAAATGGATCGGTGCCGCCGCCTTCGCGCTGGCCGGCCTCTACCAGCTCGGCCCGCTCAAAAACATCTGCCTGCGGCACTGCCGCAGCCCGATGGCCCAGCTGATGCGCTATGCCTCGTACCGGCCACGGATGCGTGACTTGCGGGTGGGGCTGCACCACGGCGCGTACTGCCTCGGCTGCTGCTGGGCGCTGATGGTCGTGCTGATCCCGCTGGGGGTCATGAACATCGCGGCGATGGCAGGACTCGCGGCGCTGATCTTCCTGGAGAAGCTCTGGTACCGGGGGCCGCAGCTGGCCAGGGTGGCCGGCGTCGCGTTCCTGGTATTGGCCGTGCTGGCGCTTTTCCAGGACTGGTTGCTGCCAGGACTGCAGAGCTCGATGACGCCGATGTGATTCACCGGCCGCCCGCCTGCCCATCGCGCGGCGGGCGAGGTAGAGGCCCGTATGGGAGACGCGGAACGGCATCAGGTGGTCGGCCGTGACACGGATCCAGGTGACCGCCGTGGTGCCACTCTGTGAGCGGCGCCAGGCGGAGCGCGAGTGGCGCCGTCCGGCGTGCACCCGCTGCGGGGCGAGGTTCTCCGACGAGCGGTGGGCCGAGCAGGAGCAGGCCCGTTGGCGCGACGACGGGCTGTGCGCCGGCCCCGCCGGGCCGAGGCCGACCGGCAGGCGCGGGAGGCGGCCGAGCGGGAGCAGGCCGACGCCGAGGCCGTGGCCGCTGACGCGAGGCGCACCGGCGCCCGGTGGCGCCGCTCCTGACCCGGTCCCGCTTCGGGTGCAGGCCGCTGACCTGCACCGGGGAGTTTGGGCATCCTTCGGACCTGAACCGGTGGGTTTCGGGGTTGCTCGCCGAGGATGAGGGCCTGGGGGCCGTCGCACCGAGCCCCCACCGGAAGGACCGGCGGGGGCTACGGACAACGGTTCGGGCCGGGACGCCTACTCGGGCTGGTCGATCACCATGGTGAAGCTGAGGACCATGATCTGCTCGTACCTCGGAGGGAACTTCTGGCTCACCCTGAGGAGAGGCCCTGCGTTGATGTCCACGTCGTTCTGCTCGATGGTGATCGCGGCGCCCTTGCCGTCCTTGTGGCCGTCGCCGACCTTGACGATGGCCTCCTTCTCCGGGCTGGAGACGGTCAGGGAGGACGTGATGTTGTCGAAGTCGTCGCCGACGTCGCCCGTCTCGGTGAGGGTCTTGCTGCGGCCGGCGAACTTGGCGTCCTCGTACAGCGTCACCGTCCACCCCTGCGGGATGGTCACCGAGCTGATGAAGTCGTCGTCATCCAGGGCGCTCGTGTCGTAGGCGCCGGGCTCCAAGGTCTGGCTCTTGCCCTTGCAGCCTCGCTCGCCATGAACGATCACGTAGTCGTTGGCCATGGTCCCTCAATTTCTTTCAGTTGAACAAGACGATGGCGACCCTTAGGGACTACGGGCCCCGGCTGCGACAGGCTCGCTGAACAGTCACTCGTTCGGGTTCCGGAGTGAGGAACCGCACGGGCCGGAGGCTGCAGCGTTGGCCGGTCAAACGTCGGGGGACGGTCAGGAGGGCAACGGCGGGTGACCGGTCTCAGCGAAGTGTGACGGCGCTTGCCGATGGCCCTCCGTCAGGAAGGTGCGCCCGCTTGGTGGACGTGGCCGCTTCGAGCGGGCGGTCTCGTAGCGTACGAGATCAGCGGTCACGCAGATCTGGACGAAGCCGGCCTTCGCGAGCACGCGGCCTGAGGCCGGGTTGCCCACGCGGCGCTCGGCAGTGACAAGCGGGACCGTCGTGTCGGTCAGCAGGAGGCGCACTGCGGCGCTGGCGCAGCAGTGGCCCCAGGTGTCCTGGCGCAGGATGTAGGCGAGGTGGCCGGTGTTGTCGGTGGTGCGGAGCCGGATGATGCCGATCAGGTCACCGTCGAGGTCGATGCCGAGCACGTACAGGGTACGGGGGTGTGCCCAGCTGCTGGTGGTGGCCTCTCGGACGTAGTCGCGGGCCTGGGTGGGGGTCATCTCTCCGAACCACATGTCGGCGACCGCCCGGCCGGTGTAGATGCGGCGGACAGCGTCGGTGCCCCTGTCCGGTCAGCTCGCGCAGTGTCAGCCTTCCGGCCTCGTGCCGCGCAGTGGCCGCCTGCGCGGGTGCGGGCGGAGTTGGGTGCCCGCTGCCCGTCGCGGCAGGCGCACCCGGAGTCCGGTTCACCCAGCCGAGGATGAGGCGGGCGGGTCATCGACGACACCGGCGACATCCTCCTGTTCGCCCACTGACCCGGCATCACCTC
>FTKL01000252.1_pt1 | contig 12737 bp, 10 predicted proteins | sample 2434061 | NCBI WGS metagenome assembly FTKL01 (sample SAMEA3914816, study PRJEB12502) | metagenome | biome: forest; material: soil | place: USA | collected 2011-09-16 | depth 0.3 m
GCGCCGCCGCGCACCAGCGACGACGCCTACCGCTACGTCTGGGACGGCCGGGTCCAGGCCGCCGGCGTCTCCCCCTACGCGTACACCCCGGACGACCTGGCACTCGCCCGGCTGCGCGACCAGGGCCTGTTCCCCGTGGGCGGCGACTGCGCGGGGTGGGACGAGCGCCGCACCACGGCCGGCGACTGCACCCGGATCAACCGGCCGGCCGTGCACACCGTCTACCCGCCCGTCGCCGAAGCCTGGTTCCTCGCGGTGCACCCCTTCGGCGGCGGCGTGCGCGGGGTGCAGGCGGCCGGTGCGCTGCTGGCCGTCGCCACCACGGGCGCGCTGCTGGTGGCCGGGCGGGGCGGGTGGCGCGCCGCACTGTGGGGGTGGTGTCCCGGCGTCACGGTGTGGTCGGTGAACGACGCGCACGTCGACACCCTCGGCGCCCTGCTGATGGTCGTGGGCCTCGGCCTGGTCGCCCGGCAGCGGGTCGTGGGCGGCGGTGCGCTGCTCGGCGCGTCGGTGGCGACCAAACTGCTGCCCGCGCTCGCCCTGCCCGGTGTGCTGTCCGGCCTGCTGGCCCGCCGCCCGACCGCGCGCGAGCTGCGGCGGGCCTCGGCCGTCGTCGGCTCGGCGCTCGCCGCGTTCGCCGTCGCCTACGTGCCGTACGTGGCCCGCTCCGGGGCCGGGGTGCTGGGCTACCTGCCGGGCTACCTGCGCGAGGAGGGCTACGACCGGAGCCACATCGACCGCTTCGGACTGCTGCGGCTGGTCCTGCCGGACGCCCTGACACCCTGGGCCGCGGGGCTCGTCCTGGTGGCCGTGGTGCTGTGGGTACTGCGGCGCGGGGACCCGGCCCGCCCGTGGGGCGGCGCGCTGCTGGTGACGGGGACGGCGCTGCTGCTGGTCGCGCCGGGCTACCCCTGGTACGCGCTGCTCGTGGTGGCCCTGGTCGCGCTCGACGGCCGCTGGGAGTGGCTGGCGGTGCCCGCTGCCGGCCAGGTCCTCTACCTGGCCGGCGGCAGCGGCGTCCAACAGGGCGCCTACGGCGTGGCGTTGGCGTGCGTGCTGGCCGGCGGGCTGCTGCGGGCGCGGCGCGCGGTGCCGAAGGCCGCCGCGCCGAAGGCACGGACGACGGTGCTGCGCTGACTTCCCGGCGCTGACTTCCCGGGCCCCGGACAGCCTGGGCCGCCCGGACAGCCCGGGGGAGTCAGCCGGGACGCTGCGGGGTTGTCCTGCGCAGGGTGAGGAAGCGCCGGCCGTAGGAGGTCCAGCGCTCCGCCTCCGCGAGCCCGGCCTGCCGGGCGCGCCGAACGGTGGCGTCCGCGCCGAGCCGCGCCCAGGTGAACGGCGGTCCGACCCGGCCGTCGGGGCCCTCGACCCGGACGGTGCCGTACTCGTCGACCTCCTCCCGCTCCACCTCGACGAGCAGGAGCCCGTCCGGGGCGATGAGTTGGGCGCCCCGGCGGAGCAGGGCCGCCGGATCTCCGCCGATCCCCACGTTGCCGTCGGCCAGCAGCGCGGCGCCCCAGCGCCCCTCGGCCGGCAGCCGGTCGAACACCGAGCGGCAGAGCGCGGCCCCGCCCAGCCCCTGCGTGCGCGCGACGGCGGCGCGGGTCACGTCGATGCCGAGCGCGGGCACGCCCAGCGCGAGCAGTCCGGCGACCAGCCGGCCGGGCCCGCAGCCGAGGTCCAGCACCGGCGTGGCCAGGTGGGCGCAGCGGAGCAGCAGGCTGTGGTCCGCGCCGGCCGCGGGCGCGCACCAGCGCTCGATGTCGAGGCCGATCCTGCTGCCGTCGTCGCGGCGCAGCCAGAGCGGGCCGCGTCCGGTGCGCACGGCCTCGGCGAACGGGTCGTCGACCCAGGCGGTGGCGAGGGTCAACCGGTCACCTCCGGTGCCGGGCCGAGCGAGCGGAGGCAGGCGGCGAAGCGGCTGTCCGGTGCGGTGGCCGCCACCTGCCGGGCGTCCTGGACGGTGTCCACGTCGGTGAGCCGGGGCAGGTGGCCGACCGTCAGGCCGGCGCGGGCGAGCCGGTCGAGCACGGCCTGGCCCGTGCCGGCGGTCGACATCGGCACGCCGACCAGCAGGTGCCGGGCCAGCTGCTCCGTCGGCCGGGCCAGGCCGAGGGCCCAGAAGCCGCCGTCCGCCGCCGGGCCGTACCAGGCGTCGACCCCGGTGCGCCGAGCCGGGGAGAGCGGCTCGGCCAGCATCGGCGCGCCGAGCTGCGGGGTGTCCATGCCGACGAGCAGCGCGGGCGCCGAGGGGGCCACCCGGGCGGCGTACGCGAACGCCGCCGCGAGGCGCGCGTCCAGGCCGCCGCCGGCCTGCGGGACCACCTGCCAGCCGGGCGGCAGCCAGCTGCCCGGTTCGCCGTCGAGCACCAGCAGCCGCCGCCCGGCGGGCACGGTGGCGAGGGTGTGCAGGGTGTCGGTGAGCGCGGCCTCGGCCAGGGCGGCGGCCTGCTCGGGTGTGCACGGCGGGGTGAGCCGGGTCTTCACCCGGCCCGGCACCGGCGCCTTCGCGATCACCAGGAGGGTCGGCTGCGGAGCGGCGAGTACACCCCGCATGTCGCGGACGGCCTGCCGGGTGCCGCGCAGCGTGCCGGTGACCTTGGAGCGGCCCGAGCGCGGCAGGTAGTCGACGGAGGTCTCGGTGATCCGCATCCCGGCCGCCGAGGCGGCGAGGACCATCTCCAAGGGGTAGCCCGAGCGGCGGTCGCCCAGCCCCAGGGCGAGCAGGCGGTCGCGTCGCGCGGCCCGCATCGGGCCCAGGTCGTGCAGCGGCGCGCCGGTCCTGGCCCGCAGCCGGCCGGCCAGCACCGTGTTGGCCAGGCGGGCGTGCACCGGCCAGGCCCCGGCCGAGACGGGCCGGCGGCGGCCGAGCACGAGGTCCGCCGCCCCGGCCTCCACGGGGCCGGTGACCCGGTGGAGCTGGGCGGGATCGAGCGAGCCGTCGCAGTCCAGGAAGCAGACCAGGTCGGCGGTGGCCGCCGTCAGCCCCGCGTGGCAGGCGGCGCCGAAGCCCCGCCGCTGCTCCTGGACGACGGTCGCGCCCAGCGAGCGGGCCAGCTCGGCGGAGCCGTCCCGGGAGCCGTTGTCCACGACGATCGCCCGCCAGCCCGGGGGGATCCGGCCCAGCACCCAGGGCAGGGCCGAGGCCTCGTCGAGACACGGCAGTACGACGTCGACGGAGAGTGAGGAAGGAGAGGTCACGCCTGCCACGCTAGGGGCTGCGAGGTGGCCGGAGGCCGCAGCGGCGCCTTACGGAACTCGTACGTGGTGCGGCACCGGCGAGCCACGGCGGGCCACGGCGGGAGGATCTTACGGAACCCGGACGGCAACCGCGCGAGGTGCTCCCCGCGCCGCCGGTCTCCTATCCTCGGCGGGGTGACTACGACCTCCGCAGGCATCGGCCCGCCGCCCACCGGCCATGTCCTGGTGATCGACGACGACCCGACCGTGGCCGAGGTCGTGGTCGGCTACCTCACCCGGGCCGGACACCGCGTCGACCGGGCGGCGGACGGTCACCAGGGCCTTGCCCTTGCCCGCGACACCATGCCCGACCTGCTCGTGCTGGACCTCATGCTGCCCGGCATCGACGGCCTGGAGGTGCTGCGTCGGCTGCGGGCCACCGAGGCGGGCGCGGGCCTGCCGGTCGTCCTGCTCACCGCCAAGGGCGGCGAGTCCGACCGGATCCTCGGACTGGAACTCGGCGCCGACGACTACGTCACCAAGCCGTTCAGCCCGCGCGAACTCGTGCTGCGCGTCCAGTCGCTGCTCCGGCGCTCCCGGGCGGGCACCGCTGCGGCGGCACCGGACGGCCCCGTCGTGTCGGGGGACATCACGCTCGATCCCCAGGCACGTCGCGCCCAGCGCGCCGGGAGCGAACTCGCCCTGACGCTGAGGGAGTTCGACCTGCTCGCGTTCCTCCTGCGCCACCCGGGCACGGTGTTCGCACGACAGCAGCTCATGCAGCGGGTCTGGGGGTGGGACTTCGGGGACCTCTCCACCGTCACCGTCCACGTCCGGCGCCTGCGCGAGAAGATCGAGGACGACCCCGCCGCTCCCGTGCTGATCAGCACGGTCTGGGGCGTCGGCTACCGCTACGACCCGGCCGCCCCCACGGCCCGCGACACCGAGAAGGACGCCCCGGCATGAAGGACCTCCTGCTGATCGCCCTCTTCGCCGCCCTCGGCGCGGGTGGCGCGGGCCTGCTCGGCTGGCCGCTGATCCGTCTGCTGCGGCGGCGCTCCGTCGCGCTCTCGCTCTTCTGCGTCGCCGTGGTGACCGTGCTCGCCGTGGTCTCCGGCACCTTCGCCGTGGCGCAGGCGATGTTCCTCTCCAACCACGACCTCGGCGTGGTGATAACGGTGCTCTGCATGGCCGCGGTGGTGTCCCTGCTGACCGCCGCACTGCTCGGCCGCCAGGTCGTCGCCGGCAGCCGGGCCCTCGCCCTGGCCGCCCGGACCGTCGGCAGTGACACCGGATTCACCGCGCCCTCCCGTCCGCTCGGCTCCGAACTCGCCGCCCTCAGTGAGGAACTGGCCGCTACCAGCGCCCGCCTCGCCGAGTCCCGGGCGCGCGCCCGGGCGCTGGAGGGCTCCCGCCGGGAGCTGATCGCCTGGATCTCGCACGACCTGCGCACCCCGCTCGCCGGGATGCGGGCCATGGCGGAGGCGCTGGAGGACGGCGTGGCGGAGGATCCGGACCAGTACCTGCTCCGGATCCGCGTCGAGGTCGAGCGGCTCACCGGCATGGTGGACGACCTGTTCGAACTCTCCCGGATCCAGGCCGGCGCCCTGTCCCTCTCGCTCGCACGGGTCTCGGTCTACGACCTGGTCGACGACGCCCTGGCGGGGGCCCACCCGCTGGCCCGGCGCTGCGGCGTGCGGCTGGAGGGCCGGCAGGTGGCCTCCGAGCCGGTCGAGGTGGACGGCCGCGAGATCACCCGGGTGCTCGGCAACCTCCTGGTCAACGCCATCCGCTCCACCCCCGAGGACGGCGTGGTGGCCGTCGCCGCCCGCCGGGAGGCCGACGAGGTGGTGCTCTCCGTCACCGACGGCTGTGGCGGAATCCCGGAGCAGGACCTGCCCCGGGTGTTCGAGACCGGCTGGCGGGGCGCAGCCGCCCGCACCCCCCGCCCCGCCGAGGACGGCGACCGGCGGGACCAGGGCGACAGCGGCGCGGGCCTCGGGCTCGCCATCGTCCGTGGCATCGTGGAGGCGCACGCCGGGCATGCCAGGGTGCACAACGTCGCCGGGGGCTGCTGCTTCGAGATCACACTCCCGGCCGCCGCAGCGCCCGTACCCGTCCCGGCCGCCGTCCCGGTTGCCGTCCAGGTGGCCGTCCCGGCCGTCGGCTGAGAGCCGCGGTCAGACCCGCAGCGCCGCCCCCGCGAACTGCGTCATTCCCTCGCGGAAGGCCACCCGCGGCCGCCAGCCCAGTTCGGCCCGCAGCCGGCCGGAGTCGGCGGTGATGTGCCGGACGTCGCCGAGCCGGTACTCGCCCGTCACCACCGGAGCCGGCCCGCCGCACGCCGCCGCCAGCTCGGACGCCATCTCGCCCACCGTGTGCACGCTGCCGCTGCCCACGTTGTACGCCCTGCTGCTTCCCGGCGGCCGGCCGCCGACGGCGTCCAGTGCGGCGACGTTCGCCGCGGCCACGTCCTCGACGTGGACGAAGTCCCGGCGCTGGCCGCCGTCCTCGAACACCCGCGGGGCCTCGCCCCGGGCAAGCGCGGACCGGAACAGCGAAGCCACCCCGGCGTACGGGGTGTCACGCGGCATCCCCGGTCCGTACACGTTGTGGTAACGGAGCGTCAGGACGTTTCCCTGGCAGGCACGGGCCCAGGCGGAGGCCAGGTGCTCCTGGGCCAGCTTGGTCACGGCGTACACGTTGCGGGGATCCCCGGGCGCCTGCTCGTCCACCAGCCCGGGCAGCAGCGGGGCGCCGCACTCGGGGCAGGGCGGCTCGAACCGGCCCGCGTCGAGGTCGGCCGGCCGGCGAGCCCCGGGGGCGACGCCGCCGTGCTCCGGGCACTCGTAGCGTCCCTCGCCGTAAACCACCATCGACCCCGCCAGCACCAGGCTCCGCACCCCGGTCCGGGCCATCGCCGCCAGCAGCACGGCAGTGCCGAGGTCGTTGCACCCCACGTACGCGGGCGCGTCGTCGAGATCCAGCCCGAGGCCGACCATCGCCGCCTGATGGCAGACCGCGTCCACGCCCTCCAGCGCGAGCCCCACCGTGGCGGGGTCGCGCACGTCCCCGTGCCGGAAGTCCACCCCGTCCGGCAGGTCCGGCGGCCGCCCCGACGGGTGCACCGCGGGCAGCAACGCGTCCAGCACCCGCACCCCGTGGCCGGCCGCCACCAGCGCGCGCACCACCGCCGACCCGATGAAACCGGCACCGCCGGTGACCAGAATCTCCATACCGCGACGCTATCCCCGATCCCGGCCACGGCCCCGGCCACACAGCACGACGTCAGCGTTCGGTAAGGCGTGCGGGCGCGTGGTCCGAGGCCCTGTCCATCTGTCGGAACGGTGCTTCGTTCCGCTACCGCCGGGTGGAGTCACGACGAGCGCGCCTTCGCCGGTTGACGCCGCCTCACCTTCGTCGGCCGCTGATGACGGGTGCCGCTATGCTCCACTTCGGCCTCACACCGCACATCAGTTCGCAAGCCCCGCGCGACCTACCAGCGGCGCAAGTACTTTTCGACATCTGTGACCCCGGAGGGTTCGTGACCAGTACATCAGACCAGGGATACCCGTCAGCGGCGGCGATAGCTCCGCCGCCGGGCTGCCCCGCTCATGTACCCGCGGCTGCGGGCACCCAGTTGTACGGGCCCGATGCCGAACGCGACTCGAACGGCCTGTACGAGCGACTTCGGCAGCAGCACGGGCCGGTTGCACCTGTTCTCGTTCCCGGTGGCCAGCCGGCCTGGCTGGTGCTGGGATACAACGAGATCCGGGCGGTGACCTCCCAGACGAGTCTGTTCAACTCGGACCCGCGCAACTGGCGGGCCGTGCAGGACGGGCAGGTCGGACCTGACCACCCGTTGGCCCCGCTGGCGTTCTACCAGCCGATGGCGAACTTCGCCGACGGTCCGGAGCACGAGCGCCTGCGTAGAGCCGTGCGCGAGTCCCTCGATCTGTGGGACGGCCGCGCGGTCCGCCGCTTCGTCCAGCGGATGGCGAACGGGCTGATCGACGACTTCGCGGCCGCGGGTCGGGCCGACCTCGTGAGCCAGTTCGCGGAGCAGCTTCCCATGCTCGTCATGACGCAGCTCATCGGCATGCCCGAGGAAGAGGGCCCGCGTCTGGTCGAGGCGTGCCGCGATCTGATGAAGGGTTCCGAGACCGCCGTCGCGAGCAACGACTACGTGCTGCGCACCCTCACGGCGCTCGTCGCGCGAAAGAGGAACCAGCCGGCCAGTGACGTCGCGTCATGGCTCCTCGCCCACGAGTCGAAGCTGTCCGACCGCGAGGTCGTGGAGCATCTGCGGCTGATCATGGTCGGTGGCAATGAGACGACGAGCAACCTGATCGCGGACATGCTGGAGGTCGTACTCACCGATCCTCAGGCGCGAGCGCAGTTGAGCGGCAATCAGTTGGCTCTGTCGGCTGCCCTGGAAGGGGTGCTCTGGGACTCCCCGCCGTTGCGTGTCATCCCTGCCAGGTACGCCCTGGGCGACACCACTCTGGGTGAGCAGGTGATCCACGCGGGGGACATGGTGCTTCTCGGTCTGGCGGCCGGCAACGCCGATCCGAGGATCCGGCCCGAGGGCAGTTCCATGCAGGGCAACCGCGCACATCTCGCGTTCGGGTCGGGTCCGCACGCCTGCCCCGGTTCGGACATCGGCCGCTCCATCGCCGACAACGGCATCGACCAGTTGCTGGTGCGCCTGCCGGATCTGTGGCTGGCCGACGAGCACGCTCCGCGCACCCGGGTCTCGACCTGGACCTCCAGCCACCTGGTGAAGCTCGATGTCACCTTCTCGCCCGTGACGCCGCCGGTTCGTGCGAAGGAGCGCGTGGCCCCGGTGGTGGAACACATCGAGGTGGCGTCGGACGCCGAGTACGGCCCGGAGGCCGAGGTACAGCCTCGTCGCCGCTGGTGGTCTCCGATGGCGCGCTGGTGGGGCGGTTACTAGCCCCCCTCTGCCAGGCACGCGGAAGTCTGCGTCAGAACCCGTTCTGTACAGGACGTCTGCGTGTCTGGCGCTCGGCGGGACAGTGCGCCTCCTCGCCGGCGAAGCCGGGTGACGCCTCGTCGGCCGTCGGGGGTGCCGAGTTGGCGAGTCGCGACCGCGAGCCCGCGTGAGCGCGTGGTCAGCGCTCGATTCACGTGCGCCTACCGTGTCGTGCATACGTAGACCGGGTGTTGACGTCAGCGGGGCTGCCAGAGATATTGGCCCTGCCTGATGATCAACCGGCGCCGACCGACACCACGCAGGTCGCGCGCCGTCCTCGAGGAAGGACCCCGACGTGACTACTGGGCTGCAGACGATACCGCGGGCCCCAGGATGGTTCCCCCTCCTCGGCCACATGCTGCCCTTATCTCGTGACCCGCTCGGATTCCTGAAGACGCTGAGACACACCGGCGACCTGTGCCGGGTCCACATCGGGACCATGCCGGTCGTCTTCGTCAACAGCGCGGAACTCGCCTACGAGGTGATGGTCACCCAGGCCACGCACTTCCACAAGGGTCGTTTCTTCGACCGGCTGCGCAGCCTGGTCGGCGACGGGCTGGCCACCTCGGACGGCGCGACGCATCGTCGGAACCGGCGCCTCATGCAGCCGCTGTTTCATCGGGAGCGCATTGCCGGCTACACCGAGCTGATGGGCACCCGGGCCCGCGACCTGGCCGACTCCTGGAAGGAGGGCCAGGAGCTGGAGGTCGGTGAGGTGATGGCCCAGTGGGTCGTCACGACCCTCGGTGCGACGATGTTCTCGACCGAGATCGGGGGTCCTGCCGCCGAGGTGGTCCAGCGCAACGTCCCGATCATCATCGAGAATCTGTTGATGCGCACCGTCTCCCCCAGGATTCTGGACGCGTTGCCCATCCCCGCGAACCGAAAGTTCGACGCGGCGACGAGAGAACTCCACGAGGTCATCGACGAGGTGGTCGCGGCTGTGCGGAAGGTGGGCGACAGCGACCAGCCCGACCTGCTGTCGACCCTCATCGCGGCCCGGGACATCGACACCGGCGAAGGGCTGACGGACGCCGAGGTCCGCGACGAGCTCGGTACGATCCTGTTCGCCGGTACGGAGACCACCGCCACGACCCTGGCCTGGGCCTTCCACGAGATCGCGCGCCACCCTGAGGTCGAGGAGCAGCTGCTGGCCGAGATCGACTCCGTGGTCGGCCGGCGGGTGGTGACCTTCGAGGACGTGGGCCGCCTGCCCTATCTGCGGCGCGTCGTCGACGAGGTCGCACGGCTGCACGGCGTCACGCTGCTCATGCGCCGGGCGATCGAGCCCGTTGAGATCGGCGGGGTCGAGTTGCCGGTCGGCACGGAGGTCGCCTTCAGTCTGTACGCCCTGCACCGGGATCCGCGGCTGTTCCCGGAACCCGATCGCTTCGATCCCGACCGGTGGTTGCCCGAACGCAGTCGAGGCCTTCGACAGTCGTTCCTGCCGTTCGGCGCCGGGAACCGCAAGTGCATCGGTGACGCCTTCAGCTGGACCGAGCTCATCGTCGCCCTCGCGACCGTCCTGGCCCGCTGGCAGTTGCGGCCCGTCCCGGGCAGCAGCCCGCGGGAGGTCGCAGCAGCGGTGCCGCACGCCGACCGTCTCCCGATGACGGTGCACGCGCGGGGCACGGCGACCGAGGGATAGCGGCCGGTTGCGGGGGCCGAGGCTTCACACCCCGCAGGAAGGCCGAACAACTTCCCACGTCGTGCCCGGTACAGCGGCCACCACCCCCGTCCCGCCTGATGCCCTTCCGCTTCGGATTCGAAGCGGAAGGGCATCAAGGGTTTCTGGTCATTGCAGGCCATTGCGTGCTATTGCTGGTCATTGCTGGTAAAGCGTGGCCGATGTGACGATTGTTCCGTTCGTGACGGTGTGAGCGACAAGCCGCGGATCGTGGCGACGAGTTGTGGGCCCGGAGCGCGGCGCGGCATGCCCGCACCGTACCGGGACCGCCGGGCCGTCCGGGGCCTCTCCGGCCTCTCCGGAATTCCCGGGGCAATGGGCGAACGGCGAGATGATTCCGCCATGTGGATGCCCCGATTGGTTCACCCTTCGCCGGCCGTATAGTGCGGCTGTTTCCAAGGGCATCAACTGGGGGGGGGTGGTATGGGGAACTTGCCTGGATTGGATGCGATGTCCGAATTGGTCTATCGCGCACTGCTCCGGTCGCCCGTCCGGAGCAGCACGGACCTCGCGGGCCTGCTCGGCGAGGACGAGGCAGCCGTCGAAGCCGCGGTCTGCAGGCTGGAGGGACTTTCGCTGGTCCGCCGGTCGTGGGAGCAGCCGGACCTTCTGGTGCCGGTCGCTCCGGAACTGGCGGTGGGCGCCCTGCTGGCCCAGATGGAGGAGCAGGTGCTGAGCCGGCAGCAGGAGCTCGAACGCAGCAGGGCGGCCGTGGCCCGGTTGCTCTCCGAGTACCAGCGCGCGGCGTCGGTCGGCATGCGCGGCGGGCTGGAGCGGCTGGAGGGCGTCGACGCTGCCCGGGGCCGGGTCAGGGAACTGGGCCGGCAGGCCGGGTTCGAGATGATCGCCTTCGACACGAGCGCCCACTCCGTCGGGGCGCTGGAGACCTTACGCCAGGTCGACAGGGAGGCGCTGGAGCGAGGGGTGGCCCTGCGCAGGATGTACCTGGAGAGTGTCCGCAACCACCCGCTGACGCTGGCTCACGCCCGGTGGCTCACCGAGGCCGGTGCGGAGGTCCGTACCGCCCCGACCCTGCCCTTGATGATGATCATCGTGGACCGGGCGGTGGCCGTCCTTCCACTCGAACCCGAGCAGACCCGGGCCGGCGCGGTGACGGTGACCGAGAAGGCCGTCGTGATGGCCCTGCACGCCCTGTTCGAGCAGTACTGGACTGCCGGAACACCCTTCGGGCAGCGGCCGGAACCGGGCCAGTCCGGGCTGGCCCCGTCCGACCGGGAGCTGCTGCGGCTGCTCGCCCTGGGGATGACGGACGAGAAGGCCAGTCGTCAGCTGGGTGTCTCCTTGCGGACGGTGCGGCGGATGATGTCGGACATGACGGACCGTCTGGAGGCGCGCAGCCGGTTCCAGGCGGGCGTGCTGGCAGGCCGTCGGGGCTGGCTCTGACGACGGGCCGGGCCTGCCCGGGCGGCGACACCGCTCGGTGTTCCTCAGTTCGGCCCGGTCCCGACGGGAGACGGCACGTCGACCGTGTAGCAGCCGGCTTCCTCCATCGCCCGCAGCCGGCGGTAGTCCCGCTCGACCTCGCGGGGGTCCTCGGCGGCGAGGTAGACGAATCCGGGCGAGCTGATCAGGTCCGTGGTCGCCTCCAGCAGCGCACCCGGTACGACGGCGTGCACCAGGGCCACCGTCGTCGGGAGCCCCTCGATCCGGCCGGCCCAGTCCAGCGGCCCGGCAGGGCCCTTCGCCGCGTTGATCAGGGCCACGTTGCGCACCCGGCCGGACCAGCCCGTGGCGGCGTCGTCGAAGGCGACCAGGCGCCGGGGATCGAGCAGGGCCTGGGCGAACAGCGAGGTCTGGGAGACCCCGGAGTACTTCTCGGCGACCCACGGCAGCGTCCCGCCGCCGAGCCTGGCGCCGCTCTCGATGAGCACGGGCCCCCGGTCGGTCACCATCACCTCGGTGTGGGCCGCCCCGCTGGCCACGCCGAGCGCGTCCAGAACGGCCGGCACGAACGCGCGAATCGCGGCAGCCTCCGCCGAGGCGACCGCGACCGGCTCCTCGAAGTCGTACACCGGGCTTCCGGCCGCGCCGACCCGCTTGGTGTAGCGCCAGATCTCGGCGATGCGGTGCACGCCCTCGTGGGACACCGAGTTGACGTAGTACTCGACCCCGCGCAGCCGTTCCTGGACCAGGACCACGGGGTTGGGCGCGCCGTAGAGGTTCGAGGCGGCCAGCACCGTCGCGCAGGCCCGGCGCACCTCGTCCGCCGAGGAGCAGAACCGTACGTTGTCGGAGCCCGCGCTGCTCGACGGCTTGACCACCGCCTCGGCGAGGCCGGTGGCGGTGAACCAGTCGACCGCCGCCGCCGCGCTGTCGAAGGAGCGGCCGAGCGGAGTCGCCAGGCCGGCGGCCTCGACGGCGGCCCCCATCAACTCCTTGTCCCGTCGTGCGCCCAGCCTCGCCACGTCGTTGCCCGGCTGCCCGAGCAGGTGGGCGAGCGTGTCGGCGAGCGTGACACCCGACTCGGTGCCGGCCACCACCCGGTCGACGCCGAGCCGGGTGAGGGCCGCCGCGAGGCCGGCCGGGTCTCCGGTGTGCGTGAGGTCGTGCACGTAGTCGTCCGTGCGGAATCCCCGGGTGAAGAACTCCGGCATGTCCGGGCTGCTCCGGACATGCACGCACTCGACGCCGTGACGGCGCACCGTCTCGACCAGCATCCGGCCGGTCGAGTATCCGTCGACAACTGCGACCCTCATGGTTACCTGCACTCTCTGCGGACGGGCTCGGGGCGGGTCAGGCCGACTCGTGGAAGCAGCAGCCGACACGGGCGCCGCTGCCCATGCTGACCACGCCGACCGCCGGGTCGGTGCTTCCGCGTACGATGCAGCCGGCGTAGCCGTCCGTGCCGGTGGC
>FTKL01000612.1_pt3 | contig 12729 bp, 9 predicted proteins | sample 2434061 | NCBI WGS metagenome assembly FTKL01 (sample SAMEA3914816, study PRJEB12502) | metagenome | biome: forest; material: soil | place: USA | collected 2011-09-16 | depth 0.3 m
TGCTGCTGCTCGCCGTGCTGGGCCTGCTCGCCTGGCGCTGGTACGCCCCGGCGCTCGCCGTCACCGGTGTCACCGCCGCCACCGACCCGGCCGGCCCGTCCTGCGGCGGGACGGCCGTCATCACGGCCACCGCGACCACCAACGGTCAGGCAGGCACGGTCCGTTACCGCTGGCTGCGCAGTGACGGCACGTCGTCCGGTGAGCTGTCGCAGTCCGTCCCGGGCGGTAGCCGGCAGACGGACCTGGTGCTGCGCTGGACGTTCGACGGCCGGGGCACCCTCGCGGCCACCGCGACGGTGGAGATCCTGGCTCCGGGGGAGCGCAGCGCCGCCGCCGCGTTCACCTACTCCTGCCCCTGACCGCCCGCCGGCCGGTCAGTGCTTGAGGAGCTGGCTGAGGTCGCAGCCGGTGGTGAAGGCCGCCTCGTTGAGCACGTCCCGCTTGCCCTGGGCGAGGGCCGCCCACTCCTTGGCGCACTCCTCGGGCGACGGCTGCCCGCCGCGCCGCGTGATGTCCTGCTGGGCGACCACCCCAGCCTCGACGGACGCCCGCGCCGTCTCGGCGGCGCGTGAGAGGGTCGCCGGCGCCGACGGCGCGGTGACGGCGACGGACGGAACCGGCGGGAAGGTGACAACTGCGGGGAGGCCGGTGGGGTCGGAGCCGTTCAGGCCGGCTATCGCGAATCGGACCAGTGCGACCGTCCCGAGCGAGATGACGACCCTCACGGGCCATTTGATGGTGCTGTTGGTGCGCATGGTCGCGAAAACTACCAGGCCAGGCAGCGCGGCCCGGCCTCCCCCCACAAGTCAGAGGTTGACCTGGTACAGGATGAAGCCGCGGTTCACCGCCACCTGGTCGTAGAGCCGCCGCGCGGTGGCGTTGGTCTCGTGGGTGGACCAGTAGACCCGGCTGCAACCGCGCTCCCGCGCCCGGTCGGTGACGGCGGCGATCAGCGCCCGCCCGACACCGTGGCCCCGGGCGTCCGGTGCGGTGAACAGGTCCTGGAGGTAACAGACGTCCGGCGCAGTGGTGTTGGCGTGCACCAGGAAGTGCGTGATGCCGACCAGCCGGCCGTCGAGCCTCGCGCCGAAGGCGTGCATCACGGAGTCGTCCTGGAACGCCGTCCAGGCCCGGTCGTACATCTCCGGCGTGATGGCGCGTTCGTAGAAGTCCAGGTAGCCGCGGAACAGCACCTCCCACTCGGGGCGGTCCTCCGGGGTGAGCCTGCCGATGGTGACCATGTGCACTGCCTTCCGGGCGAGGGTCCGACACCCCGACCCTAGGGCCCTCCGGCACGGAGGGGCGAACACGTCCGGGCCCCGGCGCCGCTTAAAGCGGTACCGGGGCCCGGACGGTGCGTCAGCCGTGCCGGCTCAGGACTTGAGCGCCTTGATGGCGGTCGGGGCGTGGCCGGGCTCGGTCGCGAGCTCCTCCCACTCGTTGACGGTGTCGATGCCGGCGCCGCCCATCGAGATGTTGGTGACGCGCTCCAGGATCGCCTCGACGACCACCGGGACGCGGAACTCGGCGGCGAGCTTCTTGGCCAGCTCGAAGGCGGGCAGCAGCTGGTCCGGCTCGGTCACCCGGATCGCCTTGCAGCCGAGGCCCTCGACGACCTTGACGTGGTCCACGCCGTAGACGCCCAGCTCGGGGGAGTTGATGTTCTCGAACTCCAGGTTGACCTGGAAGTTGATGTCCAGGTTGCGCTGCGCCTGGCGGATCAGGCCCAGGTAGGCGTTGTTCACGAGCACGTGGACGTACGGGATCCGGTGCTGGGCACCGACCGCGAGCTCCTCCAGCATGAACTGGAAGTCGTAGTCGCCGGACAGGGCGACGACCGGGGTCTCGGGGTCGGCGGTGGCGACACCGAGCGCGGCCGGGATGGTCCAGCCGAGCGGGCCGGCCTGGCCGCAGTTGATCCAGTGGCGCGGCTTGTAGACGTGCAGCATCTGCGCGCCCGCGATCTGGGACAGGCCGATGGTGGTGACGTAGCGGGTCTCCGGGCCGAACGCCTTGTTCATCTCCTCGTACACGCGCTGCGGCTTGAGCGGCACGTTGTCGAAGTGCGTACGGCGCTGGAGGGTGGCCTTGCGCTCCTGGGTGGCGGCGGCCCACTCGGTGCGGTCCGGCAGCTTGCCGGCGGCCTTGAGCTCCTTGGCGACCTCGATGAACAGCTCCAGCGCGGCCTTGGCGTCGGAGGCGATGCCGAAGTCCGGGGCGAAGATCCGGCCGATCTGGGTGGGCTCGATGTCCACGTGGACGAACTTGCGGTCCTTGGTGTAGACGTCCAGCGCGCCGGTGTGGCGGTTGGCCCAGCGGTTGCCGATGCCGAGGACGAAGTCCGACGCCAGCAGGTTGGCGTTGCCGTAGCGGTGCGAGGTCTGCAGGCCGACCATGCCGGCGTTGAGCTCGTGGTCGTCGGCGAGGATGCCCCAGCCCATCAGGGTCGGGATGACGGGGGTGTTGGTCAGCTCGGCGAACTCGACCAGCAGCGCGGAGGCGTCGGCGTTGATGACGCCGCCACCGGCGACGATCAGCGGGCGCTCGGAGTCCAGCAGGAACCGGACCGCCTTCTCGATCTGGGCGCGGGTCGCGGACGGCTTGTAGACCGGCAGCGGCGCGTACGTCTCGGGGTCGAACTCGATCTCGGTCAGCTGGACGTCGATCGGGAGGTCGATCAGGACCGGGCCCGGACGGCCGGAGCGCATCAGGTGGAAGGCCTGCTGGAAGACGCCGGGGACCTGCGCGGCCTCCAGGACGGTCGTCGCGGCCTTGGTGACCGGCTTGGCGATCGAGGCGATGTCGACGGCCTGGAAGTCCTCCTTGTGGAGCTTCGCGACCGGTGCCTGGCCGGTGATGCACAGGATCGGGATCGAGTCGGCGATCGCCGAGTACAGGCCGGTGATCATGTCGGTGCCGGCCGGGCCCGAGGTACCGATGCAGACGCCGATGTTGCCGGCCTTGGCGCGGGTGTAGCCCTCGGCCATGTGGGAGGCGCCCTCGACGTGGCGGGCGAGCGTGTGGCGGATCTCCCCGGAGGCCTTGAGGGCCGCGTAGAACGGGTTGATGGCAGCGCCCGGCACGCCGAACGCGACGTCGACGCCTTCGCGCTTGAGGATCTCCACTGCCGCGCGGGCGGCTGTCATACGAGGCATCGGGTTTCTCCTGCGTCGGCCCGCTGTGGGCCGGAGGGCTCATCTCCAGGGTTCCACGATGCGGAAGAATGGTTTTGGTATGCGGAAACAACGTACGGCGACGCTCGCGCGGCCGTCAAGGGGAGCTTCAACAGAATGTTGTAGCCGCGGCTCCGCCCAGGCTGTCACGCGTCCGCGTCCCGCTCCAGAGAGGCTTCCTACAGGCCGCGGCCCCCGTCGGCCCGCTGTCCTCGTCGGTTGATGCAACGCCGCCCCCTTGGCCGGCGGCCGCCGTTCGCGTAGCAGCGCGTCTGCCGAGGCGCAACGTTCTGGTTGCGCCTGGCGGGCCCGGCATGCAACTCTGAGGTTGCACATTCTGGCGACGGTGGCCCGTGGGCCCGTTCCGTCGGCATGGCACTCCGTTGTGATCAGCGGGAATTGACGATGCCTCAGCCGGCCCGGACTCGCGGGGCCGTGCGCCAGACAGTGAGCCGGTCGTGACCGGCTCTTCGACGAAGGGAACAGCCTGATGACCACCGACCCGACCCCGCCTCCGCGAATCGGCCGCAGAGAGCGGTTGGTGCTGTTCGTCCTGCTCGGTGCCGGGTTCATGCTGTCCGTCGACTTCTCGATCCTGAACGTCGCGCTGCCGCAGGTAGCTGCGGGCGTCGGCCTCGGGCTCACCGGGCTGCCCTGGATCACCTCCGCCTACGCGCTGCCCGCAGCCGGCTTCACCCTGCTGTTCGGACGGATGGCGGACCTGTTCGGCCGCCGCAGGCTGTTCCTGTCCGGCATCGCCCTGCTGACCGGGGCCTCGCTGCTCGGCGGCTTCGCCTCCGACGCGGGGACGCTGCTGACCGCCCGGGTGCTGCAGGGCTTCGCCACGGCGACGGCGACCCCGGCGGCGATGTCGCTGCTCACCAGCACCTTCGCGGAGGGCGCGATGCGCGCCCGCATCCTCGGCCTGAACGGCGCGCTGCTCTCCGGCGGCTTCACCGTCGGCGCGCTGGTCGGCGGCAGTCTGGTCAGCCTGCTGAGCTGGCGGGCCGCGTTCTTCATCAACGTCCCGGTCGCCGTGGCCATCCTGCTGCTCACCCCCGGCCTGATCGGCGAGAGCAGCCTGCCCGACCGGGTGCGGCCGGACCTGCCCGGGGCGGTGACGGGGACGGGCGGCCTGCTGGCCCTCGTCTACGCGGTGATCGAGCGGAGCGGACCCTGGGCCGTCGCCGGTGTGCTGCTGCTGGCCGCGTTCTGGGTGATCGAGCGGCGCTCGCCCGCGCCGCTCGCCCCGGTGGGGATCCTGAAGCGGCCGACGGTGAAGTGGGGCAACTTCGCGGGGCTCGTGGTCTTCTCCATGGAGACCGCCATGATCTTCCTGATGACGCTCTACCTGCAGAACGTGCTGGGCTTCTCCCCGCTGGCCACCGGCCTGATCTTCGGGGTGCCGGGCCTGGCGGCGGTGGGCGCGGGGGTGGTCGCCGGGCGTGCCATCGGGCGTTTCGGCAGCCGCGCGGTGCTGACGGCGGGCCTGTCCGTGCAGGGTCTGGCGACCCTCCCGCTGGTGTTCCTCGGCGCCGACCGGTTGGCGCTCGCGGTCCTCGTCCCGGCGTTGTTCATCGGGTTCTTCGGGCACGTGGGCGCCATCGTGGCGTACACGGTGACCGGGACCTCGGGTCTGGCGAACGAGGAGCAGGGCCTGGCCACCGGTCTCACCTCGATGACCCAGCAGGTGGCCGTCACCGTCGGCATCCCGCTGCTGAGCGCGGTCGCCGCGACGCAGGGTGCCGAGCTGACCGGGATCCGTCTCGCGCTGGGTGTGAACGTGGCCGTGACGCTGGTCAGCGTGGCGCTGATCCGGTTCGGCCTGCGGCCGCGCGGGGAGGACCTCAGGGCGGCGGTACCGGAGAAGGTGGGCGGGCGGCTGGCCGGGTCCCGGGACTGAGCCGGGTGACCGGACCCCGGCGCACGAACGCCGACGCACCGGCCGTCCCCCGCGAGCAGGGGCGGACGGTGCGTCGGCGTCAGGGCGGCGCGGCGGACCGGGCCGGCCGGTGGATCAGGCCGCGCGGCGCCCGCGCAGGCGGTGGTTCGCGATCAGCTCCGCGTAGCGGTGACCGCTGGTCTTCACGGTGCGCTGCTGCGTCTTGTAGTCGACGTGGACGAGGCCGAAGCGCTTGTCGTAGCCGTACGCCCACTCGAAGTTGTCCAGCAGCGACCAGGCGAAGTACCCGGCCAGCGGGGCGCCCTTGCGGACGGCCCTGGCGCAGGCGGCCAGGTGCTCCTCCAGGTACTCCGTGCGCTCGGGGTCGTGCACCCGGCCGTCGGCGCCGACGGTGTCCTGGTACGCCGAGCCGTTCTCGGTGACGTAGATCTTCTGGACGCCGTATTCCTGGGTCAGGCGCAGCAGCAGCTGCTCCAGGCCGGGGCCGTGCACCTCCCAGTCCATCGCGGTGTGCTCGGTGTTGGGGCCGGGCACCTGGCGGAAGTACGGGGCGGGGCCGGCCGGGTCGCCGGTGACGATCTGGCGGAAGTAGTAGTTCAGGCCGACCCAGTCCAGGGGGGCGCTGATCAGCTCCATGTCGCCCGGCTGGACGGGCAGTTCCACCCCGTACAGCTCGACCATGTCCTGCGGGTAGCCGCGGCCGAGCACCGGGTCCAGCCACCAGCGGTTGATGTGGCCGTCGGCGTACTGGGCGGCCAGGCGGTCGCCCTCGCTGTCGGTGGCCGGGTGCACCGGGCTGAGGTTGTTGACGATGCCGATGTTCGCGTTCGGGATCGCCGCCCGCAGCGCCTGCACGGCCAGGCCGTGGCCCAGGTGCAGGTGGTACGAGGCGCGCACGGCGGCCGTCAGGTCCTTGAAGCCGGGCGCCATGTTGCCGTCGAGGTGGCCGATCCACGCGGAGCAGAGCGGCTCGTTGAGCGTCGCCCAGTTCGTGATCCGGTCGCCCAGGGCGCCGGCGACGACCTCGGCGTACTCGCCGAAGCGCTCCGCCGTCTCACGCTCCGGCCAGCCGCCCCGGTCCTGCTGGGCCTGCGGGAGGTCCCAGTGGTACAGGGTCGGGAAGGGGGTGATGCCCTTCGCCAGCAGGTCGTCGGTGAGCCGGTCGTAGAAGTCGAGGCCGGCCTGGTTGACGCGGCCGTCGGCCTGCGGGATCACCCGGGGCCAGGCGATCGAGAAGCGGTAGGCGTCCAGGCCCAGCCCGCTCGCGATGCCGAGGTCCTCCGGCCAGCGGTGGTAGTGGTCGCACGCCACGTCGCCGGTGTCGCCGTTGTCCACCTTCCCCGGGGTGTGGGAGAAGGTGTCCCAGATGGACGGGGCGCGGCCGTCCTCGTCCACAGCTCCTTCGATCTGGTAGGCGGCGGTGGCCGCGCCCCAGACGAAGTCGTCGGGGAGAGCACTGAGGTCGTTCACGAAAGGCCTTTCGGGGGTGGTCACTTGACGGCTCCGGCAGTGAGGCCGGCGACCAGGTAGCGCTGCAGGAGGAGGAAGCCGGCGACGACGGGAAGGCTCACGACGAGGGAGGCGGCCATCACCTGGTTCCAGTACACGTTGTTCTGGGTCGCATAGCCCTGGAGGCCGACGGCGAGGGTGCGGGTGGTCTGGTTGGTCATCACCGAGGCGAACAGCACCTCGCCCCACGCGGTCATGAAGGCGTAGACGGAGACCGCGACGATGCCCGGCACCGCGGCCGGCACGACGATCTTCAGCAGCGTGCGCAGCGGCCCGCAGCCGTCCACCGCGGCGGCCTCGTCGAGGTCGCGCGGGATGGAGTCGAAGTACCCGACCAGCATCCAGATGGAGAAGGGGAGGGAGAAGGTGAGGTAGGTGAGGATGAGACCGCCCCGGCTGCCCAGCAGGGCGATGCCCGTGCTGTTACCGATGTTCACGAAGATCAGGAACAGCGGGAGCAGGAACAGGATGCCGGGGAACATCTGGGTCGACAGCACCGTGACGGTGAACAGCTTGCGGCCGCGGAACCGGTACCGGCTGACCGCGTAGGCCGCGAAGATCGCGATCACCACCGAGAGCGCGGTGGCGCTGACCGAGACGATCAGCGAGTTCACGAAGTAGTCGCCGAGCGGGACGGTCGTCCAGATGTCGATGTACGGCTGGAGCGTGAAGCTGGACGGGATCCAGGAGAACGCTCCCTGGACGTCCTGCAGCGGCTTCATCGACGAGCTGATCATCACGAACAGCGGGGTCAGTACGAAGGCCGACAGCAGCAGGAGGAAGATCCGCCGCGACCACCGGAAGGAGGCCGGGGGTGCCATCGGTGAGACGGGCGCCTTAGGCATCGGCGTCCCTCCGTCGTGAGGTGAGGAAGAGGTAGACGGCCGTCACCAGGAGCAGGAACAGCAGCAGCAGGACGGACATCGCCGAGCCCACACCGAAGTTCCAGGTGACGAACGAGGACTGGTAGATGTGGATCGAGATCAGGTCGGCCGCCTCCGGCGCGGACTTGCCGAAGAGCACGTACGGCGTGTTGAAGTCGTTGAACGTCCAGAGGAAGAGCACCAGCACGAGCACCTGGTTGACCGGGCGCAGCGACGGCAGGGTGATCTTGCGGATCTGCTGCCAGACGCCGGCCCCGTCCATCGCGGAGGCCTCGTACAGTTCCTTCGGGATGTTCTGCAGGCCGGCCATCAGCGTGAGGAACGCGAACGGCCAGGACTTCCACACCGAGACGACGACCAGAGCGGTGAAGCTGTTGTCGCCGATCAGCCAGAACGGCTTGTCCGACATCAGGTGCAGCTGGTCGACCAGCACGTGGTTGATCAGCCCGGTGTCGCGCTGGAACATGAACGACCAGGTGATCACCGCCGCGTAGACCGGCAGGGCGTACGGGACGAGGAACAGGGCCCGCAGGATTCCCCGTCCTCGGAACGCGTCCTGCATGTAGATCGCCGCGGCGGTGCCCAGCAGCCAGGACAGGCCCACCGACAGGATGGTGAAACTACAGGTGGTCCAGAACGAGTTGAGCAGCGACTGGCCGACCGGAGCACTGAAGTCCACCGCCATGCGGTAGTTCCCCAGGCCGGTCCAGGGTGCGGCCGACCAGTCTCGGATGAAGAACTGGGTGAGCTGTTTGAAGCTCATCACGATGCCGACCACCATCGGGATCAGGTGGATCAGCAGCTCCAGCGCGAGGGCGGGGAGCAGAAGCAGGTAGGGCAGAGCCCCTCGGGGGTGGCGCAGTCGGCGCAGTCGCTCTCTCACGTCAGGACGCCGGCATCTGCTGCTGAGCCTTGGTGAGCTCGGCCTTGACGCTGTCGTCGGTGGTCGGCTTGCCGGCGGCGGCCGCGGCGAGCAGGTTCTTGACCGCGGTGCCGACCAGGGTCTCGAACTGGCTCTCGTTCGCGACCTGCGGGAGCGGCGCGGAGCTGGTGGCCAGGACGTCGCTCAGCGTGGTGAGGTCCGGGGTGGCGAAGACCGGGTCCTTGCCCGCTTCCTTGACCGGCGGGATGTTGCCGTAGGTCGAGTTGAGGATCTTCTGCTCCTCGTTGCTGGTCATGAACTTCACGAACTGCAGCGCGCCGTCGGTGTTCTTGGTGTTCTTGAAGACGGCGAGGTTGATGCCCGCGACCATCGACTTGACGGCCTTGTCGCCGGTGGCGCCGGCCGGGATCGGGAGGGGCGCGACGCCGTAGTCCTCCGGGTTCATGCCCTGGCTCTTGAGGTTGGCGCCCGCGGACTGCCACATGATCATGGCGGCCTTGCCGGTGGCGAAGTCGCTCAGCGTCTGGTTGTTGGAGTACTCGGCGTTGCCGGGCGCGGCGATCTTGTCCTTGGCGATGAAGTCGACGTACTGCTTGATCGCGGCGACGGCGTTCGGGCTGTCGAAGGTCGGCTTGCCGGCGGCGTCGAAGAAGTCCGCGCCGTTCTGCTTGCCGAAGGTGAACGCGTGGTGGACGTTCTCCGAGACGTTGCCGCCCTCGATCGCCAGGCCGTACTTGCCGTCCTTGGTGAGCTTCTGGCCGTCGGCGACGAGCTCGTCCCAGGTCACCGGGGCCTTCTCGATGCCGGCGGCGGCGAACATCTTCTTGTTGTAGTAGAGGCCGTAGGCCATCGAGTACAGCGGTACGGCGGCCGGGTCCTTGCCGGCCGCGCCGGCCGAGGCGATGGTGGACGGCAGGAAGCGGTCCTTGCCGCCGATCTTGGCGAAGGTCGCCTCGTCGAAGGGCAGCAGCGCGCCGGTGGCCTGGAGCGAGGCCGACCAGGTGTTGCCGATGTTGAGGACGTCAGGACCCTGGCCGGAGGCGGTGGCGGCGAGGATCCGGTTCAGCAGGTCGGACCACGGCACGACCTCCAGGTTGACCTTGATGCCGGTCTGCTGCTCGAACTTTCTCAGCTCGGGCTCGAGGACCTGCTTGTCGTTCTCGATGCTGGTGCCCTGGTTGCTGGCCCAGTAGGTGAGCGTCTTGGGAGCGGCGTTGCTGCCCCCGCCGCTGCCGGAGGTGGAGCCGCCGCCGCAGGCGGTGGCGGTGATGGTGAGTGCAGCCACGACGGCTGTTGCGGCGATGACCCGGCTCGTACGCATGACGTAGTTCCCCTCTCAGGGGATGAGTGAGCGACTCTTGGTGAAGTGAGGAGCCCGGAGGCTTACTTCAGGCCGTGATTTAACTTGTGAGAAAAGCTGGCGTCAAGAGCTGTGACGGCGATAGATTTCCGACCAGGAGGGAGTCCGAATGGCAGAGCGAAGCAAGCAGACCGTACGTGACCTGCGAAGAGGCAACCGATCGGTGGTCCTGCGCCACCTGTACTTCGAAGGTCATCTCAGTCGTAACGAATTGGTACGGGACACCGGCCTCAGTGGCGGCACCATCAGCAACGTGGTCGGCGAGCTCATGGCGGACGGGTTGGTGGAGGAGGCCGGCTCGGTCGACTCCGACGGGGGGCGCCCGCGCATCCTGCTCCAGGTGGCGGCCGAACGCGGCTACCTGGCCGGCGTGGACGTGGGAGAGACGCAGGTCAGGGTGGCTCTGTACGACCTGGCCCTGACCGAGCTGGCGGCCTGCGACCAGCCGCTGTCCGACCACGGGCACGACGTCGGGCACGTCGTCCAGCTGATCCTGGACGGGCTGGCCGAGGTGCTCGACGGCACGGGTGCGGACCGCGCCCGGGTGCTCGGCGTCGGTATCGGCGTTCCGGGCATCGTCGAACAGGGCGATCCGGCGGCCGACCCCGGCGACCCGGGCGGCGTCGGCGCCGTGGTGCACAGCCAGACGATCGACTGGGACGCCGTCCCGCTCGGCCGGCTGCTCCGGGCGGGTACCGACCTGCCGCTGCACATCGACAACGGCGCCAAGACGCTCGGTCAGGCCGAGATGTGGTTCGGCGCCGGGCGGGGCGCGGGGAACGCGGTGGTCGCGCTCTTCGGCTCCGGTGTCGGGGCCTGCGTGATCGCCAACGGCTCGCCGTACCGCGGCGCCACCAGCAGTGCGGGGGAGTGGGGGCATACGAAGGTCCACGTCGGCGGGCGGCTCTGCCGCTGCGGCTCACGTGGCTGTCTGGAGGCGTACGTCGGCGCCGAGGCGCTGGTGGAGCGGTGGGGGGTGGCCGGCGAGGCCGGCAGTGACAGCGAGAAGGCGGGGCTCGCCGCCCTGCTCGCGGCCGCCGAACGGGACGACCCGGTGGCCGACGCGCTGCTCTGCGAGACCGCCGAGTACCTGGGCGCGAGCATCGCCGACCTGATCAACCTGTTCAACCCGGAGCGCATCGTGATCGGCGGCTGGGCCGGGCTGCTGCTCGGGCCGAGGCTGCTGCCCGCGATCCGCGCCGCGGCCCGCTCGTACGCGCTGCGCTTCCCCTGCGAGCAGACCTCGATCGAGCTCGGGCTGCTGGGCCCGGACGCCGTCACGATGGGCGCCGCGACGCTCCCGCTGGCGTGCTTCCTGGACTCCGGCGGCGACGTGCCGGTACCGGGCAAGCGGGAGGTCCGGGCTCTGCGCTGAGTCCGGACGGCCGGCACCCGGTCCGATCGCCTGTGGGGGGCGGTCGTACCAGGTGGGCCGGATTGTCGGGGGAGCGCTCTCCCGACAGGGCCGTTGACCTGCCGACTTTCCCGCCGAGCCCGCCCGGCGGCATGCCAGGAGCCCTGTAGGACGGGCAAGTTGATTCGCACCAAGAGTGCTGCACTTGCTCTTGACACGCTGGATACGCCACCGCAACACTCCATCCGGGAGCGCTCTCCCGAGTCCCGGTGCACAGCGCCGGTCGATCTTCCGGCGGTCTCCGCCGTTCGCCGCAGATGTCCTCGGCACCTGCCCCGCGTCCCGCTCCACCGGCCCCAACCGGCGTCGCGCGACAGCGCCCCCATCCCCCGCACCCCACCCACATGCAGGAGATGTCCCGTGAGGCCCACCTCAGCTGGCTCCAGAGTTCGTCCCCCGCTCCGCCGCGTGCCGGCCGCCATCACGGCCGCAGGCCTCGTCGCCGGTCTGGCGATGGCGCTTCCGGTCACCACCGCCAGCGCCGCCGGCACCCTGCTCTCCCAGGGCAAGACGGTCAGCTCCTCCTCGACGGAGAACGGCGGCACCCCCGCCACCGCCGCCGTCGACGGCAACACCGCCACCCGCTGGTCGTCGGCCGCCACCGACCAGCAGTGGATCCAGGTCGACCTCGGCGTCAGCGCCGCGATCGACAAGGTCGTCCTCAACTGGGAGGCCGCGTACGGCGACGGCTACCAGATCCAGGTCTCCGCCGACGGCGCCACCTGGAACACGATCTACACCACGACCACCGGCACCGGCGGCGTGGAGACCCTCAACGTCTCGGGCACCGGCCGCTACGTCCGGATGAACGGCACCCACCGCCACACCGGCTACGGCTACTCCCTCTGGGAGTTCCAGGTCTACGGCACCCCCTCCGGCGGTACCGGCGGGACCTGCTCCACCGACAACGCGGCCCAGGGCAAGACCGCCACCGCCTCCTCGACGGAGAACGGCGGCACCCTCGCCTCCGCCGCGGTCGACGGCAACACCGGCACCCGCTGGGCCTCCGCCGCCACCGACCCGCAGTGGCTCCAGGTCGACCTCGGCTCCAGCCAGCAGGTCTGCCAGGTCGTCCTGAACTGGGAGGCCGCGTACGGCGACGGCTACCAGATCCAGCTGTCCCCCGACGGCACCAACTGGAACACCGTCTACACCACGACCACCGGCACCGGCGGCGTGGAGACCCTCAGCGTCTCGGGCACCGGCCGCTACGTCCGGATGAACGGCACCCACCGCCACACCGGCTACGGCTACTCCCTCTGGGAGTTCCAGGTCTACGGCACCCCCTCCGGCGGTACCGGCGGGACCTGCTCCACCGACAACGCGGCCCAGGGCAAGACCGCCACCGCCTCCTCGACGGAGAACGGCGGCACCCTCGCCTCCGCCGCGGTCGACGGCAACACCGGCACCCGCTGGGCCTCCGCCGCCACCGACCCGCAGTGGCTCCAGGTCGACCTCGGCTCCAGCCAGCAGGTCTGCCAGGTCGTCCTGAACTGGGAGGCCGCGTACGGCGACGGCTACCAGATCCAGCTGTCCCCCGACGGCACCAACTGGAACACCGTCTACACCACGACCACCGGCACCGGCGGCGTGGAGACCCTCA
>FTKL01000386.1_pt2 | contig 12726 bp, 6 predicted proteins | sample 2434061 | NCBI WGS metagenome assembly FTKL01 (sample SAMEA3914816, study PRJEB12502) | metagenome | biome: forest; material: soil | place: USA | collected 2011-09-16 | depth 0.3 m
ACGACCCGGACCCGGCCACCCGCGAAGCCGCCGAAGCCGTCCACACCCACCTGCTCGCCGCCATCGAAGACGCCGCACCGAACCGGTAGCCGGCCACCGCCGGGCCGGGTGTCCTAGCCCTAATCCGTAGTGAAGGCGGTGCCGGACCGTCCCAGCAAAACCGGGCAAACCGGGCGCGCTGGGACAAGCCTGGGACAGCGCTGTCCCAACACCCTCCCAACCCGGACAGCACCGGCCACCAGACACAGCAGCACCCGACGAGCAGCACAGGCGCAGCGGCCCGGGAGGGCTCCACCGGGCGCGGCCACCCCGGCCGGGGCCGAGGAACCGGGGGCACAGGACCGGACGCTGACAGGCGGGGAACAACGGCCGGGGTCGAGGAACCGGGGACACAGGACCGGGCGCCGACGGGCGGGGAGCAGCGGCCGGGGAGGCCGTTCCCAGGCCGTCCGGAACGTCCTCCAGGGCGGTGCCGGCCAGCGCCGCCAGGAGCCGCAGGACAGCGAAGTCGGGAAGCACGGCTTGGCTGACGGGAGCCGCTCTCTCGCCTAGCCTTCGGGTCATGAGCCTGGATACGGAGTTGCTGGAGCTGGCCGCCCAAGAGGATGTTTCCCAGGCCCTTCTGAGCCGCCTGATCCGGCATTCGGGTGCCCGCCGCCACATCGCCCTGCTCCGGCAGGATCTGACGCCGGAGTTGACCGAGGAGATCATCTGCCTCGGTTCGGCCCGCACGCTCGCCGCGAACTCGTCGCTGCCGGCCGTGACGAGGGCGCAGCTGGTGGAGCATCCTCAGACGGAGGTCAGGGCAGCACTGGCCGCCAACGCCTCCGATGACCCTCCGGGCATCCTTCTCCGGCTGTCACAGGATCCCGAGCCCTTCGTGCGTTCGTTCCTGGCGATGAACGATCGACTGGATCCCGTGATCCGCGCCGGGCTGGCCACTGATCCGAACCCCAGCGTTCGCGGCTCTCTGGCCCAGCACTGGGGTGATGCGCCAGAGCCGGTCCGACGGACGTTGCTCACCGACCCGGACCCGGAGATCCGACGGGCAGCTGTCCATGCCTACGTGCCCCCGCCGGATCTACTGCCGGGGCTACTGGCCGACAGCGCCACCCGTGCCGGTGCAATTCGGTTCGCGGAGCCGACGGCAGACCTGGCCGCAGACCCGGATGCAGACGTCCGCCAGGCCCTGGCTGAGCATCCCGCCCTGCCGACGTCCGTGCGCGACCTGCTGGCTGCGGACACGGACGTCCTCGTCCGTAGTACCGTCGCCGCCCGCCCCGACACTCCGCCTGTCCTGCGGGAAGCTTTGGAAGCCACGCTTCGGAGCAATGACCCTGCCGAGCAGTGGCTTGTCGGCTTCAACCGTCACCAGTGCCCGCCCGCCGCCGAGCGACCGGCTACGGCAGCGCGCTCGCGCGAGCAAGCGGAAGACCTCCTGGCCAGGGCCGGCCTGTAGGCATCACACCAGTGGCCCCGGCTCCGACATCCAGCTCTATTCAACAAGGCAGTCGCTCATCGTGCCCGGACCGAAGAAATGGATCATTCCCAACCCCGGTGTCACGAACTAGCGTTGCCCCGCCTTCGATGGCAACAGTCCCAACTTCGGAGCCGCAGGAGAGGCCCGGGAGAGGCCTGTCGCGCCGTGGTGGCGCGTCGGGACGGACACAGGGGAAACGGGCCTTGTGCCCACGTCACCCCACACGACACCATCCCCACGCGACAGGACACGCGACAGGCACCCGGGGGCCGGCACCAGATGCGGTCAGGCCGGCGAGAGCCGCACCGACCCGTCCGGCAACGGCCCGGACAGGACGTCCCTGACCGCCCCGTCGCCCGCCCGCGTCGAGGTGGTCAGCATGTGCCCACCGGCGAACGTCACCTCACCACCCGCAGCGCGCACCGGCAGGACCAGGCCGGCGCTGTCCCACGCGTGGGACACCCCGAGCTCCCGGGTAACGGTGCCCTCGATCGCCTCGGCGGTGGCCGCCAGATCGAGCAGCCGGTACGCCGTCGAGCGTCCGATCCCGAACTCCGCCAGCGCGTACGCGGACCAGCTGTCGTACCCGAGGACCGTCCACACTTTCGCCTGGTGGGCGGTACGGACCCGGCGGGCGAGGACCAGCACGGCGGCCCGAACGTCCCCTCGATCGCGGCGCGCAGCTGGGCGGTCAGCTCGCACCAGGAAGCCGGCGGCGCAGCGCTCCCGGTCGAGGTGGTCGGCGGGATCATCGCCCGCGCGGTCGCCGAGGTCCGGGACCGGCCCGACGTCCCGGCCGCCGAGCTGGAGAGCGGCCCCGTCCCGGACGGCATCACCGTCGAGGCCTGGCGCCGACATGTGAGCGTCGGCCGCGACCTGGTCGCCCAGCAGCTCGCCGCTCAGCACCGGATCGGCGTCCTCGCCCTGGAGGTCTCACCGGCCTACCTCTCCGACCACCAGGCCGAGGACGTCCTCGCCCGGGTCGCCAACGACATCGGGATCGGGACGGAGGAGATCCTCGCCTGCCGCCGCTACGCGATCTCCGGGGACGTCCGGGCGATGGACGGCTGGTAGAAGCGCAGGCCGCAGCCGGGTCTCGGTAGAACTGCTCCGGGCCAACGGCTGCCAGAGGCAGGGTGCGCGGCTCAGACCTGGCCGTCGGTGTCCGGTCCGGCAAGGGCGACCGCTCCCAGCCGTCGGCGGCTGCCGGCTCGACGCCGGGTGTCAGGTCACACCTGTTGCAGGTAGGCCTTTATGACGGTGTGGGCGGCCTCCAGGTCACCCCGGGCGTCCCGGACTGCTCCGTCGCTGCGGACAGCTCTTTATCTTCCAATCAAATTCGGTAGCACATGCAGCAGAGCTCCAAAAGATCTACACACCCATCTCGGCACGCCGCGCGTCCAACAGATCAGGATCGCGGGCCACCAGCTCATCTTCGAATTCTTGCCAGCCATTGCCTTCAATAAAGGAAACCTCGGATTTTCCCACTGGAATCAGCCAGACCACACCGACGTCCACAGAATTTTCGATCACCACCGAAGCGAAGTCGGGATCGAAATAAACAGGAATTGCCGCATACATTGCAGTCATTTTACCGCCAGGGAAAATGGGGGCCGGCAGGGGTATGACATCTCCGCGCAGAATAGCCTGACCGCTTTCCAATACCTTACCGGCGACATATTTAAGAATATTTGGCAGAGGACCATACCCTTCCTCTTGCTGATAGCCGCACATCATGAACTCCAGATGCAGCCCCCTACCCGTTTTCCGAGAGATAAGCGGACTGCTGGAAGCTCCAACGGTGGCAAAGGAGTCGACTCCGGAAATGTTTCCACCACGGAATATCGCCACTACCGGGCCAGGCGTCTCTCCCGCTTCGAAGATTCGTGAGGCGCCCAGCATGCGCCCCAACCGCTTCTCAAGGTGATCAATCAGAGCAGTCATTCGAAGCCTTATCCGTCTTCCCTGTTACCAGCCGAGCGGTTGCACACATAGCATTCTAGCCTGATGCCTATCTGGTAGAGATCCAAGACCTCCGCCCTCGTGATATTTGGGGAAAATTCCTGATTCGACCATGAATCGGTGTGACCGCCATCCCATTGCCCAATCCTCGACTCACCCAAGTGCGGATTCCCTGAAACCACACCAAGGCACTTCGACCCCTGCCGCTCGCACACCTTTCCTTGCGGAGCAGGTGCGCCGCGCTCCGCCGGACCGATCGGGCTTTCAGCACCGTCCCAAGCGTCACGCAGGGTCTGAGGGCGGAAGCTCGGACGACTAGTCGTGAAGCCCGGCTTGTTGGTTCCCTGCAGCATCCCATTGGAATTCAGCTCACCTGCCTGCAGGGCGTTGGGGTCACTTCCCAGCCTTCCATTGCTGAGCCTCGGCTGGTTTCCGTCCGCGCACGCGCATGTGGATGAGTGCTCGGGGTTACTGCCACCGCAGTTGTGGACAAGCACCGGAGTAGTACCGGCCTGCACATAGTACGTGTGGAGGTCACCGACGGTGAGGTCGTAGGTGACGTTGTCGGCCTGGTAGAGCCAGATGTCCGTGACGGCAGCGGTGCCGTCGGGGGTCTGGAGGATGTCCCCGCGCTTGAGGTCCTGGGCTTCGACGAAGGCGTGCTGGGTCTGGTCGTAGAAGGGGTGGTGGTAGGTGGTGGTGAGCGTGGACCTGTGGTCGACGGTGCTCTTTTCTGAGCCTTGCTCCTGAACCGTGGGGGTGCCGGTACTCATCTCGGCGGCTTGGGCCGGTTGTGCCTGTGCCGCTGACCAGATGGTGAGGGCGGCAACGCTTGCGGCCAGGCCGAGCAGAGCCTTCGTCCACCCCCCGGAATCCCTTGCATAGTCAGCAGAGGGGAGGGTGCCGGCCTTCTGCGGCGTCTCGGCGGGCTGCTCCGTCGTGACGGCCGGGCTGATGGTGACGGGGGCGAGGGTGAGGTCGACGAAATCGTGGTCGGTGGTGGTGACGATGACGTCGGTGACGGCGTGGGTCTCGGTGCCGCCCTTACCCGGTACGGCGTTGGTGATCTGGTCGCCGACCTTGACCTGGTCGATGTGCTTGGTGGTGCCGTCGGCCATCAGGACGGCCGTGGAGCCGGTGAAGCTGTGCGGGGCGCCGCCGCATCCCTTGCTCTTGCCCTTGCCGAAGCCGCCGAAGAGGCCACCGCCGATTCCGCCGCCGATGGCTCCGTCGACCGCGCCGTTGACACCGGCGCTCGCCGCGCCGGACCAGGAGCAGTTGCTGCCGCAGGTGAGGCCGTATCCGGCCGCGCTGCTCGCGGCGCTGCTGGCGCCTCCGATAGCGGCGCCCTCGATGGCGTTGGTGGCGAAGGCGGGCAGGAGGTCACCGATCGCAGTGCTGGCGAGCTTTCCGCCGAACGCACCGCCCAGGGCGCCGCCGACCGCTCCGCCGACCCCGCCGACTGCGATCGCCGTTCCGAAGGCTCCTGCGGAGCAGGCGCCCTGCTTGCCCTCATGGCACTTGAAGGCCTGGTCGACCGCTGCGCCTGCCGCGCCTGCGAGGGCGCCGCAGGCGGCGGCTCCGGCAACGGCGCCGGCGCCGGCGGTCGGGATGCCGACAGCGGCTTCACAGCCGATGAAGACCGCGGCCGAAGCGACGAAGGAAGTGATCGCTGCAGCGTGCTGCTTCACGGTGGAGACGACCTGCGCGGCACCCTTGGCCACAGCGTGGCCGGCTGCCTTGGCAGTCTTGACCGCTGCCTTGCCAACCGTGTGTGCGACGTGTTTCGCCTTGGTGGCTGCGGCGTGATAGGCGGTTCGGACGACTGCGACCGCCTTCTTCACGACCTTTCTGACTGTCCGTACGGCGTTGCGGTATTCCCGTCTGGCTGCCCGGTACACACGCCGGCCCTTGTCCACGACCTTGGTCACGACGGTGACGACGGTCCTCTGAACGGTCACCACGACCTCGGTGGCGACCTGGGCCACGTAGTGGTACGCCTCGGCGGCCTTCTGCTCGGCCCAGTCGGCTGCCGCGCTCACGTAGGACGTTCCGGTGTTCCAGGCGGAAGACGCGGCGGAGGCGACTGTGGACGCCGCGTGGGTAACACCGCACACGATGTCCCACATCGAGCAGTGCCCGGAGGGGTCATTGCCGGCGAGGGGGTTGTCGTTGACGTAGGCGAACGGATTGGCGGAGACGGAGGTGGGTGCCGGGTTGAGCGAGACGCTGTCCTTGTTGAGGAACTGGCCGTTCGCGGGGTTGTACCAGCGCGAACCCATGTTGACCTTGTCGGTCGCCGAGTCGGTCCAGCCGGACTGGAAACCGAGCTGGCCTATCAGGGCGGAGGTCGCGGTGACGGAACCCAGCGGGTCGTAGCTGCGCGAGCCGGTGAGTGCGGTGGAGCCGGCCGCGAACTGGCCGACGACGTCGTCGTGCTGGTCGGTCAGGGCGAGGCGGCCGGTGGACACGGCACCGCCGGGAGTGTTCGTCCCGACCAGGCCCGAGCCCGGGTCCCAGGTGTAGGTGTTGGAGCCGTCGGAGGCGACCTGGTTGGAGCCGCCGGTGTACTGGAAGGTACGAGTGCCGCTCACCTGGTTGACCGCGGTGATGACACGGCCGGAGGCGTCGAGATTGTAGGTCTGCTGGCCGGCCAGAATCTGCTGCCCGTAGGCGTCGGAGGCGTAGACGGAGGGGGTGCCGCCGGTCCGGTCCTCGGTCATGGTGCCGCGGGCGGAGTAGCGGTAGGTGTGCTGGCCGTCGGAGGTCAGCTGGTCCCGCTCGTCGTAGGTGAAGACGTTGGAGCCGACCTGGATGCGGTTACCGGACGCGTCGTAGGAGTAGGCGGTGGTGGCGGTGCCGTTGTTCCAGGAGGTGAGGCGGTTGGCGAGGTCATAGGTGTAGGCGTGGGTCGCCGCCCCGACGACGCCGGTGGTGGTCTTGGCGACGAGGTTGCTGTTCCTGTCGTAGCCGTACGTCATCGACGCCAGCGTTGACGATCCCGAGGTGAGGGTGTCGGTGGAAAGGCGGTGGCGGACGTCGTAGGTGAGGGTTCGGCTCTGACCGCTCGCGCCGTAGTTGATGGTGGTGGGCTGGGAGAGCGTGTTGTAGGAGTACGTCAGGGTGTTGCCGGTGGCAGGGTCGGCGAGAGCGGCGAGCCGGCCGCCGTTGTCGTACGTGTAGGAGGTGGTGCCCGCCGCGTCGGTACGCGAGGCGAGCAGTCCGTCCCCGCCGTAGCCGAAGGAACTGGACCCGGCCGAGCCGGTGGCCGACAGGAGGTGTCCGCGGTCGTCGTAGCCGAAGGCCTCACTCGTCGCGTTCTGGTATCCGCTCTGGCCCATGGTGCCGGCGATGGCGGTGCTGGCGGTGAGGACCTGGCCGAGGGTGTCGTAGGTGAAGGTGCGGGTGGCTGTCGCGGCCTCGGCGCCACTGCCGGACTGTGAGGCCAGGTTCCCGGACAGGTCGTAGGACATCGAGTTGACGACGCCGCCGGGCTGGGTCACCTGACTGAGCTGGCCGAGCTGGTCGTAGACGTAGCTGGTGGTGCGGTCCGCGGCCGCCGTGTACGTACCGGCTGCCGGCGCGACGACGCTCTCCTGCTTGCCCCAGTTGTTATAGGTGTACTTCCAGGAGTTGCCGCGTCCGTCGGTGAAACGGGTCCGGTGTCCTCCCGCGTCGTAGCCGAAGGAGGTTGTGATGGAGTCGGTCGCGGAGACCGGTTGGACCTCGTTGGTCATCACACCGGTGGCGTCGTACGTGAAGGTGGATGTGCTGCCGGAGTTGTCGGTGATCGAGAGCGTGTTGCCGACGGCGTCGTAGGTCTTCGACGTGGTCGAGACCAGGAAGGGGAAGGGAGCCTTGGTGTACTGCTTGGTGGATAGCGGCAGACCCTGAGCGTTGTACGCCACCTTGGCGTAGGTGCCGTCCGGGTTGGTGGTCTTCTGCACCCTGCCCGCGAAGTCGTAGGCGTAGCTCGTGGCGTTGCCGGCCGGATCCGTGGTGGAGGTGCGTTCGCCCGCCCGGTTGTAGGCGTACGAGGTGGTGCGTCCTTCGGCGGAGGTCGTGGAGGCGAGGAAGGCGCCGTAGGGATTGCCCGTGCTCACGTCGTAGGAGGACGTGCTGGTGATGGTCTGGGCGGTGGGGTACCGCTCCAGGGTGGTGGCGGTGAGCTGACGGCCGAGCCAGTCGAAGGTCGCCTGCCGCACAGCGCCCGACGCGTCGGTGACGGACAGCCGGTCACCGTTGACGTCGTAGGTGTAGTGGCTCTTCCTCCCGTCGGGGCTGGTCTCCTGGGCGAGCTGTCCGAGTTGGTCGAACAGATAGCTGCTGGACCTGCCGTCGGGCCGGGTCGCGGTGATGACGTCGCCGAGCGCGTCGTAGCTCTGGGTGGTGGTGGCGGTGATCGGCGTGCTGGAGCCGGGCGGGGTGTAGGAGGGGTCGGTGGTGGAGGTCTCCTCGCCGTTGGCGTCGTAGGTGTGTGTGACCTGGTTGCCGTTCGGATCGACCTCCTCCACCTCCTCCCCGAAGGTGTTGTAGCCCGAGGTGGTGGTGGGGTGCGCCAGGACCGGGGCGCCGCCGAGCTCCACGGACACCGCAGGCGCGGAGGAGACGGTGCGGTTGCCGGCCTCGTCGTACGCGAAGTTGCTGGTGTTCGCGTTGGCGTCGGTGCTGGAGGTGGCCAGGCCGCGCTGGTCGTAGGTGAAACTGGCGGTCTGTTCGCCGGAGGAGCCGGCAGTGGTTCCGGTGCGGCCGTTGGTGAACAGGGTCGCGGCTTCAGCGGCGCTGATGGCGCGGGGGTAGGCCTGCACGTTGGCGATGGCACCGCTCTGCGTGGTTCCCCAGAGCCGGTTGCCGCCGGTGAGCACCGCATTGCCGATGCTCAGCGGGCCGGTGGCGTTCCACGGCGTGGCATTGGAGGCGGAGGCCGCCGCGGCTCCGTTGACGTAGAGCGTCATGGTGCCGGCGGATGCGTCGAACGAGGCGACCAGGTGGGTCCAGGTGCCGACCGCGGCCGGGGTGGTGGCCGCCGCCTCCGGGTAGCTGACCCCCGATGTCGCGTCGGCGCTGGGCGACACGAAGGCCCATGTGTTCAGCGCCTTGGAGTACTCGAGCAGGAACGCGGCGGTGTTGGTGCCGCCCTGCGCGACGATGGTGTGGTCGGCGTTGTTGTCCGCGAGGTTCGTCCAGGCGGAGACGGTGTAGGAGGAGGCGGTGTTCAGCACGGGACCGTTGGTGGCGATCCAGCCGTTCGCGCCCGCGAGGTTGGCCGCGCCGTTCGCCCAGGTGACCGGGCTGGTGACCGCGGCGGTGTTGCCGGTGCCGGAGCTGTCGGTCACCGTCGTACCCGACGTCTGGTCCAGCATCCACCAGCCCACCGGGTGCCCGGAGGAATCGCCGTGCAGGGTCCGGGTGAGGGCGCGGCCGGCGGTGTCATAGGTGGAGGAGGATGTGCTGTCGAAGCCGGAGGCATCGTGTTCGTTGCTGGTGGCGACCAGGTCGTCGGGGGTGTACGAGACGCTGGTGGTGCGGTTCACGCCGGCCGGATCCAGTGTGGTGCCGGTCGTTCGCGAGGCGGCGTCCACCTGGTACTGCGTCACGGTGGCGCCGTTGCCGGTGGTCCGCTGGACGAGGTTGGCCGCCGCGTCGTAGACGTTGGCCTGCTCCACATAGCTGTGGGCTCCGGTGGAGTCCGTCCTGGTGATGGTCGCGGTCAGGCCGTCGTCCGTATACGTGTACGCGGTGGTGTTGCCCATCGCGTCGCTGATCGAGGCCAGCCGGCCGGCCGGGTCGTAGGCACGGGAGGACTGCACCAGGGTGGTGGAGGGTGAGGGGTTGGTCGGATCCCCCGTGTAGCCGAGCAGGCTCCGGGTCAGCAGTTGCCCGTTGGAGTCGTACGTGTAGGCGGTGACGGCACCTGCCGGGTTGGTCTCCTGGAGCAGGTTGCCGCTGCTGTCGTACGTCATGTGGGTGATTGCGCCGTTGGCCGCTCCAGCGTTGCCGTTGGCGTCGGTGCGGCTGGCGACCTGGTCGTACTGGTTGTAGGTGGTGGTCCGGGTGCGCGGGGCGTCGCCGCCGGTGGTGTCGGCCACCGTCTGGGAGGTGACGTTGCCGTCGTTGTCGAAGACCGTGGAGGCAACCGAGGTGTGGATGGCGCCGGTGACCCGGTCGGTGATCGCGGGGCTCGTCTCCTGGAGAACCTGGCCCATGGCGTCGTAGACATAGCCGGTTGTGAGGCCGGCCGGGTAGCTGTCGGAGATGACCGTCTTGGTGAGCGGACGGCCCTGCCCGTCGTAGCTGTAGGTCGTCTTCAGTCCGGACGCCATGGTGGTGGAGGCGACGTCGCCGTTGTGCAGATAGGCGATCGTGCTGACCGCGCCGCCCGGCGAGGTGACCTTGACCGGCAGGCCCGCCGGCACGTTGCCGGTGTCGGCGGCCGGATAACCGGCACCGCCGTCGCTGAACGTGGTCGTGGTGGTGCGGCCGGCCGGGAAGCCGGCCACGGGCGGACCGGTGGTGCTCGTCCGGTTGCCGGCCGCGTCGAAGGCGTACGTGGTCAGGTACGTGTTGTCGGTCGCGGAGGACGAGCGGCCGTCGCGGATCGTGAGCAGTACGTCGTTGCGCGGGTCGGTGGTGGTGAGCTTGGCCGTGGTGTCGTCGGGCCAGTAGGTGAAGTACTTGGTGGAGCAGGTGCCCGTCGCCTGGTTCTGGCAGGCGGTGGTGGAGACGGTGTTGCCGCGCACGTCGTGGCCGGTGGTGGTGACGTCGCCGTTGGGGTCCGTGGTGGTGTGCAGGAATCCGCCGGTGTCGTACCCGTACGTGGTCCGGTTCCCGCCGCCGTCGACCTCGGCGATCCCGCGGTAGCCGGCGGTGGGGTCGTACTGGTGGGTGAGGGTCTTGCCGCTGGGCTCGGTGACCGTCACCGTCTCCATCGGGGTCAGGCCGGTGGAGTTCTGGGCGGCCTGGTAGTGCGCGGTGGCGTCGGCGGCGGTCAGTTCGGAGCGGTAGAAGGAGACGTCGGCGATCGAGCCGGGGAAGTAGCCGAGGTCGTTGGCCGGCCCGTTCGGCCAGCTGTAGCTCTCACCGGCGCCGATGTAGACGTAGTCGGACGCCGAGGCGGTACGGGTGCCGTACGTGGTGCCGGTCAGGGTGCCGTCGAGGTACATGGACTGCGCCGTGGCCGAGGCTGAGAGTACGACGTGGTGCCACTTGCCGTCGTTGACGACGGCGGGTGTGACGATCTGCCAGGAGGTCGTCCACTGGTCCCAGAACTTGCCGTGGAGCTTGCCGTCGGTGCCGACGTACAGCGCGGGCACCCAGCTGTTGCCACGGGGGCTGCCGCCGGTCAGCGAGGCGCCCGCGTAGTCGAACAGCACGCCGCCCGCGGTGTTGCCCGCCGGCATGTTGAACCACATCTCCACCGAGTTGGGCCCGGTGCCGACCGTGTCCGTGCTGGGCAGCTTGATGTACGACGAGCTGCCGTCGAACTTGGCCGCGGTGCTGTCCGCGAACGGCCCGGCCGAGCCGAGCGTCACCGCGTTGTAGGTGCCCAGACCGTACTTGACCTCGTCGTACGCCGCGGCGGCGCCCGCCGTGTCACCGAGGCGCCAGTACCCGGCCGGAGCGCCGCCCAGCACCGCCGAGCGGTAGACCTGGCTGGAGCCGGTGACCGAGGGCTTGCCGACCTGCCAGACGCCGCCGTTCTCGTCGGTGACCTGGCCGACCTGCGCCGTGTTGGTGTCGTAGGAGACCGCGGCGAACTGCTTGCCCGAGGGACGGGTGATGCCGGTCAGCAGGCTGCCGGCCTGCTTGCCCGCCGTGTACTGCGCGGTGACCTGGGTGGCCGTCAGGCCCTTGGGGAAGGTGGCGACCTGCGCGATGGTGCCGTTGAAGTACGTCGCGTAGCCGGTGTTGACGGTGGTGGAGTAGTGCGGCTCGTCCGGCCACTTGCCGCCGAGGAAACCGGCTCCGATGTAGGTGTGCCCCTGGAGGGCGCTGGTGTAGCCGCCGCTGCGCGAGATCATCCCGGCGCGGGAGCCGACCGCGTTGCCGTCCAGGTAGAGGCTCTGGGTGGAGCCGGCCCCCGCCAACACCACCTGGTGCCAGTTGCCGTCGTTGACGGCGCCCGAGACGATCGGGGCGACGCCGCCGGCGTTCCAGAACTCGGCGTTCAGCCGGCCGTGCGCGTCGAGGTAGATCGACGGCGTGTACTGGGAGGCGCTGGTCCCGCTGCTCAGCGGCAGGGTGGAGTAGGAGAACAGCACGCCGGGGACGGTCGCGGTGGTGTTGAACCACATCGACACCGTGTACTGGCTGGAGCTGCTGGCCAGGCTCTTGGGTATCTCGATGTAGGAGGACGTGCCGTTGAAGCCGGCGCCGGTCGCGGTGCCGGCGGCCAGCGGTCCGCCCTGGCCGAGGGTGACGTTGCTGTACGTGGCCTTGTCGGCGCCCTCGTTGGTGTTCACCGCGCTGGCCGCGGTGGTCGCGCCGGCTGCCTCGGAGAGCGGCCAGAGCGAGGACGCGCCGGCGTCCAGCACCTGGGTCTGGAACTGCGAACCCGCGGTGTAGCTGTACTGGCTGCAGGTCGTCGTGTCGGTCGGCGAGCAGACCTTGGTCAGCTGGTCGCCGGTGTAGGTGTAGTTCCAGTTGAGGGCGGTGCTCCAGTCGCTCCCCTGGACGGGGTCGGTGTAGGCGTGCACGACGTGCGCACTGCCCGCACCCGCCGGGGTGGACCAGTCGAAGTGCAGCGAGCGGTTGGAAACCGCCGAGGCTATGCCGGTGACCTGGCCGGCGGTCCAGTAGAAGTAGATGGCGCGGGCGTTGGCGTCGGCCACGTTGTAGATGCCGTAGGCGCCCGAGCCGAGGCTCTGGGTGAAGGTGTAGACGGTGGCGTTCTTGTCGGTGAGCGAGTACCCGCCGGTGATCGCCCGCAGGGTCGCGAAGCGGCCCGACGGCGGGGAGAAGGTGCCGTCGGCGTTCCTGCCGAAGCCGACCTGCGAGCCGTCCGGGTAGGTGACCACCACTCCGGTCAGGTTGCCGCCGGCGTCCTTGCCCTCGGTGGCGCGGGCATCCAGGATGCTCGACCAGCCGGTACCGAAGGAGCCGGTGGTCCGGAAGTCGCGGGAGTTGTACTCGCGGACGACCTCAAGCGCGGGGCCGGCGCCGCTGACCTGCGCGTCGGTGACGGACTTGGTGAAGTTGCCGGTGGCCGGGTTGAAGCCGCGGGCGTCACCGTTCTGGGACAGCGAGGAGGTGATGGCCGGCTGCGGCACCTGGATGCTCAGTGA
>FTKL01582651.1_pt1 | contig 12712 bp, 13 predicted proteins | sample 2434061 | NCBI WGS metagenome assembly FTKL01 (sample SAMEA3914816, study PRJEB12502) | metagenome | biome: forest; material: soil | place: USA | collected 2011-09-16 | depth 0.3 m
CGCTGTCGGTCGGTCGCACCGGCCAGTGCTGGGACAACGCCCTCGCGGAGTCCTTCTTCGCCACTCTGAAGCGAGAGCTGATCGGCGACCGTCCCTGGCCCGGCCGGGCCGTTGCCCGTTCCGCGATCTTCGAATGGATCGAAGCCTGGTACAACATACGCAGGCTGCACAGCAGCCTCGACTACCGCAGTCCCGCAGAATACGAGACCGCCCTCGCGGCCTAACCACCACACCAACGGTGTCCGTCAAAGCGGAGCAAGCTCAGGAGGCCGGTTCGTGCGGACGGCGATCCGTGGCGATGCCCTCCAGGTGCCGCCTGCCGATTCCTGCGGTGACTTCCGTTGCCGTAGCCCGCAGGCCGGGCCGGAGGGTCGGTGCCTTCTGGCGGACGGCCCGCGAAGCCGCCCGCCGCGATGTGCTGCTCCTGGCCGTGGGGAACACGGCGGCGCGCAGGCGGCCTGAGCAGTCGCCGACCGTAGCTGGCGGCCAGCAGCCGGCTCGCTCGCGTCGTGTGGCGCAACGGCCCCCAGAGTGCCGGGCCGAGCCTGGGCGGAGGTCGCGGTGCTTGCCAAGACCGCGCTGGCATACAACGTGGACGCCCACAACCAGGTCTCGGAAGCAGGTGTTCGGTACGTCGGCGTATTCGACGGGTACGTCTGCGGCCGGACCGCGCACAGCGACCAGGACAAGGGCGCCCGGACGCTGTGCACCGGTGACGATGCCGCCGACTGGCCGATTTCCCACCCGTGCTGCCGTCGGGCGTTCGGCCCGCAACCGTATGCGGGATGACTAGCGCAGGTAGGTGCGCTGCCATTCGGCGAGGGACATGGTCTGCGCGGCGTCGGCCAGAGCGATCGCGGACGGCAGCTTGAGCTTCGCCCGGGTGCTGTCCACCCACTCTTGGGCCGCGGGATAGCCCTGCTGGAGGTACTCAAGGCCTTGGATCATGCATTCGAGCTTGTCCGCGTCATGGGCAACCTGGACCTCCAGGGACTCCCCATTCTCGTAGTCGTGAACGATGGCGCTGATCCCCTCGGCCACTGCTGGGTAGCTGTCTGCCACCTGATCAGCAGTCACCGCCTCGTTCGATGCGGTCTGGATGTAGCGCCGGCCGATCCAGGGGATGTCGCCGATGCGAGTCTCCTGGGTGTCGTGAAAGGTGCAGAGCAATGCGACCCGGGCGGGGTCGGCGCCCTCCATCATGGCGAGGATCGACCCGATGACGGCCGTCCTCCAGGAGTGCTCGGCGATCGTCTCGGGGTCCTTGACGCCGGCGATCCACCATCCGCTGCGCTTCGCGCGCTTCAGGGCACCCATCTCCAGGAGGTAGCTGACGGTGCCTTCGGCTTCCTGGCGGTCGTTCACTGTGATCGTCCTTCCTGAAGATCAGGTGGTAAGTCTCAGACCGTAGTGCACGGACACGAGCTCTTGCCGCGCCTGCGTAGAGATTCCGTCGGAGTCGAGCAGCGTTGCGACGCGTACTTGAAGACTTCGGCTGAGGTTGGGATCTGCGGTGAGAAGGCCGCGGCGAAGAGTTAGCAACGCCCAGACCGAGTGGACGTTGAGGTCGATCGCACCGAGTCCCGGCTTCAGCCTGTCGGTGAGTCCGCGCAGGAGGGCGAGGGCGTCCCAGGACTGAGCTGGCGTGGCGACCATGAAGTGATCATCGGCCTTGGGCAGGGAGTCGATTCCGAGCCAGTAGGCCCAGTAGTTCAAGTTGGCGGCCTCTCCGACTTCGTCGCCCATGCCCGTGGCCATGAAGGCGGCTAGCGCGCCGTGGTCCCCGTGCCGAGTGAGTGATGTCGCGACGGATCGAGCATCTGCCCAGTCCGGTGACCAGCCCCGCGTGGCGGGCTGTGGCGGTCTGCGGCGTATCTCAGCGAGCCAGCTGGCTGTATCGGGAGAGGTGTCGTACGAGCAGAGGTAGAGGGCTTGTCGGCGAAGGAGGGCGGCCTCGTCGCCGGACCAGTGCGCGAGCTCGGCGGCTCTGCGCATCTGGCCGAAGAAGGCGATCAGTACATCGGGCGAAAGCTGCGGAGATGCGGGGGCAGGCCCCCGGCGCGGCCGGTTCGTGCCAGCGGGCAGGGAGGCGGGAGCATTCCCAGTGAGAGCCCAGGCCAGCATGTGGGTCGTGTCCCGCGTGAGTACCCAGCTTGAAAGGGGATGGTCATAGGCGCTTTGGATCGTCGGGTCGTTCACGACGAAGTTGATGATGCTGTCCGCATCGAGGGCTTGGTCAAGCAGCAGGAGCAGCGCGGGGTCTCCGCCTAAGCGGAGGAGGTTGCGCTTGATGACGCGAAGCGATCCGGCGCGGGAGGAGTTCAGCGATCGGCGTCCGGACTCCCAGCCTTGGATCGTGCTCTTGTCGACCTGGAGGAACTCCGCCATTTGATCTTGGGAGATGCCGATCCGCTCCCTGATCTCTTTGAGCAGGTGCCCGGAGACGGCCCCGAGCCGCTGGCCGTGCCCAGGGCTGCTGGCAGTCAGTGTTTCGAGGCCCCGCGCCTCGCGATGAGCTGTCACGTTGATACCAACCTCGCGTGGAACAGGCGGATTTACCCGTACTGGCAGTCAGTCCTTTTGATCCCGTGCGAAGCGTAGCGTTTCTGTCACAAGACGCACAGTAATCACGCCCTGGTGATGGGGCGCCCATGCCGTGCGTAGTGGCAGCACTTCAAGCGGTTCCGGCGTTCGGCCCGATCGGAGTGATCCTGGGTGGTGACCATGCGAGTGGCTCAGCAACTGCACGTGTGGCAGAGGGTGTTCGCCGCTGGCCCGGAATCGGTTCCAGCAGCTCGACGCGAACTCCGAGAGGTTCTGGCCGCCTGGGGATGGTCGGACGCTGACCGGCAGGCGGACCTGCTGGTCATCTGCTCGGAGCTGATCACCAACGCCGTTACGCACGCGAGTGAGCCCGGCGACCAGATCCGCGTGCGTCTCCAGGAGATCGACGGCGACTGCCGGCTCGAAGTGCACGATCGGCGGCCTGACTTGCTGCCGCCGAGGACACCGCGCCCGCGAGGGGAGCACGGACGAGGCCTGCTGCTCGTCAAAGGCCTCGCCGAAGACATGGACGTCGTGACGATGAAAGGAAGCAAGCACGTGTGGGCAAGAGTGCTGCTCGGGGTTAACCCGGAGAGGGCCGCATGAGGGCCGGGCTACGCCGGGTTCTCGGCTTCGGGTCCGGCCGCAGACGTGCGGCATCGACTACGCGCCCTCCGACCCGCTCAATTCAACAAGCTAACCGGGGACCGGCATGCCGCAGCGATTCCGAGATGGGTGCTGTCGCTGCCCGCCTTGCTGAGTCCGCGCCGACTACCTACTGGTGCAGCGCCATCGCCTATCCGCGGGGGGCAGGCCGATCGGCTCTGTTCGGCGCCCACGTTACCCACGACGCCCGACGTTCGGTGCGTTGGCTGCAGATGCGGGTCAGCCAACTCGCCGACCAACTCGACCTGAAGCAGGCGCAGCCGACACGGGCGTGGGTTGACGATCTCGACGCGGCTGCGACCGCGATGGGTGCGCTTCTGAACGGCGAGTCCTACTCTCTGACGGTTTGCGACGACCAGGCGACCTACGTGCTCACCGCCCAGTTCAGCACGGGTGCGGAGCCGATCATCCCGGGCAGAGGTGTCGCATGGCCGATCTGACGGTGGCCTTCACCGATGCGACCTCCGCCGACGAGGCAGACGCGGTGCAGCTTCCACTGGAGGTTTTGCACGGCCTCGGTGAGCACCTCGGTCCGTTCGCCTTCGAAGGCGCCGGCGCTGGCACAAGTGGGGTTTTTGCCGGAGTGGTTCGGCCGGACAACGGGGCACCCTTGTACCTGCGGGCTGTGCCGATCACTGCGACCTCGGGCGCGGAGCAGCGTCGGGCGTACCTGGTTGCTCAACGGATTGCGCGGGTTGGGCCTGGTCCGTTCGGTGAGATCTACACCGCGCACTACCGGCTCATCTTGCATGAACACGTCGCCGGGCGGCGGGTCGACCTGGCCCCGGGCTCGTCGGATCTGCCGCTGGTGGCTGACTACCTGCGACGGTCCGCCGTGGCTCTCACTGGTGACCGGGTCGGTGAGGTCGGCAGTATCGGGGGTTCTCTCGCCGCAGGCGGGTCCTGGCCGCTCCTGGCCGGCCTGGCCTACAGCAATCTTGACCCGCGCGAGTGGGACGAGATCAACCGCCTCGTGACGCTGGACTTCGCGGCTATGTGGCTGGACGGCCCGTGTGTGGTGCACGCGCGTCTGCACCCAGGGAACATGCTCGTCAACGCTGGCTCAGTGATGGCCGTGGGGTGGAGGGCCGCATGCTTCGGTCCGGCCTGGACTGACAGTGCCTTGCTGGTTCCCCACCTGGTGGATGCCGGGCATTCGCCTGTGGCGGCCGAGAAATGGGCCGTCCAGCACGGAGAACTGGCCCAGGCCGGGGAGGAGGCGGTCACGGCCCTGGCCGTGGCGGTTGCTGGGCGTGCCCTCTTCCGAGAAAGCCGGATGTACGACGGCCACGACGCGCTGACGCAGATTCCGCCGAAGGCCGCGCTGGAGTGGATGCGTCACCGGCTGACCGCCCGGCCGAGAGCACGCCGTGTGAGGGTGACCGGAGGGGAGTGGTGACCCGGGCTGTGCCGGAGCGGGGAGGCGCAGCGGGCACCAGCGTGATCGGGTATCCGAAGGTCAGAACACCGGCTGACGGCCGTCGTTCCGGGATCACGGGAGTTGGCTCCGCTCGGCGCGGGAGCATGGCCGCGCCCGGCGGATAGCCCCACAGTTTCCTCGCTCGCGATGCGTACCAATGTCAGCGCGACACCGCGTGGGCGAGGAGCAACCGGGGGCCGCGCGCCCACAAGGAGGTGCGGCCCCCACCCCACGCCAATCTGCACCTGCCGCCGCCCGGCGGCGACCCATCACAAGGAGACGCGATGACCCTGACTCCCGTTCCGTCGCTCGGCAGTACCGCCGAGGAGCTGCGCCGCGCGATGGTCGACCAACTGCGGGCCGAGGGAACGATCCGAACGGACCGCGTGGCGAACGCCTTCCTGGAGGTCCCGCGACACGCGTTCGCCCCAGAGGTGTCGTTGCTGGAAGCCTACGAGCCGGTTCGGGCACTGGTGACCAAGCGGGACGAGCACGGCCTCGCGGTCAGCTCGGTGTCGGCGGCGCAGATCCAGGCACTGATGTTGGAGCAGGCCGACGTGCAGCCGGGCATGCGGGTGGAGGAGATCGGTTCCGGCGGGTACAACGCCGCACTGATCGCCGAACTCGTTGGCCCGGCCGGCGAGGTGGTGACTGTCGACATCGACCCGTTCGTCACCGACCGCGCGGCGAAGTTTCTGGATGCGGCCGGCTACAGCCGGGTGACGGTGGTGTTGGCGGACGGCTCCGAGCCTGTGGAGGGAGGACCGTTCGACCGGATCGTCGTCACGGTCGGAGCCTGGGACCTGCTGTCGGCGTGGACCGATCGGCTTGCCGAGGGCGGGACGATCACCGTGCCGCTGCGGATGCGCGGCCTGACCAGGTCGATCACCTTCCGCCGCGACGGCGCGCGCCTGGTCAGCCTCAGCGCGAAGGTGTGCGGCTTCGTCAAGATGCAGGGCAACGGCGCACACGACGAGTACCTGGTGCTGCCGCGCGGCACGAAGGAGATCGGTCTGCGCTTCGACGAGCTCGACCACCCCGACACCAGCGGCCTGGTAGGCGTGCTGGAGACGACTCGGGCCGAGCGGTGGACCGAGGTGACGATCGGCAATCAGGAGCCGTTCGACACGCTGTACATGTGGCTGGCCAGCGTGCTGCCCGGCTTCGGCCTGATGTCTGTCGACCAGGAGCTGGACACCAAGACTGTCGCCCCGGCGAACAGGATGGCTTGTCCCGTCATCGTCGACGGGGGCAGCCTCGCCTACCTGGCGCTGCGAAAGGTCGGCGAGGACCCGATCTTCAAGTTCGGAGCGCACGGCTTCGGCCCCGACGGGGACCGCCTGGCCACCCTGATCACCGAGCAGGTCGGGGTGTGGACGCGCGAGCACCGCGCCGGCAAGGGCCCGACCTTCACTGCCTACCCGATGGACACCTCCGATGACGAGCTCCCGGACGGGCTGGTCATCGACAAGAGGGACGTCCGGATCCTGATCTCCTGGCCGTGACCTGCGGCCAGGCAGCCAAGCGCCACTCACCAAGGAGGAAAAGCACCATGACCAAGACCATCCCGGACGCCGCCACCGCGACCGACGACTTCGAGCTGGACCTGCGCATCGTGGAGGGCGCCGACCCCGTCGCCGCGCTGCTGCGCTCCACCGACGACAACTGCGGCAGCACCTGCCAGGGCTCGGCCTGCGCCAGCGGCGGCGGCAACGTCTGATCCGTCTTCATCCCTGAGTGACCCGAGGCTCGGTGTGTGGCCGGCGCGCAGAACCGCCGCACCCGGGCCTCGGCCTTACCTGAATCGGAGGTGAACCACGTGTACCGCGTTGTGGGACCGGCCCTGATCCGCGCGTCTGCACGCCCAGGCGAAGCGGACTCCTATTGGCCCGACCTTGCCGACCGTTCCCCCACCGCCGCTGCCGCATGGCGGTCCTGGCTTGCGCACGCCTTGTCCGATCCCCAACTGGAGGCGGCCATCGAGGTGGCCGCTGGCGAGCAGCTGAGCGCACGGGTGCGCGCGGTGGTCGAGGGACGCGCGATCGGCACCGCCCGGCTGCGCAGGCTGACGGCAGCGGTGATGCACTACATGCTGCGCAGTCAGGGCCGGGCCACGCCGTTCGGCCTGTTCGCCGGAGTGACCACCTGCCTGGTCGGGCCGCACCCGGTGGCGCCGCTGTGGGGCCCGGGCCAGGCCCTGGCCCGCATTGACACGAGGTGGCTGGGGCACACCGTGGGCCGCTTGGAGGAGCTGTTGGCGTACCGGCTCCCGGTGGTGGCCAATCAGCTGCGCGTGGTGCGCGGCGGGCGGATCGTGCTGCCGGTCGCGCAGCACCCGGCTGGCGGGGCGCCGGTCGAGGTGTCCGTGCGCGCCACCCGAGCGGTGCTCGCAGCCCTGTCGGGCGCCGACGCAGCCGTGCTCCTGGAGGTGCTCGCTGACCGTCTCGCGGAGCGGTTCCCGGAGGCCCGCGCCGGCCAGGTGCGGCTGATGCTCAGCGAACTGGTCCGGCAACGGATGCTGTTGAGCGACTTGCGGCCACCGATGACCACCGCTGACCCGCTCGACCACGTCATTGGCATCCTGGAGCAGGCCAGGGTCGGCAAGGTGCCGCAGGCCGCCCGGATCGCCGCCGATCTCCAGGCCGTCCGCGCGTCGCTGGAGCGGCACAACCGGCTCGGCGACGCGGCCGAGCAGCGCGAGGTGCGGGCGGGCCTCGCGGTGACGCTGGCGAACGCCGCCGTCGACGGCCGACCGCTGATGGTGGACCTCCGGCTGGACGGTGGGCCGCTGGTGCTGCCGGAACCAGTGGCCGCCGAGACGGCGCGGGCCGCGGCGCTGCTGACCCGGCTGAGCCCCTATCCGGGAGGGAAGCCGACCTGGCTGGAGTACCACGCCCGGTTCGTCGAACGTTACGGGCCCGGTGCGGTGGTGCCGATCGCTGACCTGGTGAATCCCGACACGGGCCTGGGACAGCCGGCCCGCTACCGCGACTCGCTGTTCCCGCAGTCACCCGCGCGCCTCGGCAGCGTGATGCCCGACTGCTCGCCCTCGCGCAGAAGGCCGCCGTGGAAGGCACGGTAGAAGTAGCCCTGGGCGAGCGCGCGGTGGAGCACCTGGCGCCCGGACCGGGTCCGGAGGCGGTGCAGCCGCACTCCGAGCTGACTATCCACCTGGCGGCCGCCGACACCACCGCGCTGGACGCAGGCACGTTCACAGTGACGGTGGTGGCCGCGCCGCGCGCCGCCGGTACGACGGCTGGCAGGTTCCTGCACCTGCTGGACCCCGATGACCGGGCGGCACTGGCGGGGGCGATCGGCGGGGCACCGACGCTGCGCGCGGACGCGCAGCCGGTACAGGTCTCCGTACCCCCGCTGTTCACCCGGGTCGAGAATGTCGCCCGCACTGCGGCGCTGCTGCCGGTGCTGCCGCTCGGCGAGTACCCGGCTTCCGAGTCGCCATTGCGGCTCGACGGTCTGGGGGTATGCGCGGACGAGCAACGGCTGTGGCTGGTATCGCTCGCCGATCGCCGCCCAGTGGAACCGCGCGTGCTGAACGCGGTCGAGTTCCGGGCGCACACCCAGCCCGTCGCCCGCTTCCTGTGCGAAATCACCGGCGCCTTCACCCCCGTGTACACCGGCTTCGACTGGGGCGCGGCCGGGAAGCTGCCGTTCCTGCCCCGGCTGCGGTACGGCCGGATCGTGCTCTCCCCGGCCCGCTGGATCATGCCCGGTGCCGACCTGCCGCCCAAAAGGGCACCGTGGGGCGAGTGGGAGAAGGCCGCCCGCGGGTGGCTGACGCAGTACCGTGTGCCGGCCCGAGTGCAGCTGACCCAGCACGACCTGAAGCTCCCGCTCGACCTCGACCGGGCGGAGCACCTGGTGCTGCTACGTGACCACCTCGACCAGCAGAAGACCGCGACCCTCGCCGAGGCCCCCACAGCGACGGCGAACGACTGGTGCGGCGGCCGGGCACACGAGATCACCTTCCAGCTGCACTCCTCCCGTAATCCGCTGCCCGCGACCCGCCGCCGCCCCGCCCATGCCGTCGGCCATGGCGACGGTCACCTGCCGGGGGCATCGCGGTGGCTGTACGCCCGGCTCTACAGCAGCCCTCACCGGGCGGACGAGATCTTGACCCGGGTGCCCGCTCTGCTCGATCAGTGGGAGAACGACCCTCCGTGGTGGTTCCTGCGCCACACCGACCCCGAACCGCATCTGCGACTGCGCCTGGAGCTGCCGGAGACACTGCCTTTCACGCTGGCCGGGGAACGGATCGGCGCGTGGGCCGCCGAACTACGGGCCTCCGGCCAGGTGACCCGGCTCCAGCTCGACACGTACCAGCCGGAGAGCGGCCGGTACGGCAAGGGCGCGGTGATGCGTCAGGCCGAGGCCGTGTTCGCAGCCGACTCGCGGACTGTGGTCGCTCAACTCGCCTACCTCGCATCCGAGCAGGTACATCGGCAGGCGGTGACGGCGGCGAGCATGACCGCCATCGCCACCGGACTGCTCGGCGTCGACGCCGGATCGCGGTGGCTGTTGGAGCACGTACCCCGGCACACCGACCGGGCCCTGCCCCAGGCGATCCGCCGCCAGGCCCTGACGCTGGCCGACCGGCCGGGCACCTGGCCGGCGCTTGAGACCAGCGCTGTCGGCCGGGCCCTGGCCCGGGCGTGGCACGCCCGTGACGCCGACCTCGCCGAATACCGCCGCCAGCTCGACCAGCAGGGCGAGCTGGAGCCCGCCGACGTGGTCGCCTCGCTGCTGCACATGCACCACGTGCGGGCGATCGGGATCGACCCCGACAGTGAACGCACCTGCCACAAGCTCGCCCGAGCGGCAGCCCTCACCCACACCGCCCGCACCCCCGAGGGAGCGGCACGATGACCACCACCGCGCACGCCGTGCTCGCCCGGCTCGCCGAACCCCTCCTCACCCCGCCCGAAAGCGCCTCGGCGAAGTGGGGACAGTCCCTGGCCAAGGGCGCCCCCGGCATCACCCTGCTGCACATCGCCCGCGCCGCCACCGCAGACGGCAGCTGGGACACGGTGCACGCCTGGATTGCAGCGTGTCTGCGCCGGTCCGTCCTGTCCACGCCCGGAACCGGCCTCTACTTCGGCGCCCCCGCCCTCGCCTACGTCCTGCGCACCGCCGCCCGCCTCGGTCCCCGCGACTACGAGCACCAGATCACCGCGCTGGATGCCACCATCGACCGGATGACCGAACGGCGCCTGGCCGCCGCCCACGACCGGATCACTCGGCTCGACCGGCCGATCTTCGCCGAGTACGACCTGCTGTACGGGATGACCGGCCTGGGCGTCCAGCTGCGTTCACGCGGCGACAGTGACCTGCTGCGTGACGTCCTCACCTACCTTGTTCGCCTCACCGAGCCACTGCGCGACCGCCCCGGCTGGTGGAGCGATGTCGCCCCTTCCGGGGACTCATCCCCGCACTACCCCGGCGGCCACGGCAACCTGGGCCTCGCCCACGGCATCACCGGCCCCCTCGCCCTCCTCGCCCTCACCTGGTCCGACGGCATCCGCGTCACCGGCCACGAGACGGCGATCGAGCGGATCACCACCTGGCTCGACGCCTGGCTCCAGGACGAGGCCACTGATCCATGGTGGCCCGAGGCCGTCACCCCCGCCGAGGCCGCCTCCGGCCGTACCCACCAGACGGGCCCGCTGCGCCCGTCCTGGTGCTACGGCACCCCGGGCATCGCCCACGCCCAGCATCTGGCCGCTCTCGCCACTGACGACAAGTTCCGTGCCCAGCGCGCAGAACGCGCCTTGCGGACCTGCCTCACTGACGCCCGGCAGCGGACCCGGCTGGCCGACAACAATCTGTGCCACGGCACCGCCGGAGTCCGCCTTCTCGTCCACCGGTTCGCCGAGCGAACCACCGACCCCACCACTGCCGCACACCTGAGGTCGGTCGCCGACGCATTGCCCGTACTCGACACTCCCTCGGCAGAGCCGGGTCTGCTCGAAGGGGCGGCCGGCACCGCGCTGGCCCTGCACACCCTCATCACCGACCGGCCCACCACGGGCTGGGACGCCTGCTTACTGCTGGCCTGACCCAGGAGACCGCCGTGACCGACCCCGCCGAGCCGTCGTGGCTCCAGCGCCACCTGCACCTGGCTGACCCCGGTGCCACCGAGGCGTTCGCAGTTCAGTACCTCGGACCCACCCTGGCGTCCCTGGAGTACACGGGAGTTGTTGCCTCCTGGCACTTCCTGCGCAAGGGGGACCGCTGGCGGCTTCGCTGTCTGCCGCCCGTCCCGGACAGTGTGGACGCTGCGACGGCTGGCATAGACGCGATGCTGGAGAAGTGCCGCGAAGCCGGAATGGTCACAGCCTGGACCCCGGTGATCTACGAACCCGAAACCCTCGCCTTCGGGGGAGTGGACGGCATGGAGGCCGCGCACCGGCTGTTCCACCACGACAGCCAGCAGATCCTCACCTATCTGGGAGATGTCCGAACTGCCCAAGTCGAAGACAAACGGAAAGAGTTGTTTGTCCTTCTCGGGGTCGCAATGATGCGCGGCGCGGGCCTGGACTGGTACGAGATCGGCGATACCTGGGCGAAGGTTTCAGCCAATCGTCCGCCCAGCCGGGAAGCCTATGCCGGCAGGAGCCTGCGTAGTGCCGTCGGCATCCTCCTCCACGCCAACACGGGCCCCACTTCAGCTCTGTTGGACGGCGGCCGGCTTGCCTTCGCCGGGCAGTGGTTTACAGCCTTCACCGACTGCGGACGAACCCTTCGGGGTCTTGCCGACGACGGGCGGCTGAGGCGTGGTCTGCGGGCAGTCATCGCCCACCATCTCCTCTTCCACGCGAACCGGATCGGCCTGAGCTACCAGCAGCAAGCCCGACTCGCCGAAGCCGCAGTCACAACCGTCCTTGACCTGAACCCGGAGTCGGAAGCCGCCTCATGATGCTCACCATCCCACCCGGCCCGCTCGTCGACGCCCTCGCCCGCGTTCGCCTCGTCCCCCGGCCTTCCGCTGGACGACCGGGTGAAGCGACTGCCGACGTTGCCGCGTCGGCCGACGCCACCGGCAACCTCGTCGAGGCCTCCGGCGTCCACAATCTCACCGCGCTGCTCGCACTGAGCGGATCCTCGCCTACCCCGAGGGCTACAGCGCCCACGACCTGCTCAGCCACCCCTCCGCGCGCGGGGCCTCGACGACGTCGAACGGGCTCAGCTCGCCGCTGCAATGGCCGTAACTGGCCTCGGTGTACGTCATCTGTCCACCGATCTTGAGGACCGCATCTCTATCGCGGGCACGCTGGCCACCCAGGTCATCAGCCGCACACTCCACCGCGGCAAGGCCGCGTGACCGCTGGCAGAAGCAACGAACCGCGGTCATGCCGGTTTCCCTGCCTACGCTCGGATCATGACCACCCCCACACCTCCGCCAGCTCTGGCCTGTCCATGGACAGAATCGTCCAGGGCGAAGCCGTGGTGTCATCAGCTGCCCGCTGCGCAAACAGGACCTTGTCGGTTCCATCAGTTGAGAACGGATAGGCGGTCCCGAGCGGGCATTCGCGCTCAACACCTCTTGCATCCTCGGAGACCTGGCCCCGGGAGGGCTGAGGGCTGAGCAGTATCCAGCGTGCGGGTTCGCGTGCGGGGGAGGACCCTAGTGCGCCCAGGACAGCACCATCTGCAGTGCTGTATTCACCTCGGATTCGAACGGGTGCCAGGCTCGATTGGCTCCGCCCACCGGCCAAGACCGACTTGCCGGGATGGGGGAGGAAGGGTGCGGGCCGTGTGCTCCCGAGCCCATGCAGCAGCGAGACCGCGGTCCACAGAGTGAGACCGGGTGTCGACCGGACGCTGCGGCGACACCTGGCCGGCACTCAGTTGAGCAGGGAGGTCTGGCCGTCTGTGGAGCGCAGTGGTCGGGGAAGCAGAGATGTCCCTTCGATGGCGTCGTGCAGGCGGGCGGCGAGGGCGGTGTTGCGAGGTGGTTCGGGGCGTTTGACGGCGAGTTCGAGTGCTGCGGGTTCTCCGACGAGTACGAGCATCTGCTTGGCGCGGGTGACGGCGGTGTAGAGGAGGTTGCGGCGTAGCAGTTTG
>FTKL01581864.1_pt1 | contig 12707 bp, 11 predicted proteins | sample 2434061 | NCBI WGS metagenome assembly FTKL01 (sample SAMEA3914816, study PRJEB12502) | metagenome | biome: forest; material: soil | place: USA | collected 2011-09-16 | depth 0.3 m
CCCGCCGCTGGGCGGACGAGCTGCTCGCCGAGGAGGAGCGGCTCACCGCGCTCGGCGCCCTGCTGAGCGAGCCGCTGGCCGCGCTGGTCGGCTCCGCGCCGGACGACCGGCGCCGCCAACTGCTCGCCGTCCGGCGGCAGGTGTTCAACAACCGGCTGCCGCAGGACCCGGCCGCCGCACTGGCACTCGCCGAGGAGCTGGGCGGGCCGACCGGGGAGCTGCTCGCGCACTGGCTGCGGGCCCGCGAGCGGCTGGCCGGGCTCCAGGGCGCGGGCGACGCCCTGCTGGCCGGGGAACTCGCCGACAGCCGAGCTCAGTTGCGCCGGCTGGCGGGCCTCGCCCCGCTTCGGCTGGGCCTGCTGCTGGCCTCGCCGACCCTGGAGGCCAAGCTCGACGCGTTCGTCGCCGCGCCCGCGGCGGCCGCCGACAAGCGCACCCGCAGGATGGAGCGCTCACTGCTCTCGTACCTGTACCGGACGGCGTGCAAGACCAGCCCGTTCAGCACCCTCACCACGGTGGCACCCGGCACCTTCGGTCCGTCCGCCGAAGGGGAGTTGCAGTTGGGCGGGGAGCCGGCCGGCCACCCCCGGCTGAACGTCGTCGTGCTCAGCCGGATCGCCGAGCTGATCGGCGCCGACCCCGGGCGCCGCCGGGACCTGCCGGTCGCTCTCGCCTCCGGCTGGATCCTGGACGAGGACCGGGTGCGCTACGTCCGGCGCTCGGTGACGGCCGGGGACGACAGCGCGGCGGTCAGCTTCGACGCCGCCCAGGACCGGCTGTTCTTCCTGCGGCTCAGCGGCGTCCTGGAGCAGGTGCTCGGGCATCTGGGCAGCCGGCCGCTGATCCGGCACGGCGAGCTCTCGGCCCTGCTGCGCGACGGCACGGACGCCACGACGGCGGAGGCCGAGCACTACCTGACCGCCCTGCTGGAGCTGGGCATCCTGCAACTCCCCTGGCTGACCACCGACGTGCACAGCCACGACCCGCTGCACTCCTTCCAGGCCGCGCTCCGTTCGCTGGACCGCCCCTGGGCGGACGCCGTCGCGGCCCGGCTGGACGGGCCCGCCGACTGCGTGGCCCGCTACCCGGCCGCCGACGTGCCCACCCGCCGCGCCCTGCTGGCCGCGCTGCGCCGCGACCTGCTGACCGTCCAGGCCGAACTCGGCGCCGGGCAGCCGACGCTGCCGCAGACCCTGCTGTACGAGGACGTGGCCGGCCCGGCCGTCGAGGCGGACGCCGCCGAGTGGGCGCGCCTCGCGGGCGGGCCGCTCGGCTCGCTGGCCCGGATCCTGCCGGTCTTCGACGTCGCGCTCGCCCAACGGTTGACCCTGAAGGGCTTCTTCCTGGTCCGGTACGGCCAGGGCGGCCGCTGCGAGGACCTGCTCAAGCTGGTGCACGACTTCCACGAGGACATCTTCAACCAGTACCTCCAGTTCACCTCGCAGAAGCCCGCCGCCGGGCAGGACCACGCCCACCCGGCGGAGGAGAACTGGCTGGGCATGCCCGAGATCACCGCACTGGACCGGGCCCGCGCCGAACTCACCCGCCGGATGAACGAGTTGTGGGCAAGCCGGGCCGAGGATGCCGAGGAGCTCGAACTCGACGACGCGGCGCTCAGCGCGGTCGCATCCGAACTCTCCCCGCTCGCCAGGGGATTCGAGCCGTACAGCCACTTCCTCCAGCTGGCCCGCCGGGCGGGCGATCCGCTGGTGGTGCTCAACAACTCCTACGGCGGCCTCTGCTTCCCGTTCACCCGCTTCACCCACTGCTTCGACGCCGGCGCGGACGACTCCCCCGACGGCGTGTCCCCCGGCGGCCTGCCGGCCGCGCTGCGCGAGGGCCTGCGTGAACTCCGGCCGCCCGGCGCGGTCTTCGCCGAGGTCACGGCCGGTGCGGCGACCACGAACCTCAACCTGCACACCCGGCTGACCGACCACGAGATCGTCTGCCCCGGCGAGACCAGCACCGCTCCCGAGTCCGGCCGGATCCAGCTGGACGACCTCTACGTCGAGCACGACACCGCGGCCGACCGGCTGGTGCTGCGCTCCCGACGCCTGGGCCGCGAAGTCGTCCCGCTCTACCTGGGCTACCTCGTCCCGATGGTGCTGCCCGAGATCCCCCGGACCCTGCTGCTGTTCTCGCCCACCTCCCGGGTGACGCCGGAGGCCTGGCGCGGAGTGCCCGCCGCCACCGCCACCGACGGCGTCGCCCACCGGCCCCGGCTGCGCCACGGCAGCCTCGTCCTGCACCGGCGGGCCTGGACCGCCGAGCCGGGCTCGCTGCCGTCGGCCGACGCCGCCGGCAGCGGCACCGGCAACGGTGACGCGGAGCGGTACCTGCGCTGGCAGCGCTGGCGGCGCCGGCACGGCCTGCCCGACCAGGTGTTCGCCAGAGTGCGCGCCGTCCCGCAGGACGGCGGGACGGGCGGCTGGCTGGGCGCCTCCAAGCCCCAGTACGTGGACTTCGACAGCCCGTTGTCGCTGATCGCCCTGGACGCGCTGATCGCCGGCCGCGCCGTCCGGGTCGTCTTCGAGGAGATGCTGCCGGGCGAGGACGCCCTGCACGTGCGCTCCGCGCACGGCCGCCACGTCGCCGAACTCGCCGTCGAGACCACCCCCCGCGCGGCCGCCGCCGCGTCCGAGCAGCAGGGAGAGCAGAGCCTTGACTGACCTCACCATCCGCGCCCGCTCCGGACCGTCCGAGGGCGGATCCGGCCCGGGCGACTGGCTGGCCTTCCACGTCTTCTACGCCGCGAGCCCGCGCCCGCTGCTGCTGCAGTGCGTGCGGCCGCTGGTCGCGGAGCTGACCGAGGACGGGCTGCTGGCCGGCTACTTCTTCATCAACTACTGGCTGGAGGGCCCGCACCTGCGACTGCGGCTGCGCCCCTCCTCGCCCGCCGCGGCCGCCGAGGTGCGCGAGCGGGCCGAGCGGGCGATCGGTGAATTCCTGCGGGAGCGGCCCGCGTTGTACGAGGTGAAGGGCGGCTTCCTGGCCGAGCTCTACAACACGCTGTTCGAGCTGGAGTACCCCGAGGAGCAGCGCGAGCGGCTGCTCGGCCCGGACGGCCGGATGCGGCTGCGGGAGAACAACACCTTCAGCGCCGAGCCGTACGAGCCCGAGTACGGCAAGTACGGCGGCCCGGCCGGGATCGCGCTGGCGGAGTGGCACTTCCAGCGCTCCAGCGACCTGGTCATCGAGGCCGCCCGGAGCATGAACGTGCACCTGCGCACCGTCGTCCTCGGGCTCTCCGCCCAGCTGATGATGACGATGTCCGGCTGCTTCCTCCCGGAGCAGGAGCCGCTGCTGGACTTCCTGGACCGCTACCACGCCTTCTGGAACGGCGCGTTCGAGGGCACCAACTACACCGCCCAGGACGGGTACGACCGCGCGTACGGCACCATGGACGCCGCGCTACCGCTGCGCTTCCGGGTGATCCGCGAGGCCGTCGCCGAGAACGCCCTGGACCGGCTGCCGGGCTTCCTGCGCGACTGGGCGCAGCACAGCCTGGAGCTGCGCGGGCGCGCGCTGGAGCTGACCCGGCGCGGGGACCTGGTCTTCCGTTCCTGGGACGGCAGCCGCGACCTGCCGGTCGACGACCCCGCGCATTCGCTCCCGATGCTGCTCTCCCCCTATCTGCACATGACCAACAACCGGCTGTCGGTGACCGTCCGGGACGAGGCCTACCTGTCGTACGTCCTCGCCCGCGCGCTGCGCGAGCCGGCCCCGGCGGCGGCGCCGTGAGCGAGCGGGAACTGCTGGCGCTGAGACCCCGGATCCGGCCGGGCGTCCGGATCAGCCGGGCGCTGCGGCGCGGCACGACGACCGTCCACCTGCTCCACGACCCGGGCAGCGGCCGGCGCCTGGAGGTCGGCGTCAAGGAGCAGTTCATCATCGCCCGCCTGGACGGCGCCCGGTCGCTGGACGAGATCGGCGAGGAGTACGCCCGGCGGTTCCGGGTGCGCCTGGGCGAGCAGCAGTGGCAGCAGATGCTCCGACTGCTGTACGGGCGGGGGCTGATGGCCGACGGCCCGGCGGCGGAGCCCGAGGCCGCGCCGGCGCCGGCGGGCCGCTCGACGCTGCTGAGCGGCAGCGTCCGGATGACCGCGGACGCGCCCGCGCTGGTGGAGCGGCTGCACCGGGCGACCGGCTTCGCCCGCCGCCGGGGCTTCCTGGCGCCGCTGCTGGCGCTGGTCGTGCTGCTGCTCGCCGCGATCGCCGCCGATCTCGGCCGGCTCACCGACGAGACCGCGCAACTCGCCCGCCAGCCGGTGGCGTTGATGGCCGTCGGCGTGGTGCTGTGGCTGAGCCTGGGCCTGCACGAGCTCGCGCACGGCGTGGTCGCTCGCGCGTACGGCGGCCGTGCGACGGAGATCGGCCTGCGGTGGCGGCTGATGATGACGTACCTGTACTGCGAGGTGGACGACGTCCGGTTCTTCGCGCGGCGCCGTGCGCAGATCGCCACCGCCGGTGCGGGTGTGCTGATGAACCTGGTCTTCCTGCTGCCGTTCTATCCGGTGCGGGCGCTGCTGCCCGAGCACGCCCAGGCCCGGCCGTTCTTCGGCGGGCTGCTGCTGCTCGGCGTGCTGATGGCCCTCGCCAACCTGCTGCCGCTGCCGCCGCTGGACGGCTACAAGATCCTCGGGTACGCCCTCGGGTCCGTCCAACTGGCCACCGACAGCCGTGCGTTCGTCGCGCTGCTGGCGCGGGCCGCCGTCCGGCGCGGCAAGCCGGGCGTCCTCGCCGGGTACCCGGTGCGGCTGCGGCTGGCCCTCGGTGGCTACGCCGTGGCCTGCGCGGTGCTGGCCGGGGCGGCGCTCGCGCTGACCGGGCCGCTGTGCCGGTGGCTGCTGCCGGAGCGGTACGCCGGCGCGGCCGGGTACGCCCCCGCGCTGGTGGCGGGCGCCGCTTTGCTGCTGTGGGCGGTGGGCATGCTCGCCAGGGCCGTCCGCCGCAGGGGCGGCGCCACGTGACCGACCCTCGTTCGCCGGCACGTCCAGCAAGGGAGCACAGCATGAGTGAAGGCGCAGGCGCGGTCGCGGTCGCGCTGGCGGGCGTGGTCAAGCGGTACGGCGAGGTGGTGGCGCTCGACGGGGTGTCGCTGACGGTGGAGCGCGGCGAGTTCTTCGGCGTGCTCGGCCCCAACGGCGCGGGCAAGACCACGCTGATGGAGATCGTCGCGGGCATGCGGCAGCCGGACGCGGGCACGGTGACGGTGCTCGGCGAGAGCCCCTGGCCGCGCAACACGGCGCTGCTGCGGCGGCTCGGCGTACAGACCCAGGCGTCCACCTTCTTCACCAGGCTCACCGCGTCCGAGCACCTGGAGACCGTGGCCGCCCTCTACGGGCTGGAGCGGGCGGCGGCCGGGCGGGCGCTGGACCTGGTGGACCTGGCGGACAGGGGGCGCAGCCGGGTCGACGACCTGTCGGGCGGCCAGCGCCAGCGGCTCGCGCTGGCCACCGCGCTGATCCACGAGCCCGAGCTGATCTTCCTCGACGAGCCGACCGCCGCGCTGGACCCGGAGGCCCGCCGCTCGCTCTGGGGTGTGCTGCGGGCCCTGCGCAGCAGGGGCCGGACGATCGTCTACACGACCCACCACCTGGACGAGGCCGAGGCGTTGTGCGACCGGGTGGCCATCGTCGCGCGCGGCTCGGTGGTCGCGCTGGACACCCCGGGCAGCCTGGTCCGGTCGCTGGCGGCGCCGGCCCGGCTGCTCGTCCCCTCGGACCGGATGTCGGTCGCGGACGCCCGGGGCATCGACGGCGTGGACGAGGTGCGGGTCGAGGGCGGCGAGCTGGTGATCGAGACCAGGGCCGCCAACCGGGTACTGGTGGCGGTCGGCGCCCTGGTCGGCATGGAGTCGGTCCGGACCCGCACCGCGACGCTGGAGGACGCCTACCTCCGCCTGACCGCTACCAGCCCTAGCAGCCCTACCAGCCCTACCAGCCCTACCACCGGAGTGGAGCAGCGTCCGTGAGCGCCTACACCGCCATGACCCGGGCCACCTACCTGGCGTACGTCCGGGACCGTACCTCGGTCTTCTTCACCTTCGCGTTCCCGCTGCTGTTCCTGGTGGTGTTCGGCCTGCTGTTCCGGGGCCAGTCGGTCGACGGCGGGATGGCGTACATCAACTACACCGCCCCGGGCGTGCTGGCCTGGGGGATCGGCAACGCGGCGCTGTTCGGGGTCGCGTTCACGCTGATGCACTGGCGGCGGGACGACCTGCTGCGGCTGATCTGGCGGACGCCGACGCCGCTGCCCTCGGTGCTCGCCTCGCGCTACGCGGTGGCGCTGGGCACCGGTCTCGTGCAGGCGGTGCTGTTCACGGGTGTCGCGCTGCTGCCGGTGTTCGGCCTGCACCTGTCGTCGTCCTGGCCGCTCGCGGTGCCGGTGCTGCTGTTCGGCGTGACGGCCTTCGCGGCGATCGGCCTGCTGGTCGGCAGCCTGGCGAACACCCCGGAGGCGGTGGCCGCCGTCGCGAACTGCGTGATGGTGCCGATGGCCTTCCTGTCCGGTGCGTTCTACCCGATCGACCTGATGCCGGGCTGGCTCCAGGCGGTGTCGCGGGTGCTGCCGCTGCGCTACTTCGTCGACGGGGTGAGCGACGCGGTCGCCGGGCGCCACGGTGCCGGCGGGCCGGCGCTGGCCTGTCTCGGACTCGCCGTGTTCGCCGCCCTGTTCGGGGTGCTGGCCGCCCGGACCTTCCGTTGGAGCAACCGGACATGACGACCACCGCCACCCGTACCCCGCTGCCGCTGGCAGCCGCCCGGGAGCTCCTGGAGCGCGGCCTCACCGAGCGCGCCGCCGCCTCGGGCGCGCCCGCTCCGCTGGTCGTCGCACTCGGCGACCGGGACGTCCTGCGGCCCGAGCCCGCCGAGCGGGCGCACCGGCGGTCCGCCGCCACCGTCCACCTCACCGCGCAGGCGGTGCTGGTCGGCCCGTGGGGCGGTGCGCCGGGCACGGCCCGGGCCTGCGGGACGTGTCTCGCGATGCGCTGGCAGCGGCTGCGCAGCCGGACCGAGCGCGAGGCCCTGGAGACCGGGCTGGGCACGACGGTGGTGGACGCCGGCTGGCCGCTGCTCACCGGGTACGCGGTGGACGGCGTCTGGGCGCTCTGCCGGCTGGTCGCGGAGGCCGCCGGGCCGTCCGACGGCCTGCCGCAGGTCTCCCGGCTCGACCTGGAGACGCTCCAGGTGCACACCGTCCCGCTGCTCCCCGAGCCGCTCTGCCCGGTCTGCGCCGACGGCTCCCCGGCGGGCGAGGGCCCGGTGCTGCCGCTGCTCCCCCGCCCGAAGGCGGCCCCGGACGAGTACCGGCTGCGCTCCCCCGGCTCGTACGCGCTGCCGGCCGCCGCGCTCGCCAACCCGGTCTGCGGCGTGCTCGGCGCGGGCACCTGGTCGGACGTCACCTCGCCGACCACCGCGCCGGTGGCGGGGAGCGTCTTCATGCGCGGGTACGCCGGGCTCACCGACGTCACCTGGAGCGGGCAGTCCAACTCCTTCCGGGGCAGCCGCGACCTGGCGTTCCTGGAGGGCCTGGAGCGGTACGCCGGCACGCACCGCCGCCGCACCGCCCCGATGCGGGTGGACTCGTACCGGAACGTGGCCGGTGGCGCGGTGGACCCGCGCGACTGCGGCCTCTACCCGCCGCAGACGTACCGGGACGACCCGATGCTCAGCCCGTTCGACCCGGACCGGCCGATCCCCTGGGTCCAGGGGTACTCGCTGCGCGACGACCGGCCGGTGCTGGTGCCGGCCCGGCTCTGCTACTACAGCGCGGGGCTGGCGTCCGACAACTTCGTCTTCGAGTGCTCCAACGGCTGCGCGATCGGCAGCTGCCTGGAGGAGGCGATCCTGTTCGGGCTGCTGGAGCTGATCGAGCGCGACTCGTTCCTGCTCGGCTGGTACGGGGGCGCCCGGCCGGCCGGGATCGACCTCGCCTCCTGCTCCGGGCGCGCCCTGCACGCGATGGTGGACCGGGCGGCCCTCCAGGGGTACGAGGTCCACGCGTTCGACAGCCGGGTGGACCTCGCCGTGCCCGTCGTCACCGCTCTCGCGGTGCGACGCGACGGCGGGCCGGGCGCGCTGGCCTTCGCGGCGGGCGCCGGGTTCGATCCGGAGCGGGCGGTGGAGTCGGCGGTGTCCGAGATCCTCACCTACATCCCGCACCTGCCCGGCCAGGTCCGCGAGCGCCCCGCCGAACTGGCCGCGATGGCCGAGGACTTCAGTCTGGTACGCCGACTGCCGGACCACGCCGCGCTGTTCGGCCTGCCGCAGATGGCCCAGCACGCGCAGAGCTACCTGGAGCCCCTGGCCGTACGGTCGTTGGAGGAGGTGTACGGCGGGTGGGCGAAGGTCCGGCCGCACTCCTCGGACCTGCTGGACGACCTGCTGTTCTGCCGGGACGAACTGACCCGGGCCGGCTTCGACGTCATCGCGGTGGACCAGACCTCGCCGGAGCAGCGGCGGTCGGGCCTGCGGACGGTCTGCACCATCGTGCCCGGCCTGCTGCCGATCGACTTCGGCTGGTCGCGCCAGCGCGCCCTGACCATGCCCCGCCTGCGCACCGCGCTGCGGCGCGGCGGCCTGCGGGCGACGGACCTGCGCGAGGACGAACTGCGGCGCGTGCCGCACCCGTTCCCCTGAGCGAACGCCGTCAGCCCCCTCGTGGAGGGGGCTGACGGGCCGACCCGCAGGTCAGGCGGTGCAGCTGGTGGTGCTGGTGGTGCTGGAGCAGGTGCTGGTGCTGGAGCAGCTGGTGGACGAGCCGAGCATGACCTCGCTGGCGTCCGAGTAGTCGCTGATCTCGAAGGTCTCCGACTCCAGGTTCAGGATCTCCTGCGCGAGGGAGGCGAGGTTCGTGTCCGAGTTGCCGATGGCAGCCATGAGAGCTCCTTCAGGACGCTGGGGACGGCCCGGCCGCTGCGGCCGGACCGGGCGGATCTCGGACGGGGCGGGCCCGACTCCTACGGGCCCGCTTCCGCCACTGACACCTGTGTACGCGACGGCACTGGCAGACCGGCCTGCCGACCGCTGTCACCTCACTGACACCGCAGGCCGGCGGCCTGCCCTCCCCGCCACGACTGGAGCCCCGATGGCCACCGTCCGGATCCCCGCAGCCGACCTCGCCGGCGCCGCCGAGTTCTACCTCGACCTGCACCGGCACCCCGAACTGTCCGGCCGGGAGGAGCGCACCGCCGCCCGCTTCGCCGGGCGGCTCGCCGCCGCCGGGTACCGGGTGGAGACCGGGATCGGCGGCCACGGGGTGGCCGGAGTGCTGTGCAACGGCCCCGGCCCGGTGGTGCTGCTGCGCGCCGAGCTGGACGCCCTGCCGGTCGAGGAGCGGACCGGCCTGCCGTACGCGAGCACCGTGCGCGGCCGGTCCGCCGACGGGCGCGAGGTGCCCGTGATGCACGCCTGCGGCCACGACGTGCACCTGGCCTGCGCGGCCGGGGCCGCGACGGTGCTCGCCGGTGGCGCGGAGCGGTGGCGGGGCACCGTACTGGTCGTGGGCCAGCCCGCCGAGGAGACGCTGGAGGGGGCCCGCTCGATGCTGGCGGACGGGCTGTACCGCCGCTTCGAGCCGCCGTCGGTGGTGCTCGCCCAGCACACCGCGCCGCTGCCGGCCGGGATGGTCGCGCACGGCGCCGGCCCGGTGACGGCCGGGAGCGCCACCCTGGAGGTGGTGATCCACGGGCGCGGCGGGCACGCCGCCGCGCCGCACCTCGCCGTCGATCCGGTGCTGGCCGCCGCCTCGGTCGTGCTGCGGCTCCAGTCGGTCGTCTCCCAGGAGACCGGCCCGGCCGAGCAGGTGGTGCTGACCGTGGGGTCGCTGCGGGCCGGCGGGCCGGCGAACGTCATCCCGGACCACGCGACCCTGGGGGTCACCGTGCGGGCGTTCTCCGAGCAGGCCCTGGAGCGGGTGGTCGCGGCCGTCCGCCGGATCGTCAGGGCGGAGGCGGAGGCCTCGCGCTGCCCCCGGGAGCCGACCGTCGAGGTGACCTCCCGCTCGGTGCCGAACATCCCGGACCCGGCGCTGACGGCGACGGTGCGCGCCGCTCACGAGTCCGAGTTCGGGCCGCAGCGGGTCGCCGGCTGGCCGCCGGCGACGGCCACCGACGACTTCCCGCTGTTCGGCCCGGCCGGCGCCGGGCTGCACGGGGTGACGGGGATCCGGACGGCGTACTGGATGCTCGGCATGGTCGGCCCGGAGCAGTGGGCGGCGGCCCCCGGTACGACGGCGGCGCAGAAGCTGGCGGCGCTGCCGCCGAACCACTCCCCCGAGTTCCGGCCGAACGTCGGCCTCACCCTGCGGACGGGCGTCGCCGCGCTGGCGACGGCGGCCCTCACCCAGCTGACGGCCCGTGACCGGGGGCGGTCCGGCACCCCAGGGTTAGGGTAGCCTAACTATCGCGCACGGGGGCCCGACCCGGCCGCAGCGCAACGCCCTCGGCCGCTCTCCTCCCGAAGGACTCCGATGCTGTCTCCCGCGCGCCCTCCGGCCGCCCCGCCGGCCACACCCGCGAGCACCCGTCAGGACACCGGCCGGCTCGCCGCCGAGAACGTGAGCCTGCGCTACGGCGACCGCGCGATCACCACGGACCTCTCGGTCGCCATCCCCGACGACTCCTTCACCGTCATCGTCGGCCCCAACGCCTGCGGCAAGTCGACGCTGCTGCGCGCGTTCGCCCGGCTGCTCAAGCCGGCAACCGGCCGGGTGCTGCTGGACGGCGAGCAGATCAGCGGCCTGCCCGCCAAGGAGCTGGCCCGCCGGCTCGGCCTGCTGCCGCAGAGCTCGACCGCGCCGGACGGCATCACCGTCGCCGACCTGGTCGCCCGGGGCCGCTACCCGCACCAGGGCCTGCTGCGCCAGTGGTCGCGCGAGGACGAGCGGGTGGTCGCCGAGTCGATGGCCGCCACCGACGTCCAGGCGCTGGGCGACCGGTACGTGGACGAGCTGTCCGGCGGGCAGCGCCAGCGGGTCTGGCTGGCGATGGCCATCGCGCAGCAGACCCCACTGCTGCTGCTGGACGAGCCGACCACCTTCCTCGACATCGCCCACCAGGTCGAGGTGCTCGACCTCTGCGCCCGCCTGCACGAGGAGCAGGGCCGCACCCTGGTCGCCGTGCTGCACGACCTCAACCAGGCCGCCCGGTACGCCACCCACCTGATCGCGATGCGCGACGGCGAGGTGGTCGCGCAGGGCGCGCCGTCCGAGATCGTCACCGCCGAGCTGGTCGAGCGGGTCTTCGACCTGCCCTGCCAGGTGATCGAGGACCCGCAGACCGGCACGCCGCTGGTCGTCCCGATGGCCCCCGCGCGCCGGGCCGTGGCCCCGTGAGAGCGACCGCCACCGCCGCCCCCGTCCGTACCGCGACCGGGGCGGACGCCGCCCGCCTGCACGCGCTGTCGGAGCCGTTCATGCGCTCGGGCGAGCTGCGCGTCCGGACGCCCGCCGACTACCTGGCCGCCGCCGGGCACTTCCTGCTGGCGCCGGGCCCGGGCACCCTGGAGGGCTGCGTCGCCCTGCGGGCGCTGCCGCCCGAGGCGGGCCACCCGGCCGCCGGGGCGCTGTACAACTTCTGCGTCCGCGCGGACCGGCAGGGCACCGGCCTCGGCTCGCACCTGCTGGCGGCCCTGCTCGCCTCGGCCGCGCGGCGGGGCCTGCGGACGGTCTACGCCGCCACCACCGGCGGCGGCGAGCTGTTCACCCGGTTCGGCTTCGTCGAGGTGCCGGCCGCGCGGGCTCCGCGCGGCTGGGCGGCGGGCCTGGACCCGGCGCGCGGCTCGAAGGTCTACCGGCGGATCGTCGCCGGCCCGCCGGACCTCTGACGGCGCCCGCCCCGGTCAGCCACCGGTCAGCCGCCGAGCAGCAGCTCCGCGAGCTCGCTCACGCGGCTAGCGGTGATGCCCTCGCGCTGCTCGACGGCGAGGGGGTGGTCGGTCGGTTCGAGCTCGATCAGCGGACGCCGCCCGACGGCCTGGGTCAGCACGTGCGTCTTCAGCCCAAGGGTCGGGAGCGGGTACACCGGCAGCTCGGTGGAGAACCAGCCGAAGTACGGCGGCTCCTGCTCCCGCGCCGGGTCCTCCCACAGGTCGTGCGCGCGGGCGAAGTTCGGCTCGCTCAGGGAGACCCAGACACCCCAGGAGAACACCTCGCCGCTGTCGCGCACCGGTATCTCGACCAGGCCGTGGATGTAGAAGTGCCGCCCCTTGACCATGCACACGTCGGCCGTGAGCTCACTGTCCCGGCGCCGGGCGTAGCGGGGCTTCCAGCCCGCCGGGGCGGGTGATCCGTAGGACAGCGGCGGGCCGTCGCGGTGTTCGCCGCAGCAGGCGCAGGCGTGGTCGGTGTGCATGCCGACGAGGCTGACCTGCTGGTCGGACACACCGGACCAGGGGGGCGGCCCAGGGCCGCCCCCCTGCGGCCTCAGGCGCCGGCGGCCGACAGCGAGGCCGGGCGCATGTCCGTCCAGGTGGCGTCGACGTAGGCGGTGCAGCCCTGGCGGGTGTCCTCGCCGTGGGCGACCGTCCAGCCGGCCGGGACGGCCGCGAAGGCGGGCCACAGCGAGTACTGCTGCTCGGCGTTGACGAGGACGAGGTAGCGGGCGTCGTCGTCCTCGAAGGGGTTGGTGGCGCTCATGTCGTACTCCTGGGGGCAGCGGGGCGGCGGGTCAGCGGGTCAGCGGGGAATTGGTCGGGCGGGGCGGG
>FTKL01580953.1_pt1 | contig 12665 bp, 9 predicted proteins | sample 2434061 | NCBI WGS metagenome assembly FTKL01 (sample SAMEA3914816, study PRJEB12502) | metagenome | biome: forest; material: soil | place: USA | collected 2011-09-16 | depth 0.3 m
GGCTTGGCGCCCTTGAAGCTCGGCAGGAAGGAGTGGTGGATGTTGATCACCCGGCCCGAGAGGGCCTTGCACAGGTCGTCCGAGAGCACCTGCATGTAGCGGGCCAGCACCACGAGTTCGACGTTCTCCTTCGCGACCAGGTCGAGCAGTTGCTGCTCGGCCTCGGCCTTGGTGTCCCGGGTGACCGGGATGTGGACGAAGGGGATGCCGTACGACTCGGTGAGTTCCTCGAAGTCGGTGTGGTTGGACACCACGGCCGCGATCTCCACCGGTAGCGCGCCGATGCTGGTGCGGAACAGCAGGTCGTTCAGGCAGTGCCCGAACTTGCTGACCATCAGCACGATCCGCATCCGCTCCGCGCTGGGGTGGATCCGCCACTCCATCCGGAACGAGGCCCCGATCGCGGCGAAGCTGGCCCGCAGCTTGTCGACGGTCACCGGCTCCTCGGCGGAGAAGTGCACCCGCATGAAGAACAGCCCGCTGTCCGCGTCGCCGAACTGCTGGCTGTCGATGATGTTGCAGCCGGTCATGAAGAGGTAGCTGGAGACCGCGTGCACGATCCCCTGCTTGTCCGGGCAGGACAAGGTGAGGACGTACTGGACGCTGGCGGTCTGCTCTTCCACGGTGGAGTCCTGTCCTGAAAGTCGAGCGGCGTGGACGGTCAAGCGTGTCATATTCCGGACAGTGCCCGTGGCGGTGCCCGAACTTCGGGACGCCCCCGGACCGGGTCGGACCTGGTCGGACCCGCGTCAGGGCGGGGTCAGACCTGGGTCATGATCCGCAGGACGTCGAGGGAGCGCGGCAGGGCGTCCGGGTCCTCCCCGTCGTTGACCGCGAGCCGCACGTGCGCCTCGCGGCAGGCCCGCACCGCCTCCGGCCAGCCGTGGTGGGCCAGGTACTCGGAGACGGGTGCGTCGGCGCCGACCTGGTGCAGGATCCGGACGACCCGGAGCACCGCGACGTCCACCAGCGCGGCCTCCCCCGAGTCGCGGAAGATCGTGCCGACGTACTTCTCGGCGGACCACCGGTCCAGCCAGGTGTCCTCCACCAGGCGGTAGACAGCGTCGGTGACATCACCGAAGCCGTCGCGGCCGGCCAGCCAGGTCTCCTCCTGGAAGCGGGGGTCGGACAGCATGTGCAGCGCCGAGCGCAGTCGGGCTCGCCAGCGCCACCAGGGCAGGTCGTTGAGCGGCATGCCGCCCATCGTGCTTGAGCGGTGCCCCGGACGAGAAGGGTTTCGGGCAGACCGGTACGAAGATTCTGTGCTGGCGGACATGGGGAGTGATCGTACGTTCCCCCACCGTTCGCGTTCTACACGCGTCCGCGACGCGTCCCACCCGGAGTTCCTCCCGCGTTGGCCGGGCGTTCGCTTTTCTGCCCTCTGTGCTTGTGGCATGGCGGCTTGGCTGTGGCAGGTGAGCAGCAGGGTTGCCCAGGGAGGGAAGGCCATGTTCAGCCAAACAGCTATGCCCGAGAACCACCGGTCGAGCACCGGGCAGCGGCACTCTGCCGCCGCCCGGCCCCGTCGTCGAGGCCGCAGCCGCAGGCCCGCCGCCGGCATCGCCGCGGCGATCGCACTCTTCCCGGCCCTGTTCGCGGCCTCCGCGTGCGGCGGCCCGGCCGACGCGTCCACCGGCGGCGCCGAACTCACGGTGATGACCTGGGCGCCGTCCGGCACCGGCTCCACCGACCGGCCCGGCATGACCACCCTCGCCGAGGCGATCGGCCGCGACATCAACGCCAGGGGCGGCCTGGCCGGCCACAGGATCCGGGTGCTGACCTGCAACGAGCACAACGACGCGACCGCCGCGACCAGCTGCGCCCAGCAGGCCGTGGACGCCAAGGTGCTGGCCGTGGTCGGCTCGTACAGCCAGTACGGCGACGCCTTCATGAGCGTCCTGGAGCGGGCCAGCATCCCGTACCTGGGCGGCTACGGGCTCTCCGGCCCCGAGTACAGCAGCCCGCTCTCCTACCCGGTGACCGGCGGCATGCCGGCCCTGATCGCGGGCAGCGGCCGCCAGCTGATCGACTCCGGCTGCCGGACCGTCTCGCTCGTCCGCCCCGACACGCCCTCCGGTGACAGCCTGCTCGGCTACCTCGCCAACGCGCTCAAGCCGGCCGCGGTGAAGCTGCTCGACGTCAAGGCGCCGGAGAAGTCCACGGACTACACCGACGTCGCCCGCAAGGCCGTCGGCAAGGACGAGGCCGGCAACTGCATCACCGTCGCCCTCGGCGCCGAGCCGACCGGCAACCTGCTCGACTCCTTCCGCCGGCTCGGCTCGAAGAACACCCGGCTCGCCTCGGTCATCGGCAGCGTCCAGCAGTCGGTGGTCGACTCCACCGGCGGCGACAGCGGCCCGCTGGCCGGCGCGTACGTGGCCGGCTGGTACCCGCCGGAGTCGGCTCCCGTCTGGGACGCCCTGCGCGGGGTCGTCCGGGCGAACTCGGCCGACGGCAAGCAGATCGACGTCGCGGACTCCGGCGTGCAGACCACCTGGGTCGCGTACGAGGTGCTGCGCCAGGTCGCCGACCGGCTCGGCTCCGCCGGGCGCCCGGTCACCTCGAAGTCGCTGGGCTCCGTGCTCGACAGCGGCGACCCGATCGACACCTCCGGCCTGACCCCGCCGCTGGCCTGGGGCACCACCAACATGCTCGCCAGCGCCGAGTCGCCGCGGCTGGTGAACACCTGGGTGACGTACCAGCAGGTCAAGGTCGGCCGGCTGACGCTCCAGCAGCCCGGCTTCGTGGACGTCCGCTGGGTCCTGACGGGCGGCCGCCAGCCCTCCTGACCGGGGCCGGAACCGACACGGGTGGGCCGGGACCGTTTGGTCCCGGCCCACCCGTCTGTCTGCGTGCCGCACTGCGCGGTACGGCCCGCTCGGTACGAGCCGCTCGGTGCGGCCCGGCTCCGAGGCCGGCTCTCAGGTCTAGAGGTCGCCGTCGGTCTTGGTCGGCAGGCCGGCCTGGCCCGCGACGGCGTTCCACAGGCCCGCGGCCTGCTTCTTCGCCGAGGTGGCCGTACCGCTCGCCTGGACGGCCGTCTTGTAGTGCGCGTTGTCCAGCTTCTTCGGGTCGCAGCCCGCCTGCGAGTCCCCGGCCCAGGCCGCGTACTCCGCGTCGGCGGTGGCGGACGCCTGCCAGGCCTGGTTGAGCTGGTCGACCAGCTGCGGGCCGGCGGTCAGCTTGTCCGCCTTCAGGGCGGCCAGCTTGGTCTGCAGCTCCTTGCGCTTGCCGGCCGCGTCGCTCAGGGCCTGCTGCGACTCCGGCAGCTTGTCGCACTTCTGGACGGACGCCACCGCGCCGATCACGGCCTGGCGGCTGTCGTTCGCGGTTTCGAGCAGGTCGGAGAGGGCCTTCGCCTGCTCCTTGGCCTCCGGCGACATGGCGTCCGCGGTGGCCGACCCGCTCGCGGCCGCTCCGCTGGTCGCCGCGACCGGCGTGGTCCGCTTCGCAGGGTCCGTCGGCTTGTCGCCGCCGCTCATCAGGACCGCGACCAGGATGCCCGCGGCGGCACAACCGGCGACCACGCCGCCGATGATCAGCCGCCCGGAGGGCCGCCGGGCACCGCCACCGCTGCCACCGGCCGGGGAGTAGGCCGGCGTGTAGGCGGTCTCGGCGGTCGCGGGGTAGCCGGGGGCCGCCGGTGCGTAGCCGGGGGCGGGCTGCCCGTAGCCGGGGTCGGTCTGCCCGTAGCCGGAGTCGGCGGGGCCGTAGCCCTGCGGAGCGGGCTGGTAGACCTGCGGTGCGCCCTGGCCGGGGTCGGCGGTGGGGTACGGCGGCAGGTACTGGGTCGCGGGGGCCGCCTCGGCCTGCGGCACGTACTGCTGCTGCTGGTGCTGGGCCGGCTGCTGGTGCTGTTGGGGGGCTCCCAGGTACTCCGGCCCGCCGGAGTACTGACCGGGCTGCTGGCCCTGCTGCTGGCCCGGTGCCTGGCCCGGCTGCTGCCCCGGCTGGTCCGGTGCCTGGCCCTGCTGCTGACCGGGCTCCGGCCGGAAGAGGTCGTCCAGGTTGAAGTCACCGGAGTTGGGATACGAGCGGCGCTGGTTCAACGCGATTCCTCACCTGTGCGTGACACCGGGCGCGCCGGGGCAGCCGACAGCGCGCGGGCGGCCGGCGGCCGCCCGGGCCCTGTCTCCCGTACGTGCACCCGGGCCTTCCTCGGTTGTTCCGCGCGCTCGTTGACGGCGGACCACATCTGGTCGGTTCTCATGGGCGTCCATGCCTGTGAATGTCGCGCCCACGCTACCGGTTCACCGATACGGGTGACCACGTGGGCGGCACAACCCTCACCGGCCCCTCACCCGCGCCGCCACGGCGGGCCGCCCGGCGGGGCGGTCAGGCCGCCTCGGCCTCCGCCCTGGCCTGGAACTCCCGCACCACCCGGTGCTCCCGGTACGGCTCCAGCCGGCGCCGGAACTCGTCCAGGTATTCGACCCCGCGGTTGGAGCGCAGCCCGCTCAGCAGCCGGACGGCCTGGGTGCCCGTCTCGCAGGCCCGCTCGACCTCGCGCTGCTGCAACTGCGCGGTCGCCAGCAGGACGAGGTCCACCGCGCGGCGCCGCACCCGGGTCGGCGGGTGCAGGTCGAGCGCCCGGCGGGCGTACCGCTCGGCCGGGACGGCCTGCTCCAGGTCGCGGTGACAGTGCGCCAGCTCGTCCGCCAGGTAGGCGTCGTCGAAGTGGACGATCCAGTCCGGGTCCTCGTCGGGGTTGCGCTGCTCCATCGCGGCCAGCGCCTTGTCCGCCACCGCCTCGCAGGCGCGGGCGTCCCCGAGCAGGGCGTGGCCGCGGGCCTCGGCCGCGTAGAACATCGCCATCGCCGTCGGGGTGGCGACCGAGCGGGCGCCCTCCTGGGCGGCGCGGGCGAGCTGGGCGATCTCGCGCGGGTTGCCGAGCGTGGCCGCGAGGTGGCTCATCGACGCGGCGAGCACGTACCCGCCGTACCCCCGGTCGTCGGCCGCCTGGGCGAGGCGCAGCGCCTGGATGTAGTAGCGCTGGGCGAGGCCCGGCTGCCCGGTGTCGACCGCCATGTAGCCCGCCAGCTCGGTGAGCCGGGCGACGGCCGCGAACAGCTGGCGGCCCGTCTCGTCCCGGTAGCCGCCGCTGAGCAGGCCGGAGACCACGCTGTTGAGGTAGTGCACGACGACCGGGCGGACGTGCCCGCTGCCGAAGCGGTGGTCGAGGTCGACCAGCATCTGGGTGGTGGCCTTGATCGCCGCTACGTCGGACGGGCCGACCCGGACGGCGCCGCTGCGGGCGACCACCGGGTCGGGCGGGGTGATCAGCCAGTCCCGGCTGGGCTCGACCAGCGCCGAGGCGGCGACGGTGGCGCCGGTCAGGAAGTCCCGCCGGCCGACGTCGCTGCGCCAGAGCTCGCAGACCTGCTCCAGGGCGCCGCTGAGGGTGGCCGAGAACTGCAGCCCGATGCCGGAGCTGAGGTTCTTCCCGTCGGCCATCCCGATCTCCTCGACGGAGACCCCTCGGCCGAGTTTGCGGCCGATCGCCTCGGCGATCACCGCCGGTGCCTGGCCGCGCGGTTGCTGGCCGCGAAGCCAGCGGGCGACCGAGGTTTTGTCGTACCGCAGGTCGAGGCCGTGTTCGGCGCCGCACAGGTTCACCCGGCGGGCGAGGCCCGCGTTGGAGCAGCTCGCCTCCTGGATCAGCTGCTGCAGGCGCTCGTTGGGCTGTCGTGCGACAAGTGGTCTCGCGGCCATGACCTTCGCCTCCCCAACGCCCTCCGGTCCCGACCGGCGGACGACGATTCTGCTGATCTGCTGATCTGTTGCCGACTGTCCGACGGTCGAAGGAATCTGACACCAGATTAGCGATCAGCAACGTCAGCGGGATACCCACGGTGACCATGCCCACCCCCCGCGCGCCCGGGAGAATGCCCCCGTGCGCCCCCTCTGCGCCCGGCCCGCCGCAGGTCCGGCCGGGAGGGCTCACCGGTTCGGGTGACATTGCGCCCTCACGGCACAACGCCCCCCGTCCAGCCGTAACCAGGCTCACGGACGGTAGTTGAGCAGCGCGTGGAAGACACCCCAGGAGCCAAGGAGCAGGGAACCGACAGCGAGCTGTCCCCGCTGCTCATCGAAGCCGTCCGCTACGCCGAGGACCGCCACTGGGAGGTCGCCCCCGGCGCCTGGCTGGTCGACGGCGACGGCCCGGCCCGCTGCTCGTGCGGCGAGCTCCGCTGCGCCCTGCCGGGCGCGCACCCGCTCGGCGAGGACTGGCGCCGCAAGGCCAGCGCGGGCCCGGGTGTGGTGCGCCGCTGGTGGACGGAGAACCCGCAGTCCTCGATCCTGCTGCCGACCGGCAGCTCGTTCGACGTGCTGGACGTGCCGGAGCTGGCCGGCTGCCTCGCGCTGGCCCGGATGGAGCGGATGGGCCTCCAGCTCGGCCCGGTGGTGGCGGTGCCCGCCTCGGCCGGCCAGGCCGGCCGGCGGCTGCTCTTCCTCGTCCTGCCGGGGGTGCTGCCCAAGCTCCCCGAGATGCTCCGCAAGCTGGGCTGGGCGCCCGGCCGGCTCGACCTGGTGGCACGCGGCGAGGGCGACTGGATCGTCGCGCCGCCGTCCCGGCTCGGTCCGTGCGGCTTCGCCCAGTGGGCCCGGCCGCCGTCCGCGATGAACCGCTGGCTGCCGGACGCCGCCGAGCTGATCAACCCGCTGGCGTACGCCTGCGGCCGGGAGGCCCCCTCGGTGGCGGTCCGGCCGAACCGGCCGGTGGTGCACCAGCACTCCTGAGCCGCCGTCCGGCCGTCCCCAGATCTGCCGCCCTACGCCTATCGGGTGAGGGCGCGCACCGCGCGACACCCCGCGCGCGACTGACGGGCCTTGTCTCCCACCGGAGGCGGGGCCCGTCATACGTATGTCGGGGTAAGACACGGGTGTACCCGCTGGTCAGAGGCGAAAGCCCCTCGTACGAGTGACAACGCTCAAGGATTGCCGTGATCTGCCGAGGGGAGGAATTCCTCCGAGAGGGGACGCCGCCGGACGGAAGGGAGCAGGGCCGAGGACAGAGACACGAGCGGGGCAACAGGGGAAGCAGGGGCCCGGGGGGATCGCCGGGAGGGTGCTCGGACGGGGAAGCCGGGCGCAGGCGGCCAAGGGGTCGGGCGGGGAAACCGGGGGGACCGGAGGGGACGCGGGGGGGACGGCGGGGGAATTGGGGGGCCGTGGCACCGGCCGCGCTCGGGGTGGCCGGGTGGCACGGAAACGGGGGGACCAGGAGGGGATCAGGGAGGGACGGGAGGGGTGAGGGCGGGGAGCAGCGTGGCCCGGTGCGTGGGGACGCACCGGGCCACGCGACTGCACGGCGGAGCCGCAGGGCTACGCCACGGGCGCGACGAACACGTGCGCCGCGATCTCCTTGCCCAGCTCGACGGCGTCCTCGCCGTCGCCCACCAGCACGCCGCCGACGCCCGCCGCCACCATGACGGTGCCGCCGGGGCGGATGCCGGCCCGGCGCAGCGTGCGCATCAGCGCCTCGTCCGTCTGGATCGGCTCGCCGATCCGGCGGACCACCACGCTGGCCCCGGCCTCGCCGGGCCGCAGCGCGTCCAGCGTGACCAGGGCGGCGTCGAAGCCCTCGCCCTCGGCCTTGGTGTCGCCGAGCTCGTCCAGGCCGGGGATCGGGTTGCCGTACGGGGACTGGGTGGGGTGGCCGAGCATCGCGAGGACCTTGCGCTCCACGGTCTCGCTCATCACGTGCTCCCAGCGGCAGGCCTCCTCGTGCACCTGCTCCCACTCCAGGCCGATCACGTCGACCAGCAGACACTCGGCGATGCGGTGCTTGCGCATCACCCGCACGGCGAGCCGGCGGCCCTCCTCGGTGAGTTCGAGGTGCCGGTCACCGGCGACCTGGAGGAGGCCGTCGCGCTCCATCCGGCCGACGGTCTGGCTGACGGTGGGGCCGCTCTGCTCCAGGCGCTCGGCGATCCGGGCGCGCATCGGGGTGATGCCTTCTTCCTCCAGCTCCAGGATGGTGCGAAGGTACATCTCGGTCGTGTCGATCAGCCCAGACATCGCCGCTGGCTCCGTTCCTCGGTGTCCACACCGCCAATTCTGACGTACCGGGATGACAACCGACTCCACGCCAGGGTGTTCCCCGGCCCATTTCGTCCCTGTTGACAGCGGGAGGGTCCAGGCAGCACGGTGCTCGCCGTAGCTTTCTCCACTGGCGGTCTGGACCACCGGGCCGCTCCCTGCGGCCGGCGGCACCACCCGCCAGAATGCGACGGCACCGATGAACGACCTGGTCGGGCAGTACTTCGACGCCGCGATCGGCCACCTCCAGCGGATCCGTACCGAGGAGGCGGCGAACATCGAGCGGGCGGCGGAGCTGCTGGCCGACGCCCTCGCCGGGGGGCAGCGGGTCTTCACCTACGGTGCCGGACATTCCTCGCTGGCCGCCCAGGATGTGGTCTACCGGGCCGGCGGACTCGTCCCGGTGAACCTGCTGGACGTCCCCGGGATGGCCGGGGTCACCGTGCGGCCCGCGCCGCTCGCCAGCGCGCTGGAGCGGGTGTCCGGCCTGGCGACCACCACCCTGGACCACACCCCGGCCACCGCCGGCGACGTGCTGTTCGTCATCTCGCTCTCCGGCCGCCAGGTGATGCCGGTCGAGCTGGCCCAGCACGCCCGCTCGCGCGGCCTGCACGTGATCGGGGTGACCTCGCTGGCGTACCCGGCCGAGGTCACCTCCCAGCACCCGTCCGGCACCTACCTCAAGGACCACTGCGACGTGGTGCTCGACAACAAGATCGCGGTCGGCGACGGCGAGCTCACGCACCCCGGCGCCGGGACGACCTTCGGGCCGGTCTCGACCATCGTGACCAGCGCGCTGATGCAGGCGGTCATCGCGTCGACCGTCGGCCGGCTCGCCGAGCGCGGCATCGAGCCGCCGCTGTTCCGCTCCGGCAACGTCGACGGCGGCACCGAGTGGAACCTCAAGGTGATGGCGGACAACGCGGACCGGATCTTCTACACGTTCTGACGTCCCGCACCGCCCGGGCGGCCCCCGCCCGGGCCGGTCTGAGACAACCTGCGGGACTTCCCGGCCATACCCGCCCGTGCCAGGGCGTACCGGCGGCCGGCCCTGGGCAGGACGGCTCTGTGCCCTGAGTGACCGCTGGGGCCGGACAAGGTGACGGTGACGGGGGCGGGTTCGATGGGCCGGGTGCGCGAGGACGAGCTGCTGCCCGAGCTGTTCTGGGCCGCCGACTCCGCCTCCCAGCAGGGGCAGCGGCGGTCCGTCGCACTGTCCCGCTGGGAGCTGCTGCTGCTGGTCGCGGCCGCCGCGGCCGGCTCCGCCGACGGCTCGCTGTGGGCCTGGGCGGCCGCGGCCGCCTACCTGGCCGCGATCGGCCTCGCGGTGGTGACCGGCCGGCAGAACCCGCAGGGCCTCTGGTACGAGGGCCGGGCGGCGGCCGAGTCGGTCAAGACGCTCGCCTGGAAGTACGCCGTCCGGGCCGACGCGTACCAGCCGCCGCCCACCCGGCTGCCGGACGCCGAGGGCCTGTACGAGTTCCAGCTGACCCGGGTGCTGCACGCCTTCCGGGGCAGCCGGGCCGTCCGGGGCGGGGCGGCGGCCGAGGTGACCGAGGCGATGCGCGGGCTGCGCGGGGAGCCGCTGGCCGTGCGCCGCGAGGTCTACCTCCAGGAGCGGGTGAAGACCCAGCACGACTGGTACGCGGCCAAGGCCAGGTACTGCGCCCGGGCCGGCTTCTGGACGGGCGTGCTGGGGATCGTCCTGCCGCTGACCGGCCTGGTGCTCGCCGTGCTGCGGGCGGTGGACGGCTTCAGCTACGACGCGCTGGGCACCGTCTCCGCGATCGCCGCCTCGGTCGCCGCGTGGGCGCAGCTGCGGCAGTACCGCCCGCTGGCGGCGGCGTACGCGCTGGCCGCCGACGAGCTCGAACTCATCCGGCGCCAGCTGACCCGGCTGGACGTGCGCTCGCCGGGGGCCGAGGAGCTCTGGGCCCGCCTCGCCCGGGACGCCGAGGACGCGGTCTCCCGCGAGCACACCACCTGGCAGGCCCGCCGCGAGGTGCACGGCCGGGAGCACTGAGCCGGGGTCGGACGGGCCGGGGCCAGGCAGGCCGGGGTCGGACGGGCCGGGGTCGGACGGGCCGGGGTCAGGCAGGCCGGGGTCGGACGGGCCGGGGTCAGGCGGGCCGTACCGGCGTCAGCGGCGCGGCGCCGGCCAGTACGGCCAGCACGTTGTCGACGGCGAGGCCGCCCATCGCCTGCCGGGTGCGGACGGTCGCGCTGCCCAGGTGCGGCACCAGGACCGCCCGCTCCTGCGCGAGCAGCTCGGGCGGGACGGCGGGCTCGTGCTCGAAGTTGTCGACCGCGGCGGCGGACAGCGCGCCCAAGTCCAGTGCGGCGGCCAGTGCGAGCTCGTCGACGACACCGGCCGTCATGCTCACCACCACGGCGCCGGGCGGGAGTTGCGCCAGCCGTTCGGCGTTCAGCAGGTGCCGGGTGCCGTCGGTGAGCGGGCAGGTGACCACCAGGACCATGGACCGCGCGAGCAGCTCGTCCAGCGGGAGCCACTGCGAACCGTCCGCCTGCTCCGCCGGGAGCGGGGTGCGGTTGTGGTAGCCGACCGGCATGTCGAAGGCCGCCGCCCGGCGGGCCACCGCCTGCCCGATCCGGCCCATGCCGAGGATGCCCAGCGGGGTGCCGGCCAGCTCCATGCCGAGCAGGAAGGTGGGCGCCCAGGCCCAGGGCCGGCCCGAGCGCAGCAGCCGTTCGCCCTCGCCGATCCGCCGGGCGGCCGCGAGCAGCAGCGCCCAGGCCAGGTCGGCGGTGGCGGCCGTGAGCACCCCGGGGGTGTTGCTGACCGGCACACCGCGCCGGGCGCAGGCCGCGAGGTCGATGTTGTGCGTGCCCACCGCGTGGTTGGCGACGATCCGCAGGGCGGGCCCGGCGGCGTCCAGGAACTCGTCGTCCACCACGTCGTCCAGCGTGGTGATCACGGCCGCCCGGCCGTGCACGGCCTCCAGCAGCTCGGCCCGCCCCATCGGCCGGTCGTCGTCGTGCTGGGTCACGGCGCAGGACGGCGCGAGCCGCTCGACCACTCCGGGGGCGAGCCGGCGGGTGACCAGGACGGGAGGCTGCCGGTCGTCGCTCAAAGGCTGGTTGTCGCTCATCAGGCCGCAGCGTACCGCCCGGCCGTCCCGGCGGCCGGGTGTCACACCGGCTGCGGTTCGAGGTCGCGGTCGATCCGCTTCCAGCCCCGGGCGGCGACCGTGTCGGGGTGGTCGGCCCCGAGCCGGAGGACGAGTTCGGGCGCGGCCCCGTCGAGCAGTTCGGCCGCCTCGGCCTGCCGGCCGGCCTGGCGCAGGGTGACGGCGAGGTTGACCGTGCAGACGAGCACGTCGGGGTGGCTCGCGGAGTAGCGGTTGTGCAGGCCGGCCAGGGCGGCCCGTTCGAGCTCCTCCGCCTCGCCGAGGTGGCCGTCGTCGCCGAGGGCGTTGGCCAGGTTGATCATCGCGCTGAGCGTGAACGGGTGGTCGGCGCCGACCGTCCGCTCCAGGGCGGCCACCGTCCGCCGGCCGAGCTCCACGGCTCGCTGCACCTCGCCGCTGCGCCGGAGGTAGCCCACCAGGTTGTTGGCGCAGGCGAGGGTGAACGGGTGCTCGGCGCCGAACAGCCTCCGGTGCCCGTCGTGGACCAGCTGGGCGAGGTCGCGGGCGGCCTCCTGGTCACCGGCGGCGGCGTGGTCGGCGGCCAGGTTGAGCGCGCAGGCCAGCGCCTCGGGGGCGTCGGCGCCGTAGCGGTCCAGGTAGCGCGCGTACGTCTCCACGGTGATCCGGCGGGCCTCGGCCGGGTGGCCGGCCCGGCGGAGCGCGGCGGCGAGCGAGGTGGCGTTGCGCAGATGCTCCGGCGAGGCCGGGCCCAGTACGTCCACGAGGTCCTCGCCGACCTCCCGCAGCAGCTCGGCCGAGCCGCCGGGGTCGCCGAGTTCGCGCAGGTCTCGGGCGAGGTTGGACCTGCTGGCGAGGGTGTGGGGGTGCTTCGGGCCGAGCACCGCCGTGCGGCGGTCCAGGGTCTCCTGGTCGAGCGCGCGGGCGCCGGCGCTGTCGCCGACCAGCCGCAGGTCGATGGCGAGGTTGTGCGCGGCGGAGAGGGTGCGGGGATTGTCGTCGCCGAACAGCTCCCGGAACTGTTCGATGATCTCGACGTCGAGGTCGTGGGCGGACCGGAACAGCCCGAGGGCCCGCCGGTCGGTGCCCAGCGAGCCGGCCGTCATCAGGGTGTACGGGTGGTGCTCGCCGAGCAGCCGGCGCTGGCCGGCCATCGTCGACTCGTCCAGTGCCAGCGCCTCGGCGTAGGCGCCCTGGGAGCGCAGCACGTTGGCGAGCTGGAAGCGCAGCAGCAGGGTCTGCCGGTCGGCCTCGCCGAAACGGGCGGTCCAGGCCTCGTCGAGGTCCTGGCCGAGGGTACGGGCGAGGTCGAGTTCGCCGCGCTTCCACAGGTAGCTGACGCGGTCGATGAGCAGCTGTCGGGTCTCGGCCCCGTCGCAGTCGTGCGCCCTGGACGGCGTCAGGTGCGGCCAGATCTGCTCGAACACGGGCCAGTTGGCGGGGCCGTCGGTGTCGCCGAGGACGGGCCGGGCGCCGGTGAGTACGCGGTGCACCTCGTGGACGGCGGTCTCCTGC
>FTKL01000692.1_pt2 | contig 12645 bp, 10 predicted proteins | sample 2434061 | NCBI WGS metagenome assembly FTKL01 (sample SAMEA3914816, study PRJEB12502) | metagenome | biome: forest; material: soil | place: USA | collected 2011-09-16 | depth 0.3 m
AGCCGATACGACTGCCGTCACGCCACGCCACCTCCGGCGCCAGATCGATCTTGCGTTCATCAAACATGGCCGGCACGGCGGCGGCCGCCTGCCCGCCGGTGGCCAGGGGCTGCGGCGACCGCCAGTACTACGGCGCCGGAGTCGTCACGCTGCCGCGCTGAGCCGCCGGCCTGCGCCGCTCGCCGTGGGGGAAATCCGGGTGACGCCGTCCACGAGCGGTGGCCCGGGTACATCGAGGGCGCCGAGCACGGGGAGGGCGAGTACGGGGAGGCCGAGTACGTGGTGCGGGGCCCCCGGGCCGCCGGGGCGCTCCGGGATAATGGGCGGATGAGGCTGACGGAGTTCTGGCGACGGATGTACGAGCACTTCGGCGAGGTGTACGCGGAGTCCTTCGCGTCCGACCACCTGATGAGTGAGCTCGGCGGCCGGACGGTCCGCCAGGCGCTGGAGGCCGGCTGGGAGGCGAAGGACGTCTGGCGGGTGGTCTGCGACACCCAGGGCGTGTCGGCACTGCTGCGCTGACCGCGCCGGGGCGGCCCGCCCGCTCCGGGGCGACTCACCGGGCCCGGGGCGCACGCGGCCCGGGCCCGGCGGATGGGCCAGACTGTGCGGGTGGTAAGCAGCCCAGAATCCCAGAAATCGGACACCCCGCCCGACGCGCCGGCCACGCCGCCGCCCCCGCGCACCGACGCCGGGCCGCCACCACCCTCCCGCCCCGAGGGCCTGCGCGCCTCCGGCGGCTGGAGCGGCGCGATGCCACGCTGGCTGCCCCGCGCGATGGTGCTGGCCCTGGTGCTGCTCGGGCTCTTCAAGCTGGCCGACTGGGCCTTCCACCAGCTCATCGACCTGTTCGTGATGCTGCTGGTGTCCTTCTTCCTCTCGCTGGCGCTGGAGCCGGCCGTCGACCGGATGGCGGCGCGCGGGATACGGAGAGGCCTCGGCACCTTCCTGGTGTTCGTCGCGGTCGTGGTGGCCATCGTGGGCTTCCTGACGGCGCTGGGGACACTGCTGGTGGACCAGGTCGCGAAGATCGCCGGGGACCTCCCGCACCTGGTCGACAACCTGATCCACTGGATCAACCGGACCTTCCACCAGAACCTCTCGCTGGACGAACTGCGCCAGCGGCTCCTCAAGGACTCGGGGAGCATCGAGACGTACGCCCAGCAGGCCGCCGACAACATCTGGGGTGTCTCCAGCACCCTGATCGGCGGGCTGTTCAAGGCCTTCACGGTGGGCCTGTTCACCTTCTACTTCACCGCCGAGGGCCCGCGGGTGCGCCGCACCGTCTGCTCGCTGCTCCCGCCCGCCATACAGGGCGAGGTCCTGCGGGCCTGGGAGATCGCACTCGCCAAGACCGGCGGCTACCTCTACTCGCGGGCGCTGCTCGCGGTGGTCTCGGCGGCGGCGCACTGGATCATGTTCGCGGTGCTGGACCTGCCGTACGCGGCCGCGCTGGCGGTCTGGGTCGGGGTGATGTCGCAGTTCGTGCCGACCATCGGCACCTACCTCGCGGGCGCGCTGCCCGTCCTGGTCGCGCTCACGGTGCAGCCGGTGGACGCGCTCTGGGTGCTCGTGTTCGTCGTGGTCTACCAGCAGATCGAGAACTACCTGCTGCATCCGAGGATCACCGCGCGGACGGTCGACGTGCACCCGGCGGTCGCCTTCGGCTCGGTGATCGCCGGCGCCGCGCTGCTCGGGGCGGTCGGCGCGCTGATCGCCATCCCGGCCGCGGCCACCCTGCAGGGCTTCGTGGGGACGTACGTACGCCGGTACGAGGTGGCGACGGACCCGCGGATCGACCGGGGTGAGCAGCGGCGGGCGGCGCGCTGGGAGCGGCGCCGGCAGACGGCGCGCCGGTTGCGTTCGATGGTCGGTGGCGGCTCGGACCGGGACGAATCCGCAGGTGGGGGCCGAGACGGTGGCAACGGCAAGGGGTAGGGCCTTGCGTTTTCGCTCGAATCGAACATATGTTCTTTGTACTCTCCGGCGGTGAGTTCTCCACAGGCGGAGCCCGGTCGGGGCCGATTGTCAGTGGGACGCGCTAGCGTCGAGGACGATGAAGCGCACAGCACAGAACCCGAGGGTGGAAGCCATGGCAGGCACGGACCGCGAGAAGGCTCTTGAGAACGCCCTCGCCCAAATTGAGCGGCAGTTCGGCAAGGGATCGGTGATGCGCCTCGGCGACCAGTCCCGTGCCCCGATCGACGTGATCCCGACCGGCTCCACGGCCCTGGACGTCGCGCTCGGCGTCGGCGGCCTGCCGCGCGGCCGGGTCGTCGAGATCTACGGCCCGGAGTCCTCCGGCAAGACCACCCTGACCCTGCACGTGGCGGCCCAGGCCCAGAAGCTCGGCGGCACGGTCGCCTTCGTGGACGCCGAGCACGCCCTCGACCCGGAGTACGCCAGGAAGCTCGGCGTCGACACCGACGCCCTGCTGGTCAGCCAGCCGGACACCGGCGAGCAGGCGCTGGAGATCACCGACATGCTGATCCGCTCCGGCGCCGTCGACCTGATCATCATCGACTCGGTCGCGGCGCTCGTCCCGCGCGCCGAGATCGAGGGCGAGATGGGCGACTCCCACGTCGGCCTCCAGGCCCGCCTGATGAGCCAGGCGCTGCGGAAGATCGCCGGCGCGCTGAACCAGTCGAACACCACGGCGATCTTCATCAACCAGCTCCGCGAGAAGATCGGCGTCATGTTCGGCTCGCCCGAGACCACGACCGGTGGCCGCGCGCTGAAGTTCTACGCCTCCGTGCGCCTGGACATCCGCCGGATCGAGACGCTGAAGGACGGCACCGACGCGGTCGGCAACCGCACCCGCGTCAAGGTGGTCAAGAACAAGGTGGCCGCGCCGTTCAAGCAGGCCGAGTTCGACATCCTCTACGGCCACGGCATCAGCTGGGAGGGCGGCCTGATCGACATGGGTGTCGAGAACGGCTTCATCCGCAAGGCCGGCGCCTGGTACACCTACGAGGGCGACCAGCTCGGCCAGGGCAAGGAGAACGCCCGCAACTTCCTGCGTGACAACCCGCAGCTCGCCGAGGAGATCGAGAAGAAGATCAAGGAGAAGCTCGGCATCGGCCCGAAGTCGGAGACCCCGGCCGAGGCCGGCGCCCCGGCCGCCGACGCGGCCGACGGCGCTGCCAAGCCGATCACCGCGACCGCCGCCAAGACGACTGCGGCGAAGAAGACGGCGGCGGCCGCCAAGGCCTGATCCGTCGATGCGAGGCAGCGAGGAGTACGAGCCCCGTCCCGGGGCCGGCGACGGATCGCCGGCCCCGGGGGAGCCCGGTGACTGGGGGCCGGCGGACTGGTGTGCGAACGGAATCGGCGGCGTTGCGGCCGAGAGTCCGGGGATTGCCCTCACGCCGGCGTCCGAGCTGCCCGGGGGGCGGCGCCGGCGCCGCTCCGCATTGTGGGGGGATTCCGGCACCCCGGCGGGAGCCGAGGGCCCGGGTGACGAGGGTGGCCCGGGCGGCGCGGGCCCGGAGGCGGAAGCGGCCGACGGATTCGGCAGGCGCCAGGGCGGGAGCCGGCGCGGCGAGCACCGGCGCGGCGGGCGCCGGTCGGGCACCGACGGGCCCGGGCGCGGTGCGGCGCGGCCCCAGGAGGACGGCGATCCGGCGGCGCGGGCCCGCGACATCTGCCTGAGACTGCTCACCGGCACGGCCAAGACCCGCAAGCAGCTCGCGGACGCGCTGCGCAAGCGCGAGATCCCCGACGACGTGGCCGAGCAGGTGCTCTCCCGGCTGGAGGAGGTCGGGCTGATCGACGACGCCGCCTTCGCGGACGCCTGGGTCGAATCGCGGCACGCCGGCCGGGGGCTGGCCCGTCGCGCACTGGCCCAGGAGCTGCGCACCAGGGGCGTGGCCGGCGAGCTGGTCGAGCAGGCGGTGGCCCAACTGGGCGCCGACGAGGAGAGTGAGTCGGCCCGCGCGCTGGTCGAGCGCAAGCTGCGAGCGACCCGCGGGCTGGAGCACCAGGCCAGGATGCGCAGGCTGGTCGGCATGCTGGCCCGGCGCGGCTACTCGGAGGGGCTCGCCTACCGGGTCGTCCGGGAGGCCCTGGCGGGGGAGGCCGGCGGGGCGGGCGACGAGGAGGACGGCTCCGGCGCGTGGTGATGCCGCGTCAGAGGATTCGAAGTCAACTCTCGATCGCATCTTGACCCTTTCGTAACCTGCGCCTAGCCTCGCAATAAGTGAGGGAGCACTTCGATCACGTCTCGGGCAGGCATGCGCAGAATCGGTCGTAGTCGGCCCTGTGCGGCCTGCTCCACTTGCCGAATGCCCCGTAGCCGAGGCTGACCGGGCCTCACCGGCCGGCGTCCCGGGCCCCGGCAGGCCCCTCACCGCCGCGACAGCAGAGCGCACCGAGCCAGCAGGGTGCGCAGGGACGGGGAGTGGGCTGGATGAAGATCGCGGTGGGTGCCGGGTCGGTCGCCTCCCTGCTGATGGCAGGCGCGTTGGTCGTCGTGCTGATCCTGACCGGGCTGATGATCCGCCGGCTGCAGTCCGCCCAGCGCAGGGCCGCCCGCGAGAGCACCCAGGCCAGGGAGTGGGCCCAGGCGCAGACCGCGCAGCTGCGCGCCGAGCTGGACCGGCGCGAGGAGCGGCTCGCCGAGGAACTGCGCAGGCTGCGCGAGCAGGAGTCGGACATCGCCCGCCGGGCGGCCGAACTGGAGCTCGCCCGCGGCGAGGTGCGGGAGCTGGAGACCGGGCGCCGCGCCGCCCTGGAGCGGGCCGCCGGGCTCAGCGCCGAGCACGCCCGGGCCGAGCTGGTGCGCGAGGCCGAGGCGGAGGCCAGGCACGACGCCGCGGTGTCCGTACGGGAGATCGAGCGGACGGCGAAGGCCGAGGCGGACGGGCGGGCGCGGGAGATCATCGCGGGCGCGATCCAGCGCCTCGCCAGCGAGCAGACCGCGGAGACGGTGGTCTCCGTGTTCCGGTTGCCCGGTGAGGACATGAAGGGCCGGATCATCGGGCGGGAGGGCCGCAACATCCGCGCCTTCGAGGCCGTCACCGGAGTGAACCTGATCGTCGACGACACCCCCGAGTCGGTGCAGCTGTCCTGCTTCGACCCGGTCCGGCGGGAGACCGCCCGGCTGACGCTGGAGACGCTCGTCGCGGACGGCCGGATCCACCCGGTGCGGATCGAGGAGGTCCACGAGCGCAGCCGGGCCGAGGTGGAGCGGCTCTGCGTACGGGCCGGCGAGGACGCGGTGCTGGCCGCGCGGGTGGGGGAGATGGACCCGCGGCTGGTCCGGTTGCTCGGCACGCTGCGCTACCGGACGTCGTACGGGCAGAACGTGCTCGGGCACCTGGTGGAGTCGGCGCACATCGGCGGGATGATGGCGGCGGAGCTAGGGGTGGACGCCACGCTGGTGCGGCGGGCCACCCTGCTGCACGACATCGGGAAGGCCCTCACACACGAGGTCGAGGGCAGCCACGCGGCGATCGGCGCGGAGCTGGCCCGCCGGCACGGCGAGTCGGCGGAGGTCGTGCACGCCATCGAGGCGCACCACGGCGAGGTGGACCCGAAGACCGTGGAGGCCGTGCTGACGCAGGCGGCGGACGCCTGCTCGGGCGGCCGCCCCGGCGCGCGGCGCGAGTCGCTGGAGACGTACGTCCGGCGGCTGGAGCGGCTGGAGGAGATCGCGGGGGCGTACGACGGGGTGTCGAAGGTGTACGCGATGCAGGCGGGGCGGGAGGTGCGGGTGATGGTGCAGCCGGACGTGGTGGACGACCTCCGGGCGCAGATCATCGCCCGGGAGGTCGCGAAGCGGGTGGCGCAGGAGCTGACCTACCCGGGGCAGATACGGATCACGGTGGTGCGGGAGAGCCGGGTCACGGCGGTCGCCCGGTAGCGGCGGCGCCGGACGGGCCGTCAGGCGGCCGGTTCGGGAGCGCCGGCCAGTGGGGTGGGGCCGCCGCGGGCGCCGTCGGCGAGGGCCTGGAGGCCCTCGGCGTGGCAGCCCTGGGTGGTCCCGACGAGGTGGCCGTCCGGCCGGATGAGCAGGACGGTGTGCGGGACGGCGCCCGGGTAGTCCTCGGTGACCAGGACCTCGGCGGGTACCGGGAGCGCGGCGGCGACCTCGGCGAGGCGCGGCATCAGACCGGCGCCGAGCCAGTGCTGGGCCGACCAGACGGCGGTGCCGGGGGCGACCAGCAGCAGCAGGAAGGTCACGCCCAGACGGGCGTGCAGCTGGTCGGGCGCGCCGTCCATGGCGAGCACGGGCACGTCCGGGACGAGGACGCCGGGCGAGGTCGCGGGCAGCAGCTCGGTGAGCGAGGTGCCGCGACCGCCGCCGCGCTGGACGGGCACCCGGCCGGGCACGCCGGAGGGCGCCGCCGGGTAGGCGGGGGCGCCGCCGAACCGGCCGGTGCCGAGCTGGCCGTCGGCGAGCAGCGGGGCGTGCTTGCGGAAGGAGCCGGTGAGCAGTGAGCGGCGGGTCTGCTGCCAGCCGCGCAGCGGGCGCAGCAGCGGCATGGTCTGGTCGACGGCGCGCAGCCGGGCGCCGACGGCGCCGCGGCGCTCCGCCTCGTACCCGTCCAGCAGGGAGCCGCCGTTCGGGGCGAGGCCGGAGGCCGGTGGAAGGTGCCAGGCGAGGGCGAGCCGCCAGGCGAGGTTGTCGGCGTCGCGGAGCCCGTCGGCGAGGTTCTGCATGCCCAGGGCGCCGTGCAGGTGGGCGGCGTCGCCGGCGAGGAAGCAGCGGCCGCTGCGGAAGCGGGCGGCGAGCCGCTGCTGGGCGGTGTGGTCGGCGGCGGCGAGCAGGTCGAAGCGGGGGAGCTCGCCGCACCAGCCGGTGAGGGTGGCCTGGACGCGGGAGAGCAGGGTGTCGCCGGTGACGATGCCGGGCCAGGTGGCATGCGGGTCGACGGGCTCGGTGGGGGCGGGCCGGCCGGGGGGCAGCCGCCAGTCGAGGCGCCACAGGCCGTCCGGCAGCGGGCGGGCGGACGCTTCGCGGTCGCCGCGCCACGGCGGCTCGCGGTGCAGTCTGGCCTCGCCGGGGAAGGGCAGGTCGACCCGGACGGTGGCGACGGCGTGGCGGTCGACGGCCGGGCGGCCGGGAAAGCGGATCTTGAGGAGTTTGCGGACGGCCGAGCGGGCGCCGTCGCAGCCGACCAGGTGGCTGCCGCGCCACCAGGTCTCGGTGCCGTCCTGCGGGTTGCGGGTGAGCACGCTGACGCCGTCGCGGTCCTGTTCGAGTTCGACCACGCGGCTGAGCGGGGTGAGCCTGACGAGCGGCGTGGCGGTGAGGGCGTCCCGCAGGCCGCGCTGGAGGCGGTGCTGCGGCAGGTGCAGGGCGGGCGTGTCCGCGAGGCCGACCCGCAGGACCTCCTGGCGGCGGCGCCAGACGGCGAAGCTGTCCCACCGGGCGGCGTCGGAGGCCGCCCTGGTGTACCCGAGGCGGGTCAGGAAGGCCGTGGTGTCACTGCCGAGGACGACGCTGCGGGGCCCTTCGGGGCACAGGCCGGTGCCCTCGTCCAGGACGATGGTCGGCACGTCGTGCCGGGCGAGGGCGAGGGCCAGGGCCAGGCCGACCGGCCCGGCCCCGACCACGATCACCGGGTCCACGGGAGGACCTCCGGCCCGGCCGGGCGGCGGCAGGCCGACGCTCGGGTCGAGGGGGCGTCATATGCCGCGAGGATGGTCCCGGGTGGTGTCACGAAGAGCAATGCAACAGATCACCTGCGTGTCCGTCAAGCAGCGGTCGGTGTGCGCCGGTTCGCGCCGCGGCGGCCACGCGCCTCGATCCGCTGGGCGAGCGCGGTCAGCAGCAGGCACATCGCGATGTAGATCGGGCTGATCACCAGGACCACGGGGATGTACGGGAAGCCCTCGGAGGTGGGGGACTGGGTGGCGATCGCCTTGCCGATGTACAGCAGCTCGCCGTAGGTGATGACGTAGCCGAGCGAGGTGTCCTTGAGGGTGACGACCATCTGGCCGATGATCGCCGGAAGCATCGACCGGACGGCCTGCGGCACCAGGATGAGCAGCATGACCTGGCTCTTGCGCAGCCCGAGCGCGTAGGCCGCCTCGCTCTGTCCGCGCGGCACGGCGTTGACACCCGTACGGATGATCTCCGCCTGGACCGAGCCGTTGTAGAGGGTGAGCCCGAGGACGACCGCCCAGAGCGGGTCCTTCGTGAAGAAGCCGTAGTACAGCGCGACCATCAGGATCAGCAGCGGCATCGCCCGGAAGAACTGCACGAAGGCGGTGGAGGCCCAGCGCAGCGGGCGGTGGTCGGAGAGCCGGCCGGCGGCCAGCAGGGTACCCAGCAGGAGGGAGAACAGCGCCGCCAGGCCGAAGGCCTTGAGGGTGTTCAGGATGCCGTCGACGATCCGTTGCTGGACGTTGGTGTACTGGAACGGCTCCCACAGGGCCGAGGCGAACTGGTTGTTGCTCGCCAGGCTGTCGTACGCGTACCAGAGCAGGCCCGCGATGGCGATCAGCGAGAGCGCGCCGAAGATCCGGTAGCGGGCCCTGGCGCGCGGCCCGGGGGCGTCGTAGAGGACGCTGGCCGAGGTGGATCGGGTGAGGAGGCTGCTCATCGGGCCACCGCCAGTCGGTTCTCCAGGAAGCGGAACAGCAGGTTCACGGCGGCACTGATCGCCAGGTAGGCGAGGGCCACCCAGAAGAAGATCGCGAAGATCGAGTACCCGAGCTCCGACAGGGTCTGCTGGACGTGGAACAGTTCGTTGACGCTGAACGCACCGGCGATCGCCGAGTTCCTCGGCAGTGCGATGAACACACTGCTCAGCGGCGGCAGTACGGTACGGGCCGCCTGCGGCAGCACCACCAGGCCCAGCGTCTGGCCGAACGTCATGCCCAGGCTGCGGGCCGCCTCGGCCTGCCCCAGCGGGACGGTGTTGATCCCCGAGCGCAGCACCTCGCAGACGAAGCTGCTGGTGTAGGTGGAGAGCGCGAGCACCGCGAAGGTGAGGTGGCCGAGGTGCACGCCGAGCGCCGGAAGCCCGAACTCGACGGCGAAGAACAGCAGGGTCAGCGGGGTGTTCCGGAAGATCGTCACCCATGCCGTGCCGAACGCGCGCAGCGCCGGGATGGGGGAGACCCGGAAGGCCGCCAGCAGGGTGCCCAGCAGCATGGCGAACACGGCGCTCAGCACGCTCAGTTCCACCGTCTGCAGGAAACCGTCGCGGAACAGCGCGAAGTTGCCGTCCTTGAACAGTAGGTCCATCCGGCGGCCCTCCTCTCGGTCTGGGTGCCTGGCCCCGAAGGGGTCTCAGGCGCGGATCGGGCGCGGATCAGTAGCGGGCCAGCGCCGGGATCTCGGGCGTCGGGGAGCCGGACAGGCCGAGGGTGGCGTCGTACGCCTTCTTCCAGTCGCCGTTGTCCTGGTGTGCCTTCAGGGCGTCGTTGATCGCGTCGCGCAGCACCTTGTCGTCCTTGTTCAGGCCGATGCCGTAGTTCTCCTTGGTGAACGGCTTGCCGACCACCTTGAGCTTGCCGGCGAACTTGGAGGCGAAGCCCTTGAGGATCGCGTCGTCGGTGGTGACCGCGTCGACCTCGCCGGAGAGCAGCTTCTCCACGCAGGCCGAGTACCCGTCGTACTGGGTGATCTTCGGGCCGTACTTCTCGATGTTCTTGATCGAGGTGGAGCCCGTCGCGGTGCAGACGTTCTTGTCCTTGGTGGCCTCGGGGCCGGTGATCGCGGCGTTGTCCTTGCCCACCAGGAGGTCCTGGCCCGCGATGTAGTACGGGCCCGCGAAGGAGACCGACTTCTTGCGCTCGTCGTTGATGCTGTAGGTGCCGACGTAGTAGTCGATCTGGCCGTTGGAGATGGCCGGTTCGCGCTGCGAGGAGACCAGCGTCTTCCACTGGATCTGCTCCGGCGAGAAGCCGAGGTCGGCGGCGACCATCTTGGCGATCTCGATGTCGAAGCCGTTGCGGGTGTTGGTGGAGAGGTCCTCGAAGCCGAGGAACGGCTGGTCGGCCTTGGCGCCGATGACCAGCTTGCCGCGGCTCTTGGCGTCCGCGAAGGTCTTCGAGCCGTCCAGCTTGACGTCAGCCTTGACCGGGTAGGTCGGCAGCTTCGGTGCGCCGGAGGCGCCGGCCGCGCTGTCGCCCGGCGAACCGCTCTTGCCGCACGCGGCGGTGGTGGCGGTGAGCGCGACGGCACAGAGCGCGGCGGCGATGATGCGACGAGTCCTCATGAGGGTTGCTCTCCTCGGGGCAGGGCCAGGGGTCAGCCGGGCGCTGGGATCTGGAAGTTCCGTGCGGGGACGGGCGGGCACGCCCTTGGGCCGTGCGCCCCCGGCACACTGATACTGGATCAACTCCGCGGTCAGTGGTGCAGGATCTTCGAAAGGAAGTCCTTGGCGCGGTCGCTGCGCGGGGCGGTGAAGAAGGCCTCGGGGGTGTTCTCCTCGACGATCCGGCCGTCCGCCATGAACAGCACGCGGTTGGCCGCGGAGCGGGCGAAGCCCATCTCGTGGGTGACGACGACCATCGTCATGCCGTCGGCGGCGAGTTGGCGCATCACCTCCAGCACCTCGTTGATCATCTCGGGGTCGAGGGCCGAGGTCGGCTCGTCGAAGAGCATGACCTTCGGGTTCATCGCGAGGGCGCGGGCGATCGCCACCCGCTGCTGCTGCCCGCCGGACAACTGCGCCGGGAACTTGTCGGCCTGGGCGCCGACGCCGACCCGGTCGAGCAGCTCGCGGGCCGTCCTGACGGCCTCCGTGCGCGGCAGGCGGCGCACCTTCACCTGGCCGAGCACCACGTTCTCCAGCACGGTCTTGTGCGCGAACAGGTTGAAGCTCTGGAACACCATGCCGACGTCGGCCCGCAGCCGGGCCAACTCCTTGCCCTCGGCGGGCAGCGGGCGCCCGTCGATGCTGATGCTGCCGGAGTCGATCGTCTCCAGCCGGTTGATCGTGCGGCAGAGCGTGGACTTGCCGGAGCCCGACGGGCCGATCAGGACCACGACCTCGCCCTGTGCGATCTCCAGGTTGATGTCCTGCAGGACGTGCAGCGCACCGAAGTGCTTGTTCACCTTGTCCATTACCACCAGGGGGGTGCCGGCGGTGGCGATCGAGTCGGTGACGGTGCTCTCGGTCATCGCGCCTTGCTCCCTCGTGTCGGCCCCGGGTGAACTCCCGTGGGCGGCAGTGCCAGTGGTGCGGCGTCCGGTGCCGTCGGCCCGGGAACGCGTCGTCGGTGATGCTACGGCCGCTGACGCCGCGTCGGTGTCGGAACGGCGATGCCCGGCACGGGACGGCGGTACCGGGTCGCGGTACCTGACGGCGGTGCTGCGGGAAGCTGTTGGTGAAGGACCGGGGGCCGGAGCCGGCGGAGCCCGCGACCCCCGGTGGAGCGACCCTAGGATCCCTGGCAATGGCATGTCAGCCGATCTGAGCGGAACTTGAGGGTCACGATCCGGCTACGTCCGGCTACCTCCGCCCGCCGACGGTGTCCGCGAGGGTACGCACCCGGTGGCCCAGGGTGACCGAGCCTGGCGTCCGGCGGGCCACCTGGCCCATACTGCCCAGGACCGGGGTCCGCCCGGCGGGACCTGCGGGAAGGAGGAAGGATGCGACTGCTCCTCGTCGAGGACGACGAGCGCGTCGCCGCGGCACTGGTCGCGGTGCTCGGCCGGCACGGCTTCCAGGTCAGGCACGCCCGCAGCGGCCACGAGGCGCTGGACGCCCTGGTGCCCGACGGCAACGACCCCTACCGGGTGGTGCTGCTCGACCTCGGCCTGCCCGACCGCGACGGCTTCGAGGTGTGCAGCCGGATCAGGGCAGGCAGCGGCGTGCCCGTGATCATGGTGACCGCGCGCGCCGACATCCGCTCCCGGATCCACGGCCTCAACCTGGGCGCCGACGACTACGTCACCAAGCCGTACGACATGGGCGAGCTGCTCGCCCGCATCCACGCGGTGGCGCGCCGCGGCGCCGCCCCCGCCGCCGTGCCGTCCCCTGCGGCCGACGACAGCGTGCCGGCCCCCCGGGGCCCGCTGGAGTCGCGCGGCATCCTGATCGACCGCGAGCGGCGCCGGGTCAGCGTGGACGGCCGCGACGTGCCGCTCACCCGCAAGGAGTTCGACCTGCTGGCGCTGCTCGCGCAGAGCCCCGGCGTGGTCTACCGGCGGGAGCAGATCTTCAGCGAGGTCTGGCGCAGCGGCTGGGAGGGCAACGGCCGCACCCTGGAGGTGCACATCGGCTCGCTGCGCACCAAGCTCGCGCTGCCCGGCCTGGTGGAGGCCGTCCGGGGTGTGGGCTACCGGCTGATCCCCGAGTCGCCGCAGTCCCAGGAGCCCCAGCCCCAGCCGCAGGCGCCGCAGCCCCAGACGGCGCAGTCCCAGCCCCAGGAGCCCTCGGCGCCCGCCGTGGGCGCCCCGCCGGCCGGCGCGGAGCACTGACGGCCCGTGCGCACCCGCCTGCTGGGCATCCTGCTCTCCCTGATGGCCTGCGTCCTGGCCGCCCTCGGGCTGCCGCTGGCGGCGGCCGTCGCCGCGGCCGAGCAGAGCAGGGTGGTGGTCGACCGGCTCGACGACGCCGCCCGGTTCGCCCAGGACCTGCCCGACCCGGCGCCGGCCGCCGAGACCGCGGCCGGCACCCCGGCGGTGCCGGTGCCCACGCCCGTGCCGGTCGACAACAGCCGGCGCAACGCGCTGCGCGC
>FTKL01002087.1_pt1 | contig 12641 bp, 12 predicted proteins | sample 2434061 | NCBI WGS metagenome assembly FTKL01 (sample SAMEA3914816, study PRJEB12502) | metagenome | biome: forest; material: soil | place: USA | collected 2011-09-16 | depth 0.3 m
GGAGCGGACCTCGCCGACGATCACGCGCCGCAGCGACATACGCAGCAGCTGGGGGAAAAGATCGCTGAGACTCAGCTCGCCCTGGAGCTTGCCGTCCGCGCCACGCTCGCCGTTCGACTCGCGGCCCTCATAGGCGATGACCTCTGGACCTTCGGGGTCCTCGTGGAGGTGGAGCTCGTACTCCGACTCCAGCGTGCCCACGCGTTCGTTGCGGGGGATCTCCCGGGCCATGGCGCGCAGCAGAGACGTTTTTCCTACGCCCTGGGAGCCCACCACGATGATGTTCTTGCGGGCCTTGACCGCAGCGCGCAGGAACTGTGCGAGGGAGGTATCGATCGTGCCCCATCGCACCATGTCGTCCAGGCCCTGGTCACGGGTGCGGTGACGACGGATGACGATGCTGGGCCGTGGAGTGATGTACGCCGAGGCCGCGAGACGGGAGCCGTCGGCCAGCCGCAGGTTCAAGTTCGGCGTGGCCGGTGTCAACGCGCGTTCCCCCTGTCCCTGCATGCGCGCGAGGTGGTTGATGAGGTTGATCAGGTCCCGGTCCGTCTTCGCGATCGGGTCCCAGGAACGCGTCGGGCGGTCGGCGTAGTCGACGCGCACCTTGTCGCCGTAGATGAGGATGTTCTCCACGCCGGTGTCGTCCAGAAGCGGCTGCAGACGGCCGGCGCGGAACAGCTCGTCGAAGACGGCCTCGCGCACGGCCCTCTCCTGTTCGGGCGCCAAGTCCGTACCCGTGGCCGCGTACTTCGTCGCCCACTCGGAGACGATCTGCCTGATGATCGACTGGCCGCGCTGGCGACGGTCCTGTTCGTTCATGGATGCATCCGCGCCCGCGGCTTCGCCGATCTTCCCGCTTGCCTGAAGCCGTAGCTCGGCGATCACCTCGTGGCCCACCGGCAACGAGGCCGGAGCCGAAGTGTCTGTGGTGCGAACGACGCTTTCGGGCAGATGGGTGGGAGAGGCCTGGGCGGGCACCGACCGGAGAACCGGCGGGCTCTGCCGGGTGTTTTCCTTGAGCGCCTCGGTGAACAGTGACGTGTAGTCGGGGGCCGGGTTCTCCGGCCTGATGTCGGTCATGACGCCCTCCCGGCGACCGTCGGCACTCCGGCCGGCTGCAGCTGCACACGGCGCTTGGTGACGAGTTCGTTGATCGTTTGGTGAGCGGTCCGCGCGGAGCGCAGCAACAGGCGCGGCATCTTCTTGTAGGCCCCGTGCGTGAGAACGTCGGCGCTGTCGGGATCCCATGCGAGCATGCCGACGACCGGGACCTGCAGATGCTGCTGGACCTGGCTGGAGTTGTACGAACCTTCCTCGATCAGCAGGAGTCCGAGCGCGTCGGCGCCCGTTCCGTGATGGGCGAGTTCCTCCCGCACGACCCGGACCGCTGGCGCCGCAGCCGCGATGGATGCCTGGGTGGTGCGCACAACCATAAGCACGGCGTCGGCGCGGTGCAGCAACGGCGTCGGATAGCGAGTTGTGCTCAGACGCGTCTCGGACTCGGTCACGATGCGGCCCGCGTCGATGATCACGTCGTGGCCGGTCTGGTCCATCACGCTCAGCAGACGGGAGACCGGCTCCCACGTACGGCTGAGGGAAGCGGCCTGCGTCGGGTCGGTGAGACCCGGCAGGAGCAGACGCTGTCCGCTGTTGTCACGGTCCAGGCTGACGAAATGCTGGGAGAACTCGCGGGCGAGCGTGCCCTGCCGGTCCGCAGCTGCGAGCCGGTGCAGACCGATGGCCGCGCTGCCTTCCCCTCCGAGGTACCCGGCCCGGATCGTGCCACCGCTAGGGTCGGCCTCCACCAGCAGGGACGGCCTCGGCGAGCCCAGGGTGAGGGCGAGCGCCGAGCAGGTGACGCCGCTGGACTTGCCCGACACCAGGGCGATGACGGCCATCAGCTGGTCGCCTTCAGGACGATGGCGACACTGCCGCTGGCTGCCCAGGCCGCGAGGGAGGTGCTGTTCACCTCGGCCGCAGCGATGTCGACGACCACGGCACCGTTGGCGTCGGGGGAACCAACCTGGGAGATCACCGCGGGCAGGCTCTCAGGGGTCGTTCCGGGCTTGTTCGACGAAGCTGCGGCGCTGCCGTCCTGCGGGGTGTGGACGATGGTGACCGCATCGCCGGTGCGCAGCGTCTGAACAGGAAGCTGGCCCGGCTTCGCCAGAATGCCGATCACGGATTTGCCCTTGGTCACGCTGGATCCGGTGCTCACTGACTCGTCGGTCACCAGGACGCCGGCCGGGAGGTCGGAGGATGCCTGCTTGCCGATGATGTCGGAGGCACGCGTAGCGGGCACAGAGCTCAGGCCCGAGTCGTGCGAGATCTCCGCGGTGACCAGGTCGGACGCCTTGATGCTTTGCCCTGCGGATATGGCGTGCCGGGTAGCTACGACGGCGACCCTGTCGCCGGCCTCGTTGACTAGCCACACCGACACCAGCGCGCCAACGGCTGCCAGGGCCAGCCCGGCGCCGACAACTACCGGGCGTCGGCGGCGTCGGGGTGCGTCGTTGGTGATGGGCAGCAGCGTCTGCGCGGTTCCCTGTTCGGGTGCCGTTTGCTGCTTGGTACGCGGCATCGTTGGTCTTCCTCGTGCTAGTTGACGACCTGCAGCTCGCCTACGCGCGCTGTGGTGTTGGACGTGCGGATCTCATCAGGCAGCGTTCCGCTCGCACCGTTCGACGCCGTCCAGGTGACTTCCCAGGAACTGGTCGCGGTGATGGTGAACTTGCCGCCCGGCTGGCCCGCGGAGACCTTGGTGTACCGGTGGCCGCAGTCAGGAGAGGACTTGTTCCCCAAGGACTTCTCGTACGGCGTGCCCGCGGTGGTGCACGTGACCGAGCCGCCGTCACCCATGGAGTAGGTGATCTTGGTTACGCGGGCCGTGGCTGTCACGGACAGGCCCGGAACGGCGGCGGTGGCGCTGTTAGGCCCCCAGGTGGTGTTGCTCTTGTTGTTCCAGAGCCACACCGGCATGCCGACCAGACCCGGCTGGTCGGGCCCGGGCGCGGAGCCGATGCTGGCTCCCAGCAGCGTCATTTTGTCCCGGGCTTGGCGTGCCAGTACCTCGGGGTCAGGAAGCACGGTCGCCGGAGGCTGAGTGAGCCACACGATTCCGCCGACGTCGTTGACGATGCAGTCCCGCACGTAGAACGCGCCAGGCCCGGAAGTGTCAGCGCCGTTCATGTCGGTGTAGCCCGGGCCGGACGGCGGCTGAGGGTTCGCCAGCTCGTAGAAGCAGCGGTCGGCGGGGTTGTACCCGGGCAGGCACTCGATTTCGGTGTCGTCGGTGAGCTTGCACTTTCCGTTGCCCTGCTCGCCTCCACCTCCGCCGCCGCTTCCACCGCCGGAGCCGCCGCCGGAGCCACCGCCGCCACCCGGCCCTCCGGGCGTGCCCACGCCGATGCAGACGTCAACGTCGGAGCAGGGGGGATCGGCAAAGGCCGAGGTGGCGGGGAGCATGGCGAGCAGTACGGCGACGACGCCCAGCGCGAGAGCGGCTCGGGTCAGCAGCCCTGTGTTCGGTCTGCGGTGATCTTTGTGATGAGCCATGTGTCGCCCTCCAGTTCGGCTTGGGACGTGACCGGGTACTTCAGACGCTGCTCAGCCAGCTCGACCGCCTTCCCCGAGTCCTTGAAGACGGGCTTCCAGTTGGTCGCGTCGAAGCAGTCGGTCACGGTGGCTGTCTTGCTCTTGGTGTCGACGCCGGTGACCTTTGGGCTCATCCCGGGCCGGCCGGTGAACTTGATGTTCGCGGCCTTGTTGCGCAGGACGGACTTCTTCAGGTCGGTGGCCGCGTCCCCCTTGGCGTACTTGGCCAGGTCCTCGGTGTGCAGCTCTCCGTCGTCGGCCATCTTGATCTGGATCTCGCGCATGTTGGTGTAGGCCGCGAGGACCTTGTCCTTGGCTGCCTGGTCTGGGTCGCTGGACGGCGATTTGGACGACGGCGCGGGAGCGGAGGACGACGAGGAGTTCTTCGTGTTTGCGGAGTTGCAGCCGGCCAGGGCTACGGCGGTCACAGCACACGTGAGTGCGGTGCCGGCGAGACGCAGGGCGCGGGTACGGAGCATGGTGGACGGTGCCATTGGCAGATCCCCCTTCAGATGTCGGATACGGGCGCTGGCGCGCGGTCCATGCGGATGAGGCGGCGGAGAGGGGTTCCTCTACCGCGCCTCGATGGGCATGGAGGCGCAAGTCAGGCCAGGACCCGGCGAGCCTACGACCACGGTCGAAAGGCAGGTACTGAGTTCCGGCCGCGCGCCGCGCGAGGTGTCCGTCAACGGAGTGGGGGCGCCGCGCCTCCCGAGGTGTACCGCAGGGGCTGTTCGCCGTGCGGCGAAGTGGCCGACGCAGGGATGTGCGGTACGCCGAAGTTGCGACCGGATACCGGTCGATGGGGCCGACGCTGTGTCGGCCCAGCCCCGTTTCGATGCGGCTTTTGAATGCAGCAACGCGAATTCCCCCTCGCAGTCAAAGACCCCCGCGCCTCCCACAACGCGATCAGTCCGAGTCTGATTCTGGCCAGAAAGATCAAAGGGAGCCAGGCCACGTTTTTTCCGGTAGTCGCGCTTCCGGTATATGCCACTGTCTCTGGCCGTCTGGGAACGCCTTGGTCATGGACCTCAGGGCTGGAGCAACAGGGCCGGGCCGGAGGCTTGCAGGGCCCGCGCGGCGGCCGTCGGATCAGGGCCGGTGATGGCTGTAAGTCGCCGCTCCACGAAGGGCGTGGAGGGGTGCTCTGCGCCGTAGACCGACTGCAGCAGCGCCAGGAGCGCGGTGCCGGTCCTTACGGCCTCGGGCGGGTCGGTGACGGTCAGCCAGGAGGCTGCGCCGTTGCGGGCCTGGCGCCGGATCTGCCGGTGTTTGGCGGGCAGGAGCCGCTGCCATCCTGCGGCGACCTGGACCGCCAGCTCGGTCGCGGCCGCGCCCTGCCCCGCGAGCTGAGCGCAGAAGGCGACGAGCTCGAGCGCATGGAGGGTGTAGTTGTGCAGGGGGCCGTAACTCTCGGCGAGCTCGGAGCTGAGGGACTTCGCCATGTCCAGGGCCTCCTGACGCCGCCCGCTGCGCAGCGCGTCGCGTAGCGCTTCGACGCGCGGGGCGAGGAACTCCGGGACGGGCGTGGGCACGGGCAGGGCGACGGCGGCGCGGGTCATGACTCTCCCTGGAACGAAGACGGCTTCGAGCGGCTGCCGCCACCGGGGGGCCGGCGGCGGCAGCCGGAATCGAGTCCAGCAACGTCGTGCTGCTCGACCGTGCACGTCATAAGGCGTGGGAGGGCCCTCGGTGCATGGGCGGCGCTCTCCGTGGATCACGGTGCGCCGACGGCGGTAGTCCACCGGGTGGAGGAGGGCGAGGGCAAGCCCTGCCGACACAGAACCCGTTCATATTTCAATGATCGGAACGGGCGGGTTGTCGCTGTTCCACCAGCCGGAATAAGGGCCGGGCGCACCAGGGCGCGGACGGTTCAGCGTGTGGCGTCCTGAGCCGAGCGGTCCCATGCAATGCGCGCGGCGTGGTCCATCAGTTCGAGCAGGTCGGGGGTGGTGGAGTCGTGGTCGAGGTGGCGGTATTCCGTGCTGAGGGTGATGGCGAGCCGCTCGGGAAGGCCGAGGCCGGGGTAGCGGTCCTCCTTGATAAGGATGCGTGCCGCCTCGACGGCGGTCCGGCCCTGGCCGTGCATCAGGTAGGCCTGGTCGGCCAGGTCGTCGAGGTAGGCCACGTACTGGCTCAGGTCCTCGGGAGCCATGAGCGGACCGTGGCCGGGCACGATCCATTCGGGGTCGAGCGACAGGATCCGGGCGCAGGCGGCGGAAACACGTTCCAGGGGGCCGGCCCAGTGCGAGGGGTGGTCACCCGCGAAGACGATGTCGCCGGCGAAGACCACGCGCTGCTCGGGCAGGTGGACGATGAGGTCGCCGACGGTGTGGGCCGGACCGACCTCGTGCAGCTCGACGGGTATCGACCCGACCTCCAGGTCACGGCGCCCGGTGAACGTGTCGGTCGGGGGAAGCACCTGTATGCCGGAGAAGTCGAACGCGCCGAAGTGCCGGCGGAAGTACCACCCGAGCGGCTGGCCCGGGTCGCTGTCGCGAACGAGCGTCACGAGTTGCTGCGGCGTGGGCTCCAGGCACTGGTGCTCCAGCGCGGCGTGCGTGGCCAGGACTTCGGCGCCGGGCAGCTGCTGGAGGCCCCAGGTGTGGTCGCCGTTGGCATGGGTGACGGCGACACGGCCCAGGCGGATTCCGGGGCCGGCGGCCGCACGGGCCGCGTCGAGGAAGACGTCCGTCAGGGCCGGTGTGTAGGGGGTGTCGACGACGAGGGCCTGGTCCTGGGAGACGATCAGGCCGCAGTTGGCCAGCCCCCATCTCGCGTCCTGGCCGGGCTGCCAGGCGAAGACGCCCGGGACGATCTGCTGCAGGTGAGAGGTAGCCATGGGCATGCATTGTGCGCGCCGCGTCCGGCCCGGCGGTAATCGACCGCCGGGCCGGACGCCGCACGTCAGCAGGCCTGGGGGACGAACGGCAGAAGGAAGAACCGGGCGCCGGGGCTGCCGAGCGGCTGGGCGGCGCACATCGTGACCGTGCCCAGCTGGGACGGCGCGTGCTGGTCGCAGCAACGGGTGCGGTGGTCCTCGGTGCCGTGCGGGACCGCGTAGCCGGCGTGGCGCATGGGCCGGGCGTCTCCATCGGGATGGATGTACGCGTAGTGGTTGCGGTAGATCGGTCCCGCGACCGGGTCGTCGTCCACTTCCTTGTCGAGCTGCTGGAGGTCGTCGTTCTCGGGGTGTGCCGCAACCGCCGTACGCAGCTGTGCGGCGACGGGCGCCGCCCAGCGCAATTCCCAGTCGACCAGGTGGTGTTCGCGCGCGTCCTCGCGCAGGAGCATCCACCGGATCAGGTTCTGCTCCGGAAGCCGCGGGGACTGGCCCTCGGGCTGCGGGAACATGCGGATGAAGTCATCGTTCGCGGCCAGCACGTTCCACGCCACGTCGTTGATGTAGCAGGGCTGCCCCGACACGTGCCGGACAGCCTCCTGCCAGGCCGGAGCCACGTTCGTCCCGGCACAGGGGTCCATCGGGATCGGCGGCTCGTAGCCGAGGGCGTAGACGTAGAGCGCCGTCCGCTCCCGCTCCTCCATGCGCAGCACCTTGGCCACGTTGTCGAGGAACTCTGTGGTCGGTGCGGTCGTCTGCCCGCGCTCGAAGCCGGCGTACGTGCGCTCGGTCGTGAACAGGGCCTGCGCCACCTGCGCCTGGGAAAGCCCCGGCGAACGCCGGCCCCGGCCCGTCCGCTCGGGCCACCCGAGCTCGACCGGGTTTATCTGCTCGCGCTTCCATTGCAGCAGCTGCCGCAAGTTCTCCTTATTGTTCAAAGCTGAACCTTTCCCCGTGTTGCCGTCCCCGGCCCGGCACCGCGAAATACCGGAAGCGCTAGCTCCTGAAATTCGCGAACCGGAAAATTCAGAGCCTGGTGGGCGGGATCTTGGCCAGGAAGAATCGGCCATTGGATCGAATCCGCGTTGTGGGAGACGCGAGGGTCATCCACGACCGCGAGGGGGAGTTCGCGTTGCTGCACCCTGTTGCCGCCCCGTCCGACCGCACCGGCGGCGCCGTGGCGCGCACCGTCGCGGTGCTCAGAGCGCTGATCCGCCTCGGCCCGGGTGAACACCCTCTGGCCTCGATCGCTGAGTCCGTGGCGCTTCCCGCCGCGACCGTCCACCGTTATCTGCAAGCCCTCGTTCGCGAAGGGGCTGTCGAACAGCGAGGGCCACGCGCCAGGTACGCGCTGGTCGACGCGCTGCACGGTGCCCCCCACTCTCCCGCCACCACCCAGCCACCGTCGGCTGGCAGCCCCTCACCTGCTGTGAGGGCTGAGCTCGTCACACTACAGTCGAGAACCGGCCAGATCGTATTTGTTTACCGACCGCACCTGATCGGTAATCCCATGAGGATCTGCGTAGATCGGGCATACGGCCCGCACCGCGATGAACTGCTCACAGCACCTCAGGGCGCTTTGCGAACCCTTGAATCTGCGCCGCTCGAAGTCGACCCCGGCGGCCACGCGATCCTCGCCTGCCTCGGCTCGTCCGCCGACACCAAGATCGACATATCGCACGTCCGTGAGGAAGGTCACGCAATCGGACCTTCCGCGCTGCCGGGCCGAACCATGATCGCGGCCCCCCTCTGGTACGGCTCCGCGGTCGCCGGCTCCGTTGCCCTGCTCGCCGGAGACGCCCAGATGCGACGGGCCGTCACCCGCGCCCGTTACGTCGCGGCGGTGATGGACGCGGCCGCGGCGATGAGCGGGCAGTTGACACGTTCGGGAACGCGCCGGGCCAGCTGACTAACCACACACCACCCCAATACAACAGAAAGGCACCATTCGTGTCCCGTTCAGTCCTGATCACCGGCGGCAACCGCGGCATAGGCCTGGCCATCGCCCGCCACCTCGCCGACAACGGTGACCGCGTCGCCGTGACCTACCGCTCGGGTGAGCCCCCCGAGGGCCTGCTCGCCGTCCGCTGCGACATCACCGACACCGAGCAGGTCGACCTCGCCTTCAAACAGGTCGAGGAGGAGCACGGGCCCGTCGAGGTCCTCGTCGCCAACGCCGGCATCACCAAGGACCAGCTGCTGATGCGCATGAGCGAGGACGACTTCACCTCGGTCCTCGACACCAACCTCACCGGCGCGTTCCGCGTGACCAAGCGGGCCTCCCGCGGCATGCTCCGCGCGAAGAGGGGCCGCGTGGTCTACATCTCCTCCGCCGTCGCCCTGCGCGGTGAGAGCGGCCAGGCAAACTACGCCGCCTCCAAGGCCGGCCTGGTGGGCTTCGCCCGCTCCATGGCCCGCGAACTCGGCTCGCGCGGCATCACGTTCAACGTCGTCGCGCCCGGCCTCACCGAGACGTCCATGAGCCAGCAGCTCAGCGAGGAGCAGCTCGAGAACCTCAAGACCCAGATCCCCCTGGGCCGCCTCGCCAAGCCCGAGGAGATCGCCGCGACGGTCGCCTTCCTCGCATCCGAGCACGCCGCCTACATCACCGGCGCTGTGGTGCCCGTCGACGGCGGCGCAGGCATGGGCCACTGATTTTCCGCGACAGCCGCCTGCCTCGGGAGTCCGATGAACGCATGACCTGACAGGCGCAGTCCCCCTGGGCTGCCCCGCGACGGCAAGCCACGTGGTGTGTCCAGCACCCCGGCCCGCCCGCCGCACCTCTGCCACCACCCGGCGAGTGTCCAGCCCGCCCCGGTGAAGAACCCGGTCCCAGACCGGGCAACACCGCCCCTGCCAGGGGCGGATCCCAAGGTTCCCGAAGAACCCGGCCCCACCGAAGCGGGGCCGTCGCATGCCCGAAGGGAGGGCGTGCCCTGCCCATGATGCAGCATGCCCGCGCGCCGGTCCACGAGCCCGACAGTCCACCGTGCGCGCACGCCGAACAACACCGAATATCACCGAACAACCCATTCATCCTGGTTCGCGAGCACGCGGACCAGGAACTCGGCACGACCGCGTCCCGCCGCACCCGCCGCGGTGACTTCGCGCGCGCCGCCGCATGGGCCATCTCCGCACGCCTGCACCCCAAGGCCGGCACCACCACGCTGCGCGTCGCGAACGATCTCGCGGCCCGCCTGAACGCCGACGGGCACGTCGCCTACGGCCGCGACGCCATGCACAAGCGTCTGGGCGTCAGCCGCCGCACCCTCGAGCGGCACATCGCCGTACTGCGCGAGCTCGGCCTCCTCGTCTGGGCTGTCCACGGCACCCGCACCAACACCCGCCCCGCCGGCAGCGGCGAATGGGCGGGCACCGCCACCATCTACGCCGCTGTGCTCCCCCGCGCCTGGGACGACGAGGTCGGGCACCGCGTCGGCGGCCACGGGTACCACGCCCGGCACATCGGGTTCACCGACCGGGGACGCGAGTTGGCCATCGCCGACGCCCGGCGGCGCACCCGTCCGCCCGGCCGCCGTGACACCCCTTCCTGTAAGACCAACCACCCACGTCCTGAACCTGAGGTGGAGAGGAAGAACAACAACACCTGCGCCCCGCGGCGCGCCCGCGCGCGGACCCGTCGCCACCAGGATGTCCCGGAGCCCTACCGGGCCGCCCCTGAGCAGGCCGCCCACGCGGTGTCCGTGGCCGCCTTCATTCGCCCGCGGGTGCCCTGGACGCAGGCCGAGGGCCTGCGCCGGCTTGCGTTCGCCCTGCGGCCGTGGATCGCCACCGGCCGCTCCGCCGCGGACCTCGCCGCCGAGTTGTCCGTCTGGCGGGTGCCCCGCCGCCCCGCCTCGCCAGCGGCCGTGATCATGGCCCGGCGGCACGAGCTCGCCGACCAGGTCGCCTCCGACATGCCCCCGGGCCAGGACGTGCAGGCTGTCGGTGTCCCGCCCAACCGGGAGTTCCTGGACGCCATGGGTGCCTTGCGCACCGCCCAGCAGAAGCTGCTTCCGATCGCCGAGCCGACAGCGGACCCGCCGGACTTCGTCATTCGCACCAAGATCCTGGCTTCCCTGGCTGAGGCCGAACGGGCCTGGCGGGCACGCAGCGCCGAGCAGTGCCTCACCTACGCCGACTGGGAGGCCGTCTGCGACGCGAGGGAGAGCGGCCGGTGGTGACCCCGAAGCCCCGGCCTCGGCGACCGAGGCCGCGTACGCGCGAAACGCTCCAGACGATGGCGCCGTCGATGAAGCCGACGATGAAGATCCCCAAGCGGAACACGGCCCCTCCTCGGTGTTCAACGCTCCGCCGCTCCGGCGGAGCCGGACGTCGTCCCGGCGTCCGTGGAGACGCGGCGCGAAGCGCCCTGGTCCGCCCCACCGGCCCGGCGCGTACGGATGATGGCCCGCAGCGTCCGCCACAGGGCGCGGACCGCCCGCCATAGCGCCACGGACCCGCAGTAGACCGCTGCCACACTCGCGCCCAACCGCACCCCTCGCTCCACCCATTCCGGCAGGTGCAGGTACGCGATGGTCAGCGACGTTCCGATCAGGCTCAGGCTGAGCACCATCAGGACCGTGCTGTGCCCGATCACTCCCCAGGTGCGCTTGAGCTCCGCGAAGGCCTCCGGGTGGACCTCCCGCCACCGCACCGGCCGATCCTGCTCGTGTTCACCGCGCATGTCCTTCTCCCCTCTCCACATGGTTCTGACTCCCGTCGGCCTCGCCCTCCAGAACATCGCGGGCATGGCGGAGCCCCTGGCCGAGTTCCTCCAGCTCCAGTCGCGCCTCCTCCAGCGAGGCCCGCGGCAGCAGGCCTTCCGGCAGAGCGGCCACGGCCGCGTGCGCCCGATGGGTGCTGCCTTCGTCGCGGATCGCCGACTCCACCGCCTCCTCCTGACGCTCCACCTCGACAGCCTCCTCGACGAGTAGCTCCAGCGACTGCGCGTAGCCGAGCAGGAGTTCACGGGCCTCCTCATCACCGGCGGCCAAGACCACCAGGCCGGCCGCGTCCCACAGGAGCCGCGGCAGTATCGCCGCCGCCCGCGCGAGCTCGTAGTGACCGCTGCGCTTGGCGAGAGCGCGCAGATGCTGGCTGCCCGCGAGGAGTCGGAAGAAGACCGGCGCGTACGCCTGGGCGTTGTCCACCACGCGCACCCGGCGCCGGGTGGCGTGCTGCAAGGCCGCGGGGAGGCCGGCCGCCACGGCCGCGCCCAGTGCCCCGGCCGCAATCAGCCGGACAGCGGGCGGGAGCGCGGACGTCGCGGGCCCCAGTGTGGCGAAGGCGGTGACGGTGAAAGCAGCCGCACGCCCCACCGGCACGGGGCGTGGCAGCTCGCGGCCGGCGATGGTCCAGATGTATCCGGGTGGTCTGCGTCCCCACACCGTTCGGCATATCCCCAGCCAGCCGCTGTTCTGCGCGGGATCGTAGACGCCGGCCACACGCAGCCGGCCCGCCGGGTGTGGCCGTCCGCTGGCGTCGAACGTCTCCCACCGCAGCCAGCCGTGCTGGGTCCGCTCCGGTATCAGCAGCTGCGCTTCTGCGGCGGCGCGCAGGGCCGGCGGGACCGTCGTCCTTCGGGCGAGCTCGGCGTGCACGGCGTGGTGGACCCGGGCTGCGTGCCGCAGGGCGCTGTCCCAGCGCGGTTCGTCACCGTCGAAAGGCAGGGGCCAGGTCGGCAGCCTCTTCATCGGGTGCCTGCCGAGTTCTGGCCGGCGGCCGGGCAGGACGCCAGCGCCGTACGGATTGCCGTCTTCTCCTGGGCGGTCACCGTGAGCTGGTACTTGGCCTTGACGCGTACTTGCGCGGAGGCGTACCAGCAGTGGGCCTCGGCCCGGGGCGGCATCCAGGCGGATGCGTCCTTGGCCCCTTTGCCTGCGTTCGTCGGGCCATCGGTGGCGATCAGATTTTCGGGGTCGTTCGCGAGATTCAGCCGCTGCCCGGGGGTGAGCTCCTGCGCGCCGGACTGCCAGGCGAGCGCCAGGGGCACGACGTGGTCGATCTGTACCGCGAGGGAGGTGCGCGGGCCGCGCCGGAAGTGGATGGTCCTGCCGGTGTAACGGTCGTGCAGCACGCCGGAGTCGACGGTGCAGCCGTCCGCCGCACGCACGATGTCGTCGAGGTCGCGGGCCAGGAGGTCCTGGCGGGTGGGGCACTGATTGTGCGACAGCTCGACAGTGCCCTCGTCGCTCCAGGC
>FTKL01000109.1_pt1 | contig 12574 bp, 13 predicted proteins | sample 2434061 | NCBI WGS metagenome assembly FTKL01 (sample SAMEA3914816, study PRJEB12502) | metagenome | biome: forest; material: soil | place: USA | collected 2011-09-16 | depth 0.3 m
GCCAACAACCCCGGCACCGCGCTCGACCTGCTGGAGCGGACGATGCGCGAGAAGCCGTCGCTCACCCCGTACTGCAGCTCGCTCGCCGTGGACCTGGGCAAGGCCGCCGTGCGCAAGTACCAGGGCGACGTCCAGCGCGCCCGCTCGTTCGCCCGCCCGGTCTGCGACGGCTCGTTCGCCTCCGGCGCCAACGGCTGACCTGCCCCTCCGGCAGCGGGACACACCGCGCCCGGACCGGCTCCGCCGGGCGCGGAGCCCGGCGTGCGGACCCTATTGTTCTCGGCATGACCGCTGACTCCGCTCCCCACGCAGCGCCCACCGTCACCCAGGCAGTGATCCTGGCCGGCGGTCAGGGCTCCCGGTTGCGCCCCTACACCGACGACCGCCCCAAGCCGCTGGTGGAGATCCCCGGCACGGGTACGCCGATCGTCGGGCACCAGCTGGCCTGGCTGGCCGCCGAGGGCGTGACGGACGCGGTGATCTCCTGCGGCCATCTGGCCGAGGTGCTGCAGGAGTGGCTCGACAAAACCGACCTGCCGCTGAACGTCCGCACCGTGGTGGAGAGCGAGCCGCTCGGGCGCGGCGGCGGTCTCAAGTACGCCGCCCGGGCGCTCCCCCGCCCCGAGGAGCCCTGGTACGCCACCAACGGCGACATCTGGACGCGCTTCAGCCTGCGCGAGATGGCGTCCTTCCACCACGAGCGGGACGCCGTCGCGACGCTGGCACTGGCCCGTCCGCGCATCCCGTGGGGCGCCGTGGAGACCGACCAGTTCGGCAACGTGCTGGACTTCATCGAGGCGCCGCCGTCGCCGTTCCTCATCAACGCGGGCCTGTACGTCTTCAGCCCCGAGTTCGCCGCGCTGCTGCCCGACGTCGGCGACCACGAGCGCACCACCTTCCCGCAGCTGGCGCGCGGGAAGCGGCTGGCGGGCTACCAGCTGCCGCAGGGCGTCTACTGGCGGGCCATCGACACCGCCAAGGATCTCACCGAGGCGGCCAAGGAACTGGCCTCCGGCGCGGGCCTCGCTCCCCGGTAGCCCGGGCCGCTGCCAGCGCCGTACAGGCCCCTCCCGGCCCCGCGCCGGGGCAAGGGCCGGGGCGTACGGGATCGGGCACACGAGTGAGCCGGCCGGGACCCTCCCGTAGGAGGATCCCGGCCGGCTCGTGCTCGTTCGGTGGTCCGGAGGCGAAACCGCGTCAGGTCGACGTCGCGGCGGCGGGCTGCTGCCGGGCGCCCAGGGTGGGCAGCTCGGCCAGCGGGCCGCTGCCCAGCACCCCGCCGAGCAGCCCGGACCCGCTGCTGCTCTGGCTGGGCTTGGGCGCCGTACCCGAGCTCGGGGCGGAGCTGCGGCCGCTGGGGGCGGACCCCGAGCCGGCGGGCGCACCGGTGGCCGCGGGGGCTCCACCGGCGGCGGGCGCGTTCGGCGTACCGGCCGAGGGCGCGCCGTCGGTCTTGCTGGACCGGGGCTTGGCACTCGGGCTCGGACTGGCCTTCGGCGAGGCCGCGCCCGACGGGGCCGGGGTGGCCGTGGCCGCGCGGGACGGCGGCGGGGACGGCTTGGCGGCCGGCGTCGGCGCCGTGGTCGGCGTCGCGGAGGCGCCCCCGGGCCAGACCGGGGTGCCGAAGTCGGTGGTGGGCCTGGCCGGGCCGGGGGCCGGGCGGCCTCCGGTACGGACGGCGGCACCGAGCATCGAGCCGGTCAGCAGGGTGAGCCCGACGACCAGCGAGGTGACCACCGCGCCACGGCGCAGCACCCGCCGGCGCAGCGCACCGGGCGCGCCGGCGCCGTACCGCCGCCAGGCCTCCAGGGCGAGCCTGCCGTCCAGCGAACCGAACGGCGCACCGGCGATCAGCAGGGGGCTCCAGGCCGCCAGGAAGATCAGGTCCGGGGTGTCGTACACCGGCACGGCCCGCCAGCTGACGGTGAACAGCAGGACGGCGGAGAGCAGCATCGCCGCGCCGGCCGCCAGCCGCTGCCAGAGGCCGAGGATGGAGAGCACGCCGACGACGATCTCGGTGAAGGCCACGCCGAGGCCGGCCCCCACCGGGTGGGCCATCGCGAAGTCCAGCACCGGCTCGGCGACCCGCCAGGGGTGCAGCGAGGCGAGCCAGCGCATCATCGAGCCGCGTTCGCCGCCGTCGAAGTACACCGGGTTGCAGAGCTTGCTGAAGCCCGCGTAGACGGAGAGCGAGCCGAGCAGCACCCGCAGCGGGAGCAGCACGAGCCCGAGGTCGACGCGCCGGCCGGGGTACCAGGCGTGCTTGGAGTCGCCCGCCGCGGTGGCGGAGACCTCCGGCAGCTCGCCGGCCGGCGTCCAGCCCTTCGGCTCCGCGCCCACGGGGGTCTGCGAGCCCGGCTGGCGCGGCACCGTCCGCGATCCGCCGTACGGCGGGATCAGCCGGGTGTCGTCGTCAGCCCGGGTGCCCGAGGACCCGCGGGCGCCGGCCGGGGCCGGCACGGTGCTGAGCCGGACGGCCTCCAGCAGCCGGGTCGCCGCCAGGTCGCCCGGGGCGGCCTGGCCCGTCCAGGTGACGGCGGTGACCCGCCCCTTGCGCCGGGGCGCGCCGACGGCCGCGCCCGCGAGCAGCGGGACGTCCGCGGTGTCGACCACCACCTGGGGGGTGACCAGCGGGCGCCGGATGAACCCCTGGCTCGCGTACGGGTCGCCGAAGGCGGCGCCGTACGAGAGCAGGTCGGTGGGCGCGTCGATCAGGGGCGGCACGGGGGTGCCGAGTCTGAGCCGGAAGCTCGCCTGGGTGCTGCTCAGCCGGGCGGGGTCGGACGGTACCTTGACCGTGTTGAGACCGGGGCCGGAATCTATCCCCGCCGCGCCGCCGCCCTGCCCGGGGAACCGAGGTGTTCTGGTGTCCACACCCGTCTAACCGGGTGACGGGCGGTTAGGACACTCTCCCGGGTGGATTCTTGGCGGCCACTTGAAGTGATCATGAGAAAAGCGATCGGGCCCGGTCAGGCCCGATCGCTTTCACCCAACTGTGAGCAGGTCAGGAGGTCCGGGCCCGCAGACGGGCGGCCTCGTAGAGCACGATGCCCGCCGCGACACCGGCGTTCAGCGACTCGGTGGCACCCGGCATCGGGATCCGCACCCGGATGTCACAGGTCTCCGACACCAGCCGGGAGAGGCCCTTGCCCTCGCTGCCCGCGACGATCACGACCGGGCCGGTGAGCGCCTCCAGCTCGCCGACCTCCGCCTCGCCGTCGGCGGCCAGGCCGACCACCAGGCAGCCGGCCTTCTGGTACGCCTCCAGCGCGCGGGTGAGGTTGGTGGCACGCGCCACCTGCAGGCGCGCCGCGGCGCCCGAGGAGGTCTTCCAGGCGCCCGCCGTCATGCCGGCCGCGCGGCGCTCGGGGATGACCACGCCGTGCGCGCCGAAGGCGGCGGCGGAGCGGACGACCGCGCCGAGGTTGCGGGAGTCGGTCACGCCGTCCAGCGCCATGATCAGCGCGTCCTGGCCGAGGTCGGCCGCGACGCCCAGCAGGTCCTCGGGGTGCGCGTACTCGTACGGCGGGACCTGGAGCACCAGGCCCTGGTGGTTCAGGCCGCTGGTCATCTGGTCCAGCTGCGGCCGCGGCGCCTCCATCAGCGGGATGCCCCGCTCGTTGGCGGCCTGGAAGGCCTCGCGCACGCGGTCGTCGGTGTCGATGAACTGCATGACGTAGAGCGCGGTGGCCGGTACGCCGCCGATGAGCGCCTCGACGACCGAGTTGCGGCCGACCACCAGCTCGGCGGCGCCGGCCCCGCCACGGCCGCCACGGCCGCCGCCACCGCTGCGGCGCATGCCGGCGCGGGACTTCGCGTCCATCTCGCGCTTGACCGAGGCGTTGGCCTGGCGCTGCTTGATGTGGCCCTTGCGGGCGGAGGCGGGCGGGGTCGGGCCCTTGCCCTGCAGCGCCTTCCGGCTGTGGCCGCCGGTACCGACACTCGCACCCTTCTTCGACCCGGGGTTGCGGCGGTTCCTGCGTGCACTGTTGCCGGCCATGGCCTTACTTCCTGTCTGTCCGGCATGCCTCACTGCGACATGCTCTGCGTCCTGCGTGGGCCCTCCCCGCCCCGCCCGCCGGAATCCCCGGCGGCCCGGAACAAGGAGGGAGGGCCGCACCGGTCCGGTACGGCCCACCCTCACCCCTTCACAAGGGGTTACTGGTCAATTGATCGTCACGACGTGCTACTGGCTGTTGATCGTCCAGCGTGCGCCGGACGGGGTGTCCTCGATCGCCAGCCCGGCCAGACCGAGCTGGTCGCGGATGGCGTCCGCGGTGGCGAAGTCCTTGCGGGCCCGGGCCGCCTGCCGCTGGTCCAGGACCAGCCGGACGAGCGAGTCGACCACGCCGTGGAGGTCCTCGCCGCGGTCCGCGCCGGCCCACTGCGGGTCGAGCGGGTCGAGACCCAGTACACCGAGCATCGCACGGACCTCGGCCAAACGTGCTACCGCGTTCTCCTTGTCGTCCGCCGTCAGCGCGCTGTTCCCCTGCCGGACGGCGGTGTGCACGATGGCCAGCGCCTGCGGAACACCCAGGTCGTCGTCCATCGCCTCGGCGAAGGCGGGCGGCACCTCGGGCGCCGCGTCGACCGGCCCGCAGCGCTCCACGACCCGCTGGATGTAACCCTCGATCCGGCCGAAGCCGGCCTCGGCCTCGCGCAGCGACTCCTCGCTGTACTCGATCATCGAGCGGTAGTGCGGGGCCGCCAGGTAGTAGCGGAGCACGATCGGCCGCCAGCGCTGCACCATCTCCGACACCAGCACCGAGTTGCCGAGCGACTTGCTCATCTTCTCGCCGCTCATGGTGACCCAGGCGTTGTGCACCCAGAAGTTGGCGAAGTCGTCGCCGTACGCCTTCGACTGGGCGATCTCGTTCTCGTGGTGCGGGAAGATCAGGTCGAGCCCGCCGCCGTGGATGTCGAAGGCCCGGCCGAGGTACTTGTGCGCCATCGCCGAGCACTCCAGGTGCCAGCCCGGCCGGCCGTTGCCCCACGGGGTGTCCCAGCTCGGCTCGCCCGGCTTCGCGGACTTCCACATCGCGAAGTCCCGCTTGTCCCGCTTGCCGGTCTCCCCCTCGCCCTCCGGCTGGCGCAGGTTCTCCAGCTTCTGGTTGGAGAGCGCGAGGTAGTCGGGGAAGGAGCGGACGTCGAAGTAGACGTTCCCGTCGGCCGCGTAGGCGTGCCCCTTCGCGATGAGCGCCTGCATCATCTCGATCATCTCGGGGATGTGCCCGGTGGCCCGCGGCTCCACGGTGGGCGGCAGGCAGCCGAGCACCGTGTAACCGTCGTTGAACGCGCGCTCGTTCGCGTACGCGATCTGCCACCACGGCGTGCCGAGCTCGCGCTCCTTGGCGATCACCTTGTCGTCGATGTCGGTGACGTTGCGCGCGAACGTCACCTGATAGCCGCGATAGGCGAACCACCGCTGCATGATGTCGAAGTTGAGGCCGGACCGGATGTGCCCGATGTGCGGCGGCGCCTGGACGGTAGCGCCACACAGGTAGATCGAGACACAGCCCGGTACAAGCGGGACGAAGTCGCGTACCTGGCGGGTGCTGGTGTCGTACAGGCGAATGCTCACAGCGTCAAGCGTAGTGGGCACAGGGGGGTGCCCCGCGACATTCTGGAATGTCAATACTGCCGCGGGGTCGTTACGCACATGTGGCCAACCGGAGGACGGGCCTCCGCTCAGATGTTCCCGATCACCTTGCGGGGGGTCAGCCGGACGACGACGCGCACGTCGTCCGGGCCGTCGAAGCGGTACGTCTCCTCGCCGCGGTACTTGAGCGCCAGCTCGTCGATCAGCTCCCGGCCGCCCTCCCGGGTCAGCGTGACCTCGCCGCGGACCTCCAGGTACGTGTACGGGCTCTCGGCCGGGTTGACGACCAGCGAGACCCGCGGGTCCCGGAGGAGGTTGAGGTGCTTGCGGCGGCCCTCGGTGGTGGAGAAGAGCAGGTCATCGCCGTCGCGCCTGACCCAGACCACCGACGCCTGCGGGCTGCCGTCCGGCTGGACGGTGGCCACCACCGCGAAGGCCTTTCCGTCGATCAGTGCCTTGGCCTGGTCGGAGAGCTGCGCGGTCATGGGGGCCTCTTCTCGTTCACTCGACGGTCGGGGTCGAGGGTTGACGGATAGTCCCAACGGTAGGGACCGCTCCCCCTCCACCAGCGCTGAACACGCGTCACCCACCGGTCATTCCCCGGCCGTTCGCCCCGTCTCGTACACCAGCGCGGTGGCGAGCGCCGCCAGACCCTCGCCCCGGCCGGTCAGGCCGAGCCCGTCGGTGGTCGTCCCGGAGACCGAGACCGGCGCGCCGACCGCCGCCGAGAGAGCCTGCTGCGCCTCGGCGCGGCGCTTGCCGATCTTCGGGCGGACGCCGATCACCTGCACCGACACGTTGCCGATCTCGAACCCGGCCGCCCGGACCAGCCGGGCCGCCTCGGCGAGCAGCCGCACCCCGGACGCACCGGACCACTCGGGCCGGTCGGTGCCGAAGTGCGCGCCCAGGTCGCCGATCCCGGCGGCCGAGAACAGCGCGTCGCAGGCGGCGTGCGCGGCGACGTCGGCGTCCGAGTGACCGGCCAGGCCGTCCCCGGCGCCCGGCCACTCCAGGCCGGCCACCCAGAGCGGGCGGCCCGCCTCGAAGGCGTGCACGTCGGTGCCGATGCCGATCCGCGGGACCAGCGGCGCCGCGGGCCGTGCCGCTGCGGTCTCAGAAGCCATCGGAGGCCCTCCGTCGGGCGAGTACGGCCTCGGCGAGCACGAGGTCCAGCGGGCGGGTCACCTTGAAGGCCTCCTCGTGGCCCGGCACCACGACCACCAGGCCGCCGTACCGCTCCACCAGGCCCGCGTCGTCGGTCACCGGCGGCAGACCGCCGTCGGCCTCCTCCGCCAGCGCCTTCGCGTGCACCTCGGCGAGGACCTCGCGGCGGAAGCCCTGCGGCGTCTGCACGGCCCGCAGGGTGGACCGGTCGGGCGTGTCCAGCACCGGCTCGGGGCCGCCGCCGGGCTGCGGCTCGACCCGCTTCACGGTGTCGGCCAGCGGTACGGCGGGCACCACGGCCTCGGCCCCGGCCCGGACGGCGGCCGCCACCGCGTCCACCACCTCCACCGGGACGAGCGGGCGCGCGGCGTCGTGCACCAGGACGATCCCGACCTCGGCCGGGATCGCGGCGAGCCCGAGCCGGACGGACTCCTGACGGGTCGCCCCGCCGGCCACCACCCGGACGTCCTTGCCGTCCAGCCCGTGGCTGCCGAGCAGCGCGACGACCTCCGGCACCCCCTCGGGCGGCGCGGCGACGACCACCAGACCGACCGCCCGGCTGCGCGCGAGCGCCCGGACGGCGTGGACCAGCAGCGGCACCCCGCCGAGTTCCCGCAGGGCCTTCGGGGCGCCCGGCCCCAGCCGCTCCCCGCGCCCGGCGGCCGGCACCACTGCTGCTGCGACTGCTCCTGCGGCGTTCAGGTTTCACTCCTTCGGCGAAGTGGGTATGGCCATGGCGTGCACGACGGACGCGACCCCTTCCGGACACGCCTCAGCGCCCGAAGTGCCACTGCACCACTACGGGAGCTTGTGCACCCTGAGCGGCGCGCCGGCATCGGGCGCTGTGAGCGGGAGAGCGGAACTACGAGGCGAGCACCTCGTCGAGCAGCGTCTCCGCCTTGTCCTCGTTGGTGTTCTCGGCCAGCGCGAGCTCGCTGACCAGGATCTGGCGCGCCTTGGCGAGCATCCGCTTCTCACCGGCGGACAGACCGCGTTCGCGCTCGCGACGCCAAAGGTCGCGCACAACCTCGGCGACCTTGATAACGTCACCCGAGGCGAGCTTTTCGAGGTTTGCCTTGTAACGGCGGGACCAGTTGGTCGGCTCTTCGGTGTACGGTGCGCGAAGCACCTCGAAGACCCGGTCCAGACCCTCCTGGCCGACAACATCGCGCACACCGACGAACTCTGCGTTCTCGGCGGGCACGCGCAGCGTCAGGTCACCCTGTTGCACCTTCAGCACCAGGTAGGTCTTGTCCACACCTTTGATCTGGCGAATTTCAATGGCCTCGATCAGCGCAGCCCCGTGATGGGGGTAGACCACCGTGTCGCCAACCTTGAACGTCATGTGACAGGACCCCTTCCGTGGCTTTCCAGAATAACACGCTTTTCGGCGCACCCGAAGGGCGTTTTCGCAGGTCAGGGCGGGTCTCGGGGCTTGACAAGCACCCCCATGACGTGCTGCGACCGGGGTTCACGGGGGGCTTCTCGCAGGTCGGAGGCGGTTCCGGCGCCCACCGAAACCTGCTGCAACACTCACGAAACCATGATTGGATCTTGAGTTTTCGTCGTTTATCGCGCCGTTTCCGGATCGTGATCCGCGACCGGCCGTCGACCGAGGTTCCGGCCACCCCCTGGTTCGTGGACGTTCCTGCACGTTCGTGGACGGCGGACGACGGACGGCCCGGCGCGGCGCACGGCGCGCCCGAGGGGCGCGCAGGCCGTCCCGCGCCACCATCGGGACGCAGCCGGCCGCCGTCAGCCGCGTGAGCTGCCGCGTTCCGTCCCGGCGACGCCCGGCACACTCGTCCGCGACACGGGGCCACCCCGTGTAGGGCCGCTGACAGCGGTCGGTAACCTGAGGTCCGACCACCCGAAACGTGACAAAGGAGAAGCCGCCGCCGTGAGCCGCAGCCTTCGACGCGGCGGCCTCGCCGCCATCGCCGCCATCGCCATCGCCTCGCTGTCCGCCTGTGCGGCCGGCAACACCGCGGAGACGCTGGAGGTCAAGCCGGACACCGCCTCGGCGTCCCTCGGCAGCAGCCTGCTGCTGAACAACATCGTGGTCGTGACCGGGGACGAGTCCTCGGGCGAGCACACCGGGCCCGCGAACGTGACGGTCAACATCAGCAACAACGGCCCGACCGAGGCGACGCTGAAGACCGTCACGATCGGCACCGGCACAGCGGCCCTCACCGACGCGGCCGGCGCGAGCGTCGACAAGCTGGTGATCCCGGCCGGCGGCAGCGTGCTGCTGGGCGGCCCGGGCGCGCCCACCGCCAAGGTGGCCTCGGCCAGCCTGCAGGTCGGCGGCTTCGTGCCCACGTCGTTCGCCTTCGTCGAGCCCGGCGAGAGCGGCAAGGTCGACGCCCAGGCCTCGGTCAGCCCGAACACCGGCGTGTACAAGGGCTTCGGCCCGAAGGCCCCGGCTCCCGCGGCCTCGCCCAGCGCCTCGGCGAGTGTCACGGCCCTCCCGCCGGCCGCTTCGGCCGGCCCGACCGCCACCGGCACGGCCACCGCGACCGCCACGGCGACCGCAACCGCGACCGCGACCGCAGCCGGCAGCCCCAGCCCCAGCGCGCACTGACGACCCGCGCCCAGTACGAGGGGCCCACCCCCGGCGGGGGTGGGCCCCTCGTACTGCGGTCGGGTACGCGGCTGCCCGCGTAACGCGGTCTACGGCTCGAACTTGTAGCCGAGGCCGCGCACCGTGACCAGGTAGCGCGGGGCGCCCGGGTCCGGCTCGATCTTGGCGCGGAGCCGCTTGACGTGCACGTCCAGCGTCTTGGTGTCGCCGACGTAGTCCGCGCCCCAGACCCGGTCGATCAGCTGCATCCGGGTCAGCACCCGGCCCGCGTTGCGCAGCAGCATCTCCAGCAGGTCGAACTCCTTGAGCGGCAGGTCGACCTTGGCACCGTCCACCGTCACCACGTGGCGGTCCACGTCCATCCGGACCGGGCCGGCCTCCAGCGCGCCGGGGCCGCCGCCGTCCGCGCCCGGGCCGCCGTCCTCGCCGCGGCGGCGGAGCACCGCGCGGATGCGGGCGACCAGCTCGCGGGTGGAGTACGGCTTGGTGACGTAGTCGTCCGCACCTATTTCCAGGCCGACCACCTTGTCGATCTCGCTGTCCTTTGCCGTCACCATGATCACCGGCACGTTGGAGCGCACCCGCAGCTGGCGGCAGACCTCGGTGCCCGGCAGGCCCGGGAGCATCAGGTCGAGCAGGACGAGGTCGGCACCGTTGCGTTCGAACTGCTCCAGGGCGTCCGGGCCGGTGGCGGCGATGGCCACCTCGAAGCCCTCCTTGCGGAGCATGTACGAGAGGGCGTCGCTGAACGACTCCTCGTCCTCTACGACCAGTACTCGGGTCACTTTCGGGCCTCCGGGGCACGCTGGGGGGTGGTGGTTGACAGGGATCGGGCCGACGGCTCCGCAGGGAGCCGCTGGTCCTCGGGTGCCTGCCCGGCGGGCAGTCGGACGGTGAAGGTGGAGCCCTGGCCCTCGACGCTCCAGACCGAGACGGTGCCGCGGTGCGACGCGGCCACGTGCTTGACGATCGAAAGGCCGAGGCCGGTCCCGCCGGTCTGGCGGGAGCGGGCCGGGTCCACCCGGTAGAAGCGTTCGAAGACCCGCTCGCGGTCCTTCTCGGATATCCCGATGCCCTGGTCGGTCACCGAGATCTCGATCAGCTCGCCGTCCGCCTCGCCGAGCGCGGCGGCGCTGGAGATCCGGCGGGTGGCGATGGCCACCCGGGTGCGGGGCGGGCTGTAGTTGACGGCGTTCTCGACCAGGTTGCCCAGCGCCGCGGCCAGCTGGCCGCGGTTGCCGTGCAGATAGAGGTCGACGACGCCGCCGGAGGCGATGTGGATCTGCTTGGCGGCGGCCTGCTGGCGGCAGCGGTCGATCGCCTCGGCGATCAGCTCGTCCACCGGCACCGGCTCCGGGTCGACCATCAGGCGGTCGTCCTGGACCCTCGACAGGTCGATGATCTCCTGGACCAGGCTGGCCAGCCTGGTCGCCTCGATCTGCATCCGGCCGGCGAACCGCTGGACGGCCTCCGGGTCGTCGGACGCGTCGGCGACCGCCTCGGAGAGCAGCGAGAGCGCGCCGACCGGGGTCTTGAGCTCGTGGCTGACGTTGGCGACGAAGTCGCGCCGGACGGCCTCCACCCGGCGGCGCTCGGTGAGGTCCTCGACCAGCACGAGCACCAGGCGCGAGCCCAGCGGCGCGACCCGGACGGAGACCGCCAGCGGGTCGGTGGCCCGGGCCACGCCGGGGCGCGGCAGCTCCAGCTCGGCCTGGCGGATCTCGCCGTCGCGACGGGTCGCGCGGGCCAGCGCCAGCATCTGGTCGACGGCCATCGCACCGCCCCTGACCAGGCCCATCGCATAGGCGGCGGAGCTGGCCTTGACCACCTCGTCGCCCTCGCCCAGCACGATCGCGCAGGAGCGCAGCACGGAGAGCACCGTGTCCACCCCGGGGGGCAGAGGGGATTCCTGGGTGCTGGTCGTGCCACCCGCGTTCTTACCGCTGCTGCCGTTCCTGTCCCGGGCCTGTTCGCGTTCGCTCCAACGGAAGGCGATGGCGGCCGTGAGGCCGACGCCGAGCCCGGCTATGGCGCAGGCAGCGGCGGCGGCCACATTCACGTCCATGTGGCCAGCGTAAGCGCATCCCGACGACCCTCCCCCCTGCTCAGATCAAGGCATCGGCCCTACGTTGCCGAGAATTCACCTTCAGGTAGCTGCTGGTTCACTGCGCGGGTCGTGCGTGGTCGCCCGGACGGCCCAGTCTGGGTTGCGCGGCCCGTGTGGGACGGGGCGACGGTACGCGGACACCCGCCCGTCACCCCTGGTGCGCGCGTACGATTCGCGCCACCAGCAGCGGCCGTCCCGCCAGTCGCAGGACTACGGGGCGTCCGGTCGGCACCGCCACCGACACAGCTTCTGAGGAGAGAGCATGCGCGACGCGTACCACGAGGAACTCGACTCGATCGGCGACAGCCTGGTCGAGATGGCCCGGCTGGTCGGCTCGGCCATGGGCCGGGCCACCACGGCGCTGCTCGACGCCGACCTCGGCCTGGCGGAGAGCGTGATCGCCGCGGACGAGAAGGTCAACGCCCTCCACCACGACCTGGAGAACCGGGCGATCGACCTGCTCGCCCGCCAGCAGCCGGTCGCCACCGACCTGCGGATCGTGGTCACCTCGCTGCGGATGAGCGCCGACCTGGAGCGCTGCGGCGATCTGGCCCGGCACGTCGCCAAGGTCGCCCGGCTGCGGTACCCGGCGTCGGCCGTGCCGCACGACCTGCACCCGATCGTCCTGGAGATGGGCCAGCTCGCCCAGCGCCTGGTCGCCAAGGCGGGCCTGGTGATCGCCACCAAGGACGTCGACGCCGCCCTGGAGCTGGAGCGGGACGACGACGCGATCGACGCCCTGCACCGCGAGCTGTTCGCGCACCTGATCGACGACCGCTGGCAGCACGGCATCGAGACCGGCGTCGACGTCACGCTGGTCGGCCGCTACTACGAGCGCTTCGCCGACCACGCGGTCTCGGTCGCCAAGCGGGTCGTCTACCTGGTGACGGGCGAGCACGTGGACGAGTTCGTGGCCTCGTCCGAGGGCAAGGCCTCCGAGTAGGACCGACCGGTCCAAACCCAACGCGCGGGTGGTGGGGGCGCACGGTGCGCCGGGCCCCCACCACCGCGCGCCCGTTGACGCTCCGTCGGCGCGACGCTTCACTCGATACGTAGGCACCGAAGTGTGCCCGTCACGAGGAGGGTCCAGCGCCATGAAGGCAACCCCCACCCGGCCCGC
>FTKL01000362.1_pt1 | contig 12574 bp, 13 predicted proteins | sample 2434061 | NCBI WGS metagenome assembly FTKL01 (sample SAMEA3914816, study PRJEB12502) | metagenome | biome: forest; material: soil | place: USA | collected 2011-09-16 | depth 0.3 m
CCGCACTCGTCCACGTTGATGTGGGCACTCTCGGCCGCGACGACGGCGCCCCAGCGCGGGAGCAGCGCCTGCAGGGCGACGACGTTGGCGCCGGTCCCGTTGAAGACGGGGTAGGCCTCCGCCTTCTCCCCGAAGTGCTTGCGGAAGACGCCCTGGAGGTGGGCGGTGTAGTCGTCCTCGCCGTACGCGACCTGGTGGCCGCCGTTGGCCAGGGCTATCGCGGCGAGGATCTCCGGGTGGACACCGGCGTAGTTGTCACTGGCGAAGCCCCGGACGGCCGGGTCGTGGTGGCGCTGCGCGTCGGTGGCGGTGGGGAGGGTCATCGGGCTGTCAGCCACAGGTGCTGTCCGTTCAGGTCTGCTGCGGGGCGGTCCCAGAGGCCCGCGAGGGTGTCGGCGAGGTCGGCGGTGTCGGTGAAGCCGGCGAACTTCGCGTCCGGCTTCTCGGCGCGCATCTGTGGGGTGACCAGCGCCTTGATCACCAGGATGGCGGCGGCCGCGGTGGGCCGGCCGTCGGCCGACGTCGTCTCCTTGGTGAAGGAGTCGGCGAGCGCGAGCGTCCAGGCCTCGCTCGCGGCCTTCGCGGCCGCGTACGCGGCGCCGCCGGCGGTGGGCTTGTGCGCGGCGGTCGCGGAGACCATCGCGTACCGGCCGGCCGGGCTGCGCAGGAGGGCGGGCTGGAAGGCGAGCGAGGTGTGCTGGAGGGTGCGCACGACGCGGTCCTGGAGCCAGTCCCAGTCGTCGATGCGGGTGTCGAAGAAGGTCTTGCCGCCGCGCCAGCCGCCGACCAGGTGGAACAGACCGTCCACCTGTCCGTGCTCGGCGTCCAGGTGGTCGGCCCAGTCGTGGACCTCCTGCGGGTCGAGCAGGTCGATGACCTGGCCGCTGATCCGCGCGCCGGGGACGGCGGCGCGGACGGCGTCCATGGCCGCGTCCAGTCGCTGGGCGTCGCTGCCGGCGGCGACGACGGTCGCGCCGGCGGTCGCGAGGCGGCGCAGCGTGGCGCGCCCGGCCGGGCCGGTGGCGCCGGCGACGGCGACCACCTTGCCGGTCAGCGACCCGGGCGACGAGGCGGACGACGACGGGGACGATGAGGCGGCGGTCATGCGGCGGCTCCCTGGATACCCGTACCGGTGATGCCGGTGGTGGCGGCGATGACGCCGCTGAGCTTCTTGGAGAGGGCCTCGTAGAACATGCTCAGCGGGAATTCGTCGGGCAGCACAGCGTCGCACAGGGCCTTGTTGAGGGCCTTGCTCTCGCTGATGTCGAGCGGGAGCGCGTCGGGGCCCTTGGCCCAGGTCGACGCGGGGTGCGGGGTGAGGTAGCGGGAGACCAGCTGGTAGGCGGCGATCCAGTGCGCGGTCTTGGGGCGGTCGATGCCGTCGCGGTAGAGGGTCTCGATCTCGCCGCAGAGCGCGTTGGTCACGTCGGCGACGCGGTCCCAGTCGATGCTGAGGCGGTTGTCGCGCCAGCGGAGCGCGTCGTGCTTGTGCAGGTAGGCGAAGAGCAGCTGTCCGCCGAGGCCGTCGTAGTTGCGGACGCGGTCGCCGCTGACGGGGAAGCGGAACATCCGGTCGAAGAGGATCGCGTACTGGACGTCGCGGCCCTGGGCGTAGCCCTCGGCCTCCAGTCGGACGGCCTCCTTGAACGCGGTCAGGTCGCAGCGGAGCTCCTCCAGCCCGTACATCCAGAACGGGCTGCGCTGCTTGATCATGAAGGGGTCGAACGGCAGGTCGCCGTGGCTGTGGGTGCGGTCGTGGACGAGGTCCCACAGGACGAAGGTCTGCTGGGCGCGCTGCTGGTCGTCGAGCAGGCCGGCCGCGTCGGCGGGGATGTCCAGGCCGAGCAGGTCGACGGCGCTGGCGGTGACGGCGCGGAAGCGGGCCGCCTCGCGGTCGCAGAAGATGCCGCCCCAGGTGAAACGTTCCGGCGCCTTGCGCACGGCGACGGTCTCGGGGAAGAGGACGGCGGAGTTGGTGTCGTAACCGGCGGTGAAGTCGGTGAAGGTGATCGGTACGAACATCGGGTTGTCGAAGCGGGTGCGCTCCAGCTCGGCGAGCCAGTCGGGCCAGACCACGCGCAGCAGGACGGCTTCCAGGTTGCGGTCCGGGTTGCCGTTCTGGGTGTACATCGGGAAGACCACGAGGTGTTCGAGGCCGTCCTCGCGCTGGGCGGCGGGCTGGAAGGCCAGCAGGGAGTCCAGGAAGTCGGGCTCGCGGTAGCCGGTCCCGGCCCACTTGCGCAGGTCCGCGCGGACGGCCTTCAGGTAGTCGGCGTCGTGGGGGAAGAGCGGGGCGAGCTCCTCGACGGCCGTCAGGACGGTGTCGAGCAGTGGGTCGACGGTGTGCCGCTGCACGGCGGACAGGTCGATGGAGCCGTCCTTGGACTGCAGGGGGCGCAGCGCCTCCACAGAGCCCTTGAGCCGGAGCCAGGCCGGGTGGCCGGCATGGGACTGGACGGGAGCTTCGGCGGCCACAGCGAGCCTTGGCGAAAGATTCTGCATCTCTGACTCACTTCGACAGGAGTTATTTCGACAGATACACCATAGATACGAGAGGTTCTCCTGTTCAAGGGGGGTCGGGTGGAAGAGTCTGCGGCGAGCCGCTCCGCGGCCCGGGGAGCGCCGCCCGGACGGGACGCCGGATGATCCGGACAGCTGCGCGGGGTGCGGATCTCCGGCCGTCCCCCTACGCCGACCTTGCCGCCTGCGTTCCGGCGCCGCCACCGGGGACGCCTCCGGCGTCGAACCCCGTGCCCGCCCGGGTCGCGCGCTCGGCTCGGCACTCCGGTGTTCACCTCCATGCGCCCCCGCAAGCGCCCTGCTGCTCGCGCGCCCGAGCGGTGATCGTGGACGGTACGCCCGTACGCACCGGGCCCGTACGCACCGGTCGAGAGGGGCGCCGATGCACGGCCCGGCCGTCGTCAGCTGGCTGCTGGCAGCACTCACCGCGGCTGCCGCCGCCTCCTGCATCTCCCGGCTGCGCAGCTCGCCCGCCCAGCACCGGCCGCCGGGCACCCGGCGCCTGCCCGGACACGAGTCGGACGCCGCCGAGGCGCTGATGGGCCTCGGCATGGCGGCGATGGCGGTCACCGGCCCCGCCGTGCCCGCCGAGGTGTGGGCCTGGCTGTTCGGGCTGCCCGCCGCCGGGTTCCTGCTGGCCGCCCTCGCCCCGGGCCGGCCCGGCCGCCGGGTGCACCGGCTGCACCACGCGGTCGGCGCGCTCGCCATGACGTACATGGCCCTCGCGATGACCGCCTCCCGCGCGCACGCCCATCACACCGCCGGCGCCGGGCTGCCGCTGCTCACCGGTGGCCTGCTGCTCTACTTCGGCGGCTACAGCCTGTGGGCGGGCAGCCGCCTGCTCGCCGTGCCGGGCGGCGGGATCCGGACCGGCACCGCCGGTCTGCCACAGGCGTGCCGGCTGACGATGGGGATCGGCATGTTCGCGATGCTCCTGACGCTCTGACGACGCGCTGCCCCGACGCCCTCGCTGCCCGGGCGGGACGGCCCCGCGACGGGTCGCGTGGCGTTGGTCACTGGTGACGGGAAGCCGTTCCGCGGGGGCCGGGGAGCACATAGGTTGGCGGGGAGCGCATTGTCGCGCTCCGTGCGTACTGGGGGATCCCCTGCCATGACGGCCCTTCTCGGCCTCTTGTTGCTCGGACTACTGCTGTCGACGGTGGCGCCACGCCTGCTGGCCCGGGCGCGGTGGGTGGAGCGGGAGCCCGTACTGGGGTTGCTGGTCTGGCAGTGCCTGGTGGTCGCGGTACTGCTCTGCTGCGCGCTCAGCCTGCTGCTGGCGGCCTCCGCCGCCCTGCCCGGCCTGCGGGCGCAGCTGTTCTCGGGCGCCCCGCACGGCGTGGAGGCGGCGTACGGCCTCCAGGGCGCCGAGGGCTGGGGCCGGCTGTGCGCCGCGCTGCTCGCGGCGGGCGGCCTGCAGACGCTGTTCGCACTCACCCGCGAGGTCCGCTCGGCACGGGCGCTGCGCGATCACCGTCACGCGGAACTCGCACACCGTGCACCGGAGTTGCCGGCCTCGATCGGCGCCTGGCGCAGTCGCCGCCGGCGCCGGGAGCAGCTGGTGGTGCTGGAGAACCTGACGCCGGAGGCGTGGTCGCTGCCGGGGCACGGATCCCGGCTGGTCGTGACGACGGGCGCGCTGCAGCAGCTCACCGACCGGGAGCTGGCGGCCGTGCTGAGCCACGAGCGCGGGCACGTCCGGGCGCGGCACCACTGGCTGTCGCAGTGCGCGCAGGCGCTGGCGACGGGCTTCCCGGGGGTCGGGGTGTTCAGCGCGTTCCGCGACCAGGTGGGCGAGCTGGTGGAGCTGGCGGCCGACGACCGGGCGGCGCGTCGGCACGGGCGGACCACGACGGCCCTGGCACTGGCCGAACTCAACCTGGGGCGTGGGGTGTTCGGCGCCTGCCCGCCGGGCCTGGCGCAGTCCCCACGCCGGGTGGACCGGTTGTTGGCCGGGCGGCCCAGGCTGCCGGTGACGCACCGTCTGCGGCTGACGGTCGCAGCCCTCGCGGCGCCGGTCGCGGCGCTGCTGCTGGCGGCGGCGCCGGGGATCTCGGCGCTGTTCTGAACCCACCGGGCGCTGTTCTGGGCCCGTCCGGCCGGACGGCCGCGGGTGGACCCGTCAGCCGGTGCAGCCGGGCGGGCCGGCAAGGGTGCGCGCGAGCACCTCGCGGTGCAGCGGGCGGGCCTCCTCGTAGCGCTTGCGGCCGTCCTCGGTGAGCTTCACGTAGATGCCGCGGCGGTCCAGCGTGCACATGTCCCTGGAGACCAGGCCGGCCTTCTCCAGCCGTCCGATCAGCCGGGACAGCGCGCTCTGGCTCAGGTGGACCTTCTCCGCGAGCTCCTGGACGCGCAGCAGCCGGTCGTTCCCCGACTCCGCGTCCTCGATGAGGCGTTCCAGCACCTCGAACTCGCTCATGCCCAGGTCGTGCTGCTCGCCCAGCTCGCGGTCGAGGGCACAGGAGGTGGCGGCGTGGCGGGCCAGCAGGTCGCGCCAGCCTGCCACCAGGGCCGCGTCTGCGGTGGGGTCGAGTTCGGACACCTGGCCAGACTAGCACATGCTCAGGAACTTATTGCGTTCACATTATATTTACTTGCATTGATTGCACATGCATGTAGTGTCCTTCCCATGACCGCCACAAGCCGCTCGGACTCAACCTCACACCAGCCGGGGCCCGCTGACCTGCCGTCGCACCCCGAGCAGAACTGGACACCCCGCCTCTGGGGCACTCTTGTCGTACTCTGCGCCGCCATGTTCCTGGACGCCCTGGACGTCTCCATGGTCGGCGTCGCCCTGCCCTCCATCGGCACCGACCTGAACCTCTCCACCTCCGCCCTCCAGTGGGTCGTCAGCGGTTACGTCCTCGGGTACGGCGGCCTGCTGCTGCTCGGCGGGCGCGCCGCCGACCTGCTCGGCCGCCGCCGGGTCTTCCTCGTCGCACTCGCGGTCTTCGCCGCCGCCTCCCTGCTCGGCGGCCTGGTCGACAACGGCGGTCTGCTGATCGGGGCCCGCTTCCTCAAGGGCGTCAGCGCCGCGTTCACCGCGCCCGCCGCCCTGTCGATCATCACCACCACGTTCCCCGAGGGCCCGGCCCGCAACCGGGCACTGTCGATCTTCACCACCTGCGGCGCGAGCGGCTTCTCGCTCGGCCTGGTGCTCAGCGGTCTGCTGACCTCCGCCGGGTGGCGCTGGACCTTCCTGATGCCCGTGCCGGTCGCCCTGGTCGCCCTCGTCTTCGCCGCCCGGCTGCTCCCCCGCCAGGCCCGCGACGAGCGCGCCGGCGGCGGGTACGACGTGGCCGGTGCGATCACCGGCACCACCGCCGTCCTGCTGCTGGTCTTCACCGTCACCGAGGCGCAGGGCGCCGGCTGGCTGAGCCTGCGCACCGTCGGCTCGCTGGTCGCCGCGGCCGCCCTCGCCGTCTCGTTCATCCTGATCGAGCTGCGCACCCCGCACCCGCTGGTACGCCTGGGCATCTTCCGCAACGGCGGGGTGGCGCGGGCCAACCTGGTCGCGTTCACGCTGTTCGGCTCGTACGCCGGGTTCCAGTTCATCGTCACGCTGTACCTCCAGCGGCTGCTCGGGTGGTCCGCCCTGGAGATGGCCTTCGCCCTGCTGCCGGCCGGCGCGCTGGTCGCCCTGTCGGCGACCCGGATGGGCAGCGTCGTCGACCGCTTCGGCACCAGCCGGCTGCTGCCGATCGGCGTCCTCGCCCTGCTGCTCGGGTACGCCACGTTCCTGCGGCTGGGCGAGCACAGCGGCTACGTCGCGCTGGTGCTGCCGAGCATGGTCCTGCTGGGCATCGGGTTCGCACTGGCCTTCCCGTCCGTCAACATCGCCGCCACCAGCGGCGTGGCCGACGAGGAGCAGGGGCTGGCGTCCGGGCTGGTGAACACCGCGATGCAGGTGGGCAGCGCGATCGTGCTGGCGATCGTCACCGCGGTGATCACCGCCGGCAGCGGCGGCGGCGAGAGCCCGCAGGCGCAGCTGGACGGCTACCGCCCGGCGCTGCTGCTGGTCGTCGGGGTGGCCCTGCTGGGGCTGGTCGTGGCCGCGGCCGGTGCGGTGATCGACCGCCGCCGGCCGTCGGCTCCGGTCTCCGTGCCGGACTACGACTACCCGTCAGCCGCATCCGCCGGGACCGGTGCCGCTCCGGCCGAGGTGCTGAGCAAGCGCTGAACCGGGCGGACCGTCGCGCGGTCGTCGAGATCGAATGAGAGCCGGCTCCACCAAACCCCCGTGTTGGTGGAGCCGGCTCCTCCGTACGCAAGCCTCCCGTCGTGCCCCTGCGGTACGCGGGGACGGCGGTTCCGGCGGGCGGCCCGGCCAGTATATTGGCCGGGAGCCAACGAACGTACGGAGCAGACACGATGGCACCTCGCGGGGATTCGGTCAACGAGGAAATGCGCCAACGCTCCCGGCGTCGCATCATGCGGGCCACCGTGGAACTCGTCGACCAGCACGGCTATGCGGGTACGACCCTCTCGGACATCGCCGAACGGGCCGGGCTCGCCCGGGGGCTGCTGTCGTACTACTTCGACGGGAAGCGGCTGCTGATGCAGTCGGCGACGCACCGCCTGATGCACCTGGAGATGTCCGCGGCGCTGGCCGGCCTCACCCCCGGGGCCTCGCCCGAGGAGCGGCTGGCGCGCGCGATAGACGCGGTGCTCGGGCTGGCGATGGCACACCCCCGGGTGATGCGCTCGCACCTGGCGCTGATCCTCGACCCCGACGTCGGCGCCTTCGTGAAGGACCCGGAGCAGCAGCAGCTCGGCGCGATCCTGCAGGAGCTGCTGCGGGACTGGGGCGCACCGGATCCGCTCGCCGAGCACGCGGTGCTGCGCAGCGCGCTGATGGGCGGCTGCATCGGGGTGCTGCTGCCGGGCGCGGAGCTGCCGCTGGCGCCGATCCGGGCGGACCTGTTCGGCCGCTACGGTCTGGCCTGGGGGCTCGGGCTGCCGCCCCAGCCGTCCCCGCCGGACCGGATGACGCCCCCGGCCCGGGCCTGAGGAGCGAGGCCGGGGACGGGGGCGTCGACGAGGACGGGCTGGTTCAGCGCTCGGCGAGGATCGAGCCGAGCAGGTCGATGGTCTGGCCGGGCGTCAGGCTGTCGACGCAGAGCCGCTCCATGACCTGGATGTAGGCGTCGACGTCGTCCCGCTTGTCGAGGTAGAGCGCGCTGGTGAGCTGCTCCAGGTAGACGACGTCGGCGAGGTCCTGCTCGGGGAAGCGCAGGATGGAGAACGCGCCGCTCTCGCCGGCGTGCGCGCCGAAGCGGAACGGCATCACCTGGATGACGACGTTGGGCTGCTCGGCGATGTCGATCAGGTACTGGAGCTGGCCGCGCATCACCTTGGGCCCGCCGACCGGGCGGCGCAGCGCGGCCTCGTCGATGACCGCCCACAGGCGGGGGCTGTTGCCGTCGGTGAGCAGCTTCTGCCGGCGCAGGCGCAGGCTGACGCGCCGCTCCAGCTCCTCGTCGCTGATCACCGGGCGGCTCTGGCCGAACACCGCGCGGGCGTAGTCCTCGGACTGCAGCAGGCCGGGGACGAACTGCACCTCGTAGGTGCGGATCAGGGTGGCCGCCTCCTCCAGACCGACGTAGGTCTGGAACCAGCCGGGCAGGACGTCGTTGTAACTGTGCCACCAGCCGGACTTGTTGGCCTCGCGGACGAGGCCGAGCAGCGCCTCGCGCTCGGCGCCGTCGTTGACGCCGTAGAGGCTGAGGAGGTCGGCGACGTCGCGCTCCTTGAAGCTGACGCGGCCGAGCTCCATCCGGCTGATCTTGGACTCGGACGCGCGGATGGCATATCCGGCGTCCTCGCGGGTGATGCCTCGGCCCTCGCGGAGCCGGCGAAGCTGGGAGCCGAGGAGGATCCGGCGAACCATCGAGCCGCCGCCCGGCTGAACTGTGGTCATGCGGTCCAAACCTCCACCTTGGGCAAACAGCGCACAGTCTGCCATCAGTTGAGCGCTCACGGTGCCCGTACTGACGGATGTATCTATCAGTTCCGCACATCTGACACCAGAATGCACGTGCATCCGGCGCATGCATATGCCAATGATGCGACTGCACGTGAATCGACTCTTGCATCTGCAGTGAGCGCAGAGGACCATGGTGCACGTGCACCTGCACATCCCTGGCATTCCCGCGGGCACCGCGTCGACCCCACGCGCGACACCGCACACCAGCCCGGCAGCGCTGCGGCGCAACCGGGCACTTGTGTGCGCGCACGGGCCGTACGAGGCGCGGCCCAACGGCCGAGCGAGTCGGAGGTGACCGGCATGACCCCGGCGGGTCCAGCCGTGTCGGCCCCCTTATGGGAGGAGCTCTTCATGAGCACCGGTACGGCCTTGGCGGTCGACCCCCACGTGGTCACCTGTACGCTCGCTCCCCGCTTCGAAGCCGTCAGAACCGCGCGCGACTTCGCAAGAACCACGCTCCACCGCTGGGGACTCGGTGACCTGTTCGACGATGTCGCACTGGTCGCCTCAGAGCTGGTGACCAATGCACTGCGGCACGCCGTCGGCGCGCGGCCCGACCTGGGCCCGGCCGGCGACCTCGCCGCCTTCCCCACTCAAGGGGGGCCGCAGCAGGCCATGGACGGCCGGCTGCCTATCCGGATAAGCCTCGTGCACCGCGCGCCGCAGGTGGTGTGCGCGGTCAGCGACCCGAGCAGCACCGGGCCGGTCGCCCGGGAGGCGGACTTCGTGGCCGAGTCCGGCCGGGGCCTGCACCTGGTGGACTCCTTCAGCCGCTCCTGGGGCTGGCACCCGCTGGCCGGCGCCGGCAAGGTCGTCTGGGCGCTCTTCGAGGCCGAGGACCCGGGCGCGGCCGCGGCCCGTGAGGCCCTCGGGCGGCACCGACGCTCGGCCTGACGGCCACCGGCGCGGAGCGCACGACCCTGGCGGGCCCACCACACGGGCTCCCGGGCCAGCGGCTCCGGTGCTCCGCGACGAGCGCCGGCCGGTGGGAACGAAAACGGCCGTCGTGGTGTCAGCACCCACGACGGCCTTCTGGCAGTACCGGCGGAGACGGTGACCCCGCCTCCCGGCACCGGGTGTTCAGAGCGCCAGGTGGTCGAACTCCCCGTCCTTCGCGCCGAGCAGCAGCGCCGCGATCTCGGCCCGGGTGTAGATGAGTGCCGGACCGTCCGGGAAGCGGGAGTTGCGCATCGCGACACTGCCGTCCGGCAGTGCGGCGAACTCGACGCAGTTGCCCTGGGAGTTGCTGTGCCGGCTCTTCTGCCAGCGCACTCCCTCAAGGTCAGCAGCCGCCATGCCGTTGTACGTGTGGTGCATAGAAATCTCCCGAAGAGACCGGAGTAGTCGTCCAGCTCGGCGCCGGCCCGTAAAGCCGCGGTGTTCCACGGGCCCGGCCCCCCTGCCGGCCCGGCACACGCCTCACTTGACGTGATGATAGCTCCAGTGCACGTGCATCAGCACGGGACATTGCAGGTGCACGAGGAAGCGGGCGAAGAGGTGCAACCATCGGGCACCCCAGGCGTTGGACGGTACGTAAGCGGACATAGTTGACCGAAACGCAGAGTCCGCGATAACCGCCCGTAGGCGAGCGCCAGCGAAATGTTGATCTTCCGGTGCCGGGAGTCGCGCGCCCGTGACCCACGGTCAGTCACCGGACGGGCTGTGATACATGTCACTGTCGGCCGCGAGGCATGCGGCGGCCCACCGCAGGCGGGGCAGACTGACGAGACTCGGATGAAATAGCTGACGGATTTGTCGTCCTATGACCGATATGACGGCATGTCCGCCGCCCGATATCGGCAGCCGACTGCGACTCGACCGGGTCGATGTCCTACGATCTCCGCCATGAGCACCGCAGCCATCCCGGGCGCGCCACTGCCCGTCCGCACTCCAGGCTCCCGTGCGCGGGGGCGCCACCGTCGACCCGAGCGCCCCGAGATCCCGGCCGGCTCCCCGGCCCTGGTGCTCGCGGTGCCCGCGACCGCAGGGCCCGAGTCCCGGTCCGTGGTGGACGAGCTCCTGTCGATCGTCCGCAGCGAGCAGTCCGGCGTCGAGACCGCCGCGGGCTACCTCCCGGACGCCTCCGGCGAGGCCACCGAGCCGGGTGTCGCCGACCTGATCGCCCAGGCCCTGCAGGCCGGCCTGCCCGCACCCGTGGTGGTGCCGCTGCTGCCCGGCCCGCACGGCTACCTCGACGGCCTGCACGCGCTCGCCGCCGGCTCCGGCGCCGTCATCACCGACGTGCTCGGCCCGCACCCGCTGCTCGCCGAGGCCGTCCACGTCCGGCTCTCCGAGGCCGGGCTGGCCCGCGCCGACCGCGCCCGGCTGTTCGCCATCGCCACCGCCGCGGACGGCGTGGTCCTGACCACCGTCGGCGGCGAGGAGGCTGCCGACGCCGCCGGGATCACCGGCGTGCTGCTCGCCGCCCGGCTCGCCGTGCCCGTGGTCGCCGCCGCCCTCGACGTACCCGGCTCGGTGGCCGCGGCCGTCGAGCACCTGCGTGCCACCGGCTCGCAGCGCCCCGCGCTGGCGCCGCTGGTGATCGGCCCGGAGGCCGACCCCGAGCTGCTCGCCACCGCCGCCGAGGAGACCGGCTGCCCGAGCGCGGCCCCGCTCGGCGCCTACCCGACGGTCGGCCAGCTGATCGCCTCCACCTACCTGGCCGCCCTCGAAACGGCCCTGCTCGCGGCGGAGCAGGCGCTGGAGCCGGCCCCGGAGCACGAGCAGGCCGAGGCCGAGTAGCCCTCACCGTACGAGCAGACGCCGTGGGGCCCCGGACGATTCCGGGGCCCCACGGCGTTCCGGGCTCCCGGCCGCCCGTGCTCTCAGCCGCCCGCGCTCCCGGCGTTCCGCGCTCTCAGCCGCGTGCACCGAAGCGGGTCGTCGGGGCGGCCGCGTCCCGCAGTCGCGGGGCCGGGGTGAGCACCGGGCGCGGGGCCGGCAGGGTCTCGGTGGCCGGGCGGGTGGCGGCGTTCCACTGCGGTACGGGGGTGCCGCCCGCATCGGGCCGCCCGACCTTGACGGCGGCGCTCTCCCCCGCGCGGCGCAGCAGGACGTCCGGGGCCGGCGCCTGCGGGTCCAGCCAGAGCTCGGTGCCGCCGAACTCGCAGTCCAGCACGACGAGGTCGTCCGGCTGCCCGTCCGCGTCGGCGCGCAGCGCGATGCCGGCCTTCCGGTACCCCGTCAGGCGGCAGCGGCTGAAGGTGACGCTCTCTCCGGCCAGTTGGTGGCGCTCGGTGCTGACGGCGTGGTCGGACTGCCCGGCGGCGTCGATCAGCAGCCCGTCGAAGACCGTCCCGCGCTCGCGGCCGAGCGCGTGCAGCGAGACGCCGCCGGCGCCGTTGCCGTACAGGACGCTCGCGGTGTAGTCGAAGTCGTTGAGGTAGGCGCCGTGTTCGATGCCCCAGCCGCCGTTGTGGTAGCCGACGAACCCGGTGACGACGTGGTGGTACCTGGCGTTGAGCCAGACGAAGATGCCGTCCCGCAGGTTGTTGTGGGCGAGGCAGCGCTCGAACGTCCAGACGCCCTCGCTGGTTTCCGGCCACTCGAACCCGGACGCACCGGTGGCGCCCTGGACGCCGACCGCGACGCAGTCCCGGGCCGTGCCGCCGGTGCCGGCTCCGAGGCTGAAGCCCGTCAGGCGGTAGGCCCGGGGGTTCGGTTCGCGGACGGTGCGGGAGGCGACGCAGGACTCGTACAGGATGTCGTCGGACGGGCCCTGCGGGGTGCGGGTGTCGGCCGGCCCGTCCCACCAGTACGCGTCCTCCCAGGTGTCGTGGCTGATGCAGCCGCGGAAGGTGATGCCGTGGCTGCCGTGCGGGACGAACGCGTGGTTGCCGGCGTCACGGACGACCACGCCCTCGACGACGGTGCCCCGGCTGCTGTCCCCGAGCAGGTGGAAGTGCAGCCCGTACCGGCCGGTGACGGGGGCGGTGATCGGGGCGGCGCCGGTGGGGGACGTCCAGGTCTCCCGCGTCTCGGTGCGCGGGCCGAGCCAGCGCAGGGCCGCGTGCCGGACGTCGGGCGGCCGGGAGCTGGTCAGGTGGACGTGCGCCCGCCCGCCGGCCG
>FTKL01000141.1_pt1 | contig 12524 bp, 4 predicted proteins | sample 2434061 | NCBI WGS metagenome assembly FTKL01 (sample SAMEA3914816, study PRJEB12502) | metagenome | biome: forest; material: soil | place: USA | collected 2011-09-16 | depth 0.3 m
CAGGACGACGGTGCCGGTCTCGGCGATCGCGACGGCGCAGCCGGTCAGCACGCTGTCCACCGATCCTTCGGGAAACGATCACATGGGGCGTGGGAAGCGATCTTCAAGACCGGCTGGGCAGCCCTGGTCGGCCCCACTCGTGAACACCCGCCTTCCGTCGGCCTGGACGCGGGCCTGTGCACGCGTTGACCACCGGTCCTTTCTCCGGCCGGGCTCCGGTTCGGCGCACTGGGGACGGCCCCTGAAGGCGGGTCGATTGGAGCAACCGTGTCATCCGTCGGAAGGGACGCCGGGAGTGGGGTGTCGTGCCGGCGCGCGTCGGGCGTGAGGATGGGGCGGGTTCCAGCCCGGCCTCGTGAGGTCGGGCCGACGGCTTGGACCGTCCCGTTGTGGCACGGCGAAGGGAGCACCTCATGAGGGAATGTGGGACCACTGATGAGTGACTCCGTCGCCGTGCTGGCCACCGAGCTGCGGACCGCGCTCGGGCCAGCTCTCGGCACGCTCGCCGCAGTGGAGGCCGGCCGGCGGCGGGAAGAGCTGGCGCGGGTCCTCGGGGTGCCCTCGCTGACCCCGGAGGCGCTGCTGTCGCGTCTGGCCGCAGTCGGCGCGGAGCAGGCGGGGGCCCTGTGGCCGATGCTGGTCGAGCTGCTGTCCGAGGCTGCGCGAGAGGCCCGCCCGGTGTGGAGCTTCGAGGTCCCCGACGTCCTCAGGGTCAACGGTGGCGAGGTCAAGGTCATGGCACCGGCACTGCCTCCTGAGATCACGCTCGACCTGCAGTTCGGGCCCGTACCGCTCGCCGGCGGCCTGGAGGTGCGCGGTGGCGTATCCCTGACCTTGGCGATCCCGGCGGACCCAGCCGGGGCGTCGCTGGTGTTTACGGTGCGCGGCCTGCGGGTCGCCCTTCCGGGCGACGACCTGCTGAACGTCCTGGTTCCGGGCGGAATGGTCTTCGAGGGCAACGTGTCGGCGCGGGCCGACGCCGCCGGCGTCCGCTTCGAGGGCGGCGGACGGGACGGGGCCGCGCTGCCGCTGGGCACGTCGCCGCCCGGCGTCCGGGCGCCGGCGCTCCACCTCGCGCCCAGGCCCGGCGCGCTGCGGCTCACCGCATCGTTCGGGGCGTCCCTGCTCGGAGTCGCGGATGCCACGGTCGAAGGTGTGGGGACCGAGCTGAGGCCCGCCGCCGGCGGTGCCACGGCGGAGGCTGTCGCGCCGTCGGGCGTGGGTCTGGTGCTCGCGCTTGGCCCGGCCAAGGGCTCCGGGTACCTGGAGCACCGGGACGGGCGGTACGGCGGGGCGATGGCGCTCAGCCTGGGCGTGGTCGAGGTCAGGGCATTTGGAGTCCTGCGGACGGACCCGCTGTCGCTGCTGGCCGTGCTCAGCGCCGAGTTCACCCCGCCGATCGAGCTTGGCCTGGCGTTCACCCTCAACACCGTCGGCGGCATCGTGGGCGTCAACCACGCGATCGACCATGCCGGACTGGCCGCCGCCGTGCAGGCCGGTCACCTGGACGACATCCTCTTCCCCGCCGACCCCGCCGCCGTCCTGCCGCAGATTCTGGGGACCTTGGGATCGGTGTTCCGGACGCAGACGGGGAGCATGGTCGTCGGGCCGATGTTCCGGCTGGGCTGGGGACGTCCGGTCTCCTTCCTGACCGCGGACGTCGGGCTGATCCTGGAGCTGCCCAGCGGTGTCATCGCCCTGCTCGGCCGGCTGCGGGTCGCGCTGCCCGCGCCGCAGGCACCCGTCATCGACCTGAGGGCGGCGGTCGCCGGCGTTGTCGACGCCGCCAACGGCCTGGTCGAGATCACCGCCGACCTCGCCGGCTCCCGCCTGCTGTTCGCGCCGATCGAGGGCGGACTCGCGCTCAGAGCCAAGTCGGGAACCGACCCCACCTTCATCCTGACCGCCGGCGGTTTCCACCCGAGCTTTCCCGCGCCCGCCGGCTTCCCGGTGCCCAAGCGGTTGTCGATCGCCATCGCCGACAGCCCGTTCCTGAAGATCGTCTTCACGGGCTACTTCGCCGTCACCCCGGGCACCGTGCAGGCGGGTGCGGCGCTCACGGTCGCCATCGGCACGCCGGACATCGGTGTGGCCGGCAGGCTGGGCTTCGACGGGCTGGTGCGCTGGGAGCCGAGCTTCGGCCTGGTATTGGATCTCTACGGGTCGTTCCGTCTGCACGCCGGCGGCGCGAGCCTGTGCTCGGTCGATCTGCGGGTACGAGTCGAGGGCCCCACCCCGTGTTGGCACATCGCGGGGCGGGCCAGTGTCTCGCTCTTCTTCTTCGACGTGACGTTCCCGTTCGACGAGCACTGGGGCTGCACAGGTCAGGTCACCGCACCGCCGCCGCCCGATGTGGCACGGCTGGTGGAGCAGGCCGTGCGCGAACCGCGCTCGTGGGAACCGCTGCTGCCCGCCGACGTCGGCGCGCTGGCCGTGCTCCGGGCGGACGCCGAGGGAGGCCGGCTGCTGCACCCACTGGGGCGTCTGCGGTTCAGCCAACGTGTGGTCCCGCTCGGTATCAAGATCACCAGGTTCGGCCCGGGACGGCTGCCGACCGCGACCGCCTTCGACGTCGTCGTGCAGTTCGAGGGCGGGTCGGGGACGGTCACACCGTTGAAGGAGCAGTTCGCGCGTGCGGACTTCTTCGACCTCACCGATGAGGAGAAGCTCACCCAGCCAGCCTTCGAGGCGCTCCGCTCGGGCGCCGAGCTGACGCCGCCGACGCCGGGCCCGACCGCGCCACGGCGTTCAGTCAAGGTGCTCTACGAGACCAAGTGGATCGGTGGGCCCGGTCTCGCGCAGGAGCGCGGGGCGCGCTGGTTCCTGAGCGGGGATGTGCTGGACGCCGCACTGGGCCACGGTGCGGTGGCCCGCAGCGCGGTGCACATCGACCGCACACGCTACACGGGGGCCTCGGGCCCCCGGCAGGTGCTCAACGGACGCTCCTATGCGATCGCCAGGACCGACACGCTCGCCGAGAACACGCCCGTCACCCGGACGTCGACCTTCACCGAGGGCGTCGCGGCGCTGAAACCCCTTCCCGGGCGGGCCGCCGCCCAGTTCCAGGCCGTCCCCGTCTACGAGGTGCCGAAGTGACCGAGTACACGTTCGCCGCCTGGGACCGGTCCGGCGCCGCCGCCTCCCTGGCCGACCCCGACGACCTGGCCCGAACCACCCCGGTGCGAGGGCAGCTGAGAGCCACCGGCTCCGTCAACGGAGGCGGCCAACAGCCCGTCAACATGCAGTTCTACGGCCCCGGGGACGTGACGGCACTGGACCAGCGGCAGATCGTCCGCGTCCATCCCCTTCCGGGCACCCCCGACGCGGCGACCACCGGATTCCCGCTGGTGGAGTTCGAACGGAGCGACCTGCCGTGGCTGTTCACCCCGCTGGCGCCGGGGCCCAGCGGTATGCTCCGGCCCTGGCTGGCCCTGGTCTGCGTGCCCGCGGCAAAGCGCCCTCACCGGGAGGCCGGGCGGCCGCTTCCGGTCCTCAGAGTGTCGGCCGACGAGCTGCCGGACCCCTCGTTCCTGCACCTCTGGGCGCACGCACAGATGATTGCCGGTCATGAGACGGACCCGCGCACGTCCATCTCGCGGCTACTCGCCCCCAGACGCCTGCTCGCGCACAGCGACTACGTGGCGTGCGTGGTGCCCGCGTTCGAAGCCGGACGGCTGGCCGGACTCGGCGACAGCGGCGGAGACCTCACCCCCGCCTGGTCGCAGAGCGCCGACGCCGAGCTCCCCGTCTACTTCTCCTGGGCCTTCTCCACCGGAGATGGCGGCGACTTCGAAACCCTGGCCGACCGGCTCCAGGCCCGTCCGCTGCCGGGGTCCGCAGGCAGACGGCCACTGGACGTGAGCAACCCCGGCTTGTTGGGCAGCGGTCCGGGCGGCATCACCCAGCAGGTGGAGAGCGCACTGCGCAACCCCGAAGCCCCTCCCCGCGACCCGTGGCCGGTGGATGCCGCGAGCGACCGGTGGCGGCGTGAACTCGCCTCCGCCCTGCGGCCCGTACAAGCCGACGACGGGCCGGAGGACCCTGACGTCCTGCCCCCTCTGTACGGCGGGTTCCACGCGCTGCGCAAAGGCGTCGAGCACGACGCCACCGGCTGGTTCGACAATTTGAACCTCGACCCGCGCCGGCGGGTCGCCGCCGGTCTGGGCACCCGGTCGGTCCAGCGCGAGCAGGAAGACCTGATGGCCTCCGCGTGGGCCCAGTTGGCCGACGTCCGAGCGGCCAACCGCTTCCTCGACCTCAGCCGCCTCGCCCGCCTGGTCGGCTCCCGCCTGCACGCCCGCCACGTGAGCCCGCTCTCCCCGGACGAATTCCTCCACCTGGCGATGCCCCTGCGATCCCGTGCGCTCTTCGGCAACGCGACGCTGGGGACCAGGATCCAGGACAGCGCCCTGCCGACGGCCATGGGCTCCACCGCGTTCCGCCGAGCCACCCGTCCGCGCGGCACCCTCAGCAGACGGGTCGCCCTGGTGGCGGCGCACGGCGGTGACAGCTTGGACCGGGCACCGTTCTCGACGGCACTCACCACGATGGCGGCCTCCGGCGTGGGACTCGCGGCCGCGAAGTTCGATCCGGACGGAGCCGTCGCCTTCGGTGTCACCCCCGAGCTCGTCGTCGCGGCGGAGCGGCTCCCCGCCGTACGCGCCGCGCTGGGACAGGTGAGCGCGAGTGCCGAGTTCTGGCCGGCACTGACCGACCAGGCCGTTCACCGCGCCGTCACCCGCGACGTGACCGCCGTACAACTGGCCGCCGCGCCCCCCATCCCCGCCGACGTCCTGCACTCCTCGTTCCGGCTGAACTCCCTGTCGGAGATCGCCGTACCCGCGAGCCTGCTGGCCGGCGCCAGGTTGACCCCGGCGGGGGACCTGCTCCTCCCGTCCGGGCGCGCCGTGCCCGCCGCACTGGCCGCCCTGACACAGGGCGCCACCGCAGACGGATCCTTCACCGGATCGTGGTCCGGGCCGTGGGACAGCCTCGGCGAAGCGCCCGCCGGATCCTGGCACGGCGACTGCCGGGGCGCCTGGAGCTGCGGCGCCGCACCCGGCGGCCGATGGAGCGGGGTATTCACCGGAAGCTGGGCGGACGATCCATCCGGTGAGACGGGTACCTGGCGCGCGGTGTTCACCGGGACCTGGGAGTCGGAAACCGACCGGGGAACCTGGCAGGGCGTCTGCACCGGAACCTACGACACCCTGGAGATCCTCTCCGACGGCACGTTCACCGGAACCTGGCAGTCGGACACCAAACGCGGCAGCTGGCACGGCAGGTGCCCGGGAACGTGGGACTGGGACTCCACCGGGAACAGCGGGATCTGGCGGGCACAGTGCACGGGCGACCTGCACCTCTCGCGCACGGACGGCGCCGCCCCGGCCGGTGAGGTCTGGCAGCAGGACCACCTCGGCGAGGTCCTGACCGGCTGGCGCCCTGAGACCGGCATCCCCCTGGAGAAGGTCCTCGACCCCGACTACCTCGCCCGGCAGGCCGGGCAGCTGCCCGCGGATCCGGTACTCGGCCTGACCGCAGAAGGCATGCGGAAGACGATCGTGGCGTCGCAGGAGCGGGTCTACCAGGTGGCGGACGTGCCCCCGGTGCCACCACAGGAGACGTTCCCGGTCGCCGACGCCCACCGGGACCTGGTCGCCCTGACCCATCCGTCCCGGGCCGTATCTGCCGTGGTGGAGTCGCGCATCCAACGGCCCGAACCCGGCGGTGCCAACGACGCGCCCGTGCTCTGGGCGCCGACCTTCGGCGACCCGATGTGGAAGCCGCTGGCCGCGCAGTCCACCGAATGGCTGCTCGGCGGCCTGGAACACGTCGAGCCCGACACGGCGACCGTCGCCGTGACCAACCCCGACTTCGTCGAGGCCTACCTGGTCGGACTCAACCACGAGTTCGCCAGGGAGCTGCGCTGGCGCGAGTATCCGACGGACCAGCGCGGCACCTACTTCACCGCCTTCTGGGGAGCCGGCGCGGACATCGGGCCCATTACTCGATGGGAGCCCGAACTCCCCGTCGGTGGGCATCAGTCGGCAGTACCTGAGCGGACCGTCCTGGTACTGCGCAGCGCGCTGCTGCGCCGCTACCCGGGCGCGACCGTCTACGCCGCGCCCCTCAACGGCACCGAGCCCGACGACTCACGCGCCCAGCCCCCGATCTTCAGGGGCGGGCTGGACCCCGACACCACCTTCCTCGGCTTCGCCCTCACCAAGGACGAGCTCCTCGCCACGCCGTGGTGCTTCGTCATCGCCGAACAGCCGACCGAGCCGCGGTTCGGCCTGGACGACCTCCCCGACCCACCCGCGTTCCCGGGGAACTACGTGGCGCCGGCCGCCGCGACTGTCCCGCCCACCGACGCGGACGACTGGAACGACCTTCACTGGGGCCACCTGTTCGACGGGCCGAACGAGTACGACGCCGCCACCTACGCGCCGGGGCGGCTCCGCCCCGGGGTCGAGCTCAACGGGCTCGTCTGGGGTGCCGATGCGGCAGGCATCGCCAGGCAGTGCTTCCAGCAGCCGGTACGTGTGGTCCTGCCCGCCGATCGGCTCCTGGTCCCCCGTACGACTCAAGGAGAACCCGGATGACCGATCTCGGCCCCCTGCGCCAGGCCGTCGCCACCGCCGAGCGGCAGCGCGCCGGCCTGGGAGCGGACGCGGCGAACGACGAACGCCGCGCGGCCCTCAAGGATCTGAAGGCCGCCCGCGACGCCCTCAACGCCGCGCTGCGGGAGTTCGTCGACGTGGGCGGTCCCGACGGACTCCTGGCCAAACTCGACCCGGACGTACCGCTGGTGCTGACACCGGTTCGCCTTGAGACACGCCTGCTGCCCGACGGCGGCAGGCCGGACACCCTGCGCGTGCGCATCTTCCCGGACGACCTGCACCTCGAATCCCACGATCCCGAACTGACTGACGGCGAGCTGCAGCAGGGCCGGCGGTACTGGACCACGGTGTGGCGCGCGGGGCGCGGCGAGAACGAGGCACAGGACCACGCCAGGCTCCAACTCGGGGCCTGGGAACAGCTTTCGGGCGCCCTCGGACCGGCGCGGGCCCGCTGGGTCGCGCGGGTGCTGGCACCGCCGTTCGACAACCGCCCGGAACAGCCGCTGGCCGACGATGCGCCGGCACCGACACCCGAGCTCAACGTTGGCGCGCTTCGCGGCCGCGGTTGGAACCGTCCGGCGACCGCCTCCACACTGCCCGACTTCTTCGTCGCGCTGGCCTTCCAGGGGGACCACCTTGTGGGCCGCGGCACCGGCCGCGCCGTACCGGACGTCGTCCAGGTCGGTCCGGACCCGGACGCCGTACCCGCCCCCGGCCCGATGCCGATCGACCCCTCCCTGCGCTGGCTGGTCGACTTCGAGGCAGCCGAGCAGGACGGAATGGCCGTCACCGTGCCCCTGACCGGCCCAGGCTTCGACCCGGAGTGCCGACCGCTGCTGACCCGCGTCCTCGTCCTCGGAGTCTCGGCCTCCCTGGACGCGCGGGAGTCCGGCGAGCGGATGGCGAAGCTTCTGTCCGACCGCGCCGCCGATGGCGAGGCCGAGTTCGTCGCCCAGGGCACGCCGACGAACAACACTGAGGACACCCGGCGAAGTTGGGGCGCCGCACCCGCGGTGGAGGACCTGTTGCGGGCCGCCTCCGGACAGGTGAGCGCCGCCGATCCACGGGCCAACGGCGCCGTGCTCGCCACGGCGCTGGGTTTGCCGACGGCCGCGGTGGCCCCGATGCCGGGCGCCGCCGAAACCGAGCAGGCCGACGCCCGCGCCCTGCAACTCGCCCTGTGGAGCGCGACCGGTGACTTCTTCATCGACCATCTGATGGAGAGCCAGTCGATGGACCAGAAGCTGGATGTCGACCGGCAGTGGCTGCGCAGCCACTACGCGGACCACGTGCGAGCCCGTGGTCCGCTGCCCGTCCTGCGCCTGGGCAAGCAGCCCTACGGGCTGCTGCCGGTCACGTCCACCGCGTTCTGGCGGCCGGATCCGGACGCGGAGCCCGCCGGGCTCGACGGGCTGCACCGTGTCCTGACCACGCTGCGGCCGTTCTGGGACGTCGGGGTCCAGACCCTGCCCCGGGTCGGCGGACCGGATCAGCCGGGGGAGACCCTGGGCGTGCCGAAACCGGAGCGGGACGTGCTGCGGGCGCTGGGCATGGCCCCGGTCTCCCGTGCCACTGACGTGCGCGCGGTGCGCGGCGCGCTGAACGCCTGCTACCGGAACATCGATGTGGGCAACGACACGGACTGCGGTGGCAGCGTGGAGGACCGGCTGGCTGCCGCGCTGAACCGGGCGCTGGGCATCGACTACAAGCCGCTCGTCGCGCTCCAGCAGAACGAGCTTCACGCCCCCAGGCTGTGGCTGCCCCACGCGCGGCTGCTGAACCTGCCCGAGGGCACCGACCCGGTCGAGGAACTCCGGGTGTTCCTGGAGAACGTCGTGGAAGAGTTCCAGCTGCCGCGCCTGTCCGTGGGCGAGGAGCACGCGCGCACGCTGCTCGAGGCACTGCTGCTGCACAGCGCAAACCTGGAGTACGGGCACGCGGCCACCGCCATCGCACACCATCATGAGCTCGTGGACCAGGCCAGGTTCCGGATCACCGAGGTGACGCTGGCCCCGGAGCGGGCCGCTGTCCTCGCGGACCGTGCCGGTGTCGTCCTCAGGCCGTTCGCCATGGCTTCGCTGCTCAGTCTCCCCGTCCCTGCCCCCGAGTTCGACGGCGGGTCCGCCTCGGTGCGGCAGGTCCTCGACCATGACCGGTCCCTCCTGACAGCCCTGGTCGACACCGCGGCCACCCGCGGGAGCGGCGTGCTCGACGTGAGGGCTCTCCCCCACCGCCCCTGGAGTACCGAGCTCTCGGAGATCGACGCCGCCCTGCGCTACCTCGGCAACCGGGCAGTCCTTTGGCGCGATCGCGGTGAGGACGCCTTCGCCGTCCTGGAGCAGCTCCTCGGCGAGTGTCTGGACCTGGTGTCCCATCGCCTGGACGCCTGGATCACCTCGCTGGCCACGGCCCGCCTGGCGGCCATGCGGGAGCCCTCGCGGCGCCCTGCCGGGCTGCACCTGGGCGCCTACGGCTGGGTGGAGGACCTGTCGCCGCGTGACGAGGGCAGCCGAAGCGCCGGCTGGGTGCTCGCGCCGTCGCCCGCACAGGCCACCACGGCCGCCATCCTGCACAGCGGGGCACTGTCGCACTCCTCCGACCCCGGTGCCTTCGCCGTGGACCTGTCCTCGCGCCGGATGCGGGTGGCCATGGCCGTCCTCGACGGGGTGCGGCAGGGCCAGCCGCTCGGCGCCCTGCTCGGATACCGCCTGGAGCGGCGCCTACACGATGCCCGGGAGCGGGAGAGCTCACCCCTGGAACTCGATCGAGTGATCGCCGCGCTGCGCAGGTTCGCGCCGTTGCAGGCCGTCCACCATGATGCGCCCGGCGCCCAGGAATCCATTGCCGCCCACGACGTGACCGACGGCTACACCCTGGTCGAGCGGGGCGTCGACACGGTGATGGCGCATCTGAGGAGCGACCGCACCCTCGTCCCGCCCCTGAACGGTGAAGAGGACGCCGACGTGAAGCGGCAACTGGAGGCTCTGAACGACGACGCTGACGCGCTCGCCGACCTCCTGCTGGCCGAGAGCGTCCACCAGCTGACCAACGGGAACCCCGACCGCGCGGGTGCCACGCTCGACGCGCTGGCTGCAGGAGGCCATCCGCCTCCCCGGCCCGAGGTGCTCGACATCCCCCGGCAGGGCACCCCGGTGACCCACCGCGTCCTGATCGTCGTACCGGAGAACGCTGTCCCCGCCCCCGGCTGGGACAGCGCGGCGCAACGCGATCGGCCCCGCGCCGCGGCGGAGCCCCGCCTGGACGCCTGGGCGGGCCACCTGTTGGGGCCGCCCGACCGGATCCGGCTGCGGGCCATGTGGGTCGGAGGTCAGCGGGCGGACGGCCCCGTGACGGAACACGCCTGGCCGCTGGCCGACCATTGCGCCCTCGATGTGGCGGCCCTGGCGGCCGCCGGCGCGCTTCGCCAGGTGCTGTCCCGCGTGCTGGAGGCGCAGCGTCCCCCCGAGGTGCCTGCCGACGCCGTCCCCGTCCTCCAGGCTGCAGGCGACCAGGCGTGGGCGCGAACGGTCATGGCACTGGTCGAGGTAGAGGCACTGGGCCGGGCGGTCGCCGCCGCCCTCGCCGCCGCCCGGCCCGGGACGGCGGCGCAGCTGGCGCCCGCCGCTGCGCCGCCGCCGGCCGCCCCGGACGGGGACCTGCGGGATCGGGCCTCGAGGGCCATTGCCGGTCTTCGCGCGGCGAAGGACGCGGCCGATCTCGATCTGCTCTGCCAGTACGGCGTCGTGGCGCCCCGCTCCTCCAACGAGGCCCTCCCCGAGGACGAGCTGGGCGCGCAGGTGAGGGCCGCCGTGCGCGAGGCGTCGTCCCGGCTGAAGTTGGCCGAGGAAGCGCTGACCTCGGACGCCGACGCGATGGGGCCGGTAGCGGCCATGGAAGCGATCTTCGGCCCGGGCTTTCGTGCCGTCGACCTCATTGCCGTCCCCGACCGGGCGGCAGTGGTCGCGTCGCTGGGCCCGACGCTCCACCGGGGAGACGCGGACGCGGCGCGTGACTGGCTGGAGCGGATGGCCACCGTACGGCCCGGCACGGCCCGGCTCGCCGACCTGGCGCTGCATGCCGAGGCTGCCGGCACGGGCGTGGACCAGGTGCTGCGGATCGCTCAGACGCCGTTCGCCGACGGCGACCACTGGGTCGGCGCGGTGGGCAGGCCCCAGACGGCGCCGCCGGCGACCGGAATGGTGATCCTCGGGCCCGCCGGGCTCGACCTCTCCCAGCCCGTCGCGGTTGCCGTGGTCGACGAGTGGTCGGAGGTGATCCCGGGGGAGACCCACACCGCGGGTGCCTCCTTCCACTTCGACGCACCCGGTGCCCGCCCGCCGCAAGCCGTCCTCCTTGCGGTACCCCCCGTCCGCGGCGCCGTCTGGACCGTGGACACCCTGGCCGCGGTCATCGGCGAGACGCTCGACCTCGCCAAGACGCGGTTGGTGGACCTGCAGGCCATGGCCTGGCTGGGGCGGTACCTGCCCGCGGCGTACCTGCCGGACACGGCTCTTGGCACCGCCCCGGGCATCGGGATCAAGAGGATGATCAAAAATGCCGTGCTCACGGGTGACTTCGCCAAGATGATCAAGATGGAGTCCTGACGGTGACCGAGGACACGAGTTTCGCTCATTTCCACCGACTGGAGCCGCTGGTGCGGCCCGGTGGGTCCGGCGGCCTGCTGGACGAGGCCCTGCGCGCGGCGGTCTGCGACCCGCTGTTCATGATGACCCGTCAGTGGCAGCTGGCGGAGTTCCACGGCGAGGACGGGGGCTCGCCGGTGTCCGCGCATGTGAAGGTCGCCGGTGCGCCTTTCAACCGGTTCCGTCCGTCCGACGACGGCGCTGCCGTCCCGCTGGAGGCGGGCGTACCGCTGGAGTACTTGGTGGAGGCCGGTGGTCCTGAAAGGGAGCTCCCACTCAGGACCGCGGCCCGGGCCGGTCTGCGCTTCCTGTCCGGCCTCCGCGAGCTGCCCGCCCCGGTCCTGGACCGGGTGACGCACGAGGCGGTCGTGAAGTGCCCGCTCGGGCAGCCCCCGCGGATCGAGGGGGTCCGCGATCCCGATCCGGCCGGCCGAACGATGTGCGAGGCGCTGGCCGCACGCGCACCCCACGGCGTCGCGCTGGCCCGAAGCCTTGCCGACGGCTGGCGCCCCACCGGCCTGACCGGCGAAGACGCCCGGACGTTCGACGAAGCCGCCGACCGATGGCGTCAGTGGTTCACGGCGGAACACACGCCACCCATCGCTTCGTCCAGCTGGGTCCGCGACCGGCTGGAGCACCGCTTCAGCATCGGCGCCTCGCTGGAGGGCGAGCAGATCGTCATGACCGCGCCCGAGTACACCGGCGGCCGGGTCGAGGGCCACCACCTCGACATCGACCGCCGCGACGGGCGGACCCTCGGCGCGCCGGCCGTCGCCGGCCCACCAGTTGAGCGCACGACCCTGCCCACCCGGGCCACCTATCCGGGGATGCCCGCCGAGCGCTGGTGGGAGTTCGAGGACAGCACAGTCAACCTGCCCGCGATCGGAGCCGGACCGCCCGACCTGGCCCGGCTGCTGATCGTGGAATTCGCCAACGTCTACGGTAACGACCACTGGGTGATCCCGGTGGACCTGGGCCTCGGCATGGTTCACCGGATCACCGACTTCTCCGTCACCGACACCTTCGGCGACGTGCTGGAGATCGACCCTGCCCGCGACGGCTGGTCGATGTTCCGGCCGACCGACACGGAGACCGGAAAGCCGGGGCCGCATCTCCTGCCCCTCCTCACGACGGCCGCCGACCGGATCGAGGGCAGCCCGGTGGAGGAGGTGGTCTTCGCCCGCGACGAGATGGCCAACCTCGCCTGGGCGGTCGAGCGAGTCGTGCAGAGCGCCACCGGCGCTCCACGCATGCGCGGCGG
>FTKL01511060.1_pt1 | contig 12517 bp, 7 predicted proteins | sample 2434061 | NCBI WGS metagenome assembly FTKL01 (sample SAMEA3914816, study PRJEB12502) | metagenome | biome: forest; material: soil | place: USA | collected 2011-09-16 | depth 0.3 m
GCGGGGCGGGCGTGGCAGCGGTGGGGACGGCCGGCGGTGTCGCGGTGGCCGGGAAGAGGGCGGTGGCGCAGGCCAGGACGGCCACCGGCCGCTTGTGGCGCAGCAGCACCTGGGGGGTGCCGGCGGCAGCATGGGCGACCAGGTCGCCGAGGACGGGGCGGGCCTCGGCGATACCGAAGGCTGGTGAGTCGGCCGTGGCCAGGCCTGCTGTGGTGGCCAGGTAGGCGGAGACGAGTAGGGCCCGCTCCCCCTCACCGCGGGTGAGCTCAGTGATGGTGCCCTGCTCGGCATCCCTGATGAGCTGGGTCAGCAGCGGCCTGGCCTTGTGTACCCCCAGCGACATGGCAGGCACTCCCAGAGCGGCGGTGATGGAGTCGGGCGGCGGGACGGACGGGGCAGGCACCGGGGCCTCCAAGACGGCGCAGCAGGAACAGCAGCCAAGAATGTAACGCCAACCCTAGCATGTGCGATACATAAAAGAGTGTGGCGAGCTGCAGGATTCGAGCAGGTCATCTGTGGTTCAGGTGTGCTGTCTTCCGATCAGATATGTAATGGGTCCAGGGCGCGCCACACTGTCAGCATGCCGAGCTTTCACGACAGGAAGGCAATCGGTGACGCCCACGAACGACGCGTCACCCTGGAACTCCACAACCGCGGCTGGCACGTCAGCCCCTGGGGCCAAGGGGTCATGGGCGAACCCGTGCGCCTCGCACTTCGCAGCACCGACAGCTTCCTGCGCTGGACTCCCTACCTCATCGCCACCCGCGAAGGACGGGTCGTCATGATCGACTGTAAGAGCCGGATGACCAGCCAGGCCAGCAGGCGCCACGCCATCGAGAACGCCGCCGTCACCGCCCATCTCCAGCTCGTCGCCTGGGCCCGGCTCCCGCTGTACTACGTCTTCGACAACCTCGACCTGCTCACCCCCACCGATGCCCTCGGCCTGGGCACCCACGGCTCTCGGACCACCGCTGGCTCCGGCACGCCCTACCTCCTCGCTCCCCGACGCCGCCTGAGCCCCCCATCCGCTGTCACCAGCGAAGTGCTAGCGGGGCTCTCAACCCTCGGCTCGGAGATCTTTCATTGGCTGCCGCGGTGGTGGTAGGGCAGCCGACCCTGTGGATCCGAATCGGTCGCGCGCCCCCGGTGGCAGCACGCTCGGATTGACGCAGGCCGGTGGAGCCCCGCACTCCCGAGACCAAATTTCCTCGGGCCTCGTTGTGCAGGCGGCGGTACAGCATCGTGGAACCGGCACTGAAGTCGGCAGCGGGTTCGGCGAGTACTCAGTCTTCGTCGGTCTCCTGCCGCGTCAACCGAGCAGGGTCATGGGCCCAAAGAGCGGCCGCGATACGGCGCATGACCTCGGGACGTTCCGTTTCCTGTTCGCCGGGGAGAGTGAAGGGTTCGGGCACGATGATCGTTGTCTGCGCGGCGCGTTCGATATGCTGCCCCATCACGGGAGAGAGCACGTTGACCAGGCTCATCGTGGTGTAGGCGCCGGAGGGGAGGGCAATGGCGTCGATGTCGGGCGGTACAGGGTGCTTCGTGGTCTGGCAGTGGATCACCGGCTGGTTGTGCCGGCGTCGCGGAGCCCTGTCCGAAGAGACACGGATCTCTGCGTCGAGCATCTGGACGGCCAGCTGGCAGGCGAATGCCTGTGCATCCTTCGGGCTCTCGAGTACGGCCACCACGCGGCGCAGCGCGTGTTGTTCGATGACGTGGGCGAGCCCGATGGCTTGGGCGCGCCAGCGGTAGTTCGGTTGTTCGGGGACCTGGGTGCGGACCACTTGGCAGGGGCTGAGCAGGTTGTCGTCGACGAGCTTGCGTCGTTTCACTCCTTGGTGGTGGGTCCCGAAGATGTCCTGGGAGGGCATGTCGACAACCCAAGGGGACCCTGCCGTGGTGCTGGCTGTGAGGGGTAGTTCGTTGGGGATCCGGGGGGTTGCAGTCAGGTAGAGGCGGTTGTAGGTGAGGATGCCGTCGTCGTAATGGATCAGGGCGTGTGGATGGTCCGGGCTGATGGTGCCTTCGGCGGTACAGTGGGCGTCCTCGACGACGAGGAGGTCCCATGGGGCCAGGTGGTGGTCGAGGTGGCTCCGGGCGATGAGTTCGGCGTCTTGGTAGCGGGCCGCGACAAGGAGTTCCGAGGACTGCTGGGTCATCCATTGGGCGAGTTGGGCTGCGCTGGTCAGCAGGGTTGCTTTCTTGCCTACCCCGGTGAGGCGGAGGTTGATGCCTGCGACTGATCGGTTGCGGACCATGCGCCAGGTCTTGACCACTTGGCGCAGGTAGGCGAGATCAGGGCCGAGGACCAGGCAGGCTCGGCCCTCGGTCTGCTCAGCTGTCGCTGCAGCCACCATGGTCTTGCCTGCGCCGGCCGGCATGTCGATCAGCATGCGTCCGCCTCCGTGGAGCAGGAGGTCGGGCATTTCAGCAGGCGGGCGCTCAGGGTCCGCCAGCCAGAACAGGCGCCCGAGCTCTTCTGCGGCGGCAGCGCTTTCTTGGCTCGGCACCCAGGTCTGCTTGTCGCTGGCGCGGATGCCCACAAGCTTCTCGGGGGCGTTCGCCAGGTCGTCTTCGTCCTCCGCCGGGAGGGTCCATTCCATGGACAGGGCCTCGACGGAGTCGGTCTCTTCCCGGCCGAGACTGCCCGCTGCGGCCCTCGTGCGCAGATCGCCGATCCAGCGGCCGAGAGGGAACAGGTCGCCGCGGTGGTCGTCGATGTAGTCGGCGGGAACGCGCAGGTTCCGGTTGGCGCGGAAGAAGCGCCGGGCTGCGCGCAGGCCTTGGGCGTGAGTGGCGGCCTGGCTGCTGTGGGGGCGTCGCAGGCCGAGGGCGAGCGGGTCGCCCTGCAGCGGCAGCGCTGCCAGTTGGGCCTGCTGGCCCTCTGCGAGTTCGGGGAAGTTGTCGAACTGCTCGTCCAGCCACCGGGTGGGGGCGTCGGCGTTGCGCCGCAGCGGTCCGGGCGAGAGGGGCAGGGCAGTTCCGCAAGCGCGCACGGTTGCGCACATGCGCTGCCATTCATCGGGCCAGTCGGGGTTCCACCACGGGTCGATGTCCTTCAAGGCCCGCCGGTAGGGGGCCGGGAGGGTGCCTGCATCGTCGTGGCGCCGCTGTTCGGCGAGCCACTGCCCCAGCGGCCGGCCCCGGTAGGTCTGCGCGGGTCCCGGGAGCAGGTGACCGTGCTGCCTGACGTATGCCTGGGCGGTTTCCAAATATGCCTCTGTGCTGTCCCTAGCGTGCGCCCAGGCCATGTTGCAGGTGGCAAGCGCCGCAGCGCGGGGTGCGGAGAGGTTGCCCGCAGCCTTGAGAGCGCGCTGGTAGCCGAGCCAGCATCCGAGGTGGAAGCCGTCGGGGGCGACATGGTTGCTGGGGACGTTCAGATGGCCGTGCGCGTCGAAGAAGCGCTGGGCGTTCGCCATCCCGGTGTCCCAGACGTCGGGTTCGGGTTCCATGACCCGCAGCATCAGGTGCGGGGCGATCTCGCGAACGCGCTCGGGGCGGATGACGGATACCGGCGAGGGCAGCAGCAGCGGTGCCCCGCTGACAGGAAGACGGTGGAAGAAGTGCTCGTCGTACGCCTTGAGCGCGATCATGACCTGGTGCAGGAGGTGGTACGGGGTGCCGAACGTGGCCTCGTCCGCGCCCTGCCCCGGGCCGAAAAGCACAGGGATGACGAGCGTGGAGACCTTGTTCATACCGGGGCCGATGCGCAGCGCGCGGCCGATGGCCTGGACGATGTCGATCGTGCTCTGCTTGGGGTCGGCGAAGAGCACGGCGTCGGCCAGGGGGAAGTCGACCCCTTCGACGCACAGGCGGACGTTGCACAGCACCTTGAGGTCTGCCTGCGTGCCGGGAAGGGCAAGTCGTGGCGGTCGAGCAAATTGGGCCACGCGCTCTCGCCGTTCGTGCCGGCTGTGGCGGGAGTGGATGCTGGCGACCCAGAGGTCGTCGGTGTGGCGGCCCGGGATGCCGGCGGCGGTTTCAGGCAGGGTCTCGGCGAACACTTCGCTCTGGGCGATGCTGCGGCTGAAGACCACGGCCCTGCGGATGCCGTGGTCCTCACGGGCTTTGAACAGGGCCAGTTGGGCGGCTCCGACGCGCATGGCGTCGGCCTGAGGGGTTCGGGAGCGCTTGCGTCCGGCCAGGAAGGCGCGTAGTTCCGGGTGGTGGATTTCGGGCGCCACGATACGGTAGTCGGCGAGTCGGCCTTCGTGGATGGCCTCGGCCAGCGAGTACCGGTAGGCGACAGGCCCGTAGAGGGAGATGTCGTCCATGGAGGCGATGGGCTCGATGGTGATGCCCCGTCTGCCGTTCCAGATGCGGGGCGTGGCGGTGAGGTAGAGCCGGTGGCGGGCGGGAATGGCGGCGTTGTCGTGGATGACAGCCCAGGGTTTTCCGAGGGCGCCCGCGGTGCGGTGGGCTTCGTCGATCACGGCGATGTCCCAACGGGGCAGCATGTGGAGCCGGTGCGCTTCGGCGATCTTGGGCAGTGAGGCGTAGGTGGCGAAGACGCTGACGGGGCCGTCCGCGCTACGCAGGACGGCGGCGAGCTTCTCCGCGTCGCCCGTCATGGTGATCACGCCGTCGAGGGCGGCTTCGCTGGTCTGCCCGTCGGAGCAGAGGCCGACGTAGTGCCCGGACCTACCGGAGGTGTACCAGACCCGGGCGGTCTGGTTGAGCAGTTCCAGGGTGGGCATGACGGTGAGGCTGCGGCTTTCCGGGGCGATCTCATGTGCGACATGGACCGCGAGGTGGGTCTTCCCGGTTCCGCACGCCATGTGGACCTGTTGGCGTTCGTAGCCCATGGCGAAGGCGTTGAGGACGCAGTCCGCCGCTTCGCGTTGGCGTGGCCACAGTTCGCTGGTGAGGCGTTCAGAAGGTGGGTCGTGCAGCACGGAACGGCTCCCGGGGCCTGAAGGAACGGCTTCGCAGTCAGGATGCTGGCCGGTTCACCGCGTGTGGCCGTCTGCGGGAATTGGTCACTCTGTGGGCTGAACCTTCTGGGAAGTGGCTCCCTTACGGCGGGAGGCCGTCTATGCAAAGGGGACGGCTCGCTGCTGCCGGCAGCGGCGGTGGCGGACGTGCCGTTGTCCTGATCATCGGCAGGGCTGGCGCAGGGGGCGCCGGACCGGTGTGCCGCCGGGTTGGAAGGAGACGACGATGTGGACGGGAAACCTGCCGTACCTGCCCGTGCGTTTCGTGGCCGACGAGTCGAACTGCTCGTTCCTGTGGCGGGTGGCCGGCATCCAGGGGGTGGAGGTCGGCTTCCTTCTGTCGGAACTGGGCGACGGCGCCGTGCAGGAGCCCTTGCGGCCGCATCTGGCCGAGGTGTTTCTGAGCAGCATGGCGGCGGACCGGCTCGCCCGAATGCTCTCTATGCCTGCGGCGCGGCTGCGACGGGCGCTCCCCCATCTGCGGGAAGTGCATCTCCTGCCCGGTGAGCAGGCACGGTGGGAGTGGCCGTGGCGCCCGTTGGACCGCTATCTGGTGCCGGCCTGCGGGCTGTGCGCAGCGGTGCGGAGCGGGGGGTGGGGAGAGGTGTGGCAGGTGTCGCGGGAGCGGTGGAGGATCTGCGAGCGGCACGGCCGGTTCACCCACGTCTACCAGCGCGCGCCAGGCGGGGTGGACCTGTCCCGGCTTCCGGAATCGGTTCGGGCCCACCGCGTGCGGGGCCGTTTCGAGCGGCGGTTCGGGTCGACGGGGGCCGTCCTTTCGGCTGATGGCTTCGCCCTCGTCGGATGGTGGTGGCGCAGTGAGCCTCTCGTTGGGCGGTGGGCGGAGCGGGCCAGGCGGGCCGGGCTCGGACCGGGGAACGCGGAGACGGCATGGCTGGTGGTGTATCCAGAGGCGGTGCAGGTGGGTCGGGCGCTGCTGCGCTACGAGCGGCAGCGTGCTGTGCAGCCTGGCGGGCCGTGGGCCGTGGCCGAGTCCCGTTTGATGGGCGAGCTGTCCGAGTTGGCGCGCTCGCTCGGGCTTCCTGCGCACGTGTGGCGGGTTCCGGTGGCGGAGTGGCTGGACAGGCACCGCAGATGTGCTCTCGCGGCGGGTGTGGAGGAAGTCGGCCGCAGGGTTGGGCTGCCGGTCACCGCTCTGGTCCATCAAGGAGACGAGGAGCCGACGAGCAGCAGTACCTGCCTGCCGTGGGAGTGGACAGATCTGTCTGAGAGGGTCTGAGCACTTGCTCCTGGGACCCGGGCTTCGTACGCGGGTGCGGGTATGTCCACGATCGGGTGGTTGCCGCCGGGATTTCCGCCGGACCGGCAGCCGGTGGGACATCCTGCGCAGGGACACATGGGATGTGTCCGTATGGATTCGTCCTGCAGGGAGTGCGCGTGTGCAGTGCCCCGGTCGGCGCGGCCGAGATCGCAGTGGGGTTCCTCGACCGGTTCGGGCGGCGCTGCGAACTGCCCGTGGCTGAGGCGGGCAATGTCGCGTTCGAGGAACTGTCGCCTCTGGCTGCCCAGGTCGCCTACCCGGGGCGGAAGTCCTTCGTCACCACCGCGTGGGCGTCGGCGACCGACCAGTCCCTGTCCTGCGGTTCGCTGCGCCAGCAGCACTGCGCAATGGTCTTGGACCGCGACCCTGCGGTGGGGCTGCGCAGCGCGGGGGCGATGGAACTGCGGTGGAGCCGCGACGGGCGCCGTCGTACCCTGCGCCCGGCGTTCGTGGCGCTTCGGTCCGGGCTCCGGGAGGTGATCTGTGTGCGGCCGGAGCAGCCGGGCGAGGCGTGGCGGGAGGCGCAGGAGGTCCTGGCGGTCGCCGCAGGGGCGGCCGGGTGGCAGGTGGGGGTGGTGGAACCTCCCACCGGGGTGGAACTGGACAACCTCGCCCTGCTCTATGCCGCCCGCAGTCCGCGCTGGCTCGCCGAGGGACAGGAGGACCTGCTGGTACGGCGATTCGCCTCGCCGCGGACCATCCGCTCAGGGGTGGGGGTGGCCGGGCTGCCGCTGCATCAGGGAATCGACCTCGCTTACCACCTCATCTGGGCCGGTCGTCTGCACATCGATTCCGATGTGCTCCTCACCCCGGCGTCAACGGCCTGGGCCGTCACGGACACCGCATGAGCGGGCCGCGGCAGGTGCCCGGCGGTGCGCCTGCGGCGGCCGACAGCATCGCGCTGGGCGACACCATCCGCTTCCGCGGCTCCACCTGGCAGGTCACCGCCTTCCACGGGCCCCGGCTGTTCCTCGATGCCATCCCCGCGACGCCCGACGCGGATCCCCTGATCATCCTGCAGACGGCAGTGACCTCCGCCGGCGACTTCGCCGTTGTGGACCGTGCGGCGCCGCGCAGCACCCTGCCCGACCGCTCCGCCGAGTTCCGTGCCCTCGCGAAGGACGTACGCAAGGACGCCCTCGTGTGGGAGAAGCACGTCAAGGAGGTCCTGCACCAACAGGCCCCGAACGTTGCCGCGACTACTGTCCCCAGGCCCGACTTCGATCCGCGGCACCGAACGCTGCGCCAGCGCTACCAGGCCAAGGCCGAGCAGTTGGCTCTCGCCGGGATGCCGGTGTCGGCGACCACCGTGGAGCGCAAGTGCACCGCTTGGCGCAGGGAGGGCCTGATGGGCCTGGTCGACAGGCGCAGTCTGCGCGCTGCCACCCCGCACGGGCGCGTCGATGCGCGCGTCGTCGAGATCGTGTGGGAGATCCTCAAGGAGGAGGCCGCCAGCGGCCGGTCCCCCGGAACGCTGTCGCGGCTCATCGAACGCATCGAACAGGCCGTCAAGGTCCGCCACGGCGGCCTGCTGGCCGATCCGAAGACCGCCCGTGGCCTGGTGAACAGCCAGGCGACGCTCTACCGGCTGCTGGGGCGCATGGGCATCACCGCGGACAACGCCCACAGGGCCGCCGAAAGGCACGTGGCGCCCTCCGCCACTGTCTCGCAACATCCCGGTTCCCGGCGGGCGATCCTTGCCCGTTGGCCGGGAGAGCTGGTCCAGATCGACACCACCGGACTGGACGTTCTCGTCCTCGACGACAGCGGCCGGGCCATCTCGGTGGAGCTGACCATCGCGATCGACGTGGCCACCCGCAGCATCATCGCCTCCCTGATCGTGCCCAAGCGCCTCGGTATCGGTCGGAAGGGACGCTGGGCAGGCGGACGCGCCACCCGTTCCTTCGACACGATGCAGGTCCTAGCCCAGGCCACGGCGCCGCTGCCCGCACGGCCGGGCTGGGCGCCCGAGACGTTCATGGAAGGCTCCAGCCTCCCTTTCGAGGATCTGCTGGCCGCCGATGCCCGCTTCGCGGGCGCCGCCGCACGGCCCGTCATCAAACCCGAGACCGTGGTCATCGACCACGGATCGCCCTACATCTCGGCGGACTTCACCCGTGCCTGCCACAGCCTTGGCATCGAGGTGCGCGAGGCACGGCTGCGCACTGGTGCCGACAAAGCGGTCGTCGAACGCGCGATGCGGGCGGTGAAGACCGGCTTCAGCCAGTACCTGGCCTCCTACACCCACCACCGCCTGGACCTGCGCGGCAAACGCGTACGCAAACAACCCCTGTGGACCATCGCCCAGCTCCAGGACCTGTTCGAGCAGTGGGTGGTCCTCCACTGGCAGCAGACCCCCCACGGGGCGCTGCGCAGCCCTTTCACCCCCGGCCTGCGGCTGACGCCCAACCAGATGTACGCAGCCATGGTGTCCCTGCGCGGCTACCGGGCCGTCGCCCTCACCGCGCAGGAGGAGCGCAAGCTGCTGCCGGCCGTCTGGGTCCGGGTCGGCCGCAAGGGCTTCCAGATCAACAACCGGACCTACAACCTGGACCGGGGAAGGCTGGATCCCTTCCGCGGTCCTTCCGGCATCACCGCGCAGCAGGGGCGCTGGGAGGTCCACTACTCCCCCAACCATCCCGAGGTCGCCTGGCTCTTCGACCATCGGGCCGAGCCTGGCCTCGACCCGTGGACGGAGGTGCCCTTCATCCACCGGCGGCTACTGAGCGACCGGTGGACCGAGGAGACCTGGGAGGAGGGCTTGCGCGTCCACCTCGCGGCCGGCGGCGCCCGGCACAACGAGGCTGCCATCGCCCGCGCCACCGAGCAGCTCCTGCGTACCGCGGCTTCCGGCCCTTCGCCGGCCCCGGCGGCACTCCCCGCTGCCCGTACGGCCTCTGCACCACGTACTGCCCGGCCCGCTGCCCGCACTCCCTCCGGCGCCGGTATGCCGCCCCTGGACCCGAACTCCGTACGGCCGTTCCGTTCCCTCGACCGCCCGGCCGGTGACCTCTTCGACACCCCGGAGCGCATCCGGGGCAAGGCGGACCTGAGCCTCGACGAGTTCCTGGCGTCCCTGCCGGGGCTCCACCCTCCGGCCGCCGATACCGACACCACCAGCAGCACCGACCGCGGCCCGGTCGCAGCTCCCGACCGGGAGGTCAGCGGCATCGATCGGCAGGCATCGGACAGGCCGTACGGCGAGGAGCCTCAAGGAGAGAGCCGGTGAAGACTCCCGTACGCAAACCCCAGCACGCCGGCGGGCCTCCAGCCGAAACGCTGCTCGCACCCGCGGCCCCGACGACGTTGGCGGGATGGCGTTCCCGCGTACGCCACCGGCCCTCCCCTCCCCCGGTCCCGCCAACGGACACCCCTGCCCTCGTCGACGGCGAGGCCGGTGGCGACGTCGACGAGGACGACCCGCGCTTCCGCTACCACGCCCACCTCGGCCTCGTGGAGACCACCGACGTCTCCAACGGCCTGAAACTCGCGCGGCGGCTGCTGCGCCGCGGGCAGGACGGCCGCCCGCTCTATCCGCACGTGGCCATCGACAGCGACTGCCGCGGCACCGGCAAACGCACCCTGCTCCACCAGATCGGCCTGGCCCACCAGGGGCGGTTGGAGAAGCGCCAGGGCGTCGACGACAGCCGGATCCCCGTCGTCTGCATCAACACCCCGCCCGACCCCGGCTCCGCAGCCGACTGGTCCGCGGCCCTGGCGGTCTTCCTCGGCTGGGACCTCTACCGCCCAGACACCGACCAGCGCCCCGTCCAGCGCATGAAGGACTTCACCGGTCCCGCCCTCCATGTCATGCGTCACGCCCGGACCGAGATCTGCCTCGTCGACGGAATCGACCGGCTGCGGCCGGAAGACCTCCAATCAACCTTCGACCACTTCGACTGCCTGGCCGACGAACTGGGCCTGACCGTCCTGTGGAGCGGTATCGGTTCCAGTGACATCCTCCGCGAAGCCCGTACCGCACGCTTCAGCGCCCTGCGGCGCCCCGCCGGAACCGCCGCCCTGCGGCAGCGCTCCGTTCCCACTCTCTGGGTCAACCGGCTACCGCCCCGCTGCCCGGAACACCCCACCGAATGGGCCAGTGCCCTTCTCACCTTCGACGGACGTCTGAGGCTGAGACACCACCGGCCGGGAAGCCTGCTGGACTACCAGGAGGAGCTCTACCGCATCACGGACGGCCTCATGGAGCACCTCGCCCCGCTCCTCGGCATGGCCGGCCAACTGGCCATCCTCGACCGTACCGAGGCCATCACCCTGAACGTCATCCACGACGCCGCCCAGTACCTCGACCTGCTCGCGGCGGACGAAAACGGCCCCCTGTAGAGGGGGTCCCGCACCGCGGATAGCGCACTCTTCGTCTTCGCCGGAGCACTGCGGTACGTAGACTGTCAACTTCGTACGATAGGAAAGTAGTTATCGCCTAGTGTCGGACCTGACAGGCACAGGGGACGGCGAAGGCGGCGGAGTTGAGCGGGGGTCGCCCGGCACACCGGAGGAAGACTCTTCCTACCCGGGACCGGTTGGAGGTATGGGTTCGCAGCGGGGGACGGTGCGCGCTGTGCAACGCCTACCTACTGGAAGGATCCTTGTCATGGCGCACTCTGAACCTGGGCGAGATGGCGCACATCGTCGGGCAGAGCACTGATGCGCGGTCGCCACGGGGCGGGCATCCGCTGAATCCCGATCTTCGCGACAGTGCGGACAACCTGATGCTGCTGTGCGCCGACGAGCACGCCGAGATCGACGCGCAGGGCGCCTTGGACGTCTTCACCGTCGAGCGGCTGCGCCGGTTGAAGCTGGAGCACGAGGACCGCATCCGGCATGTGACGGGGCTGGGCCCACATCGCGCCACCACGGTGGTCCGAGTGGTGGGATCGGTGCACGGCCAGGCCGTGGAGCTGTCACGGAGCGCCGCCGTGGACGCTGTGACCGCGCGCTCCCGCTTCCCGCTGTTCCTCGAGTCCTACTCCCGCCATGGGGTCGAGGTCGACCTGCGGCACCTGCCCGGCGAGTACTGCGCCCCGTCGCAGGACGCGCGGTCCGCCGCTGCAGAGAGCCGCAGCTACTACCGGTACGCGATCAGGGCCATCGACGAGGTGATCAAGAGTCAGCTGTGGGCAGGCATCGACCGCGGCAGCGTGCAGCACGTCAGCGTCTTCGGGTTCGCACGCCTTCCTCTGCTCGTCCACCTGGGTTCCGTGCTGGACGACACCGTGCCAACGGATGTGTACCAGCGCCACCGCCACGAGCAGTCGTGGATCTGGCCGGTGGAGGACGGCCCCGCGACGGAGTTCACGGTGCGTGTGGAACAGGGCGTGCCGGCCGGGGAAGAGGCTGTGGTGGTCATGAACGTCTCCGGGACGATTACCCGGCATGAGATTCCGAGCGGCCTCACCGTTCTGCGCCGCTACGAGATCAGCCCGGTCAACGCACCGACGCACCCGGACATCCTGCGGCAGCAGGCTTCCCTGCAGTCGCTGGAGCACACCATCAGACGGTTTCTGGCGAGTCTGGAGATCGAGGCGAAGACTCTGCGGCGCCTGCACGTCCTGCCGGCCGTCCCGATGTCCGCGGCGGTGACGCTGGGACGCATGCACCACCCTCAGGTACACCCCCAACTGGTCATCTACGAACGGCTCGCGGGGGAGTATGTGCCCACGCTGGAGGTCGGCCCGGCCACCGGCTGATGCGGCACGGCGCTCCGGTTCACCGTCCCTGCCGTGCCGACTCCTCGTGGGCGATGAACCGGTGCGCGGGGTCGACTCCGGTGTGGGGCTGGGCGCACAGGTGGGTGCCGGAAACCGGGTGGCGCATCTGCACGCCCAGGAGGTTGACCAGAGCGGCGGTCGTCGCCATGAGGTCCGCGGCGGAGCCGTGGAAGGTGGGTACGGAGCAGCCGCGGACCGGTCGGAGCTCGTCCCCGGGCGCCGGTTCGGTCCACAGGCAGTGGTAGGGCTCGAGGTCCGGTGCGGCCAGGACACGCCGACCGGCGGTCTGGTCGACGGCATTGGGGCCGCTGGTGGTGTCGGGGGCGACGAGGGTGAGGATTCCGAGGGAAGCGCTGCGGGTGTCCACGGCCAACTGGGCCAGTGAGGCTCTGCGTTGCGGGCGCTGTGCGAGTTGGTCGAGGAAGCGGCCGACGCTCACGCTGACGGTGGCGTCGAGGACGAGGTCGGCGTGGTCCGCCGCTTCCAGGAGTTCGGGCGAGGGGGGTTGTGGGGCCACGTCAATGGCGACGTCGTCCCGGATGCCGGCCAGGCGCTGGGCCACTGGTAGCCAA
>FTKL01000027.1_pt1 | contig 12512 bp, 11 predicted proteins | sample 2434061 | NCBI WGS metagenome assembly FTKL01 (sample SAMEA3914816, study PRJEB12502) | metagenome | biome: forest; material: soil | place: USA | collected 2011-09-16 | depth 0.3 m
CGCCCGGGCGGGGCGGAACAGGCCCGGCCCGGCGGCGGTTGTCCGCTGTGGCAGCATCCGTTGTGTCAACCAACCGACCGAAGGACACCCTCGTGAGCCTGTACGACATCCCGCTCCGCACCCTGTCCGGCGAGGCCGCCTCGCTCGCCGACTACAAGGGCAAGGCGCTGCTGATCGTCAACGTCGCCTCCAAGTGCGGGCTGACCCCGCAGTACGCGGGCCTGGAGCGGCTCCAGGAGCGCTTCGCCGCGCGCGGCTTCAGCGTGCTGGGCTTCCCCTCGAACCAGTTCGCCGGGCAGGAGCCGGGCAGCTCCGAGGAGATCCAGACCTTCTGCTCGACCACGTACGGCGTCTCGTTCCCGCTGTTCGAGAAGACGGACGTGAACGGCGACGACCAGCACCCGCTGTACGCCGAGCTGACCAAGGCCGTGGACGCCGAGGGCCAGGCCGGTGACGTCAGCTGGAACTTCGAGAAGTTCCTGATCAGCCCGGACGGCACGGTCGCCGCCCGGATCCGCCCGCGCACCGAGCCGGAGGCCGCCGAGGTCGTCGAGGCGATCGAGGCCCTGCTGCCCGCGTAGCGTGACGCCGGGCGCGGCCGCCCGGTACGCCGTACGGCCCGGGGCGGGCACTCCCTTGCCGGAGTGCCCGCCCCGGGCCGTGCCACCGGTGGCGCGAGCGGACGGCGCCGGTCAGCCGGGCCGGAGCAGCAGCTGGGTGCCGGGCGGCAGCTCCCCGGCCCTGGCCGCGTCCCGCAGGTGGGCCAGCAGGGTGGCGCGCAGCGCGGCGGCCGCCCGGGTCGGGGGCAGGTCGGCGCCGTGGGCGACGGCGATCGTCCGCCCCAGCCCCCGGCCGGCGAACGGGGTGACCGTCAGGCCGGAGCGGGCCGCGACCATGCCGGGCAGCACGGCGGGGCCGAGGCCGGCCCGGACGAAGCCGAGCACCGCGTCCATCTCGCCGCCCTCGACGGCGAAGACCGGCTCGAAGCCGGCTGCGCGGCAGGCCCCGATGGTGGCCTCGCGCAGGTCGTAGCCCTCGCGGAACATCACCAGCGGCCGGTCGCGCAGCTCCTCGACCCGCACCCCCCGCCCGCGCGGCGGGGCGCCGGCCGAGACCAGGACGAGCTCCTCGTGCAGCAGCTCGGTGACGGCGAGCGCGGGGGCGTCCTCGGGCTGCGGGGTGATGATCAGCGCGAGGTCGAGCTCGCCGGCGCCCAGGCTGCGCACCAGGTCCCGGGAGCCGCCCTCGCGGACCACCAGCGCGACCTCGGGGTAGCGGTCGCGGAACACCCGCAGGACGTCCGGCACCAGGCTGGTGCACAGGCTCGGCGGCGCCCCGAGGCGGACCCGGCCGCGCCGCAGCTGGACGGTCTCCTGCACGGCGAGGCGGGCGCTCTCGGTGTCGGCGAGGATGCGCCGGGCGAGCGGCAGCAGGGCGTCTCCCGCGTCGGTGAGGGCGATGTTGCCGCGCGTGCGGTGGAACAGCTCGGCGCCCAACTCGCGCTCCAGTGCGCGGATCTGCTGGGAGAGCGAGGGCTGGGCGACGTGCACGGCGTCGGCCGCCCGGGTGAAGTGGCGGGCGTCGGCGACCGCGACGAAGTAGCGGAGTTGCTGGAGCTGCACACCTCCCACCATAGGCCAGCACTATCGCCACGAGCCGCATCATGTCTTGGACGTACCGTCCCCGTGCTTCCTACCGTGGTGCCCATGACATCGGCGACTCGGACGGAGCGGCATCCGTCCACCCTGGTGACCCTGTGGCGGTCGACCGTCGGCAAGAAGGCGGTCATGGCCGTCAGCGGCCTGGCGATGCTGCTCTACCTGGTCCTCCACATGCTCGGGAACCTCAAGGTCTTCTTCGGCCCCGACGACATCAACGGGTACGCGGCCTGGCTGCGCACCCTCGGGCAGCCCTTCCTCGGGCACGGCTGGTTCCTCTGGGTCGCCCGCTTCGCCCTGCTGGCCGCCGTCGTCCTGCACGGCGTCTGCGCCTACCAGTTGAGCCGTCGCGACCTGGCCGCCCGGCCGACCGGGTACGCGCACCGGCGGCGGCGGGCGAGCTACGCGACCCGGACGATGCGCTGGGGCGGGGTGATCCTGGGCCTGTTCATCGTCTGGCACATCCTCGACCTGACCACCCTCACGGTGAACCCCCGCGCCGAGGAGGGCCATCCGTACCAGAACATCGTGGCCTCGTTCTCGACCTGGTACGGCGGCGGGATCTACGTCCTGGCGATGCTGGCCCTCGGGCTGCACGTCCGGCACGGGTTCTGGAGCGCCGCGCAGACCCTGGGCGCCAACAACGCCCGCCGGGACAGGGCGTTGAAGGCCACCGCCAACGGCCTGGCGCTCGTGCTGACCGCCGGCTTCCTGTCCGTACCCGTGGCCGTGATGACCGGAGTGGTGAGTTGAGTACGCAGAGCACGTTCTCCGACTACCGCGTCGGCGAGCCGATCGCCGACGCCAAGGCCCCCGCCGGGCCGATCGAACAGCGCTGGGACCAGCGGCGGTTCGACGCGAAGCTGGTCAACCCGGCGAACCGCCGCAAGCACACCGTGATCGTGGTCGGCACCGGCCTCGCGGGCGGCGCGGCGGGCGCGACGCTCGCCGAACAGGGCTACCACGTCGTGCAGTTCTGCTTCCAGGACTCGCCGCGCCGGGCGCACTCGATCGCCGCGCAGGGCGGCATCAACGCCGCGAAGAACTACCGCAACGACGGTGACTCCATCCGCCGGCTGTTCTACGACACCGTCAAGGGCGGGGACTTCCGGGCCCGCGAGTCCAACGTGCACCGGCTCGCGCAGGTCTCGGTGGAGATCATCGACCAGTGCGTGGCCCAGGGCGTCCCGTTCGCCCGCGAGTACGGCGGGCTGCTGGACACCCGCTCCTTCGGCGGCGTCCAGGTCTCCCGGACGTTCTACGCCCGGGGCCAGACCGGCCAGCAACTCCTGCTCGGCGCCTACCAGGCACTCTCGCGCCAGATCGCCGCCGGCACCGTGGAGATGCACCCGCGTACCGAGATGCTCGACCTGGTCGTGATCGACGGGCGGGCCCGCGGCATCATCGCCCGCGACCTCGTCACCGGCGAGATCTCGACCTACCTGGCGGACGCCGTGGTGCTCGCCAGCGGCGGCTACGGCAACGTCTTCTACCTCTCCACCAACGCCAAGAACTCCAACGCCACGGCCGTCTGGCGGGCCCACCGCCGGGGCGCGTACTTCGCCAACCCGTGCTTCACCCAGATCCACCCGACCTGCATCCCGCGCAGCGGCGACCACCAGTCGAAGCTCACCCTGATGAGCGAGTCGCTGCGCAACGACGGCCGGATCTGGGTGCCGAAGGCCAAGGGCGACACCCGCCCGCCGGCCGACATCCCCGAGCAGGAGCGGGACTACTACCTGGAGCGGATCTACCCCGCCTTCGGCAACCTGGTGCCGCGCGACATCGCCTCCCGGGCCGCGAAGAACGTCTGCGACGAGGGCCGTGGCGTCGGCCCCGGCGGGCAGGGCGTCTACCTGGACTTCGCCGACGCCGTCGCCCGGCTCGGCCGCGACCAGGTCGAGGCGAAGTACGGGAACCTGTTCGAGATGTACGAGCGGATCACCGCCGAGGACCCGTACACGGTGCCGATGCGGATCTACCCCGCGATCCACTACACGATGGGCGGGCTCTGGGTCGACTACGACCTCCAGACCAGCCTGCCGGGCCTGTTCGCGATCGGCGAGGCCAACTTCTCCGACCACGGCGCCAACCGGCTCGGCGCGAGCGCGCTGATGCAGGGCCTCGCCGACGGCTACTTCGTGCTGCCGGCCACCCTCAACGACTACCTCGCCCGGCACAGCGCCGACCCCGTGCCCGAGGACCACCCGGCGATCGAGGAGGCGACCGCCGAGGTCACCGACCGGCTGAACCTGATCCTCGCGGTCGACGGCGACCGCACCCCCGACTCCTTCCACCGCGAGCTCGGCGAACTCCTCTGGGAGGAGTGCGGGATGGCCCGCGACGAGGCCGGGCTGCGCCGGGCACTGGCGCGGATCCCGCAGCTGCGGGAGGAGTTCTGGCGCCGGATCAAGGTGCCGGGGACGGGCCTGGAGCTCAACCAGTCCCTGGAGAAGGCCAACCGGCTCGTCGACTACTTCGAGCTCGCCGAGCTGATGTGCCTGGACGCCCTGCACCGCACCGAGTCCTGCGGCGGCCACTTCCGCGAGGAGAGCCGCACCCCGGAGGGCGAGGCGGCCCGCAAGGACGAGGAGTTCTCCTACGCCGCCGCCTGGGAGTTCACCGGGACGGGCAGCGCGCCCGTGCTCCACCGCGAGCACCTCGACTTCGAGTACGTCCACCCCACCCAGCGGAGCTACGCATGAACCTCACCCTGCGGATCTGGCGCCAGGCGGGCCCCGACACCGCCGGCGCGATGACCACCTACCAGGTCACCGGCATCAGCCCCGACATGTCCTTCCTGGAGATGCTGGACACCCTCAACGAGGAACTGATCCTGCGCGGCGACACGCCCGTCGCCTTCGACCACGACTGCCGCGAGGGCATCTGCGGCGCCTGCGGAATGGTCATCAACGGCCGGGCCCACGGCCCGGAGCGGACCACCACCTGCCAGCTGCACATGCGGCACTTCGCGGACGGCGACACCATCGACGTCGAGCCGTGGCGCGCCGCCGCCTTCCCCGTGGTCAAGGACCTGGTGGTGGACCGCACCGCCTTCGACCGGATCATCGGCTCCGGCGGCTACATCACCGCCCCCACCGGCAGCGCCCCCGAGGCGCACGCCACCCCGGTGCCGAAGGAGGCCGCCGACACCGCGTTCGAGCACGCCGAGTGCATCGGCTGCGGCGCCTGCGTGGCGGCCTGCCCGAACGGCTCGGCCATGCTGTTCACCTCGGCGAAGGTGGTCCACCTCAACGTCCTGCCGCAGGGCGCCCCGGAGCGGGGCAGCCGGGTGCGGTCGATGGTCGCCGCGATGGACGCCGAGGGCTTCGGCGGCTGCACCAACACCGGCGAGTGCGCCACCGCCTGCCCGAAGGGCATCCCGCTGCCGAGCATCGCGGCGATGAACCGGGAGTACCTGCGCAGCCTGCGGTAGTCCCCGCACAGAGCGGCACCGGCCGGCTGCCCCTTCGGGCAGCGGCCGGCGCCCTCCCGGACATCGGCGGCGGCCGGGTGCAACCGGCCGGGGGTGATCTTCTGTCCTCAGTACCGGAAACACCGTCCAGGGCCCGCCGGGGCCCTGCAGACTGCTCCGGGAGGAGAACCCATGCGCGTCCGCAGCGTCCCGTTCACCGTTGCCGCCACCCTGGCCGCCGGGCTGGCCCTGACAGCCTGCGGCGCCGGGGGCGCCGCCAGCAGCGCGGCCCCGGGCACGCCGGCACCGCCGGTCGGCACGGTCACGGCCGTCCCGGCCCCGGGCGCCCCGGCAGCGACCGGCCCCGCCAACGGCGCCTCCCCCGCCGCGCAGCCGGCGAGCGCCTCCGCCGCCGCCCCGAAGGCGACCGGGGCCGCGGCAGCGACCGGCACTCCGGCGGCGACCGCGGCCGGCGCCCGGTGCACCGCGGCGGACCTGGAGCTGACCGTGCGCGGCCCGGACCTGCTCGCGGACGACAAGCAGCCCGCGTACGCGTACCTGCACGCCGTCAACACCTCCTCGCGCACCTGCACCCTGACCGGCTTCCCCGGCATCCAGGTGAGCGACGACGACGGGCGGACCACCACCCCGCTCACCGCCGCCCGCGCCACCGACCAGCCCGTGAAGACCGTGGTGCTCAAGCCCAAGCAGCTCGCCAATGCCAACCTGGCCTACCAGAACATCAACCTCCAGGGCTCCCCGTCCGGGCGGCGGGTCTGCGGGGTGACGAGCTCGAAGGTCCAGGCGATCCTGCCGGACGAGACGCAGGCCCTGCAGATCAAGGTGACCGGCGGCGTGGACAACAACACGCTCAACATCTGCGGCGCACTCACCGTGCAGCCCTTCGAGGGCGTACCCGGCGTCAACGCCTGAGCCCGGCCGCGCCGCGCCCTGCCGCCCCACGACCTACCGCCTGCGTCGCGCCCGCGGGCCCGCCGGCGACCTCACTTGGGTGATCCACCCGTCCACGTTCTATTGTTGCCGCGCGGCCACACCGCGGCCGGGCGGCCGGACGGGGCGCAGGCGGCCGTGGACCGAAGGGGTGGACGTGGCGGGGCGGCGGAACAGCGGAGTGCTGGCGGTCTGGGCAGAGGCGCAGCGCCAGGAGCAACGCCGGGAGGAGGCGCGGTGGCGGGCGCAGGCCGCCGAGCAGCGCCGGCAGGAGCGCGAGGCCCGCGAGGCGCAGCGCACGGCGGCCCGGGGTGAGCGCGAGGCAGTGCGGGCGTACCAGCAGTCCAGGGAGGCCGAGGCAGCCCGCCGGACGGCGGAACTGGACGCCCGGGCAGCGGAGTTGCGGGACGTACTGCGTACCGGCCTGGAGCAGCCGGCGTTCCGTCCGGGAGCGCTGCTGACGGCCCGGGAGCTGCCGGCGTTCGAGCCGGGGCGGCTCGGTGTGCCGGTGCCGATGCCCGACCAGGCGCAGTACCACGTGCAGCCGCCGGACGCCGGGCAGGCCCGCAACCCGGCGATCCGCCGCCAGTACGAGGAGTACCTGGCGCAGGCGCGGGCCCGGTTCGAGCAGGACTGGTACCGGGCGCAGGCCGCGGAGGCCGACCGGCAGCGCCAACTCGCCGACTACCACGGCCAGTACCTGGCGTGGGTGGCCGGCCACCGCCGGCAGGACGAGGAACGCGCTGCCGGTACCCAGGAGTTGCTCGAGCGACTGCGCCAGGGCGAGGCCGAGGCGGTGGCGGAGTACTTCACCGCGGTGCTGTACGCGTCGTCGCGCTGGCCGGAGGGGTTCCCGCACAACCTGGTGGCGGCGTGGGAGGCGTCCACCCGCGAGCTGGTGGTGAACTGGGAGCTGCCGGGCACCGACGTGGTGCCGGCGAGCGCCCGGGTGCGGTACGTGAAGTCGGACGACCGGGAGGCGGAGGTCGCCCGGCCGGCGACCGAACGCAAGGCGCTGTACCGGGAGTTGCTGGCGCAGAGCGGCCTGCGGGTGATCACCGAGCTGTTCCGTGCGGACGCCGACGGGCTGCTGGGATCGGTGGTGCTGAACGGCTTCGTCCAGGGCATCGACCCGGCGACCGGTCGCGAGGCCGAGCGGTTCCTGCTGACGGTGACGGTGTCGCGGGCGGAGTTCTCGGCCCTGTCGCTGGACCGGGTGGCGGCCGTGGAGTGCCTGCTCGGCCTCGGCGGGCGGCTCTCCGCCCGGCCCGAGCGGCTCGACGAGGTACGCCCGGACCGGCTGCCGGAGACGGTCGGCGGCAGCCTGGCCGGGCAGGGCGGCGAGGACGAGCCGGACCTCTTCGAGATGGATCCGATCGAGTTCGAGGAGCTGATCGCCGAGCTGTTCCGGGCGCGCGGGTACCGGGTGATGACGACGGCCCGCAGCGGCGACGCCGGGGTCGACGTGGTCGCCGAGGACCTCGACCCGGTGACGGGCGGACGGATCGTCATCCAGGCCAAGCGCTACCGCTCCACGGTCTCCCCCACGGCCGTCCGTGACCTGGACAGCACGGTCCGCCACCACGGCGCGATCAAGGGCATCCTGGTCACCACGGCCGGCTTCGGGCCGGGCAGTTACGACTACATCCGGAACAAGCCGCTGAGCCTGGTCACCGGGCCCGAGCTGGTGGAGCTGCTCGCCGAGCAGGGCCTGCGCGGCCGCCTCGGGCCTGCCCCGACCGGCCCTCGCGAGACGGCGGCCGCCACCCCCGACGGGCCCGTCCGCCTCGACGTGGACTGGCAGAGCCGGACGGCCTCCGGCGACGCGGTGGAGCTGGACGTGTCCGCGTTCCTCTGCGCGTCGGGCCGGGTGCTGAGCGACGAGCACTTCGTGTTCTTCAACAATCCGCAGGACCCGGACGGCGCCGTGCGGTTGCACCCCACCCACTCGGTGCCCGGCGAGCCGGCCCGGCGCGCCGCGCTGACCGTCGACCTGGCCCGGCTCGCACCGGCGGTGGACGAGGTGGTGATCGCCGTCTCCACTGAGGAGGAGACCCCGCCCGCGCTGCCGCTGGGCCATGTGCACGGCCTCGCGCTGAAGGCCGCTCTCGGTACCGCGGCCACCGGGCGGGACAGGTGGGCGGACGGGACGGCGGGGATCTCCGACACCGCCATGAGGGTGGGCTCGATCCGCCGCACGGCCGACGGCGGTTGGCGCTTCGAGGCCGCCCCGGCCCCGGTCCGCGGCGGCCTGGCCGGCCTGGCGGCCCGCTGGGGCGTCTCGGTCGAGTAGTCGCGGGCACACACCCGTGACGCGCCCGCCGGGCCCCCGCCGCGAACATCGGCCGGGGCCCTGCGGGCGGGTTGTCAGCAGCCGGCGAGCAGCGAGGTGAGGGCGGTCTTCTCGGCGCTGTCGATGGTCAGGCCGTAGTAGTACTTCACCTGCACCCAGGCGCGGCTGTAGATGCAGCGGTACGAGGTCTGCGGCAGCCAGTGGGCCGGGTCCTGGTCGCCCTTGCTGCGGTTGGAGCTCGCGGAGACCGCGATCAGCTGGGGGCGGGTCAGGTCGTTGGCGAGGGCCTGGCGCTGGGTGGTGGTCCAGGCCCAGGCGCCGGAACGCCAGGCCTCGGCCAGCGGGATCAGGTGGTCGATGTCGAAGCTCGACGCGCTGGTGGTCGTCACGTTGTCGTAGGCGGACGTCCAGTTGCCGCTGACGGAGGCGCAGGCGGAGTCGGTGACGACGTTGCTGCCGTCGCGCTTGAGGACGGTCTCGCGGGTGTTACAGGTACCGGAGATGGTGATCCAGTGCGGGAACAGCGCCCGGTCGTACGTGTCGGCGTGGGCCTCCGCCGCGACGGTGAGGGCGGCCAGGTAGCTGCGGGCGGTCGCACCCGAGACGGGGGTCGGGAGGGCGGCCTGGGCGGAGCCGGCGCCGGTCAGCAGGGTGGTGACGGCGAGCAGGAGGGCGCCGACGGCGGCCATCAGGGCACGGCGAAGCGAACGTATCTCGGGCATGCGGACTCCAGGGGAGGGTCGCGGGCAGGCAGGAGTTCCCGGACCATCGCACCGTCCGGGTGGACAACCAGCTTGCCGCGCTTGGGGTTTACGCGGGTAGACCCTGGAGGTTAACTTTTGACCGCTCCTCAACAATCAGCAGGCCGTGGGCCGGTGAACGCGCGTCGGCCGGGCCCTCGGGCCGGTACGAACCGCCCGGCCCGGTCACCGTCCGGCAGAGTACGGAGCATCCGGCCCGCCGCAATGCCGGCCGCAGAACGCGCAACGCCCGGCCGCCCGGCCGCAGAACGCGCGACGCCCCGCCCGGAGCGGTCCGGGCGGGGCGTTGCGGGGTGTGCGTCGTACGCGCGGGTGTCAGGCGGCCGACTTGGCGGAGCCCGAGCCCGGGGCGCCGGCGGCGGAGCCGGTGGCCGGCGGCGTGGGCTTGGCCGAGCCACGCGTGAACAGGCCGAGGAAGAGCACCAGGGTGGGCACCAGGTACGCGACCCAGACCACGATCTGGAGCACCGTCGGGTCCGGCTGGAAGTTGAAGACGCCCTTCAGCAGGGTGCCGTACCAGCTGTCCTTCGGGATGGTGCTGCTGATGTCGAAGGCCTGGTTGTGCAGGCCCGGCAGCCAGCCGGCCTCCTGCAGGTCGTGCACGCCGTAGGCGAGCACGCCGGCCGCGACGACCACCAGCATGGCGCCCGTCCAGGTGAAGAACTTGGCGAGGTTGATCTTCAGCGCGCCGCGGTAGAACAGCCAGCCGAGCACCACCGAGGTGAGCAGGCCGAGGGTCGCGCCGATCAGCGGGTTGTAGCCGTCGCCGGTCGCCTGGACGGCGGACCAGATGAACAGCGCGGTCTCCAGGCCCTCCCGGCCCACCGCCAGGAACGCGGTGGTCACCAGGGCGAACGTGCCCATCGCGATGGCCGCGTCCAGCTTGCCGTGCAGCTCGCTCTTCAGGTGCCGGGCGGTACGGCGCATCCAGAAGACCATCCAGGTCACCAGGCCGACGGCGATGATCGACAGCGTGCCGCCGAGCGCCTCCTGGGCCTCGAAGGTGAGCTGGGTGGAGCCGAACTGGAGCACCGCGCCGAACGCCATGCTGAGCACCACGGCGGCGGCGATCCCCGTCCAGACCGGGACGAGCCTGTCCCGGCGGCCGGTCTTCACCAGGTAGGCGATCAGGATGCAGACGACGAGGCTCGCTTCGAGGCCTTCACGCAGACCGATCAGGTAGTTGCCGAACACGGGGGGCTCCTGTGGGGTGGGGAGGTGGTACGGGCGGGGAGGGGTCGGACGCTGCTCAGCCGAACAGGGCCTGGCCCCACCACTCGCCGGGCTTGCGGACGCCCGCCGGGCAGGCGAAGTGGGCGGAGCCGACGTGCTGGATGTACTCGTTGAGCCGGTCGCTGCCCGCGAGCCGCTGCTGGAGCGGGACGAACGCCTTGCGGGTGTCGCGCTGGTACGCGAGGAAGAACAGGCCCGCGTCGAGCCGGCCGAGGCCGTCGGTGCCGTCGGTGAAGGAGAAGCCGCGGCGCAGGATCATCAGCCCGTTGTTGGTGTCCGGGTGGGCCAGCCGTACATGGGAGTCCTCCGGCATCGCCTTGAGGTCCGGCGTGTCGTGCTCCTTGGGCTTGCCGAACGGCGCGCCCTCGCCCTTGTTGCGGCCGAAGACGTCCTCCTGCTCCTTGAGCGAGGTGCGGTCCCAGCTCTCGATGTGCATCCGGATGCGGCGGGCCACCAGGTAGGAGCCGCCCGTCATCCACTCCGGACCGTCGCCGGGCGCGGCCCAGACGTGGTCGGAGAGGGCAGCCGTGTCGGTGCCCGCGATGTTGTGGGTGCCGTCCTTGAAGCCCATCAGGTTGCGCGGGGTCTGCGCGTCCGGCGTGGTGGAGGAGGTCTTGCCGAAGCCGAGCTGCGACCAGCGGACGTTGACCACGCCCATGCCGATCCGGGCCAGGTTACGGATCGCGTGCACGGCGACCTGCGGGTCGTCGGCGCAGGCCTGGATACAGATGTCGCCGCCGCTGCGGGCCGGGTCCAGGTTGTCGTGCGGGAACTTCGGCAGGTCGATCAGGCCCTCGGGGCGCTTGGCCTTGAGGCCGAAGCGGTCCACGCCGTCCTTCTCGAACAGGGTGGGGCCGAAGCCGATGGTGAGGGTCAGCCGGGAGGCGGGCAGGCCGAGCGCCTCGCCGGTGTCGTCCGGGGGCGCCTCGGGCAGGCCGCTGGCCGCGCCGGTGCCGACCTCGCGGCCGCCGGTCATCGCCGCGGCCGCCTTCGTCCACTCCTTGAGCATCTTCACCAGCGCGTCGCGGTTGGTGGTGGAGACGTCGAATGCCGCGAAGTGCAGGCGGTCCTGCACCGGGGTGGCGATGCCGGACTGGTGGTCACCGTAGAAGGCGATGTCCGCGCCGGCGCCCGCGACGGGGGCGGGGTCGCTCTTCTCGTCCATGGTGGCGGCCGCGACCGATCCCATCGCGGCCGCGCCGATCGCCACACCCGCGCCCGCCCAGCCGATGACCGCGCGCCGGCTGACCGAGGCCCCGCCCCCGCCGTCCTGCTGCGCGGAGGACTGCGGGGAGGACTGCGGGGACGACTGCCCGGTCGGCTGGTCGCTCGACTGCCCGGTCGACTGGTCGGTCGGCTGCTCGGCCGGCTTGGCGCTCTCGGCGTCCATGGATCGGGGCCCTTCTGTGTGCTGACTCACGGATGCCGTGGCGGCCGCTGGGGCCGCCACGGCGGTGTGGTGGAGGGTGGGTGGTACGGGTCGATGGCCGCAGCTGTGCGGGAGGGGCTACTTGACGACGACCGCGGCGGCGAGCTTGGAGAGCGGCTCGCCCAGCGCGTTGACCGCGTCGGAGAAGGTCTTCCGCTCGCCCTCGGTCACCTTGTCGTAGGAGACGTAGACGTCACCCTGCTTGTACTTGGCGAGCAGGGCCTGGATGTCGGCGAACTCGCCGTCCAGGGTCTTCGCCAGCTCGGCGTCCTTCTCGGCGGCGACGGGCTTGAGCAGCTCGTAGGCGTACTTGGCGCCCTCGACGTTGGCCGCGAAGTCGGAGAGGTCCGTGTGGCTGTAGCGGTCCTCCTCGCCGGTGACCTTGTTCCTGGCGACCTCGTCCAGCAGCTCCTTGGCGCCGTTCGCCATGCTGGTCGCGGTGATCTCGGCGGTGGCGATCTTCGTCTGCCAGTCCTTCAGGTCCGTGACGAGCTGGTCGGCGAGCTTCTTCTCGGAGTCGCCGACCGTGTTGTCGGCCCAGAGGGACTTCTCCAGCTTGTGCCAGCCCGTCCACTCCTGGTTGGGCTCCAGGCCGTCCTCGCGGACGTCGGTCTTCGGGTCGATGTCACCGAAGCTCTCGGCGACCGGCTCGGTGCGCTCCCAGCCGATCCGGGACGGGGCGAACAGCGCCTTGGCCTTCTCGGCGTCACCGGCCTTGATCGCGGCGGCGAACTGCTCGACCACCGGGATGGTCGCGTCGGCCTGCTCCTGG
>FTKL01000489.1_pt2 | contig 12498 bp, 12 predicted proteins | sample 2434061 | NCBI WGS metagenome assembly FTKL01 (sample SAMEA3914816, study PRJEB12502) | metagenome | biome: forest; material: soil | place: USA | collected 2011-09-16 | depth 0.3 m
GTCGCCGACGGCAACGCCCACACCGACACCCTGGAGCGTCCCGACCGCGAGCTCAGCGCCTGGGCCTCGCTGAACGGCGTGACCAGGGTCGACGCCTGCCTCCCGGTGCCCGACCGGCAGCGCGTCCTCGGCCTCAGCGAGTTCTGGATCTTCCACCAGGACAGGTTCCGCCGGATCAGCATCGCCGACGGCGGGGCGCACACCGACCGCCTGGTGGCGGACGACCGTCCCGTCAGCACCTGGGCGTCCCTGGCCTGACCCTGGCCACCCCGGCCGCACCCGGCCCGTCCGCCGGGTGCGGCGCGGCGCCCGGCCGGCCCGGAGCAGATCGGGTGATGATGTGACCCATCACACAGTTTGAGCCCGTCCATCGCTCCGCCGGAGCACCTACGCTTGCCCGGAGTTGTAGGTAGTCGTACGACCTCCGGGCCCCGCCCGCAGTGAAGGTCACGGGCCCCTGAGGGAGTTGACGCGATGCGCCGAAGGCGTTGGAAGCGCGTGCTGATCGGTGCCTTCGCCGGATGCGCCGTACTCGTGGACGCGGGCGCCGCCGCCGCGCAGGCCGCCGCCTCCACCGAGCAGGTCGCCATCGCGACGCCACCGGCCGGCAGTGCCGCCTGGGTACAGGACCACTCCCTCGGACGCGCCCTGCCCGACCCGGCCACCGCCACGGCGAGCGCCGTCGCCGCCTTCTTCGCCTCGCTGACCCCCGCCGAGCAGGCCCGCCTGCTCGCCGAGTACCCGCTGGTGGTCGGAAACCTCGACGGCGCCCCGCTCGACCTGCGCTACCGCGCCAACCGGGCGGCCCTCGCCGCCGAGCGCGACCGCGCCCAGGACCGCGCCGCCGACCGCTCGCTGGACTCCTCCACCCGCGCCCTGGCCGTCTCCCGTGCCAACGACTGCGCCCACCTGCTGGAGCCGGGCCGGCAGATCCTGGCCTTCGACCCGCGCGGCCGGGGCCTGGTCAGCGAGGTCTTCGGCGACCTGGCCACCGCCGAGCGGATCTCCGTCCTCGTCCCCGGCTCCGACGCCGATCTCGGCCACCACGACCAGGCCGCCGAGCCGCTGCGCTCCCCCGCCGGGATGGCCCGCGCACTGCTCGCCGAGGAGCAGCGCCAGGCCCCCGACACCCGCAGCGCCGTGATCGCCTGGACGGGCTACGTCACCCCGTCCGGCCTCGGCCCGGACGCCGTCACCTCCCGGCTGGCCGACGTCGCGGCCCCCCGCCTGGAGCGCCTGCTCGACGGGCTGGACGAGACCACCAGCCCGGCCGCCGCACCGGCCCTGTTCTGCCACTCGTACGGCTCGGTGGTCTGCGGGGTCGCCGCGCCGGACCTCCCGCACGCCGCCGGGACGACCGACGTGGTGGTGTTCGGCAGCCCCGGCATGGGCGTGCAGAGCGCCGCCGAGCTCGGCACCGGCGTCCAGGTCTGGGCGACCCGCAACCCGGACGACTGGATCGGCAACGTGCCGTACCTGGAGGTCGGCGGGCTCGGCCACGGCGCCGACCCGACCGGCAGCGGCTTCGGCGCCGAGGAGATCTCCTCGACCGGCGCCTCCGGCCACAACGGCTACCTGGTGGCCGGCACCGAGAGCCTGCACAACTTCGGCTCCATCGCGCTCGGCCGCTACCGGGGCGTCAGCCTCCAGCACCCGTCCGAGAGCTGACGGACCGACAGACAGTCAGGCAGGCAGGCGCCCGGGCCTACTCGCGGCCCGCCGAGGTGAAGGTCATGTCGGCGTAGCGGGTGCCGGTGACCCGGCCCGCGATCGGCTCCAGCTCGGCGAGCTCCTCGGGGGTCAGCCGGAGCGTGGCCGCGGCGTTGTTCTCGGCGAGCCTGGTCCGCTTGCGGGTGCCCGGGATCGGCACCACGGTCAGCCCGTGCACCTCGGCACGCTGGTGCACCCAGGCCAGTGCCACCTGCGCCGCACTGACCCCGCGCCCGGCGGCGATCTTCAGGATCGGCGCGACCAGCGCGGCGTTCGCCTCCGCGTTCGGTCCGCTGAACTGCGGGTGGTAGCGCCGGTAGTCGTCCGCCGAGAGCTGCTCGGCGGCGGCGAACGAGCCGGTCAGGAAGCCCCGGCCGAGCGGCGAGTACGGCACGAAGGCGACCCCGAGCTCGGCGGCGGCGGGCACCGCCGAACTCTCGACGTCCCGGGAGAAGATCGACCACTCCGACTGGAGCGCGGCGATCGGGTGCACGGCGTGCGCCTCGCGCAGCTCGGTGCCGGTGACCTCGGACAGGCCGAGGTGGCGCACCTTGCCCGCCCGGACCAGCTCGGCCATCGCGCCGACCGACTCCGCGAACGGGACGTCCGGGTTGCGCCGGTGCATGTAGTAGACGTCGATGACGTCCACGCCGAGCCGGCGCAGCGAGGCGTCCACGGCGGCGCGGACGTACGCGGCGTCGTTGCGCACACCGCGGTACGCGGGGTCGTCGGCCCGGCGCTCGATGGCGAACTTGGTGGCGAGCACCACGCGGTCGCGGTTGGCCCGGACGAACGGGCCGATCAGCTCCTCGTTGTGGCCGGAGCCGTAGATGTCGGCGGTGTCGAAGAGGGTGACGCCGGCCTCCAGCGCGGCGTCGAGGGTGGCCAGCGCCTCCGTGGTGTCGGTCGGACCGTAGAACTCGCTCATGCCCATGCAGCCGAGGCCCTGGATACCGACAGTGGGGCCGTTGCTGCCGAGCTCGGTGGTGGGGAGAGTCATGCGCTCTGTTTCCTCTGCTTGCCGGTGGACTGTGTGGTGGCGGTGGACGGCTCACTGTCCGTGAGCGTCATGCCGGAGTACAGGTCGATCTTGTGGTCGAGGACGGCGAGGGTCGCGTGCAGGTCGGCGAGTTTCTGCCGGACCTCCTCGCGGTGGGCGATCAGCAGATCCCGCCGGTCGGGCACGGTCGCCCGGCCCTGGCGGGCCAGCTCGACGTACCGGAGCATGTCGGCGACCGACATGCCGGTCAGCCGCAGCCGGCCGAGGAATGCCAACCGGGCCAGGTCCCCGTCGCAGTAGCGGCGCTGGCCGGAGTAGGAGCGGTCGACCGGGTCGAGCAGGCCGATCCGCTCGTACCAGCGCAGGGTGTGCGCGGTGAGGCCACTGGCTGCCGCGACCTCGCTGATGGTGTGCCGCGGGGTCCGGTCCGGCTCGCTGTCCGGGGTGCTGTAGGCGTCGCTGCAGGTGCGCAGGTCGGCGGTGATCGGAGTGAGTGTGGCCATGAGCCGGACCCCCTGGGTGAGCGGTGGTTACGACGCTAGTGAGTTAGAGCGCACTCCAAGCAAGCGTCCCACCGCGGCGGGCGCGGCGGTACTCGTTAGAGTCGTGGCCATGCAGAGCTTGCGGATGATCGAGGACTGGCCGGTGCCCCACGCGGCGACCGCCGTGGTACGTGGTGCGGACGGCGCGCTGCTGGGTGCGGACGGCCCGCAGGAGCGGCCGTTCCCGCTCGCGTCGGTGACCAAGCTGCTCAGCTCGTACGCGGCGCTGGTCGCGGTCGAGGAGGGCGTCTTCGAGCTGGACGACCCGGCGGGGCCGGAGGGTTCGACGGTCCGTCACCTGCTGGCCCACACCTCCGGGCTGGCCTTCGACGAGCACCGGGCGATGGCCGCGCCGGGCACCCGCCGGCTGTACTCCAACGCCGGGTTCGACGTGCTCGCCGACACCCTCGCCAAGGCGTCCGGCATCCCGTTCGCGCAGTACGCGGCGGAGGCGGTGTTCGAGCCGCTGGGCATGCGGGCGACGTACCTGGACACCGCGCACCGCGCACCCGCCGGCGCGGGCGGCGTCTCCACGGCGGCCGACCTGTGCCGGTTCGCCGCCGAGCTGCAGGCCCCCCGCCTGCTGGACGGCTCGACCGTCGAGGCGGCCACCCGGGTCGTCGCCTTCCCCGGCCTGAGCGGGGTGCTGCCCGGCTTCGGGCACCGCCGGCCGAACGACTGGGGCCTCGGCTTCGAGATCCGCGGCGACAAGGCCCCGCACTGGACGGGCACCGCCAGCTCGCCCGCGACCTTCGGCCACTTCGGGCAGTCCGGCACCTTCCTGTGGGTCGACCCGACGGCGGGCGCGGCGTGCGTCGCGCTCACCGACCGTGACTTCGGCCCGTGGGCGGCCGAGGCCTGGCCGGCCTTCACCGACGCCGTCCTGGACGAGCTGGACGACTGAACCCGCCCGGCCCGTACGCGTGGCCGTCAGCCGTACGAGACCGGCGAGTGCATCTCCCAGAGCAGCAGCTCGGCGCCGTGCTCGCCGGCCGTCGGGTCGGCGAAGGCCGCCCCGGTGATCCGGGCGCTGTCGCCGGGCTCCATCGAGCGCCCGCCGCCCTGCGGGCCCCGGACGGTACGGAAGCCCAGCGAGCCCGCCGTCAGGTGCGCGTAGCGGTACGCGGCGGCGGGCAGCTCGGGCAGCGGCAGCCAGGGGCCGGCCGTGACCAGCCAGAGCGCGGCGTCCGAGCGGCGCAGCCGCAGGGCCGGAGTGTCCGCGTCGCGCTCCAGACCGGAGGCGAGCAGGGTCAGGCCGTCGGCGGCCGGCTCGATCCGGCGCAGCCCGTACGCGGGAGGCGCGTCGAAGACGTCCGGCTGGAGCCACATCTGGACGAAGCGGACGGGCACCTCGGCGCCCCCCACGTTGCGCTCGGTGTGGGTGACGCCGGAGCCGGCGCCGAGGTGCTGCACCATGCCGGGGCGCACCACCCCGCTGTGGCCGTCGCTGTCGCGGTGGGCGAGGGCGCCCTCCAGTACGTAGGTGAGGATCTCGGTGTCGCGGTGGCGGTGTTCGTCGTAGCCCGCGCCGGGGGCCAGTCGCTCCTCGTTGCAGGCCAGCAGCGCCCCGAAGTGCGTGTTCTTCGGGTCGTAGTGGCCGGAGAAGGAGAACGCGTGCCGGGTCTCGACGCCCTCGGCGGGGGTCGAGAGGTAACGCTCGGCGGTGCGGCGCAGATCGGTGCGGGGGCGGGTGGCGGCGTCGGTCACGGGCCCACGGTAGCCGGTGTGATCGTTGCCACCGGGCATGATTCGGAGGGGTTGTGCACAAGCGGTCACTCCGGTGAGGCAGTCTTGTCCTGTGCCAGCCGCTTCAGCGAACGCCAAGAACGACAAGACAGACCAGCCCGACGACGCCGCAGGTGCGCCGCAGCCCGCGAGACCCGCGCCCGCCAAGGCCGCCGGGCGGGCGGCCTCGCCACGCGCGGGCCGCGCCGCGCCGCGCCTGACCGCGCAGGAGCGCAAGGTGATCGCGGAGCGCGCCGAGCGCCGGGTCGCGACCCTGAAGCGGCTGGAGAAGTCCTCGGGGAAGCTGGCCTCCGCCGCGATCGCCCGGATGGACGACCAGCTCGGCTGGTACCGGCGGATGCCGCCGGAGCACCGCTCCTGGATCGGCCTGGTCGCCCAGGCGGGCATCGCCGCCTTCACCGAGTGGTACCGGCACCCGGACGCCCCGCAGGCGATCTCCACGGACGTCTTCGGCACCGCGCCGCGCGAGCTGACCAGGGCCATCACGCTGCGGCAGACCGTCGAGCTGATCCGCACCACGATCGAGGTGATGGAGGAGGCCATCGAGGAGGTGGCCGCCCCCGGCGACGAGGCGGACATGCGCGAGTCCGTCCTGGTGTACGCCCGCGAGATCGCCTTCGCGACCGCCCAGGTGTACGCCCAGGCGGCCGAGGCGCGCGGCGCCTGGGACGCCCGGCTGGAGGCACTGGTCGTCAACTCGCTGCTCTCCGGCGACGCGGACGAGGGCGTGCTGTCCCGCGCGGCCGCGCTCGGCTGGGGCCAGCCGAGCCAGGTGCGGGTGGTGATGGGCAGCGCCCCGGACGGCGACAGCGAGCTGGTGGTGGAGGCGATCCGCCGGGCCGCCCGGTACGCCAAGCTGCACGTGCTGACGGGTGTGCTCGGCAAGCGCCTGGTGGTGGTCGTCGGCGGTGACAAGGAGCCGGTGCACGCCGCCCGCGCGCTGATCGGCCAGTTCGCGGCCGGCCCGGTGGTGGTCGGCCCGACGGTCGGCGACCTGCTCTCGGCGACCCGCTCCGCGCACGCCGCGGCGGCCGGCCTGCGCGCCTGCGCGGCCTGGCCGGACGCCCCCCGCCCCGTCCTCGCGGACGACCTGCTGCCGGAACGCGCCCTGGCCGGGGACGCGGCGGCCCGCCGCCAGCTGGTGGAGGAGATCTACACACCGCTGGAAGAGGCCGGCTCGGCCCTGCTGGAGACCCTGAGCGTCTACCTGGAGCAGGCCTCCTCCCTGGAGGGCGCCGCGCGGATGCTCTTCGTCCACCCCAACACGGTGCGCTACCGGCTCCGACGTGTGACAGATGTCACGGGCTATGCTCCCTCCGACGTACGTTCGGCCTTCACCCTGCGCATCGCACTCGCGCTTGGCCGGCTCGGCGCGGTGGGGGAGCAGAGCTGACAGCGCTGTAGGGACCCCACAATCCCGCGTGCTTTTCTTCGTTACCGTCGCCTACCCGCCCGCGGGCGCCTGGCGAGAGAGGGTTGAACCGTGCTCGTAATCGTCGCCCCTGGACAGGGTGCCCAGTCTCCCGGATTCCTCAGCCCCTGGCTGGAGGTGGACGGCGTCGCCGACCGCCTGCGCGGCTGGTCCGAGGTCGCCGGGATCGACCTGGTGCGCTACGGAACCGAAGCCTCCGAGGAGGAGATCAAGGACACCGCCGTCGCACAGCCGCTGCTGGTCGCAGCCGGCCTGGTGACCGCCCGGGCGCTCTTCCCGGACGAGACCGAGGCCCGCCGGCTGGTCGGCGCGGTGGCCGGCCACAGCGTCGGCGAGATCACCGCCGCCGCCGGCGCCGGTGTGCTGAACGCGCACGACGCACTGGCGTTCGTCCGCGAACGCAGCCTGGGCATGGCCGAGGCCGCCGCGGCCACCGCGACCGGCATGATCGCCGTCCTCGGCGGCGACGCCGAGCTCGTCGCGGCCAAGCTCGCGGAGCACGGCCTGACCCCGGCCAACAACAACGGCGGCGGCCAGATCGTGGCGGCCGGCACGCTGGAGCAGCTGGAGGCCCTGCGGGCCGACCCGCCGGCCGGCTCCCGGCTGATCCCGCTGAAGGTGGCGGGCGCCTTCCACACCGAGCACATGGCCTCGGGCGTGGAGCGGCTCGCCAAGCTGGCCGCGACCCTGCAGGTCTCGGACCCGACGGTGGCGTACGTCTCCAACCGGGACGGCGAGGTCGTGCAGTCCGGCGCCGAGGTGCTGGACCGGCTGGTGTCGCAGGTCTCCAACCCCGTCCGCTGGGACCTCTGCATGGAGACCCTCCAGCAGCTCGGGGCGACCGCCGTGATCGAGCTCTCGCCGGCCGGCACCCTCACCAACCTGGTCAAGCGCAACGTCAAGGGCGTCGCGACGCTGGCCCTCAAGACCCCGGCCGATCTCGACAAGGCGCGCGCGCTGGTCGCCGAGCACGGCGGTCAGGAGCAGTCCGAATGAGCACCCCCCAGATCCGGCCCACCACCGGCGCGGCGTACTCGCGGATCCACGGCGTGGGCGGCTACCGCCCGGTCCGGGTGATCCCGAACGCCGAGGTGCTGAACTGGATCGAGTCCTCGGACGAGTGGATCCGCAGCCGCAGCGGGATCGCCGAGCGCCGCTGGGCGGGCCCGGAGGAGACCGTCGCCGAGATGTCGGTGCAGGCCGCCGGCAAGGCGATCGCGCAGTCCGGCATCACCGCCGGGCAGGTCGGCGCGGTGATCGTCGCCACCGTCTCGCACCTCAAGCAGACCCCGGCGATCGCCACCGAGATCGCCGAGCGGCTCGGCTGCGGCACCGCTCCGGCGTTCGACATCTCGGCCGCCTGCGCCGGCTTCGGCTACGGCCTGGGCCTCGCGGACGGCATGGTCCGCGGCGGCAGCGCCGAGTACGTGCTGGTCATCGGCGTCGAGCGGCTCAGCGACCTGACCGACACCTCGGACCGCTCGACCGCGTTCATCTTCGGTGACGGCGCCGGCGCCGCCATCGTCGGGCCGTCCGACACCCCTGGCATCGGCAAGCTCGTCTGGGGCTCGGACGGTTCACAGAAGGACGTCATCTCGCAGACCGAGGCGTGGGACACCGCGTTCGGCAAGGACGACGCCGTCAACGGCCTCGCCGAGGACCGTCTCCCCGGTCAGGGCGGCAAGTGGCCGGCCCTGCGGATGGAGGGCCAGAGCGTCTTCCGCTGGGCCGTCTGGGAGATGGCCAAGGTGGCCCAGCAGGCGCTGGACGCCGCCGGGATCACCGCCGACCAGCTCGGCGCGTTCATCCCGCACCAGGCCAACATGCGGATCACCGATGCCATGATCAAGGCGCTCAAGCTGCCCGCGTCGGTACCGGTGGCCCGCGACATCGCCGAGACCGGCAACACCTCGGCGGCCTCCATCCCACTGGCGATGGAACGCATGCTGGAGAGCGGGGAGGCCCGCAGCGGCGACCTCGCGCTGATCATCGGCTTCGGGGCGGGTCTGGTCTACGCCGCGGCAGTCGTTACGCTCCCCTAGGCACATCCGCTGTACCCGCTGCACCAGTCTGTACCTGTCTGTACCTGATATCAGAACCCGCGACCGCCCACCGGCGGCGCACCGACACCGAAGAGGAGCAGCCACTATGGCTACCAAGGACGAGGTCCTGGAAGGTCTCGCTGAGATCGTCAACGAGATCGCCGGAATCCCGGCCGAGGACGTCGAGCTCGACAAGTCCTTCACGGACGACCTCGACGTCGACTCGCTGTCCATGGTCGAGGTCGTCGTGGCCGCCGAGGAGAAGTTCGAGGTGAAGATCCCGGACGACGAGGTCAAGAACCTCAAGACCGTCGGCGACGCCGTGGACTACATCCTCGCGAACGTCTGAGCCTCGGTCACCACGACCGGCTCGGTCGGCCTGACCGACCGCCAGCTAGACCGGCCGGGGCTCCCCGCTCGCGGAGCGCCCCGGCCGGGCCCCACCCCCGGCGTCGCCCACACCCCCGCCACACGTGAGAGAGATAAACCAGTGACCGCTGAAAACCGCACCGTGGTCGTCACGGGTATCGGCGCCTTCACGCCGCTGGGCGGCGACGCCGCCTCCACCTGGGACGGCCTGCTCGCCGGCCGCTCCGGGGTGAAGGTCCTGACCGAGGAATGGGCAGCCGACCTCCCCGTCCGGATCGCGGCGCGCACCGCCGTCGAGCCGGGCGAGATCCTCCCCCGGCCGCTGGCCCGCAAGCTGGACCGCTCGGCGCAGTTCGCGCTGATCGCCGCCCGCGAGGCCTGGGCCGACGCCGGCTACGAGACGCCCGCCACCGACGTGTCCTCCAAGCTCGCCCCCGAGCGCCTGGGCGCCGTCATCGCCTCCGGCATCGGCGGCGTGACCACCCTCCTCGACCAGTACGACGTACTGAAGGAGAAGGGCGTCCGCAAGGTCTCCCCGCACACCGTCCCGATGCTGATGCCCAACTCCCCGGCGGCCAACGTCGGCCTGGAGGTCGGCGCTCGCGCGGGCGTGCACACCCCTGTCTCCGCCTGTGCCTCCGGCGCCGAGGCGATCGGCTACGCGATCGAGATGATCCGCAGCGGCCGCGCCGACGTCGTGGTGGCCGGCGGTACCGAGGCGGCCATCCACCCGCTGCCGATCGTGGCCTTCGCCAACATGATGGCGATGTCCAAGAACAACGACGAGCCGCAGCGCGCGTCCCGTCCGTACGACAAGGCCCGTGACGGCTTCGTGCTCGGCGAGGGCGCCGGCGTGATCGTGCTGGAGTCGGCCGAGCACGCCGCCGCGCGCGGCGCCCGGGTCTACGCCGAGGCGGTGGGCCAGGGCCTGTCCTCGGACGCCCACCACATCGCCCAGCCCGAGCCGACCGGCGCCGGCGTGGCCCGCGCGCTCGCCGACCTGTTCGAGCGCAACGAGCTCGACAAGGCCGAGATCGTGCACGTCAACGCGCACGCCACCTCGACCCCGCAGGGCGACACCGCGGAGCTCAAGGCCCTGCGCAAGGAGCTCGGCGAGCACCTCGACCACATCGCCATCTCGGCGACCAAGTCGATGACCGGCCACCTGCTGGGCGGCGCCGGCGGCATCGAGACCGTCGCCACCGTGCTGGCCCTCTACAACCGGCTGGCCCCGCCGACCATCAACGTCGACGACCTGGACGACGACGTGACCGCGGACATCGTGACCGGCGAGCCGCGCAAGCTGCCCGCCGGCCCGATCGCGGCGCTGAACAACTCGTTCGGCTTCGGCGGCCACAACGTGGTGCTGGCCTTCCGCAGCGTCTGACCCGGCCCGTGACAGTGGGGCCCGCGCTCATCGAGCGCGGGCCCCACTGTCGTGCGCGGCGCCACCGGCCGCGGCGTCGGACCGCAGTGTCAGACCACCTGGTGCAGCCACCGCACCGGGGCGCCCTCGCCCGCGTAGCGGAAGGGCTCCAGCTCGTCGTCCCAGGGCTTGCCGAGCAGCCGGGAGATGTCGGCCTCCAGGTCGGTGCCCTCGCTGCGGGCACGCAGCAGGACGGCCCGGAGCCTGTCCTCGGGGATGAGGATGTCGCCGTGGATGCCCGTCACGGCATGGAAGATGCCGAGGCTGGGCGTGCTGCTGAAGCGCTCGCCCTCGGCGGTCGCGCAGGGCTCGCTGGTCACCTCGTAGCGCATCAACTGCCAGCCGCGCAGGGCGGAGGCGAGCTTCGACGCGGTGCCGGGCTCCCCCTGCCAGGAGAACTCGGCACGCCAGTGGCCGGGCGCGGCCGGCTGGCGGATCCAGTCGAGGCTCACCCGCACACCGAGCACGCCTGCCACCGCCCACTCGACGTGCGGGCACAGCGCGCGGGGCGCTGAGTGGATGTACAGGACTCCACGTGTCGTCACCGGGACCTCCAGGCTGTGGACGAGGGTCGCCTTCCCCAGCTGCCTCGTGCCTGCAGTTGATCCACAGTTACCCAAGATAGCCGACATTAAGCCACTAAATTGAGCAAAACGGACAGGCTTTCACTCAATGTTAGTCGGATCCTCAACGAGGTCCACCCCTCGATCGGATCTCTCCCCCGAACGGCCCCATGACAGCGCGATTCCACCGTACCGCGCCGCCATCCACCAGGGGTGACGCTCTTTCGGATCCGCCGGACGTGCGGTAGTGCGGCCCCGCGCCCCGCGCCCGTACGCAAACCGCCCCGCCGGCCCGGGTGGGCCGACGGGGCGACAGGAAGCAGCAGCGGTCAGGCGCCGAGGCGGACGACCATCTTGCCGGTGTTGCCACCGCGCAGCAGGCCGATGAAGGCCTCGACGGCGTTCTCCACGCCGTCCACCACGGTCTCGTCGTAGGTGAGGCCGCCGTCCCGGAGCCAGCCGGCCACCTCGGCGGTGAACTGCGGCTGGAGCGCGGCGTGGTCGCCCACCAGCATGCCCTGAAGACGCAGCCGCTTGCCGATGGCGAGCGCCAGGTTGCGCGGCCCGGCGGGGGCGGAGGTGTCGTTGTACTGCGCGATCGCGCCGCACAGGGTGACCCGGCCGTGCGCGTTGAGCACCGAGATCGCGGCCTCCAGGTGCTCGCCGCCGACGTTGTCGAAGTACACGTCGATGCCCTCGGGAGCGGCCTTCTCCAGCTGCTCGCGGACCGGGCCGTCCTTGTAGTTGAAGGCGGCGTCGAAGCCGTACTCGCCGGTCAGCCGGGCGACCTTCTCCGCCGAGCCGGCCGAGCCGATCACCCGGGAGGCGCCCTTGAGCTTCGCGATCTGGCCGACCAGCGAGCCGACGGCGCCGGCCGCACCGGAGACGAAGACGCTGTCGCCCGGCTTGAAGTCCGCCACGTCGAGCAGGCCGGCGTACGCGGTGAGACCGGGCATGCCGAGCACGCCGAGGTAGTAGGAGAGCGGGGCCGCCTGCGCGTCCACCTTCACCGCGTGCTTGGCGTCCACGGTCGCGTACTCGCGCCAGCCGGCCCCGTGCAGCACGGCGTCGCCGACCTCGATGCCCTCGGCCTGCGAGGCGACCACCCGGCCGACCGCACCGCCGTCCATCACCCGGCCGAGCTGGAACGGCGGGACGTACGACTTCACGTCGTTCATCCGGCCGCGCATGTACGGGTCGACCGAAAGGTACTCGTTGCGGACCAGGATCTCGCCCGGGCCGGGCTGCCGCACCGGCGCCTCGACCAGCGCGAAGTCCGCCGGGGTGGGCCAGCCCTGCGGGCGGGCTGCGAGGTGCCATTCACGCGCGGCGGTGGGCACGGCCTGGTCTGCCATCGGTAACTCCTTGCATTCGAAGGTGTCTGTGGTGGTTCTGCCCGCCCCCTGGGGCCCCGACCCCGAGATGCCGGTCAAGCTGAAAGGTTTAGACAGTGAAGCAACCATGGACATGAAAGGTTCATGTTGTCAACTGTTCAGGTAGGCTGGACGGCATGGACACCACGCCGACCGAGGTCGCCCCGCTGCCGACCGACGAGATCACCCGTGAGGTCGTCGACCTCATGGCCAATCTGGTCGCGCTCTTCCACCGCGAGTACGAGGAGGCCGCCGCCGCCCGCTCGCTCACCGGCGCCCAGGCCAAGGTGCTCGC
>FTKL01582650.1_pt1 | contig 12421 bp, 16 predicted proteins | sample 2434061 | NCBI WGS metagenome assembly FTKL01 (sample SAMEA3914816, study PRJEB12502) | metagenome | biome: forest; material: soil | place: USA | collected 2011-09-16 | depth 0.3 m
CTGATGAGCGAGCCAATCAGAAGCAGCCAAATGCGCCACCAGGCAAAATAATCACGCTTGGCGCGGAACAAAACGCTCACACCCGCGATGACCATCAGCACCAGGAGTGTCCACGGCGCCCAGAAATAACCAACATCGCCAAATACATTTGCCGCCAGCAGGAAATGCGTAAAGAGGAAGGGAATTGTCAGCCAGATCAGCATGTTGATCTGTTTCCACCACTTCACATGCGCGTAGCTCCACTTGTTGCTCAGCGTCAAAAGGACCACAAAGATCACCATTGATGCACTCAGCAGAATGGTCTCGCGCTGCACAAACTGCGTCGGGTAAAACGGCACGCCGTAGTATTGCACCAAGGCAAAAGCCGCGTACATCATAAACCAAATACAGGTCCATATACCAAGCCACTTACCCTGGTACGAGATCTTCAGCAGGTCATCGGCAATGCGCTTTGGCCACTTCAGTCCAAGCAAGCGAGCGGGGATAATCGTCAGAGCAAAGATCGTGGTCGCCACCAGCGCCGCCATGTGCACCGCGCTCAATCGATCAATAGCAAACAAGACACACACCAGTACAAACAATGTGACGTTCATCAACTGGATGTTGGCAACTTCCCGATTGGGCAAGAAAACCTGCTTCATACTGTCTTCTAGCATAGCATGAGGGTGGGTGGTCGGCGTAATGTCTTGAAAACTAAAATATTTCGTGGTATTATTTGCCCGGCCCTTCACGTAAGCACTCCTACGGGAGTGATTTTATGTTCAGGGCTTGCACAGACAGACATCGTTGTTAGACCTCAACCCAGGGAGCAACCGTGACACGACACCCGAGCACGTTCGCCGCGTTCGAGATGAAGGATGACGCCGCGCGCCCCGAGCTGCTGACGGACCGTACCGAGGCTGGCCTGCTGGTCACCATCGGCGGTCAGCATCAACTCAGCACGATGGCGCGCCTTCCCGAGTTCGTTCCGGCCGGCAGCGTGCTGGTGCTCAACACCTCGGGTACGTTCTTCGCCCGGTATCCCGAAGCAGAGCTGCCCAGCGGCGCGCAGGCCACCGTCCACTTCGCACAGATGTGCGACGAGTCGGCCTTCAAGTGGGTCGTGGTCGTGCCCGCCGGCCTCGAAACCGGCGACACGATCCGCCTCCCCGGCGACGCCACCCTCCAGCTTCGGCAGCCCCACCTCGTGCGGGGCGTCCAGGCCAAGTGGGAGGACTGGGGCGAGCTGTGGGTGGCGCACTTCCGCACCCGGAAGCTCTGCTTCGACGGCTTCCAGGCCGAGTACGGCCAGCCGATCCGCTACCCGTACGACACCACGGACTGGACGCTCGGCGCGATGCAGAACTGCTACTCGCTGCGGCACACCTCCGCCATGATGAACAACGGTGGCCGAAACATCACCCTCGACACGCTGGAGACTCTCCTGGCCCGCGACGTACACATCGCGACCCTGGAGATGCGCACCGGCGTCGGCGTCGACCACGAGGGCATCCCGCTGCCGGAGTTCGTCCAGCTCGACCCGCTCAACGCGCTGGTGATCAACGCCGCGATCGCCGAGGGCCGCCAGATCATTCCGGTCGGTACCGGCGTGATCCGCGCGCTGGACTGGTTCTACGAGCTGCAGGACTGTCGGGTGATCCCCGGCGCCGGCTGGTGTACCAACGTCATCACCCCCGAAGACGGCACCTGGCTGGACGCGTGGGTGAGCGGCATGCACGAGCCGAAGTCGACGCACCTGGCCATGGGATCGGCCATCATGGGCGAGGAGATCATGCTCGACGCGATGGTCACCGCCCACGACGCCGGCCTGATGTTCCACGAGAACGGCGACACCCATCTGTGCCTGCCCGCAAGCTGCGCGTAACTTCGCGCACCGGGCACCTCGAGTGCGGCCCCGGGACACGACCTGTCCTGGGGCCCGCTCCGCACCACTGAATTCATCTATAATGTCATATATTCCGTGGTGGGCGGGGAGCATCTTGCTTTGCTCGCCCGCCACACCAACAGGGGTCCACTGTACGTTGTGCCGCCGATCAGCTCGTGGTGGTAAGTACCTTGGCCTGTTCGGCCTGCCGGATGAACGACTCCTCGGGGAGCTGAACCTCCAGCGATACGACTTCGAACTTCGGCGGCCGAACAATGTCACGGACCAGACGGAGCTTCTCCAGCAGGATCAGCATCCACTTGGCCGGGTCGACCGACCACGGGAACCACCCGTGGAAGGCGACTCTTTGGAACAGATGGTGCATGGCGTGGTTGGCCTCGCCCCCGCTCAGCAGCTTCAGTCCATAGACATTGCGACTGCCGTCACTGGGGTGATGGACACGCTTGCCGTTCGCCTTGATCTCGACGATCGACAGTCGCTGCCCGCGCAGGTGGGAGAGCGAGTTAATGCACCACGTCACGTGCTGAAGCAGAACGACCCGCAGGACACCCGCGACCAGCGCGCCGTCCAGACCCTGAACCAGCATGCCCTTCCAGCCACCGGTGGCCAGTCCGCTCGCGGCGCAGATCAGCGTCGGCAGCGCGAACGTAGCGACGATCAACCAGTGGTAGTTGCGCTTCTGGAGCTGGATCAGCGGATCACTCAGGAGGCGATCGGAACCCTGCGGCTCCGGCGTCTCACACTTGTAGAACAGCCAGCCGACGTGCGACCAGCCGATGCCCTTCAGGTTGCGCCAGAAGGACCCGTTGTACTGGAACGGCGAATGCGGATCGCCCGGACGATCGGCGAACTTGTGGTGCAGACGATGTGTCCGCACCCAGCCGTCGACGTCACCTTCGAGCGACAGCCCGCCGCCGATGAGTAGTACGGCCCGCACCACCGGACCACATTCGTAGCCCATGTGCGTGAACAGGCGGTGGTAGCCGAGCGCAACACTCAGCACGGTGAAGGCGTAGAACCCGCCTCCGACCCACAGCACTGTTGCCGACGGCCAGAAGCCGCCGACCACGTGCCAGACGATCGCGACGATCGCCAGCACTTGCAGGCTCATGATGAACGAGAACAGCACGGGGCGGAAATCGCTCCACGGGCGTTTCTCGTTGAATTTGTACTGGACGACACCAGTCTCCGTTACGGTAGGCACTTTGGCCCCTCCAAATCCTTGCTCGATGTTGAGTTGTTTGGACCCCAAGTATATGGTTTACCTTTTGGGAGTGTTTGTCAAAGATAAGGGGAATCGATAAATTCAGGCGTACGGTCGGGGCGGGACTCACGTCCGACCCCGACCAACGAAGCCCTGCGTCAGGCGATCAGGTACGCGCGGAATCGCGCCTTCCAGTTCTGGTCGTCCTGCCACTCGTAACCCCGCGAAGGCATCACTTCAGACACCTCCGCCATCACGTCAGGTCGAACCTGAGCAGCGGTCATCGTCACCAGGTCGGGGTGCTGCTTCTTGAGCGCCGGAATGACGCAGTCGTGCATGACCTGGCTGAAGCCGGTGATGGAGTAGTAGTTGATGCCCGGGAACAGAGCGCTGACCAGGGGCGTCAGGGCTTCGATCTTCTTGTCGTCTTGCGTGAGGAAGGGGTGCTCCTGGCTCGTTACGAGGTACCAGAGCACTGCCTTTTTGATCCGCATATAGATCACATCTCCACGAGGTAGGGGCTAGAAAGCCCACTGTTGACAACTTCGGGTGATTATAGCACAGAATATTTAGGAGAGGGATAGACGCCCGCTGCAACTCATGCTCGGAGCAAGCTCCTGCGCGTGAGTCTTGCGAACGAACCCTCGATTGCGTCGCTGTCGCGCCGCTCGAGGGTTCAAACCCCAACAAGATTAAAACCGGACACACGGTCCGGTTTTAATCTTGGCGGAGAGGGAGGGATTCGAACCCTCGATACGAGTTGCCCCGCATACCGGTTTTCGAGACCAGCGCCTTCAACCACTCGGCCACCTCTCCATGAAACAAGAGTCATTATAACAGATGAGTCCCGGGCTCACGTAGTACAATAGGGACATGAACTTTATGCGCGCAATCCTAGCCTCACTACTTAGTCTGGTCTGCACACTTGCAGTCAGCACATTTGTCACTCTACAAACACTCGAGACGACAGTTCTCGATAAAAACGAGGTAAAGGGTTGGGTCGATAAAAGTGGCGTCTATGACCACTTACTCACAACCGTTCTCAGCACAAACGGAGCTGCCCAACAGGAATTGGGTGCTGCCGGTAGTTCTATCGTCACCTCAGACGATATGACGTCGGCGCTGGGCCAGACTTTGGACAGTGGCTTCATCAAGCAATCTACCGAAAAGGTAATCGACAGCACCTACAGCTGGCTGAATAATAAATCTTCGACTATCTCGTTTGAGATCAACACCACCGATAAGAAGGATGCATTCATTAGCAATCTCTCGACGATCCTTCAGCCACAACTCGCACAGCTACCACAGTGTCTGAGCGTAGCGCAGTTCCAGTCCAATAATCCACCATGCCTCCCGCAGGGGACGACCCCAAAGCAAGCTGCTGATGGGCTCGCTACTGATGCGGCAAATGGATCGAGCATCTTTACGCAGCCAGTCACCAGCAAAACCCTCGCCGAAAGCTCGAGCAGCACAGCCCAGTCAAACTCGCCACTCACAAGCGCTAACTCCTCGACGAATTCCGTGCGCACTATCGTGAGCAACCTACAGATGTGGCTGATCTGGCTTCCGATCATTGCTGTCGTCAGCGGCGGGCTCATGGTGTTGTTGTCACAACATAGGCTCAAAGCCGCCAAGCATCTTGCCGGCCGTTTGACCGTCGGACTGGTCATTACTTTCGCGGCTGGCCTACTCATCGCCAACGTTGGCCGAACATTTAGCCTCAAGAACTACACCGATGCGAACAGCGCTATCGTGACTCAGATCATCGAACCTGTGATCCACCAGGCAGCGCCGGCAATTGGTAATCGCCTTGCGCTCGTGAGCGGTATCCTCGGGCTCGTCACGTTCATCCTCTGGATCGTCCTCCGCGTCATCAAGAAGCGCCTAGAGAGGGCAGAGCTCCTCAACTCAGCATCAGACGAACTCAAGGTAACCGTGCCTCCAGCAAAAGCATCAGACGCTCCTACGCCTACACCTTCGCAAACCTCGGCACCAAGCGCCCCTCAATCTCAACCTGCTCCAACCAATTCGCGACCGGCCGCACGAAAATAAGTCGCTCACCGTACTGCGCGCGGTATACAACGCACGGTTCATTCGTCGCCTCGAGGAGCGCTACTTGTAGCACTTTATAGCGCATGTGTTTGTAGTGTTCGTACTCTGCGCCGACCGTGACTTGCTCGGCTGCTCGCAAAAGACGAGCGGCTAATTCTTCCTGGGATAATCGCTTTTCCATGCGCTTAATCATAATTCCAACAACGAAAAAAGTCCCTCAAAACGAGAGACTCTTTTCATGGTACACCTGGCAAGATTCGAACTTACGACCTTTGGCTCCGCAAGCCAACGCTCTATCCAGCTGAGCTACAGGTGCACGTAGCGGCATGTTTCAGCCGCTCCTTGAACCAGAAGGTACATCCTGAAAGTAGAACTGACAGAACAGAGATAGACTATAACATAGCAAGCAACCAGATGGAAGCCTTTAGAGGGTAACTAGAACCGTAAACGACGCATTAACTGATCGATTGCGTCGAGGTGAAGCTCTTCCATTGGCAGGCGAGCGCCGAGAATATCAACAATCTTTTCACCGTCTTCTTCAGCAAAATAAATATTCACGGCTGGCATGAAACGCTTCACCGGAATGAGCATGATGGAGTAGAGCGCCCCGTCATTGATAATGCCAAACGCGCGGAAATCACCATAGTGATAACCCGAATCTTCTATTTGTATGCCCGAGTCAGTCAAAGAATAATGGAGCGTTCGAGGTGGGCGAGTCGCAAAGACTCCGATTGCGATGGCCATCACCACAACCAACACGACAAACGTCCACGCCTGCGTCAAAAAGTACGCGACCGCCAGCAGGACGAGCATGATGCCAATATAGCCCGCAAACCACATAGGTGACTTGGAGTGATGAATATATTCTGATGCTTCCCAGCTCAAGTCGATATGATCGACAGGCTCGGCCTGTTCAGGTGGTAGCTCCTGAGACGGGTCAGCCGCCACAGGCGCTTGCGGGGCACCCGCACCATGTGCGAGGTCAAACCCACTAAAAGACGAAGCAGCTGCGCCCTCAGCCTTGTAAAGAGGCTGTTTGTCACCCTGTTGCCCATCCTGCTGCAGGTTATTTGGCTGCGGCTGCTCATTCATAAGCATTAGTATAGCTATTCGAGTGGCGGAGGGGAAGGGGGAATGTGCGGAGGGTGATTGGGAACCCGAGTCTCTCCCAACAAGAAAAAAGAACAGACGTAAAGCCTGTTCTTTTTTCTTGGCGGAGGAGGAGGGATTCGAACCCTCGCTAGAGATTGCTCCCTACTAACGATTTAGCAAACCGTCCCCTTCAACCACTTGGGTACTCCTCCATAAGTGGTCGTGACTTGAGGTATTGTACTACATTTTTTCTCTGTTGGCGATATTTCTCGCCTGATGGGCCCATCCCTGAAAAGAAAATAAGACGACCAATTAGCGGTTGTCTTATTTTCTTGGCGGAGAGGGTGGGATTCGAACCCACGGTACCGTTTCCGGCACGACGGTTTTCAAGACCGTTTCCATCGACCACTCGGACACCTCTCCAAATGTGGGTACGTAGGACTGAATCATTGTACCACATCTGTTAGCTTTATTCGATAGCATGCTTTGCGGCCACTACAGCGTCTACTTTTGCAGCGCCTGCGCGCTTCAGAAGGTGGGCGGCGGCAGTGAGCGTTGCGCCGGAGGTTGTCACGTCATCGATGAGGAGCACATGCACTCCTGTAAGCCCCTTCGACGATTTCAATTCGAAAGCCGACTGCGCTTGCTTCTGTCGCTCGGTGCGACGCGCGCCTACTTGTCGCAGGTTATGACGCCGTCTAAGCGCGCTCAGCTGCTTCCAGCCACGATTGCGGGCAAGTGAGCGTGCAAGCAATAATGAATGGTCATAGCCGCGCTGACGCACCCGACTTGGTGCCGTCGGTATATGCACAACGACCAGTTCATGGTCAAAGTAGGGAAGTGCGTCTGTCATTGCCGACGCCAGCGGTTCGTACGCAGAACGAAGCCGATCGAACTTATATGCGCGGATTAAACGCTTCACAACCCCTTCATATGTCGTCGCCATCCACACATGTTCTATTGCTGTTTGCCCAGCGCAGGACTTGCAAACGCTTGAATCAATCACTGGTTTATTGCACAAGTAGCAAACATTTGGATGCTCGCTAAATGCGGCCGCACCACAAGAAACGCACAGAACGTTGCTTTCTTTACTACACGAAATGCAGTGATTTGGGGCAATTATACTTATGGTTCTCTCGAGTAATGATGTCATTTTTACTTCTCGTCAGTATAATATTGCAATACTTTAACAGTTTCCGCTATAATCGTCACTATAGAGCAACCCAAAAGAGCCTATAGTTTTTACGAAAAAGTGGAGGATGATAATGGCACGGGGACAGAAGCAAAACGACGATCTTCTGATGGAAGACGAACTCGCGGCGGCATTCCTGAATGACGACGACGATGCTCAGGTGGGTGACAATCAACAGCAAGTTCAAGCAGATGAAAATTGGGAAGAAGAAGAGGGCGTACCAGGCCAGTTGGCTGTAGACGTCTACGAGACGGCCGAACGACTTGTCGTGAAGGCTCGTACCGCAGGCGTAAACAAGCAAGACTTGGACGTAAGCATCTCTGATGGTATTTTGACCATCAGCGGTACCCTCAGCAGTGGTGACGATGACGTCGAGCACTGGCACATCCAGGAATGCTACTGGGGCGATTTCTCTCGCACCATCGCATTGCCTGTAGCCGTTAAAGAAGAAGAGGTAGAAGCTCTTCTGAAAGACGGCGTACTGACTGTCAGCTTCATGAAAGTGAAGCAAGAGCAGGCTCGCAAGATTCAGATTCAGTAACAACACCATCCACGCGCCATCAATGCACCGGCCGAGCGTTTTGCTCGCCGGTGTTTTTGATTTGCTAAAATTCCATCACGCCGAATCGGCACACCTACGCCCAGAAAACACTACACTCACAAAAGTTCGTTCCGTTCGCCTGGGAAACAGGATGTTTCTGGTCTTAGGTGTTGCCGCTTGGCTGAGGAACTTGCTTGGCTACGTCAGCCGACCCTCGTTCGACCGTCACCCTTCCGACGGTATCGGAGCCTGGCGGCTAGGAGCGTCAGCTCCGTAGGCCCAAGCCGGAGGGAGGGTGACGGGAGGACGAGGGTCGGTAACGCCCCTAACTATGGGCGTATGACGATTCAGCGATACGAGGATAAGAGAACTACGGTCATAACAAAACCGGCCCTTTCAGGCCGGCTCTGTATTTTGTGTTGGGGAGCTTACTCGATAACAGCGACGTGGCTGCCAGTGTATGTGCTCTTCTGGAGCTGGTCGGTAACAAAGCGGACGGCTGCGAAGGCCAGGAAGGCAATGATAATACCGATGATAGCGTACAAGATCGTGTTCTTAGCTGAAGTAACGGCACCCTGGTCACCACCAGATACGACGTAGCGGACACCACCGATGATCAACATGATCACAGAGATGGCACCAATCAAGAACAAGAGGATGTTAGTGATCGTGTTAAAGATGCTGCCGTCACCAAAGAGGTTAGTGGCTGCGTTTGTTGGCTTGGCACAGTTAGCGCCGTTACCTATACCACCGGCTGTTACATCAGTACAGTTCTGAGCGTGGGCAACGGTAGGCGTTACCAGGGTGAGGCCCAGAACCAAAGCTGGCACGATAACTACGAAACCAGCAACTTTTTTCATGAAAGATTTCATGTGGTTCTCCTTATATATGTATATGCGTTTATTGTACCACGGCGACGTCCATACGCTAGTGTTTTACCCTGACCAAAACCTTAGATATTGGTGAGAACAAAGTTCACAATGGCGTATGCCGCAACCGAGACGACAACACCAACTACCGCGTACAAAATCGTATTCTTAGCGCTTGTGATAGTACCCTGGTCGCCACCAGAGAGAGAATAGCGTACACCACCGATGATGATCATCAGAACTGAGATAGCGCCCGTCAGGAAGATGAGAATATTACCGACGCTCTTGATCGTGCCCGTCAACGTACGAGTACCTTGCGAACAGGTCGTACCGGCCCACGTGCCGCCCGAACCTTCACAGGCAGACTGTTCTGGAGTCGCCGCCAGAGCGGGGGATGCAACCAACGCCGCGCCGCCAGCCGAAACGCTGACTGCGAACAGTAGGCTCGCTACAATAAGTTTGATTTTCTTCATCGTCATTCTCCTTATATTCTGCTCAGTACAAAGTTCACGATGGCATATCCCATCACCGACAGGACAAGGCCGACAACCGCGTAGAGGATAGTGTTCTTGGCGCTGCTGATGCTGCCTTGGTCACCACCAGAGATTGCGTAACGCAGACCGCCGATCACGATCATCAGGACCGAAACGGAACCTGTCACATAGATAAGCGCGTTCAAAATTTTGGTCCAGATACTGTTAGGGCCAAATAGCTTGTCGCCCGTAGCCTTACAGATAGCTGTGTCAGCGTTGCCGCCACAGTTCTGGAATACGTCGACCGCAGCGTGTGCCGCGTGTGGCACCAATGCGCTCACTGCGAAGATGAGAGCGAGTAGTGTGAATACCGAGACAAATAATTTCTTCATAGTTCCTAAATTCTTCCTAAGACAAATTGTACAATAGTGAACGCGAGGATCGAAACAATCAAACCGATGACGGCATAGAGAATCGTGTCCTTTGCCTTCGTGATCAGACCCTGGTCGCCAGCGCTCGCGGCGTAACGCACGCCGCCGATCACGATGAAGAGTGTCGCCCAGGCGCCAGCAAAGATAAAGATGCCGCCGATAATATTGCCCCACGTGGCGTCATTGGCCGCCACTTTTGGAAGGCCGAGACTATTTGCGTCTACAGAGATGGCTGCGAGTAGTTTAAGCATATTCATATTCTACAACCTTGATGCCATAAATTGTACGATTGCGACCGAAGATACGCAGATAACGAGGCCGATGAGTGCGTCACGGATGGTGTCGCGCGATGCGGTAATCTCACCTGGGTTACCTTGACTCTTTATGAAGCGAATGCCGCCCCACAGTATAAATCCAATCGCCGTGTAGCCAGCTGCCTTGATGCCCGTCTCGAGGAGAGGGAAGGCGATAAGCCAGACGTCTTCAAGCTTGGTAAGTTTCGGACCGCCATCGGCGTCCTTCGGTAGACAGGCGTACCAAGGTGGAAAGCCAAAGAATGAACCGCCCGTACACGCGGCGAATTGAGTCACTGGCGTTGGCAAGTTCGCTGCCTTTGCCGGAGCTGGAGCAAGCGCACTTGCTGTCAGCGTAAGGCTGAGCGCGATAAATACAGAGGTGAAAAACTTCTTCATACTATTTGAGTACTCCGCCAGGGACGAGGAAGTTAATGATAGCGAAGGCCAGTGCGTACAGCAACACGCCGATCAGCGCGTTCATGATGGTGGCGATACCTTTCTGAGTCTTGCCCGCATTACCCTGGGCCGTAAGGTAGAGGAAGCCACCGTACACCACGCCCCCAGTAGCGGCGATACCTATGCCAACGGTAAGGAACTTAATAATGCTGCTGAGCCATACAATAATGATATTGTTTTGGACGGTTGTGCCTTTATCGACGCAGTTGTTGCCGTTGATGGCTACGCCGACTGCTACCTGGTCGGTACCACATTTAACTGTCTTTTGATCTGTCTGGGCGGCGGCCGGACTCACAAATCCGAGCATAAGCGTAGCCGCAAGGAGTGAGCCGAAAAGCAGAGATGTAATCTTTTTCATTTTTATACCTAATTCTTAGTAACAGAGTACCGCTATTGAAGTTTTTTCGCAATATATGAAGAACCCCTCGGTCCGCTCCGCAAAGGATGCGGGCAGACCGAGGGGCGACCACGTGGGCCGCGCCAGTTCTTCATCGCCCCTAGTAGTGGGGCTCCGCCGGATCACGTGAGGGACGCGCCCACCACCAGATCGGCAGATAGAGGAGGAACACGATGATGGCGCCGAGCAGAACCCACGGCCACTGAGCATCGATGTGCCAGGTGACGGCCTGCGCCGCCCCAGGGTCGTGCTGGTAGCTCGGGCTCTGGTTGAGGTCGTGGACGGTCTGGTTGTAGTAGTCCTGCCAGTAGATCGTCCACAGCCACGGGGCCACGGGGATCAACGCCAGGAACAGAAAGAAGAACAGCCACCGGAACACCGTACGATACGGGAACCGGCGATACCTTCGCGGTGCGGTCATGCCTTTCTCACCTCCGAGTTCGAAGAACTGACAAACATATTATAACATAAGCAAGGTACTAAATCTAGGTTTCTGACAGGGGTCACAAAAAATACTAGAAATGCGCCCCGAGGTTCTATAGAATATATAGTTAAGAGCACTAAGAACAGCCAAGGATAGCTGTTCGAACGGTATAAAGCCAATAAAAAATGTGCTAACTGGAGGCAAAGCCGACGACCGCGCCAACGACGTAAAAGCTTTGCCGCCCAGCAAGAACACGCAGGGGATCATAGCATGGTCGAAGCGACCAGCACAAGCCCATGTTTTTTGTCTTTATCTCTGTTAAAGCGTACTTATTGCAAAATTTACATCAATGTTTTTGGCGTTGGTAAAAGCAGCCGCGCTTCGTTATAATGATGATCATAAGAAAGCCATGAGCGCATGGCATCTAAGAAGACATCGGGTAAGGGATACCAAGTCATGGTTACAAAACATCTACGTAAGGGAAGCACGATCCTCGCAGGATTGGTAACCGGTGTATTTTCTGTCCTTTTAACGACTCTTGTATCTGCCACGCCAGCACATGCAGCCAGCACCATTCAATTAGAATGGGTGAACGCCACAACTATCAAATTTAGCGGTAGCGCGATCAAGACCCCAGTTAATGTAGCGGGCGACCTTGTCGGCAACGTCTTTGGCACGCCTCCTGGCTCACAGACGTTTATGGCCGCCAGTAATGGTCCAATTGATATGAGCTTTGGCTGTAAGGTATCGATGACGCTCGATATCTTCCCAGACGCTGCCGGTAAACTCGACTTTAGTAAGGGTGAACTTATCTTTACGACCAGCGCGCCTTCAACCTGTTCGCAGGACACCCTAAAAGCTAACATCAGCGGCCTAACCCACGACCCAAGCACCGGAACCGCGAACATCTCCCTAATGAACGCTGGAATAACCGGCGTCGACAAGCGCGGCCCCGCAGGCGGCACCGATACTGGCGGCGACCCACAAAACGTCAACGTCACTGCAGGCATGGGCCCAGCCAGCGACTATAATGGCATCCCTCAGACAGACATATTCACACTGTGTGAAGCAAAAGGCGACTATACCAATAATCTCGACCAGCTCTTTAC
>FTKL01003577.1_pt1 | contig 12420 bp, 9 predicted proteins | sample 2434061 | NCBI WGS metagenome assembly FTKL01 (sample SAMEA3914816, study PRJEB12502) | metagenome | biome: forest; material: soil | place: USA | collected 2011-09-16 | depth 0.3 m
CCGGGCCCGGACGGCGGCGTCAACACCGTCTCCGAGGCGTCCGGGATGCTGCTGGACGCGCTGGCCCTGGTCGACCTGTCCGAGGGCGGCTCGCTGTCCCGTGGCGAGGAGGCGCTGCGCCTCGGCGGCGAGGGCCTGCTGGTCGCCGTCCTCGGCGACCTCGACGAGCAGCAGACCGCACGGCTGGCCCGGCTGCGCCGGCGCACCGGCAGCGCCGTGCTCTTCCTGATCGACACCGAGACCTGGGCCGGCCTGCGGCTGCTCGCCCCCGACACCGGCGGCGCCGAGTTCCGCGCCAGGATCCGGCAGCTGCGCGAGGCCGGCTGGACGGTCCTGCCGGTACGGGCCGGCGACTCCGTGCCCGACCTGTGGCGGGCCGCCGACCGCGCCGACTCGTCCTCCGCCTACCGAGAAGAGGCCGACGCGTGACCACCCGGGCCAAACTGACGCTGTACTCGGCGCTGGCCTGCGCACTGGCGACCCTGTGCCTGACCCCGCTGCTCAGCTCCAACGGCTGGCTCGCCAACGCGTTCCTGCTGATCGCGCTGACCGCCGCGGCCGGTGCCGGGCTGCGCAGGCTGTCCGTGCCGCGCCTGCTGGTGCCCGCCGGTCAGCTCCTGGTGCTGCTGTACGCGCTGACGCTCGGCTTCACCCGCTCCTCGCTGGCCGGCGGGGTACTGCCCGGGCCGACCGCGCTGGACGCCCTGTCGACCCTGCTGCGCCAGGGCGTGTCCGACATCCAGCAGTACGCCATCCCGGCGCCGGCCTCGCCGGGCCTGCGGCTGATCCTGGTCGGCTCGGTGGCCCTGATCGCCATCCTGGTGGACACCGTCGCCGTCACCTTCCGGCAGGCCGCGCTGGCCGGCCTGCCGCTGCTGGCGCTGTACTCCGTCGGCACCGGGCTGGCCGACGAGGACACCAAGGCCTGGCTGTGGTTCCTGCTCGCGGCCGGCGGCTACCTGCTGCTGCTCTTCGCGGAGGGCCAGGACCGGCTCTCCCGCTGGGGGCGGGTCTTCCACGGCGGCGGCCGGAGCGGCGCCGAGGGCCGTGGCGGCCTCTCGCTCGGCGGCCGGCCGATCGGCCTGCTCGCGCTGGCCGCCGCCCTGGTGCTGCCGATGTTCCTGGGGCAGTGGAACCCGGGCCTGGTCCGCGACCGGACCGGCCACGGCGGCAAGGGCGGCGCCGGCTCCGGGGTCACCACCCTGGACCCGCTGGTGAGCCTGGCCTCCAACCTGAGCAAGGCCAGCGGCGCCGAGATGCTGACCTACACCATGCAGGGCGACGAGGCCGGCACCACCTACCTGCGGATGAGCGCGCTCGACACCTTCGACGGCACCGAGTGGAAGCTCTCCCCGAAGGACGTCGTGAAGAACCCGGGCACCCTGCCCGAGATCGAGGGCCTGGCCGGCAGGGGCGGCGGCGCCCCGTTCACCACCGCGTTCGCCATCGGGGACCGGATGAACGCCGCCTGGCTGCCGATGCCGTACCCGGCGACCAACGCGTCGCCGCCCGGGCAGTGGAACTTCGAGCGCTCGACCCGGACGCTGACCGGCGACGGCAGCCAGACCACCCGGGGCCTGACGTACCAGGTCACCAGCCTCGACCTGCGGCCCACCGCGGACGAGCTGCAGGCCGCCGCCCCCGCCCCCGACTCGATCAACGAGCGCTACCTGGGCCTGCCGAGCGGCCTGCCGCAGGTCGTCGCGACCACGGCGGCGACCGTCACCCGGGGCAAGTCCACCGCGTACGACAAGGCCGTGGCCCTGCAGACCTGGTTCACCCGCACCGGCGGCTTCCAGTACAGCACCGACATCCCGGGCAGCACCGGCAGCGACGCCATCGCCACGTTCCTGCAGAACAAGAAGGGCTTCTGCGTCCACTACGCCTCCACCATGGCGGCGATGGCCCGCACGCTCGGCATCCCCTCCCGGGTGGCGCTCGGCTTCACCCCGGGCACCGGCGCGGGCGCCAACACCTTCCGGGTGACGGACCAGGACTACCACGCGTGGCCGGAGCTCTACTTCCAGGGCGCCGGCTGGCTGCGCTTCGAGCCCACGCCGGGCCGTGGCAGCGCGCCGGACTACTCGGCGCCGGTGGCCGCCCCGACCACCGTCCCGTCCCAGCGGCCGACCACCGCGGCGCCGAGCACCGCCGCCGTCCCGTCGGCCTCGGCGAGCAGCAGCTGCGCCGCCAAGCAGCAGGCGGACGGCTGCGGCGACCAGCAGAAGTCCACCGCCACGATCTCGCACGAGCAGTCCTGGCTGCTGTCCTGGCAGGTGCTCGGCACCGCGGCGGGGGTGCTCGTCCTGCTCGTCCTGCTCACCACGCCGATGCTCTGGCGCTCCTGGACGCGGCGCCGGCGGCTCGGGACGGGCGGCCGCCGTGCGCCCGGCGGCGCCGGACCGGCCGGGCTGACCGACCAGGAGGTGCTGGCCGCCTGGGACGAGCTCGTCGACTCGGCCTGGGACCTCGGCATCCCGCCGGACGACTCCCGCACCCCGCGCGCCGCCGTCCGGCGGATCGCCGAGGCCGGCGAGCTGGACGAGGACGCCACGGCGGCCGCCGGCCGGGTCGCGCTCGCCACCGAGCGGGTGCTGTACGCCCGCGGCGGCGAGGCCGGCGGCACGCCCGCTGCCCCGCTCGCCCCGGACGTGCAGCGTGCCCGGAAGGGCCTGCGGTCCTCGGCCCGCCGGACGGGCCGGGCCCGCGCCCTCCTGCTGCCGCCGTCCTCCGCGAAGCTGTGGTGGCGGACCGCCGACCGGGTGCGGGACACCCGCGCCGCCGTGGGCGCGCGCGTCTCGCGGGGCGTCTCGGTGCTGACCGCGCCGGTGCGGCGGGCCTGGGCCCGGCTGCGGCCGGGGCCGCGCGAGTAGGCCGACCGTTCCCCGTGACCGCGAGGTCACGGGGAACGGACACGCCGAGGGCGGGCAGTCGGATCGACTGCCCGCCCTCGGCGTAGGTGTCTTCTGTCGGGATCCTCGTCGTCCGCCGTACCCGGCGGCGGGGTCAGAGGCCGCTCTGCTCGTCCCTGCGGCGCTGCCAGCGCTGCTCCATCCGGTCCATCACCCCGGCCTTGCGACGCGGAGCCGGGGCGGACCCGGCACCTGTCGCATGGTGGCCGGCGGGGCCGCGCTTCCAGCCTGTGACGGCGAGGACGGCGCAGCCGAGCATCACCAGGAACCCGACGACACTCACCCAGATCTGCTGGGCTACCATGCCACCCATCAACAGGGCGATGCCCACCACGAACCCCGCAGCGGCCTGGTAGACCCGCCGACGGGTGTAGGCGCGCAGCCCGGTTCCCTCAAGCGCTGACGCGAATTTGGGATCTTCGGCGTACAGCGCTCGCTCCATCTGCTCGAGCAGACGCTGCTCGTGCTCCGAGAGCGGCACGGAGTCCTCCTACTCGTCGGTCGCGGGGCGACCGGTCCGCCACCCCCTGCGAGGTGGCCAGTCCATTCAGCCTTCAAGACACGCAGTCAGACGCTTGTGCTGGCCGAGTACCGGAGTGTCGGCCACCGCGCATTACCCGCCACCGTGCGGCCCGAACGGTCGTGGTGCCTGCCCCGAGGAGCTCCACCGTCCCGGCCCTGTGTCGTCCATATGCCCCATGCGTCCGGCTGTCATGCTTTCCGGCTTTACCCAGATCATACGGTCCAAGGGCGTAATCCGGCGTGGTCGACCACGCGTGGTTCGGGCCACGTCGGCACGCCGTATCCGCACCGGTCCCAACGCGGGAGGCCGGGAACAAGTGCCCGAGTCGCTGGAATCAGCCCGGACGTGGGCGGATACCCCGGGGCCGGGCCCGGGAACGCCGGGTGTACCGCACACGAAGCTCTGGTCAGGCGAGGGTGGCCAGCAGGTGGAGCTGGGTCGCGACGGCGTGGAAGGCGGGCTGCTCGGCCGCGGCCTGCTCCAGCTTCAGCAGCGCCTCCATCGCCCCCGGCTCGGTGTCGACCAGCACGCCGGGCACCAGGTCCGCGAAGACCCGCACGCCGTGCACCGACTCCACCCGCAGGCCCGCGCCGACGGCCAGCAGGCCCAGCTCGTCGCCGGTGAACCGGCGGGGCATCGGGTCGCCCGCGCCCCAGCGGCCGTCCGGCGCGTCCAGTGCCGTCCGGGCCTCGTCGAAGTGGCCCGCCAGGGCGCGGGCGAGCACGGCGCCGTTGCGGTTGGCGGCGAGCAGGCTGACCAGCCCGCCCGGGCGCAGGGTGCCGACCAGGCTGCCGAGGGCCTCCGCCGGGTCGTCCACGACCTCCAGCACGCCGTGGCAGAGCACCGCGTCCGCGCTCTTCGGGTCGACCAGGTCGGGCAGGGTCTGGGTGTCGCCCTGGACGGCCCGCACCAGGTCGGTGACACCGGCCTCGGCGGCCCGCCGCTCCAGCGCGAACAGCGCGTCCGGGCTCGGGTCGACCACCGTCACGCGGTGGCCGAGCCGGGCCACGGGCACGGCGAAGTTGCCCGTGCCGCCACCGGTGTCGACGACGTCGAGGACCGGCCGGCCGAGCTCGCCCGCCCGCTTCTCCAGGGCCGCCCGCACCACCTCCCACACCACGGCGGTACGCAGGGCACTGCGGGGACGCGTCGGGTACAAGGTGAGGACTCCTTGGCGCGGTGAGGGTACGTCGGGACGGCTCCACCTTAGAGCCTCCGGCCTATCGCAGGCCGCGCCCGGCCGCCCGGCTCGCCGTCGTCAGCGGCCCTCCGTCCCGTCGAGGGGCAGTCGCGGCGCCGGGGGCACCGGATGCAGCCCCAGCAGGCGCTGGACGATCCGCAGGAACAGCGCGGTGTTGCGGATCAGGTCGTCCGCGTCCCGTGCCGTCGCCGCCCCCGTGATGCCCGCCTCGGCGGCCGCCCGCCGGCGCGCGCCGGCGGCGAAGTACACGGCCCACTCGGCCAGCTCCGGCGCGACCTCGGGCAGCACCTCCCAGGCGCTCCGGATGGCCTTGCGCCGCCTCGGGTTCTTCTCCGGCCGCCCGCGGACGGCGAGCACCGCCGCGACCGTCCGCAGCGCGGCGAGGTGGGCGGTGGCGTACCGCTCCAACGGGTCCTCCGTCCGGCCGGCCTGGAGCAGGGTGCGCTGGGCCTGGACGAGCAGGTCCAGCGCGGCGGGCGGCGCGGCGACCCGGCGCAGCACCGGGTGCACGTCCGCCGCGCGGGGCGGCGGGCTCGACGGCAGGGTCAGGGGCAGGGGCACGGGTGAAAGTGGCAGGGGCACGGGCGGCACGGGCGGCGCGGGCACCGCGGGGCCGGACGGGCCCGGTCGCGGTTGGTCGTCGGCAGGGTGGCGGCGGCTGGCGGTGACGGGCTCAGGGTGGCTGATGGTCATGGTCTCCCCCGGTCCGAGGCGAGTCGCGCGGGCCGGTCGGCCCGTGCGCATCCATCGTGACCGGCGCCACTGACAATCGGCCGTGCGCGGACCGCCCGGGACGCACAGGAGGGTGGCACCCCGGCGGCCGGCCCGACGGATCCCCCCGTCCGGGCCGGCCGCGCGGTGCCACCCCGCACGTCCTCCGGCGCGCACCCCCCGGGCGCTCCGGACCCCCCGAGCCGGCCCCCCGGGCCGGCTCGTGCACGGCCTGATCCCCTCCGCCGACACCCCCGTGACCGGCGGACCCGGTCAGGGCCGCTCCCCCGGGTACGCCGTGCCTCGCGGCCCGTCCTCCCGGTGCCCCGATTCTGTCGTCCTCGCAGGTCGGGGGGCTATCCGTTGACATACTCAACCGGCGGACTGAGTACCTGTACTCAGATCCGCCCCGGCCCTGCCCGGGGCGGAACCGCCTGGCCCCGGCGGGCGTCCTGAGAGCGCCGGGTGCACCGGGGCGCGGGCCGCACGGGTGGCCGGCGGGTACGGTGTGGCGCGGCCGGGCGGGTGCTCCCGGCCGGGGGAAGGAACAACATGTCGATCATTCCGCTGGTCTTCACCAGCGGCTGGGCCAGCGGGATCAACGCGTACGCGGTGGTGCTGCTGCTCGGCCTGTTCGGACGCTTCGGCGGCGCCGACGCCGTACCGCCCGTGCTGGAGCGCTCCGACGTGCTGATCGCGGCCACCGTGCTGTTCCTGCTGGAGGCGGTCGCCGACAAGATCCCGTACGTGGACACCGCCTGGGACGCCGTCCACACCGTGATCCGCCCGATCGCCGGCGCCACCGTCGCCGCGCTGCTGGCGAGCCACGACCCCGGCTCGCTCGGCTCGGTGGCGGCGGGCGCGATGGGGGGCACGACGGCGCTGCTCAGCCACGGCGTGAAGGCCTCGCTGCGGATGGCCGTCAACACCTCGCCGGAGCCCGCCAGCAACATCGCCATCAGCCTCGGCGAGGACCTCTCGGTGGCGGGCCTGGTGACCCTGGCGATCTTCCACCCGTGGCTCGCCGCCTCGATCGCCTCGGTGCTGCTGGTGACCGGTCTCGTCCTGGTCTGGTTCGCCGTCACCCGGATCCGCCGGTTCCTGGCCCGCCGCCGCGACCGGAGGGCCGCCCGCGCAGCCGGGCCCGGGCTGCGGCCGAGCCCCTACTAGGATCAGGTCCCATGGCACGGATCGTCATCATCGGCGCGGGAATGAGCGGGCTGGCGGCAGCCGCCAGGCTGGCCACCATCGGGCACCGGGTGACGGTCTGCGAGGCCGCGTCCACGTACGGCGGCATGGTCGGCCGCTACGAGCGGGACGGCTTCGCCTTCGACACCGGCCCGGGCCTGCTCACGCTGCCCGCCGTCTACCGCGACCTCGCGCTGAAGACCGGCAAGGAGCCGCTGGAGGAGCTGGTCGGGCTCTCCCCGGTGGACCCGGAGAGCCGGCACCTGTTCCCGGACGGCACCGGTCTGCTGCTGCCCAACGCCTCCCGGGGCGGCGTCGCCCAGGCGCTGGACGCCGCCTTCGGCGCGGGCTCCGGCGAGCGCTGGAGCGCCGTGATGAACCGCGGCCGCACCGTCTGGGAGGCCACCCGCCGCCCGCTGCTGGAGGAGCCCCTCCCCGCCTCCCCCGAGCCGCTGCGCACCGACCCGTACCCTGCTCCCCCGCGCCGTGGCCTGGCCCGCCTGCGCCGCGCGCCCCGGACGCTCGCCGACGTCGCGAAGCACGAGCTCGGCGGCCACCCGGGCCTGACCGCGCTGCTCCACGAGTACGCCCTGCGGTTCGGCTTCGACCCCGCCGAGGTCCCGGCCGGGGCGGCCGTGCTGCCGTACATGGAGCAGTCCTTCGGCGTCTGGTACGTCCGGGGCGGCATCCGGGCGCTGGCCGACGCGGTGTACGGGCGCTGCCTGAAGCGGAGGGTCGAGTTCCGTTTCGACGCCCGGGTCGAGCGGGTGACGACCGAGGGCGGTCGCGCCGACGGCGTGGAGCTGGCCGACGGCTCCCGGCTGGAGGCCGACCTCGTGGTCTGCTCGACGGACGCCCGGCTGCTCGCCGCCCGGGGCGCCGGCCCCGCCGCCTCCCCGGGCCCGGACGCCCCGCACGCCGTCCCCGGCCGGGTCGGCGTCCTGCTCGCCCTGCGCGGCGCCCGCCCCACCGGTGTGGCGCACCGCACCGTCGTGCACGCCGCCGACCCGGCCGCCGAGCTCGCCTCGGTGTTCGGCGGTACGGCATCGCTCACGGACCGGCCGACCGTGCAGGTACTGCGCCCCGACGACCCGTCGCTCCACCCGCAGGGGCACGAGAGCGTCGTCCTCACCGCGACCACGAGGTCCCTCGGCCCGGCCTGGTCGGAGCCGGGCCTCGCCGACCGCTTCGCGGACGCGATGCTCGACCACGTCGACGCCGCCGGGCTCGGTCTGCGCGAGCGCCTGCTCTGGCGGGTGGTGCGGACCCCGCAGGACACCGAGCGCGAGACGGGCTCCCCCTTCGGTTCCGTTCCGAGGCCCGCGCTGGCCGGCGCCGGCGGCAGCCTGCTGCAGGCTCCCAACGAGAACCTCCCCGGCCTCTACCTGGTCGGCGGCGCGGCCCACCCCGGCGGCGGGCTGGCCCGGGTCGGCATGTCCGCCTCGGTCACGGCGGGGCTGATCGGCCCGGCCTGACGACAGCCCGCCGGCCCGCCGGATGTGAATGACAGTCGGACGGCCCGGCCGCTAGCATCCGACTCGTCGCCCGCCCCCACAACCTTCACCACCTTCACCGGAGGTCCGCAATGTCCCGAGTCACCGTCGCCGAGCAGCGGCCGGTCCTCCGGTGGCGGCCGTCCGGTCCGGTCGTGCTGACGGTGGCCGTGGTGGTGCTCGCGCTGGGCCTGCGGAGGCTGATGTTCCCGGCCGAGTCGGACGACTACCGCTACTTCCTGCACCCCTGGTACGAGTTCATCTCCGGCCACGGCGGGTTCCAGGCGCTCAAGGACACCGGCTTCTCGGACTACAACGTCCCGTACCTCTACGTGCTGGCGGCCCTGAGCCACCTGCCCGTCCACGACCTGGCCGGGATCAAGGTCGTGTCCACGATGTTCGACCTGCTGGCGGCGTACGTCACCTTCCTGATCGTGGACCTGCGCCATCCCGAGCGCTCCTGGCGGCCGTACGCCGCCGGGGCCGTCGTGCTGTTCCTGCCGACGGTGGCGGCCAACAGCGGCTGGTGGGGGCAGGCCGACTCGGTGTACTCGACCCTCGCGCTGGCCGGCGTGTACGCCGTGCTGCGCCACCGCCCGTGGTGGGCCTGCACGTTCCTCGGGGTGGCCCTGGCCTTCAAGCTCCAGGCCGTGTTCGTCTTCCCGTTCCTGCTGGTCATGCTGCTGACCCGGCGGGTGCCCTGGCGGGCCCTGCTGGCCGTGCCGGCGGCGTACCTGCTGCTGGACGTGCCGGCGCTGCTGATCGGCGCCGACCCCGGCAGGCTGCTGACGGTGTACGCCCGGCAGACCGGCACGTACCCGGCACTCAGCATGAACGCGCCGTCCGTCTACGAGTTCTTCCAGGTGGGCGACTACACGGACGCCGTCCGCACCGCGGGCGTCCTGGTCACGGGCCTGGTGGTGCTCGCGCTGGTCGCGCTGGTCGTGCTGCGGCGCCCCGGCCGGGGCCGGTTGTTCGCGGGCGGCTGGCAGCAGGAGCTCACCGACACGCAGATCGTGCTGCTGGCCACCTGCTCGGTCGTCCTGGTGCCGTTCCTGCTGCCGTCGATGCACGACCGGTACTTCTACCTCGCGGACGTGCTCAGCGTGATCGCGGCGTTCTACGCTCCCGAGCGGCTCTGGTACCTGCCGGTGCTGGTGCAGGTCTCGTCGTTCGGCTCGTACCTGCACTACCTTGCGCCCGAGGTGGGCAACTACCTGACCATGGGGTTCCTCGCCGCGCTGATGGCACTCGCCCTGGGGACGGTCCTGCGGGCCACCCTGCGGGAGTTCCGGGACGGTCAGCCGGAGTTCACCACCGTCCCGGCGCCCGCCGGTGACTCGGCGCGGCTGGTCCGCGAGGGCCCCTGACGCTCCCGGGGCCCTACTGCTGCTGCCAGGTGCCCTGCTGGTAGTCGTACACGGGCTGCTGCGGGACGACGGGCTGCTGCTGCTCGGGCTGCTGCGGCTGCTGCCACTGCTGCTGGCCGCCGTCCCAGGCGGGCTGCTGCTGCTCGTAGCCCTCGTACCCGGTGGGCTGGGGCTGTTGCTGCTGCCACTGCTGCTGCTCGCCGTAGCCGGGCTGCTGGTAGCCGCCGTAGCCCTGGTCGTACCCGTAGACGGGCTGGGGCTGCTGTTGCTGCTGCCACTGCTGCTGGTCGCCGTAACCGGGCTGCTGCGGCTGCTGCCACTGCTGCTGGCCGCCGTCCCAGGCGGGCTGCTGCTGCTCGTAGTAGACGGGGGCGTCCGCGTAGACGCCGTCGCCCGAGATCTCCTGCATCTCGAAGGCGGCGGTCTGCTCCACCATCGGGGCGCTCCCGTACCCGGGAGCCCCGAAGGCCGGGCTCTCGAAGGCAGGCGGCTCGAAGGCAGGGGTCTCGAAGGCAGGCGTCGTGAAGGCCGTGACGGCTGCCTCTTCGGCCTCGATCTCGCCCACCTCGCCGACGTGCTGGACGACGACCGGCTCGGCCACGTCCTCGCCGCCGGTGGCCGCGCTGAGCAGCGGCACCTTCGCCAGCGGGCCGGGCAGGGCGCCGTCGGACTTCCGCAGCGACCAGCCGTCCCGGTAGCCGCGCTTGACCGACAGGGTCACGAAGACCTGTCCCAGCGCGAACAGCACCGCGCCGGCGCCGATGACCACGACCGAGCCGAGCGCCATGCCCGCGACCACACCCAGGAAGCCGGCCAGCGCGAGCACACGCCAGTGCAGTGGGGCGCGGTTCTGCAGCAGCAGCTCCGCGACGAGCCAGAGTGCCACCACCGCCAACGCGACGTACAGCACCAGGTATCCGATACCCATCCGCCCGCTACCTCCAGTCGGGTGCCGCGCGCGCCGCGCGTGTGCGGCGACTGTACCGGTTCATCGCGCCCGGACCCACATTCCCGGCGGCACGCGGGCCGCCCGGGCGTGCGGCGGCCGTCAGCGCTGGTGCAGGCCGAGGTTCTGGTAGATCTCCAGCGTGGAGGTGGAGTGGTTGAGCGTGATGAAGTGCAGCCCGGGGGCGCCCTCGGCGAGCAGCCGCTCGGACATCGCGGTGGCGTGGTCGATGCCGACCGTCCGCACCGCCGCCGGGTCCTCCTCGACCGCGCGGAACCGCCGCACCAGGTCCTCCGGGAACGCCGAGCCGCTGAGCTGCGGGAACCGCTCCAGCTGCTTGATGTTCGTGACCGGCATGATCTCCGGGATGATCGGCACCTCGCAGCCGGCCGCCGCGACCCGGTCGCGCAGCCGCAGGTAGTCGTCCACCTCGAAGAACATCTGGGTGATCGCGTAGTCCGCGCCGGCCCGGCACTTGGCGACGAAGTGGCGGATGTCGTCGTCCCAGTTGTCCGAGCGCGGGTGCATCTGCGGGAAGGCGGCGACGCCGACGCAGAAGTCCCCGATGCCCTTGATCAGCTCGACCAGCTCGGCCGCGTAGCTGACGCCCTCCGGGTGGCGGACCCACTCGCCCAGCGGGTCGCCGGGCGGGTCGCCGCGCACCGCGAGGACGTTGCGCACACCCTGGTCGGCGTACTGGCCGATGATGTTGCGCAGCTCGGCGATCGAGTGGTCGACGGCGGTCAGGTGGGCGACCGGGGTCAGCGTGGTCTCGGTGGCGATCCGGCCGACCAGGTCCACGGTGCGCCCGCGCGAGGAGCCGCCGGCGCCGTACGTCATGCAGACGAAGTTCGGGTCCAGCGACTCGACCCGGCGGATCGCGTCCCAGAGCCGCTTCTCGGCCGCCTCGGTGCGCGGGGGCATGAACTCGAAGGAGAACGACCGCTTGCCCGCCGCCATCAGTTCGCGAACGGTCAGTGCGCGGTCGGTTCTGGTGGAAGCGATGCCGAGTGCCATGCTGGCAGGTTAGCCGCCGTCCTCAGACCCCGGACAATCGACGTCCACCGACTGAGACAACGGCTGGACGCCCGCTCCGCCGTCCGTCCGTCCGTTCGCGGCCACCGGGCTAGGCTGACTGGCACCCACCGCGACTCTTCCGGAGCCTCATCGTGACCTCGTCCAGCAGCCGGCCGGCCAACCCGATCGACGTGGAGGCCGTGCGCGAGCGCGTGAACGGCGCCCTCGCGGAGTTCATGGACGGCCAGGCGGTCCTGCTCGGCAAGATATCGCCGCAGCTGGTGCCCGCCGCCGACGCCCTGCGGGACTTCCTGCTGGACGGCGGCAAGCGGCTGCGCCCGGCGTTCTGCTACTGGGGCTGGCGCGGCGCCGGCGGCCCGGCCGGCAGCGCCGGCATCGCGCACGCGGCGGCGGCCCTGGAGCTGCTCCAGGCGAGCGCCCTGGTGCACGACGACCTGATGGACCGCAGTGACACCCGCCGGGGCGTGCCGTCCATCCACCGCCGGTTCGAGGCTCTGCACCGCGACAGCGGCTGGCGCGGCGACCGCGAGCAGTACGGGGCCTCGGCGGCGGTGCTGCTCGGCGACCTGCTGCTGATCTGGTGCGACGAGCTGTTCCTGCGCTCGGGGCTGCCGGCCGAGGCCGTCCTGCGGGCCAAGCCGGCGTTCGACCTGATGCGCACCGAGGTGATGGTCGGCCAGTACCTGGACGTCCTGGAGCCGGTCGCGGGCGACTCCACCGACGAGGGCGCGCTGGAGCGGGCGCAGACCGTCCTGCACTACAAGTCGGCGAAGTACACGATCGAACGGCCGCTCCAGGTCGGCGCGCTGCTGGCCGGGGCCTCCCCGGAGCTGGTCGCGGCGTACTCGGCGTTCGGCCTGCCGCTCGGCGAGGCCTTCCAACTGCGGGACGACCTGCTGGGCGTCTTCGGGGACCCTGCCGTCACCGGCAAGCCCGCCGGGGACGACCTGCGGGAGGGCAAGCGGACGCTGCTGGTCGCGCACGCGATGCGCGGGCTGTCGGCCGCCGACGCCCGGCACCTGGACGAGCGGCTCGGCG
>FTKL01000120.1_pt3 | contig 12350 bp, 7 predicted proteins | sample 2434061 | NCBI WGS metagenome assembly FTKL01 (sample SAMEA3914816, study PRJEB12502) | metagenome | biome: forest; material: soil | place: USA | collected 2011-09-16 | depth 0.3 m
CGCCGCGCTGAAGGCGGCGGCGCGGGCCGGCGGCGGGATGGGGAAGATCGCGCCGGCCGCGCTGGTGAACACGGTCACCGACGTGATGGCGCCGTTCATCGCGCAGATACGGGCGGACGCGGCGCAATTCAGCGTCGTGGAGGTGCCGCCTTGCGACGCCGACGCGGCGCCGCGGCGGGGGCGGACCTGGCGATCTCCAGGGCGCCGCCGCCGGAGCAGCCGGCGGGTGGGGAGGGGATCGCCAGGCTGCCGTTGGTGGCGCACCCGCCGCCCGGGAATGCAGGGGAGGCGTACGACGGCTGCGGATCGAGCAACCGGCGTCGCACCACGCGGTTCAGCGGTCGGCGTGTACTGCACGGCGGCCTGTGACGACGTCGATCCCGCGATCGCGCAGACGCTCGCGGCCGCGGGGCACGGTGTCGCGGTGGCGTCCGGGGACCGGCGGATCACGCTGTATGCCAGGTGGTACGCGGCGCAGGCGATCGAGCCGCTGGTGCACGGGGTGCGGGCGTGCTTCGTCCAGCGCTACGGGGCCGGCGCGGCCTCCGTCCCGGACGCCCGGGGAGGAGGGGGCGCCTGTGACAGCGGGGGCCGCGCCGGCGGCTCAGCAGGTACGCGAGCTGGTGCTCAGCCGGTGCTCAGCTGGTGCTCAGCGACGCGTCGTCGATGACGAACGACGTCTGGAGCGAAGAGTCCTCCGTCCCGGAGAAGCGCAGCGTGACGCTCTGCCCGGCGTACGCCGACAGGTCGAAGGTGCGCAGGGTGAAGCCGGGCGCGGCGTTGGTGTTGGACCAGGTGGCCAGCGGATGCGCGGTGCCGGAGGAGTCCAGCACGGCGGCGGTCATCGTGTCGTAGGCGACGGCTTGCGTCTCCGCGGTGTCGATGTGCAGGTAGAAGGCCAGGTCGGCGTGGGTGCAGTTGGCCGGGATCGTCACCTTCTGCGCGAGCGTGTCGGTGTGCGTGGTGCCGAAGCCGTCGATCCAGGCGAACCAGGTGCCGCTGTGCGGTGCTTCCAGCGCGTTCTTGGACACGACGCTGCTGCCCGCCGTCCACGGCGACGCCGTCCCGGTCTCGAAGCCGCCGTTGCCGAGCAGTTGGCCGGCCGTGCACGTCCCGCCGCCCCCGCCCGAGCCACCGGCGGTGGCGGGCAGCTTGTAGGCCTGCGCGGCCGCCGCCGACCAGTTGAACTCGTCGTTGTCGCTGAAGGCGTAGTACGTGGCGCCGTTGGGCAGCATCGCCGCGGTGATGCCGCCGAAGCCGGACATGAACGGCACGTACACCGGGCTGGTGAACACCGGGTTGTCCGCCGAGGTGAACTGCCGGGCCCACAGGCCGTTCTGGTACTGGTAGGTCCTGCCGGTCGTGTCGGCGGTCGTGGTGATGCCGCGGTTCGCAGGGTTCTGCTGCATCGCGTTGGCGAGCGTCGTCGCATCGAGCATCTGCACGCCGCCGATCTTCCCGCCGTCGGCGTTCAGGAACCGGGTGACCTTGGCGATGTCGTCCTGCGTGTAGAACAGGCCGTACCCGCCGAGCGGCTGCCCGGTGGCGCTGTTGTCGGTGCGCTCGGTGGTCAGCACGTCCGGGCTCAGGTGCAGCGGGACCAGCACCTGGTCGCGGATCCAGCGGTAGATGTCGCTGCCGGCGCCGGCCTTGGCCACCAGGTAGTTCTGCATCGCCCTGGCCAGCACGAAGATGTCGGAGGAATGGTAGACCCACTGCGTGCCGGGCGCGGCGGAGTGCGGGAAGGCCAGCGCGGCGGTCATCTTGGGCCCGTACGCCTCGGCGTTGAAGAACGCCGTCATGCCGCTGCCGGACTCGTCGGACTCGAAGGCGCTGGAGGAGTAGTTGCCGGTGGCCATGTTCGCGGTGTTCTGGAGCGTGACGCCGGTCCAGGCGGAGGTGTTCGCCTCGCTGACCCAGTCGCGGACCAGCTGCGAGGGCACGGAGGAGCCGTAGACCTGCGTCAGCCGCATCATCACGATGCCGGCGAACATCGTCTTGGCCAGCGAGTACGACGGCAGCACCATCTGGTTGCAGTACGGGTACGCGCCTTGCCGGGTCTGGCACGCGCCGACGTAGTTCACCCCGCCGTAGGACACGCCGTACGTGCTCAGCGCCGAGGCGGTGATGCCGCTGCTGAACGCGCTGGTGTCGATGCCGGCGTTCGGGTAGTCGGTGCTCAGCGCGCTGATCGGCTTGGTCGGGATGCGGTTGGTCACCTCGGTGGCGTACGCGTTCGCCAGGGCGGTGTCACCGGTGACGGTGTGCCGGGAGTAGGTCGCTCCGACCTGGCCCCACATGTCGAACTGGAAGTACTCGCACGTCTCGTGCACGATCTGGTAGCGGACCTGGGAGATCGTGCTGCCGTCGAAGAGGAAGGTCAGCAGGCCGTTGTGCACGCAGTTGGCGTTGCGCTCGACCAGCGCGAAGGGCAGCGAGACCCGGGTGCGGCCGCCGTCGCCGTTCTCGTTCCAGGCGCGGCCGCCCTCGACGATCAGGTTCCAGTACGCGCTCCCGGTGATCTGCAGGCCGCGCACGGCAGGGATGACGTGGCTGCCGTTCTGCACGAGGTCGATGCTCACCGGCGGCAGGTGCTGGAGCGCGGCGGTGGCCGCGTAGTTGTAGGTGTCCTTGACGGCGCTGAAGCCGCCTGCGGTGGCCACGCCGTTGAGCGTCAGGGTGCCCTCGAAGGTGTTCCTCGGGGCGGCGGCCGCCGCGGGCAGCGCGAAGGCGTCGTCGGTGACGGTGCCGGTGGCCGCGCCGCTGGTCAGGTCGGCGGCGGTCAGCACCGACCTGGTCACGGCGCCGCTGCCGGTGAGCGGATCGCCGGGTACGGCGGTCGCGGCGTACGCGGGTCTCGCCGCCAGCGGCGAGAACGGCACGAGGGCCAGGGCCAGTACGAGGAGGGTCAACACGGCCCAGCGGCGCCGGGCGTACAAGAGGGACACGGTGAACTCCTGTGGGGGAATGCGAGGGGGTGTGCCCGGATTCTGGCGACGCGCGGTGCTGCCGTCGAAGACCAATTGGGGTTCGACAGCATGCCTCGAAGGCATCGGCGGGGGTCAGAGATCGGCCGGGTGGGCTGCCGCAGGGGGCAGAGGTCATGGGGTGGGCAGCCAGCAGCCGGGCGAGGAACTCCGCGATGGGGCGCGGAACGTCGAGCGAGGCAACACAGATGACCAACGCGAAGTCTCTGGTTCAGCAGACGATCTTGTGGTGGGAAGCGTCCTGCCAGGGGCTCTACACCTACCCGCACCCAGGACTCCGCCGTCCGATCCGGCCACTCACGAGCACTCCCCAGCACCTCGGCCCGTCACGTGGGGAGCCCGGCAGTAGGTGGTTCGAACAGCGACTGTTGGTGGTTATTGGTTCGTGCCGAGTGCTGTGGCCGCGTCCTGGGCCGCTTCGCCGCGGACCGTCAGGTCCCGTCCCCCAGACGAGTACTGACGCCCCATTTGGCTTTATTTGCAGTCGGCCGCGACGTGTTCGAACAGCCGCAGACCCAGCGGACCTCCAGCCGCCTGATCTGTCGTGAAAGCGACGGCTGGGCCACGAAGAGCGCCTCGGCTGCCTTCGTCGTGAGCCATGGTCGTAGACCGTGATGAACCAACGCAACGCCTGACCTCCACCTATGCCTCCAAGGCAGGGGCCGGGGCACACATTGGCATTGGACGGCACGGTGAGCGGCCAGCAAAATACCGGCAACCCCCACAGCAGCGCCGCGGCCCCTGCCGACGAGCAGCTGGACCCTCCTGGAGCCCTCCATGTCCCTGCGCTCCGCCCCCATCCCGACCTGCGACGTTTCCCCGACACTCGGGTTGACCCCGTTGCCTGCTGCCTCGGTTTGCCTTGGTAGCGAAAAGGAACGGGATGCCGCGTCGGCCAGCCAGAACGCGGTGGCCGCCGCAGACCTCACCCACCCACTGCCCTGAGCGGTGCCGGCCGGCTGAGGAAGGGCAAGGCGAGCAGTTCGTCACCTTCCTCCCCGACGCTCGACCTTCCACGGTTGGCGACCACAGCACCGTCAGCCTCAGCACCGGGCGAAAGCGCCTGCGCGACGTAGCACTCCCGTTCCCGCCCGCCCTTCCAGGCCATGCGGCGGCAACATCGTGCGCCGCCTCGGCCCGCTCGGCGGCCCAACGGAACGACCACGGCGCACAAGAGCGACGACGACGCCACCCCGCCATCGCTACTCCGTACCCACCTGCCCCTGTTCGCACCCGACTCCTCAGCCCCCACCCAAGGAGGAACCATGAACCGAAGATCAGCCGACCGCAGCCGCTGGCGTCGCTCGCTCCTGCTGCTCAGCGCGGGAGCGCTGGCGGCCACCGCCCTGATCGCCCCGCTGCCCGCGGCAGCGGCCACCGCCAACCCGGTACCCGGTGACCCGCTGACCGGGAACGGCGCCGTCTCGCGCATCCTGCTGCCCTACAGTCAGCTGACGATCGCCCAGAACCCCAGCGCCCCGGTCGACGACGCCGCCTTCGCCCTGCCTGCCGCTGCCGCGCCGCCGCAGTTCACCTTCGAGGGCACCCTCTCCCTCACCAACCCCGCCGGCAGCGGAGGGTTCAAGAGCATCAAGAGCTGCACCGGCTGCGGCAAGCACCTGCCGCCGATCAGCCTCGACATCGTCCAGAACGGCAGCTACCTGATCCCGGCGGTCCAGGGCCTGACGATCACCGGCGACACGCAGTCGGGCTCGACGTACAACCTCATCGTAGGGCCGGGGCGCGCGTGGTCGGAGAACGGTGACACGGGCACAGCCGGGACGTTCTCCCGGGCATCCCTGCCGTTCGCGCTCGTCGACCGCAACCAGAACTGCGCCCACAACGGCGAGCTCAGCTTCCTGTACAACGCGACCTCGGTCTCGAACGTCGCCTACCAGGTGACGGCTGAGACGTGCGCGCTGCACCAGTTCGACATGTGGGGCCAGCTCGCCGCGACCTACAACGCGCACACCGTGCCAAACGACATCGCACTGGAGAACGCCGAGGCGGCAGAGGTCGGAAACCGCATGCCGACCAAGCCGCTGTCCGCCCTCGCCACCGACTATCCGGCGGCGGGGCTCAATCTCGCCACCTTCGGCAGCGGCATCACGCCCTCGGCGATGACCGCCTACGGAGTGGTCTACAACGGCGTGAACTACGTGGCGGACGGCGCGTCCGCGAACAAGGGCTGCCAGACCCGCTACGGCACCTACGCCTTCTGCAAGGACATGCGCCTGCCCTCCTACTCCACGGCCAAGTCGGCGTTCGCCGGACTGTCGATGGCCAGACTGGTGCAGGACTTCGGATCCGGGGTCCCGAACCTCAACCTCAAGGGCTACATCCCCGAGATGGCGTCCAGCGGCAACTGGAACTCCGCGCCGGTCACGTTCAACAACGCCGCCGACATGGCCACCGGAAACTTCAACTCGGAGCTCTACGAGAGCGACGAGAACGGCGCCAACACGACCAACTTCCTCAACGCCGAGCCCTACGGGACCGCGACGACCGGGAAGATGGGCTACGCACTGGGTTACGCCCACCACACGGGCGAACAGGGCTACACCTGGGCCTACCACAGCGTCGACCACTTCCTGCTGGCACAGGCCGAGACCGGATACCTGCAGTCGCAGCGCGGACCGAGCGCCGACCTGTTCAACCTCATGCGCGACGAGGTCTACACGCCTCTCCACCTCAACGCCGGCACCCTGACCACGGAGCGCACCGACAACGCCTCCGCAGCCGGAACCTCCCCGACGACCGGCCGCCCGTTCGGCGCCCACGGACTCTTCTGGACGGCCGACGACATCGCCAAGCTCGCGACCTTGTTCCAGAACAACGGTGCTGCCGGCGGGACACAGCTCGCGGACCGCGGACAGATGCTCGCCGCCATGCAGCGCGGCAGCACCGACACCGGCGTCGCCGCCGTCAGCACGGACCTGTCCGGTCACGGTGACGGGACGGCCGCGTCCGGCGGCTACCGCTACAGCAACGGTCTGTGGGCCTACCCCACGACCGGCCAGGTCCCCGGCTGCGGACTGCGCGTGCCGTTCATGTCGGGGTACGGAGGCATCACGATCGCGATGATGCCCAACGGCGCGACCTACTACTACGTCAGCGACAACAACGAGTTCGGCTGGGCCGCGACCATCGCGGAGCTCAACAAGCTCTCCCCGATGTGCGCGCCGACCACCACCACCGTCACCGCCTCACCCGCCACCGCCACCGCGGGACAGCCGGTGACGCTGACCGCGACCGTCGGCGCGGCCACCCGCTCGTGGGCCGCGACGGGAACCGTCCAGTTCCGGGACAACGGCGTCAACCTGGGGACCCCGGTGGCGCTCGGCTCCACCGGCACCGCCTCCTACACGACCACCTCCCTGGGCTCGGGCCCGCATTCCGTCACCGCCGTCTACACCCCGGACCTGTCCAACGACACCGGCACCGCCTCGTCCCCGTTCCAGACCACACTGACCAGCTCCTGCTCCGGCACGGCCACCACCTGCAAGGTGGTCAGCACCGCCGGTCTCAAGGTCGGCGACACGATCGGGATGGGCAGCGCCACGGCCACCAACGACACCCACGTGATCACCGCTCTCACCCCCACGTCGATCACCTGGGTCGGCGCCTACCAGCAGGCCAGCCACAGCAGCGGCCAGCCTGTCTGGCTGCAGAACACCGCCGGCGGCGGCTTCGCGGGCAGCACCAGTTCCGGCGTGGGGGTGACCGTGTCCTGACCCGGGAAGCGCACCTCACACCCTGCTGCTGAGAAGTGGTCCCCGGTCGCCGCGACCGGGGACCACGACCGGCGCAGGCCGACGCTGTTCCGGTGCGGATGCAGGCGCGCAACTGCTCAACCGGGCCCTCGACGGCCGCGATGGCCTCATCGGCGCCGTCGGCCTGCTGGCCATGAACCTCTCCCTCGCCGACGCGACCTCGTTCATCAACTTCGGCGCGTTCCTGGGCTTCACGCTGGTCAACGTATGCGTCATCGCCTACGCCGTGCGGCAGTGGCGCTCCGGCAACCGACCCGCCGCCGGCGCCGCGGTCGACGGCCGTCCTCTCGCACTTCTTGACTCCACATCTTGAAGCGTGGAAAGAACCGCAGCTCTGCAGGTCGGGTGACCAGCGAGGTTGAACAGAAAGCTCAGCGCTGCGGCGTGTGCGGGGCGACGGGACAGTCGGCCGTCACGGATTGTCGCGGCCGGCCGCTTCGGCCTTCGCCTGCAGTTCGTGAACGATTCGCCGCCAGCGGCGCGATCCACTGCTGTACCAGTGGTCTTCGCCGACGGGTGACCACCCGGCCAGCTCGCCGAGCTGCTGGGTGATCGCCTCCAGGTCGCGGCCGTCACGGCCGACCTGGGCAGGGCCGAGGTTCCGGGCGATGCCGTGGAGCAGGTGGGCGGCCCGGTAGTACGACAGCTGGGTGTCCGTCAGTCGACGGACCGCGTAGCCCCAGCACTTGCCGCACCAGTCGAAGTCGTCATTCTCGAGCAGATCAGCGAGGGTCAGGAGGTCATCACCGACGACAACGCCGCCCTCGCGCGAGTGGGGGCAGAGCGGCGAATGACCCTTGCCCTGGATCTGCGGGTTGGCGTTGGTCGTGTACACCTGCACGCCGGCCAGGACGCCGAGCGGGATGCCGCTCCCTCCGCTGCGCCACCCGTCCGCGCTCGGGGCCTCGAACGGCTCAAGGTCCAGATCCCGTGCATGGGCCAGCAGCCCCAGCCACACCGAATGCGGCAGGCAACGGGAGCGGCCCTCCCGGTCGTACCCGCCGTCCAGCGTCCGCAGGTCCTGGACACCGCGAGCCATCGCGAGCAGGCGCAGGTTTCGTTCTGCGTCCGTCGGCTCATGTACCAGCCAGGCTGCCCGTGTGGCCCCCTGTGCCAGGCTGAGGTCTCCGCCGAAGAGCGGGTCGTGCTGACTGAGCAGGCGCTCCGGCCAGAGGCTCTCCCGGACGTCTGGCCTGGGACCGATTTCGCGAACCCACGGCTCGATCGCGTCATCAGGAAGGTCCGAGGCGCCGGCGAGGAGGAAGCACTGCCAGCCGCCGGCCAGCCGCCTTTCGATCACCGGCATTGGAAGAACCTCGGCTCCGCCGTCCGTCGAGAAGACGATGTACAGCTCGTCCATGGCCCCAGGCATCGAGCGCAGCAGGCGCAGATGGTCCGCAGTCACCGGCTGGCGCCCATGCACTGGGGTGTCGTCGAAGATCCCGGGGTGGATCGGGCTCGCCGCAGGCGCGGGCGTGATGGGGGTTGGTCTTTCGTCGTGGGCCTCGCAGCTGAGGTGGGAATCGGCGAGGAGTCGGGCGGCGAGGAGCTGGGGCACGCGCAGAGTGAGAGTGCGACCCGCCCAGTCGGCGTCGGTGAGGTACGTGATCAGGACGCCGATCGTCCAGTCGTCGAGATTGCTGAGGAAGCCCCGGTCGTGCCGGCGCGTGGTGTCGTCCTTGAGCTCCGGCAGCCGTACAGTCACCCACTGCACGGCGTTGCGATCCGCTGCCGCGGCCACCTCCTGGATCTGCTTCTCCCAGGAGGCGACCAGTTCGTCGACCGCGGCGCGGGCCTGGACGCAGCCCTGTCGGTGGGGGCGGATGCCGTGCGTTGCGCCGTAGGCGAGGTAGGTGCGTCCGCTGGGGCCGCCCCAACCCCTTTCGGTGTTGTCCTGCCACTCGCGCCAGAGCGCCTTCAGCCGCGCGCTGGTGTCCCCGCTGGGGTCGGTTGCTCTGAACACGGTTCTCTTGATGGGGAGTTCGGGTTGCTTCATGGCTGCTGCCGCGGCGGCCGTCAGGAGCCGTTCGGGGTCGACGAACAGCGCTGCCCGGGCCCGCGCGGTCTCCAGGTACTGCTGCTTCGCGGTGAGCTTCGGCTCCGCCCACTCCGCCAGCCAGGGGAACATGGCGGCGGTGGTTTGGGCCAGGTGGAGGCTCCGGGCCGCGCCGCGCCAGGTGCTCAGCACGTTGTCCCAGAGGCGCTTCGCGTCGTCGCGTGCGGCCCAATCCTCGTCATCCAGCTCTCCACCTTCTTCGCTGGCCCCGATGTCGGCGAGGGGATCGGCAGGATCGGTACGAAGCAGGGCGGCAGCGGCTCGGACCTCGTCCTGCTCCCAGCAGTCGTCGGGGTCCGGCACCGAGTAGCGCTGCAGGTGGTACAGCAGGCCATGCCCGCAGAGTGCCTGCAGGAAGATGCCGAGGCCGCTCTGGGGAGGCGCCCACTGTCCCCCCTCCCCGCAGCGCGAGCACATTCTGCTGATCGTCCCGGCGTTCAGCGGCACCTGGGTCGTCGTGATGTCACGGGCCCGCAACTGGGCGCAGGCCGTGCTGACGTGGAGCTTGGCGTTCGTGCTCCGGGCCGCGTGCACGGTGACGAGCGCGTTGTGGAACGGGCCGAGCGGAATGTCGGCGATGAGCGGGCTGTCGAGCACGTAACTCCCCTACGGCGCGGTTTGCGAGCCTGGACCGGGCCACTGACCAGGTCAGCCGCGGCCGGCACCTCCACCTCCGCGCCCAGCCTGCCCAGTTGGTCGGAAGCGACGTCCGACGACTCCGTCGGCACGTCGAGCGTCATCAGCCCGGTGGCGTCCGGCCCGCTCGCACCGGCCAGCGCCTTCTCGGCATCGGCCTCGTCCACCAGCGCAGGCAGGCGGCGAAGAGCCTGCTCGTTCAGCCGCACGGTGGCGGTCGTGCGCAGCGGAGTCCGCGCGAATTCAGGCCGCGGTGGGCAGTGGCTTCCTGATATCACCGACATGGCCGGCGGTGGGCACGGACGGGGCCGCTGCTCGACGGCCGGGCCGGGGCCGGGAGGGGAGTTCGACGACCCGGCACCCGGCCGCGTCCAGGCGGTCACGGATGGCGGCCGCCCGAGTCTCGTCAAGGGAGAACACCCACCGGCCCGGCACGAACACGACCTGGAACATGCCGAGCTCTGCGGCTGCGATCAGGCCCTTCAGGGCGGGTTTGTCGGCTGCCCTTGAGGGCACTCCTGCGTCGATGAGCAGGCGCGGCTCCGAGAAGCCGTGCCCAAGTGCGAGGCGGCGCAGCGCGTCGGTGAGGTTCCTCGTCTCCCAGGGATCGGCTGGGTAGCACCGCAGGTAGCAGGCGGCCTGCGGTGCTGGGAGGTGCATCGCGGTGGCGGGCGCACTGTGCAGGGGTGAGGTTTCGGTCGCCATGGTGGGGTTGCCTTTCGAAGGGGCTGAGAGGGCTCGAGCGGGCGGCAAAAGCACCTCTCGGCGCCGGCCAGGGGCCGCCGATGCCGACAGCGGCCATGCGATCGGTGGGACGGGGAAGATGCTCGCCCTGCCGTGCGGCGAGCCGGCGGTTGCCCGGTTGGATCCGCAGGACGCCTGTGGCCCTGGCCTTCGCGCGGTCCGGTCGTTGCTGATTCCTCGGTGTCGGTGATCGAGCCGGGTCACGAGTGAGGGCGTATCAGCTGCCGGCCCACACTGCCTGTCGCCAGGCGCTCCAACGCCGTGTTGATGCCGACCAGAGGCAGCTCGGAGTCCGCGAGCAGGTCCACCGGTAGCAGACCGGCTCGGTAGAGCTCGATGTAACGCGGGATGTCTCGTCTGGGAACAGCGGACCCCATGTAAGAGCCGACGAGCCGGCGCTCTTCCGCGACCAGACTCAGGGCGGGGAGTTGGAAGCTGTGGGTCGGGTGGGGCAGGCCGATGGCGACTGTGGTGCCACCTCGCCGCGTCGCTGCGTAGGCCGTTGCCAGGGCATCGGGGTGGCCTGCCGCCTCGAAGGCGTAGGCCGCGCCGCCGGACGTGAGTGCACGGATCTGCTCGACGGTGCCGTCGCCAGGGACCATCGAGTAGGTGGCGCCCAGAGTCTTGGCGTGTGCGAGCTTTTCCGGGGAGGGGTCGACGGCGACGATCGGGTGCGCGCCTGCGGCTCTGGCGGCCATGACCGCTGCCAGGCCCACTCCGCCGAGGCCGACAACCAGTACCGGGAGCCCGGACTCGACGCGGGCGGTGTTGAGCACGGCGCCCGCTCCCGTCAGCAGGGCGCAGCCGAACAGGCAGGCCTTGTCCAGCGGGAGGTCGTTGCGGACCCGTACGAGCGACTCTTGCGCGCAGACGGTGTACTCGGCGAACGCGGACACACCCAGGTGCTGTTGTGCTTCGGCCCCGTCGTGGAGACGGAAGGGCCGTCGTCCGGAGAGGAGTGTGCCGGCGCTGTTGGCGGCGGCGCCTCGTTCGCACAGGGCTGGTCGGCCCGTTTGGCAGGGGACGCAGCTTCCGCAGATGGGCACGAAGGAGAAGACGACGTGGTCGCCTTCCGCGACGGCGCTGACTCCGGGGCCGACTCCCGCGACGATGCCGGCGGCCTCGTGGCCGAGCACCATGGGCAGCGGCCGCGGGCGGGTGCCGTTGATGACCGACAGGTCGGAGTGGCACACCCCGGCCGACGCGATCTTCACGAGTACTTCGCCGGGGCCTGGCGGCTCCAGGGTCAGCTCCTGCAGGGTCAGCGGCTCGGACTCCTGGTAGGGGCGCTTGGCGTCAGTCGTCGTGAGCACGGCTGCGGTGACCTTCACGGTAATTCTCCTGAATGTCGGCTGGCATTAACGAATCTCGCCAGCCGTCGTTACAGCGTCATTACAGGTCGGCCAGGCTCCAGGACGGGTTCACGCCGAGATCGTCGCTCAGGCGTTCGGCGCAGGCGCGAAAAGCCCGCTGGGCCGCTGCGGTGTCTCCGGAGGACAGGTGGACCCGGGCGAGCAGCCGGTACGCGCCTTCGCGGTAGCGGTCCGCGTCCAGGACCCGACGGGCGAGTTCTGCTGCCGCGGACAGGGCGCCCCGCGTGAACTCGGCTTCGGCGGTGGTCAGCGCCAATTCGATGAACATGACCCTGAGCGACTCGCGAAGTCCCTCGGCCCAGGGCAGGTCGATGGCGTCTTCGAGGTAGGCACCCTGGTACAGCCGCAGCGCCTGGTGGCCGAGCAGGACGGTGTCCTGGTCGGCACTGGCGTCGAGCGCCCGTCTGGCGAGGTGGCGGAACTCGGTCCAGTCGATCTGTACACCCGCGTCGAGGGTGATCCAATTGCCGTCGGTGTGGACGAAGCGGTCCTGCCTGCGGATCTTGCGGTCGGGCTCGAGCGCGCCGCGCAGTGCGTGGAGCGCCACCCGGAACCGCGGCGCGGTTGTTTCCGGGTCGGTGTCCGGCCACAGGAACTCCAGCGCCTCCTCGCGCAGCACGGATCGCTGTTCGCGGCTGGTGAGCAGCCACAGGAGTTCTTGCGCCTTGCGGCGTTCCCAGCGGGTGGCGGGAATCGGCTCCCCGTCGCGCAGCGCGGAGAACCGTCCGAGGGTGAGCAGGCGCAGCTCGGGCGTGGGTGTGTTGGGAGGCGGTGGCGGTGG
>FTKL01005583.1_pt1 | contig 12321 bp, 11 predicted proteins | sample 2434061 | NCBI WGS metagenome assembly FTKL01 (sample SAMEA3914816, study PRJEB12502) | metagenome | biome: forest; material: soil | place: USA | collected 2011-09-16 | depth 0.3 m
TACAATTCGTCGATATGTTCGTTCATGAACGCGATCAATCCTAAGCGTCTCTCAGCAATGTTTTCGCTTAGCTCGGCTAGCTTTATGTTCCACACAAACAACTGGTCGTCCAGAGCCTGAGAACGTCGCTCAGCGCGCTTTAGTATGTTGTTACGCTGCAGTAATGCACGCTCAAACTGCGAACGAGCCCGCGCAAAGTCTGGCTGCAGACGACTCAGGACGCTGTCCAGATAATCACGCCTCGCAGAAGGGGAGCCGCTGAGGAGTCGCAGATGGTCAGGCTCGAAGAGTACGACGGGAATTTTCTGCTGGTAGCTCAGCCGAACGCGCTTAATGCCGTCGAGGCTGAAATGCTTTGGACTCTGTGTGTCCACCAGGCTATAGGTAAGGATTCGCTCGTCATCATCAAATTGCGCTTCGATGCGAAACCAATCGCTCCCATGCTTCACTAAATCGCGATCGGCCGTGCGAAACGACGTACCAGTCGAAATCACATACAGCGCCTCAAGCAGGTTTGTCTTGCCACTCCCGTTCGGGCCCACGACAATATTGACGCCAGACGTCAGTTCGACGGCGTGTGAATCGTAGCTGCGAAAGCCTTGGAGCTTTAGGTTTTTATACGGCATGTTTTAAGTATAGCGATGACCAGCATCCACCCACCGTCCTCACTCTCTCCTGCGTCGCCAGGCTCCGATACGGTCGAGAGGAGGAGGCGAATGGACGCCGGCTAGCGCATTCTCTAGCTTTTTAGTGGCATGATGATGTGCTTGTAGTCGCGTTCCTTGTCGGCGGTCGTCAGGACGCATGGAGAAAGCTTGCCGCTAAAGCTGAACTGTAGCTTCGGGCTGTCGATACAGCCAAGCGCTTCCAGTAGATAGCGCGAGTTGAGCGTTACCTGGCCGTCCGCATTCACTTGAGCCTCAGCCTCGGAGGTATTTTCGCCAAGCTGCGAAGCTACCGAATGAATGCTGAGCTTTTGCTCTTCTTGCTTGGCGTTCAGCGTCACGCTACCACCACTTTCGCGGGCAAACAGGCTCGCGATCTTGGTGATGCGACCGAATTCATCCTTAGCAACCGTTACTTCGATGTCGGTCGTAGCTGGGATGAGCTGTCGGTAGTCGGGGAAGACGCCATCGATGAGTCGACTAGTAATCTCTATATCGTCTACAAGGATGCGAACCTGGTTCTCGTCAAAGATCAGCGTAATGTCATTGCTGTCATCGTTCACCACGCGCAAAACGTCCTGCAAGGTCTGAGCCGGGATGATTGCATCAATAGTTTGCTCGGTTTTATTGATCAGGCGCTCAGCCAGGCGATAGCCGTCAGTCGCTGCAAAGTACAGGCTGCCTTCATGCGTATGACAATACACACCCGTCAGGACCGGCCGTGTGTCGTCATTACTCGCAACAAGGACTGTCTGCTGTATCGCACGCTTCATGATCGCTACAGGCACTGTCATGGTCTCCTGCGCGGTAATGTCAGGCAGGGCAGGGAACTCATCCGGTGCCATGCCGTGAATGGTTGATTCGTATGTACCGCTTTTGATGTGAAGCTTTGTGCCTTCAGCTTCTAATGTGACATTTCCCTTCGGTAGGTTACTAATAAACTCACTCATTAGACGAGCTGGCACAGTTATGGCGCCCTCTTGTTCGATTTTTCCACCAATATGTTGTGAAATAGCGATTTCTAGGTTGGTAGCTGCTAGAAGTAGGCGATTCTCATCAGTACGGAATAGGATATTGCTCAAAATAGGGAGTGGTGTTTTGCCACTTGCAACTCGCCCCACGACTTGGAGCGCTTTTGCCAGATTTTCTTGTGTAACGACTAGCTTCATAAATTCGTTCCTTATTAGTATTACTTTCTCTTTCTTATATATAACTTAGTAATAGTAGTAATAGGCTGTGTGGAAATGTGGGATAAGTCCCTCTCTACCACCGTTATTTTGCGCCAGGTCGCTGTGTAAAACATGGGATTTCAGGCTGTGGACTATGTGGGTAGACAGTGCAAAGGTGCGACTAACTTGCTGGGTAATTCTGCGAATGGTGGAGAAAGGCGGGAATGGGGGAAAAGCTTGCACAGGGTTTTCCAGCTGGTTGTCCGCAGGTTGTGCACAATTTTTATACATAGAGTTTCTCGCGAATTTCGGTTACTTGTTGGCGAATGATGTAGTCGAGTTTGACTGCTTTCTCGATTTTTTCGACAGAATGGATCGCCGTGGTGTGATCTTTGCGGCCTAGCTCGGTTGCAATCTTCGGAAAGCTTAAATGCAACTCTGATCGCAATAAGTACATTGCAATCTGCCGTGGCACCACAATATGCTTGTCTCGCTTAGGGCTCACGATGTCTACCGAATCAATTTGGAAGTGTTTCGCAGTCTTATCGATGACCTGTTTGGCCGTGATGTGGTGCGGGCGAGTGGCTCGTACATTCCCGAGAAGTCCAGAGGCGGTCTGGGCGTCAGGCTTTATACCGCGCATTTCGCAAAATGCGAGCAACTGGTTGAGCGCACCCTCTAGCTCACGAATGTTTGTTTGGACATGGGCGGCAATGTATTCGACTGTTTCGCGGTCCAGCGGCACGTTGTTTTGGCTCGCTTTGGTTTGCAAAATTGCGCACCGAGTCTCAAAATCTGGCATTTGAATGTCGATCGTCATGCCCCATTCAAAGCGAGAGCGAAGGCGTTCCTCGAGCGTCGGAATAGACTTCGGCGGCTTGTCCGAGCTGATGATGATCTGCTTATTTGCCTGGTGCAGGGCATTGAACGTGTGAAAGAATTCTTCCTGCGTCTTTTCCTTGCCGGCAATGAACTGCATGTCATCGATAATCAGGACATCGACGTTGCGATAGCGATCTGCGAAACCCTGCTTCTTGAAGCGAATACTGTCGAGGAATTCATTTACGAAGGTTTCACTCGAGATGTAGAGGATCGTCGACCCAGGGTCCTTCTCGGCGATGCCGTTGCCGACCGCCTGGATAAGGTGAGTCTTGCCCAGTCCCACGCCTCCGTAGAGAAAGAGAGGGTTGTACTTTGTACCAGGGGTATTCGTCACGGCCATACAGGCAGTGTAGGCGAGCTCGTTGCTCGAGCCGACGATAAACGTTTCGAATGTGTACTTGGGATTAAGCCCATTTGCAGATGAAGCGGTCCTTGCGGCGTGCATTCGTGGCTGCATTGCGATTTGTTGTGCGACATTGGTCTTTTTGACAATGTCCGCTACCTTCTTCTTGTTTGTCGACTGAATTGCATAGGTAATTTGCCGGACGTCGATGCCATTCTTGGCCAGCGTATCACTGATCTGTTTGCTGAATTTAACCTCTAGCTGTTGCTTGGCAAAGATATTTGGCACAGCAATAATAATGTTACCGTCGTCGCTCTCAAGAAGTTCTGTGTTTTTGAACCACGTGACGAAGCTAGCGCGTGAAACGGTAAGCTCAATTTCCCCCAAAACAGTCTGCCATAAAGCGTTTTTCATACCCCGCTTCGTTCAATCCCCTCGTTTTGTTTAAGCCAATATCCCAATCATAGCGAACGTTCAGGGTTTTCCACAAGTACGAAAACAGGCGTATTGCAACCATGTCAACTTGGTTACGATTTATGCACAATTTATTGGTACCCCTGTAAAACTGTGGAAAAGTGCTTGCAAATTGTGGAAAATTTTGACAGAATATGACGAGCAACAACCGAAGGATATAGTAACGTATGCCAAAACGAACATTTCAGCCACACACACGCAAGCGTGCTCGTACGCACGGCTTTCGCGCACGTATGGCCACTAAGGCCGGCCGCCTCGTCATGAAGGCACGCCGTCTAAAGGGTCGCACGAAGTTAAGCGCCTAAACGCGCGCAGTACGATTTACAATCACCTACCGATTCGGAGGTGGTTGTTTTTACTAGTTAGATAGTTTTCAACTACAATAGATATATATGCTTGCACAGCGCTATCGTTTCCATGGATATGGGAGCCTCAAGTTCCTCTATAATAAAGGTGATACCTACCGATCTCGATCGATCTCTTTGCGCGTAGCCGAGAATCCTAAGCGATCGAATACCCGTGTCACCGTAATTGTGACGAAGAAAGTCCAGAAGGCTGCGCCGCGCCGAAATCGCATTCGCAGGCGGGTATACGAAGTAGTCCGGACAAATTGGGATCACATCAAACCAGGTTATGATATTTTGGTGAGCGTATATGACCCACAAGCAGGCATAATGCCCTACGAAGAACTAGAGCAATCCATCGTGCAAATCTTGAAGCAGGCACGTGTCTGGCAGGATTCACACAATGATGGTCAAACAACTAATTAGTAGCACTGATGTGCTATACTCAGGAAAGTTATGAGTTTTTTCGATCTTATTTTAATCCAACCGATTTTTAATATCCTTGTATTCATTTATGGCATCATTCCAGGTCACGATTTTGGCTTGGCATTGATTCTCTTCACGATTCTTATTCGTGTCTTGCTGTGGCCGCTCGTTAAGAAACAGCTGCATCAGACAAAGGTCATGCGAAAGATTCAGCCTGAACTGGCCAAGATCAAAAAGCGCACAGCCGGCAACAAGCAGCTCGAAGCACAGATGATGATGGAGCTTTATCGCGAACGTGGTGTGAACCCATTTGGCTCGATCGGCGTATTGGTCCTGCAGCTTCCTATCTTTATCGCACTGTATGGCGTGGTCCGTTTGATCACTGAGAATGACAACAACATTCCAAAGTACACCTATAACTTCCTGCAGAACATTCCATTCGTCCACGACTTGGTTGCAAACCCGCACATCTTTAACGAATCGCTCTTTGGCCTCGTAAACTTGTCGCGTCACGCCATTGAACCGGGTGGTGTCTACTGGCCGATTTTGATTCTGGCCCTCGCGGCTGGCGCGCTGCAATTTGTTCAGTCGAGGCAGCTTCTGCCTCAAGTCAAGGACGGTCGTAAGCTTCGCGATATGCTGAAGGAACAGGCTTCTGGCAAGAAGATCGACCAGTCTGAGATGAGCGCTGTGATGAGTAGTCGCATGATCTACTTGTTCCCACTCCTGACATTCTTTATCTCGATCTACCTGGCCGGCGCACTGGTACTTTACCTTCTGACGACGAGCGCCGTCGCTATCTTCCAGCAGTCACGTGTGCTGCGCGAAGACACTGAAGAACTTGAAGAGATTAGTGGCGATAAGCCAAAGACAAAAAAAGCCAAGCAAAAGGTCGCAGAGGCAAAAGAAGCTGAAGTTGTTGCCGAGCCAAAGAAGGTATCTAAAAAGCGGAGGAAGAAATAGATGGATGAGAGTGTTCTGTTGGACCGAGATCAATCAATCGACTACGCACAGAAATATCTAGAAGATCTATTATCATTCTTTGGCCTGAATACGGCCGTAACCGTCCGTTGTGAGGAAGATGTTATTGAGCTAGGCGTTCCTTCGACGCACCTCAATGGATTCCTTATCGGCCAGCGTGGCGACACACTGCGCTCACTGCAATACCTGCTATCTATGGCGCTGAAGAACAAGGGCGCAGAGCTGACTCGTGTGAACATCGATGTCGCAAACTACAAGCATCACCGCGCTGAGCGTCTTGCCGAGCAAGCTCGTGAATGGTGCGAGCAAGTCGTTCGAACCGGCGAGGCAATGGTCCTCAAGCCAATGAGCCCGGCTGATCGCCGCGTTGCTCACCACGTCGTGTCTGAATTTGGCGCACTCGAAAGCCACTCTGAGGGTGAGGGTCGCGACCGTCACTTGGTGATTTCTAAAGTCGCTGAATAAAAACTTGGGGCGGACCGACTGACAGGACCCCCAGTCCTTATTTCTTCTCAAGAGCTCGCATATAAACAGCGAGCGTTTCTTCTGCCATACGCTTCCAGGAGTACTGAGCCGCGACAGACTTTCCTTCTTTGATGAGGTTTTCTCGGAGGATTTTATCTTCGAGGACTTCGTTAATCTTGGCGGCCATATCTTCGACATTCATCGGGTCGAAGTAGTGAGCGCCGTCCTGGTAGACTTCAGGCAGACATGTTGCATTGCTGCTGACGAGTGGTGTGCCGTAGGTCATAGCCTCGAGGCCGGGCAGGCCAAAACCTTCGGACAGTGAAGGGAAGACGTAAGCCTGGGCATTCTCGAAGAGCCAGCGGAGCTGATCGTCGGATATAAAGCCGAGGAAGTGGACGTTCTTGTAGTCCTTATCTTTCGCCCATTGCTCGATGACCTGGACGTTGCCGTCTTTCTTGCCGGGTAGTGCCAGCTGGAGATCGGGATGCGCTTGGATGAGCTTCTGGTGTGCCTCAATCAGCCGGCGGGTATTCTTGTGCGGGTCCATACGACCGACGTACATGATGAACTGCTTGTTCTCGAGCTGCTGCACGGGTTCGGGTTCGCCCTTTGTGACGAGCTCGGCGGATTCGTATGTGACGGCTACCTTGTCGGGATTGATATGGAGCGTCTTAACCACGTCTTGCTTCACGTACTTGGTCGGCGTAATGACCAGGCGTGACTTGGAGGCGGCAAAGCGCACGACAATGCCAAAGATAAACTGCTTGATGTTGTAGGCAATCTTGGAATTATCGTCGTAGTTCTTGAAGTTCAGAAGTGTCAGATCGTGGATAGTCGAAACCGACGGGCCAAAGTACAGAAGCGGCTGTTGTGGCATGGCAAAATGCACGAGGTCTACCTTGAGTGTCTGTAGGAGCCGCAGGTAATTGAGCTGCTCACGGAAGCTGTAGTTCGGGATATCCATACCGACTTTACTGAAGTTCGGATTGGTCGGGATCCAGCCGTCGAAGTCTTTCTTATCGAGCAAAATGACGTACTGATTCTCGTGGTCAACTTCCTGAAGATAATGCAGCAGCCGCTCGACGTATCGGCCGGTGCTGGTGCGAATAATACGGGCATCAATGGCAATTTTCATGGGTGATCGCTACAATTAACCTATTAGCTAATGTAATTACTCTACCATTTGATCCATATGTCCACCAACCAACCCAAAGTGAAAAAGACTAAATTGTTCGTCGAAGCTGTCCCGCTTGTCGACCGTCAGATTAGTGGCGTGCCGCACGCACTGGCTGGGCTGGTGGCTGCCCTTGCCGCAAATCCAGAAGTCACCGACGTGTACGAGATTGTCCTTGTCGCGCCTAAGAATCGTATGCATCTGCTGGACCGCTGGCGAGGGCTCGAGAAGTGTACCCGTAAAGCCATCCCGATGAAGTTTCGTGTCATGAATGGCCTGGGTCGTCGCGGACTCCTTCCGCCGATGGATCTGCTGCTCGGGCCGGGCGTGTATCTCTTTGGCAATTTTTTCAACTGGCCGCTGACCAAGCGCAGCACGTCATTTACCTATATCCACGACATTTGTTTTGCGGTTCATCCAGAATATGTACAGCCCGACAACCAAAAGTCTCTGGCCAAGAACGTACCACGCTACATTCGCCAGACCGATTATGTGGTTACCGTGAGCAAGAGCGCACGCCAGGAGATCATCGACAACTTCGAGGTCGAACCTGACCGGGTTGTGGTGGTCTACAATGGCGCCGATGCTAATCTCTACAAGCCATACCCCACTAAGGAGGTCGCTAAGGTACGTGCCAAGTACAACCTGAAGGATCAGCCGTACTTGCTCTATATTGGCAACATCGAGCCCCGGAAGAACCTAGAGCGCATGGTTAAGGCCGTCGCGCAGTTGCCGCAGGAGTACGCAATGCTGATGGTCGGGAGCGATGGCTGGCTGAACGAAGGCGTATTCGACGCTATCGACGCCGCCAACAAGACGGGCCATAAAGTCTTGAAGCCCCGAACCTACGTGCCCGACGAAGACGTGGTGCGCCTCATGAGCGGTGCGACGGCCCTGGTACTGCCATCTCTGTATGAAGGCTTTGGCATGCCGCCACTCGAGGCGATGATGAGCAAGACGCCAGTTGTCGTGGCTGATATCCCACCGCTGCACGAAGTGGCGAATGGCGCGGGTATCTACTGTGATCCTCATAGCATCGACTCGATCGCAGACGCTATGAAGAAGGTCATCGACCTTATCCCGACCGAGCGCCAGAAGCTCGTCGACAAGGGGTACAAGCACGCCCAGAGTTTCACCTGGGAACGCAGTACTGAATCGATCGTGAAGGCGCTTCTCGATGTCCGAGGCAAAGCCCCTCGTGGTTAGCTAGTTGAAGATTCAGGGGAGCGACAGTATAATATGTCTAACGTGAAGAGATTATTACAGCGTTATCGCTATTCACTTATTCTGCTGAGGGAACTGGTAATTACCGATTTTAAACTTCGGTACCAGAGCTCATTCTTGGGATATCTTTGGTCGCTGCTGAAGCCACTGGCACTCTTCCTGATCTTGGACTTTGTCTTTAGTCGCCTGGGTGGCGCCAGTGATATTCCGCATTTTAAGGTGTATCTGTTCCTGGGTATCTTGCTGTGGAACTACTTTGCTGAGGTGACGAACAACGGCGTGAGCTCGATCGTCGGCAAGGGAGATCTGCTGCGCAAAATCAACTTCCCGAAGTACGTCATCGTGCTGGCTGGTTCGTTCTCTGCGCTGATCAACCTCGCGATCAACCTCGTCGTGCTGCTGGGCTTTATGATTTTTATGGGTGCAGACCCGCAAGTGAGTGCGATTTGGGTTGTGCCGCTGTTGATCATTGAGCTGTTTGTGCTGTCGCTCGGGATGGCATTCCTCCTGAGCGCACTGTTTGTGAAGTTTCGCGACATAAACTACATTTGGGAAGTGTTCATGCAGGGCGCATTCTACGGGACGCCTATCTTATACTTGCTGACGATCATGTCGCCAAAGGTGCAAGCTTTCCTTATCCTGAACCCGATGGCGCAGATCATCCAAGACATGCGTGCTCAACTAGTGACGGCCAAAACGCCGACGATTTCTGACGTCTATCACAACGATTGGATGCGGTTTGTGATTATCTTTGCGGTTATACTGATTGCCCTTGGTGCAGCGTACTACTTTAGGAAGCGTTCGCGCTTCTTTGCGGAGGAGATTTAGGATGAGTGATGTAGCAATCAGAGTAGAGGACGTTTACAAGAACTTTGTCCTGCCTCACGAAAAGAAAGACTCTATCAAACGCGCCGTCACTGGCCTGTTCAAGGAAAAGGCAAAGGGAAGTGAGATCCAGCACGCGCTGAAAGGCGTGAGCTTTGAGGTGAAGAAAGGCGAATTCTTTGGCATTGTTGGTCGCAACGGTAGCGGCAAGAGCACGCTTCTGAAGATGCTCGCCGGTATCTACCAGCCAACCAAAGGAAGCCTTTCGACCGACGGCAAGCTCGTTCCGTTCATTGAGCTTGGTGTTGGTTTCAACCCAGAGCTGACCGGCCGTGAGAACGTCTACCTCAACGGTGCACTTCTTGGTTTTTCGATCAAAGAAATGCAGGCGATGTACGACGAGATCGTGACGTTTGCCGAACTCGAGCGTTTTATGGACCAGAAGCTGAAGAATTATTCATCTGGTATGCAGGTCCGCTTGGCTTTCTCGCTGGCAACCCGTGCACATGCCGACATTCTGCTCGTCGATGAAGTGCTCGCTGTGGGCGATGCTGCCTTTCAACGCAAGTGCTTTGAATACTTTAAGGAGCTGAAGGCTAACAAGAAAACCGTCGTCTTCGTGACGCACGACATGAACGCCGTGAAGGAATACTGTGACCGTGCGATGCTGATTGACCAAAGCGAAGTGCAGCACATCGGCTCACCTCAGGACATTGCCCGCGAGTACTCGATGCTCTTTATGGACAAATCCAGCGAGCACGCCAAGAAGGGTAATGGCGAACGTTGGGGTAATGGCGACGCAACGATAACCAAGGTTTCGACCAAAGTTGAAGGCGAGAACGTCGTCGTGAAAGTCGACGTTAAAGCCAAGAAGGCTGTCGACAAACTTATCTACGGCATCCACATTATGGGGCAAGACGGCGCTGAGATTACGGCGCTCAATAACCGTATGATTCAAGCACCTGATGTCACCGACCTTAGGCCTGGGCAAGAAATAAGCTTCACCTGGAAGATTCTTAATATCTTCAATGACGGCCAATATAACGTCATGCTTACATTGATCGACGATGTCGCGAATACACTCGACTGGTTTGTGCGCGCTGATGAATTTACCGTGGAACGTATCGAGCGATCCACGACCGCGGTTTTGCCGCCAATGAGCGTGACGCATACGGTGAAGGGTAAATAAGGGGAACAAGGAAATGGCAGGAGTGGCACGGAAGGTAAAAAAAAGACTATTCAATAGTGTCAGCGATGAGTTGATAGAGATAGAGAAGCGCCTCGACGCGAAGATCACAGCTTCAGAGAAGGCTATCCAGGGGACGCAGCTCGCCATTAACCATGATCACTCGCTGATCCTGGAAGAGCTGAAGCAGCGTACCAAGAACTCTGGTTCGTTTGTACTGAGCGAGCGTGAGATGATCACCAAGATCTTTAGCGGACTCAAGATGTACCTCGACCCGAGGGACGTCGCCGTTGTGCCGCACTTGGTGTTGGACTCTATCTGGGAACATCGTATTACTGCAGCCTGGCTGTCAGTCGTAAAGCCACACGATACCGTCCTCGACGTCGGCTCGAACTTCGGCTACTTTGGCGCGCTCGCTGCTCAGAAGACTGACAAGAAACACTCCAAGGTTGTGCACTTCGAAGCAAATCCACACCTCGTGCCCTATATCCACAAGACATTGGACGTGAACTGGCTGAACGAGCAATCAGTCGTCGAGAATCTGGCCGTTGGCGACAAGGAAGGCACGCTCACGCTGCGGATCCTGAAGGATTACCTTGGCAGTTCATCGGTGCTGCCACTCGAGCACACTGCTAAATATATGAGTGGCAAGATGCGTCTCGAGACCGCCGAAGAGGTGAAGGTGAAGTCCGTGAGCCTCGACAAATACTGCGAAGATAACGGTATCAAGACCGTTGATCTGATCAAGATGGACATCGAGGGCTTCGAAGATAAAGCCTATGAAGGCATGCGAACTATCGTTAAGAATAGCCCGAACATGTCATTCTTTATTGAGTTTACAAGGGAGAGTTACGAAGATCCAAAGGGCTTCTACGACCAGATGCTCAAGGACTTTGGCCACGTCTACGTCATTGACGACGACGGCTATATCACCAAGCCAAAAACGACGACGTACGAAGCTATTGTCGGCGACACTGATGACTGGGTGATGCCGATTTTCTCGAAGAACGCTAAGCTCGCTAACCGGTAAGGAGAACCTGACATGCCGAAGCCTACGCTCTACTATGACGTCACGCAACTTGTCCATTGGGACGGTAGGCTGACCGGTATTCCTCGCGTCATGCACGAGCAAGCGATTCGCTTTCGTGCGGAACGACCGGAGACGGTATTTGTGAGCTGGGTGAAAGAGCTCCAGGAGTTTGTTGAGCTTGATCTGGATCGAACACTGCACGAGCGCGGTCGTGGCATCCAGTACCTCAAGGTTGGCGAAGCGCGTCCAATGGCCAGGCAGGCCGAAGTTGCTGCAGCACCCGCCGACTTCAAGCAAGATCAGCAGGTCATTATGCGCCAAGGCTCAGTTCGCCTTGCGAAAGCAGTGCTTCGCCGCGCCGCACGTATTATGCCAGGGCTTTCGTCGAAGGTAGAGAACCGATTGAAGCTGAAGCGTATGGCCACCTACAAAGTTGCGACCTACGAGAAGGGCGACCAAGTTGTCATCCCGTGGGGCGAATGGTGGGACGATAACTTTATCGCTAGACTCGTGCAATGGCACCACGATGACGGCCTCGGGATCGTACAGATCATCCACGACATGGGCCCGATCGTGGTTCCACAGTTTACCGGCGCTGGTGGGGCGGGCGGCTCGACCGAGACGTTCCCGAAGTATTGCCGCGCGATTCTGCCAATAGCCGATCTGGTACTTTGCGTTTCCAAGAACACAAAGAAAGAAGCGACGGAATGGCTTAAATCACAGAAGCTGAGCGTTCCACGCATGGAAGTCTTCCGTCTAGGCGACGACTTTAAGGTGGCAAAAGCGATCGAGCCAACCGACGAGGTGTTTCGAGGCGCGAAACTGAAGGGGAGTGAATACCTTCTGACGGTCTGCACTATCGAGGCTCGCAAGAACCACACACTTCTGTATTATGTCTACAAGTTGGCGCTCGCTCGTGGCATTGACCTACCTAAGATCGCGATCGTTGGCCGCCACGGTTGGGGCACCGATGAAATCTACAGCATTATGACGCACGACCCTGCCGTGAAGGACAAATTCGTCTTTCTGCACAACATGGGCGACCAAGAGTTGAGCTGGCTGTACAACCACTGTGCGTTCACGGTCTTTCCAAGCTTCTATGAAGGTTGGGGCATACCCATTGCGGAAAG
>FTKL01000890.1_pt3 | contig 12271 bp, 16 predicted proteins | sample 2434061 | NCBI WGS metagenome assembly FTKL01 (sample SAMEA3914816, study PRJEB12502) | metagenome | biome: forest; material: soil | place: USA | collected 2011-09-16 | depth 0.3 m
GCCGCCGCCGCCCCGGCCGAGACCGTCGAGGTCGTCGAGGTCGCCGAGACGGCGGAGGCCGTCGAGGTGCCCGAGGTCACCGCGCCGGCCGAGGCGGCCACCGAGGCTGAGGCTGAGGCCGAGGAGGCCCCCGCGCCGAAGAAGCGGGCGCCGCGCAAGGCCGCCGCCAAGAAGACCGCGACCGCTGCCAAGAAGACCACCACCACCGCGGCAGCGGCGAAGAAGACCACCGCCCGCAAGCCCGCCACCAAGCGGACGAGCGCGGCGGCCAAGAAGGCAGCGGCCGCCGAGGGTGATTCGGCGGCCGAGTAGGCCCGTCACCGGGGGCGGGCAGCGACTGCCCGCCCCCGGTGCGTACGGATCGGCCGTCCCTCCGGGCGGCCGGTTTGCTCCTGGAGCGGCCGATCCGTATTCTTGACCTTCGGCGTGTCTACGCCGTGCTCCCGAGCAGATCACCTCCCAGACCCTCCGGGGAATGGGGGAGGCCCCTGTGTCCGTACCCAGGTGGCTGGCATCGAGGGTTCCGACCGAGTACAGAAAGCAGGTACCGCATGTACGCGATCGTTCGCGCCGGCGGCCGCCAGCACAAGGTCGCCATTGGCGACGTGCTGGAGATTGACCGCGTTGACGTCAAGCCGGGTGACTCGGTCGAGCTGTCGACCATCCTGCTTGTCGACGGCGAAGCCGTCACCTCCGACCCGTGGGTCCTCGCCGGTGTGAAGGTTCACGCCGAGGTCGTCGACCACACCAAGGGTGAGAAGCTCATCATCCTTCGCTACAAGAACAAGACCGGCTACCGTCGGCGCCAGGGTCACCGCCAGCGTCACACCGCCGTCCGCATCACGAGCATCGACTCCGCGAAGTAAGTAAGGGGATAGCGAGATGGCACACAAGAAGGGCGCAAGCTCTACCCGCAACGGCCGTGACTCGAACGCCCAGCGCCTCGGCGTCAAGCGCTTCGGCGGCCAGGTCGTCAGCGCCGGCGAGATCCTCGTCCGCCAGCGCGGCACCCACTTCCACCCGGGTGCGGGCGTCGGTCGCGGTGGCGACGACACCCTGTTCGCGCTGAACGCCGGCGCCGTGCAGTTCGGTACCCGTCGTGGCCGTCGTGTCGTGAACATCGTGGCCGTCGAGGCCTGATCTTCCTGACGCCGCGTCAAGCGGCAACGGCAGCACAAAGTGGAGGGTGGACCGGCCCCAGTTCGACCTGGGGAATCCGGTCCACCCTTCATTGCTTTACACCAGAGCGATTCGTCCGCTCTGACCCAAATTTTTCTAGCTGGAGGCAAACCGATGACCACCTTCGTGGACCGCGTCGAACTGCACGTCGCCGCGGGTAACGGAGGCCACGGCTGCGCCTCCGTGCACCGGGAGAAGTTCAAGCCGCTCGGCGGCCCCGACGGTGGAAACGGCGGCGACGGCGGCAGCGTCATCCTCACCGTGGACACCAGCATCACGACCCTGCTGGAGTACCACCACTCGCCGAAGCGCAAGGCCGTCAACGGCCGGCCCGGCGCGGGCGGCCACCGCACCGGCTCCACCGGCGACGACCTCGTCCTGCCGGTGCCGGACGGCACCGTGGTGCTGGACCGCGAGGGCAACGTGCTCGCCGACCTGGTCGGCCACGGCACCAGCTTCGTCGCCGCGGCCGGCGGCCGGGGCGGCCTCGGCAACTCCTCGCTGGCCTCCGCCCGCCGCAAGGCCCCCGGCTTCGCGCTGCTCGGCGAGCCCGGTGAGTCCCGCGACATCGTGATGGAGCTCAAGTCCGTCGCGGACGTGGCCCTGGTCGGCTACCCGAGCGCGGGCAAGTCCTCGCTGATCTCGGTGATCTCGGCCGCCAAGCCGAAGATCGCGGACTACCCCTTCACCACCCTGATCCCCAACCTCGGCGTGGTCACCGCCGGCGACACCGTCTACACCGTCGCCGACGTGCCCGGTCTGATCCCCGGCGCCAGCCAGGGCAAGGGCCTGGGCCTGGAGTTCCTGCGCCACGTCGAGCGCTGCACCGTCCTGGTGCACGTGCTGGACTGCGCCACCCTGGAGCCGGGCCGCGACCCGCTCTCGGACCTGGAGACGATCGAGGCCGAGCTCTCCCAGTACGGCGGTCTTGAGGACCGTCCGCGCCTGGTCGCCCTGAACAAGATCGACGTGCCGGACGGCCAGGACCTCGCCGACATCACCCGCGCCTCCCTGGAGGAGGCCGGCTACCGCGTCTTCGAGGTGTCCGCCTCCTCCCGCCAGGGCCTGCGCGAGCTGAACTTCGCGATGGCGCAGATCGTCGCCGACGCCCGCGCCGCCAAGCCGGCCGAGGAGAGCACCCGGATCGTGCTGCGGCCCAAGGCCGTCGACGACGCCGGCTTCACCGTCACCGAGGAGGACGGCGCGTACCGCGTGCGCGGCATCAAGCCGGAGCGCTGGGTCCGCCAGACCGACTTCTCCAACGACGAGGCCGTCGGCTACCTCGCGGACCGCCTGGCCCGCCTGGGCGTCGAGGAGAAGCTCTGGAAGGTCGGCGCCAAGGAGGGCGACACCGTCATCATCGGCTCCGAGGAGAACGCCGTCGTCTTCGACTGGGAGCCCAGCATGGCCGCCGGTGCGGAGATGCTCGGCCGCCGCGGCGAGGACCACCGGATGGAGTCCCCGCGCCCGGCCGTCGACCGCCGCCGCGAGAAGCAGAAGGGCCGCGACGCGGCCGAGACCGAGTACCTGGCCTTCGAGGCGCTGTCCAGCAGCCGCCCGAGCGCCATCGACGAGGCCGACGACGAGGACATCTGACAGTCCGGCAGGCCGCTGCGGCCCCCGTACCCCCACTGCGGGGGGCGGGGGCCGTCCGCTTTGCCCGGGCGGGCCGCCCCGGCTCGTCCAGCGGGTGACATGCCGTACGGGGGCGCCGCCCGGATCGCGTAGATTGCGGGGAGCGGCAGGCTCCCGCGCCTGCTGCCCGGCCACAGTGAAGGGCACCAGCGCGATGAGCGAGCAGTCACTCCGTGAGGAGGTCCTGACCGCCCGGCGGATCGTCGTCAAGGTCGGTTCCTCCTCACTCACCACCGCCTCCGGCGGACTGGACGCCGACCGGGTCGACGCCCTGGTGGACGCGATCGCCAAGGTCCGCAGCCAGCCGGACGCCCCCGAGATCGTGCTGGTCTCCTCCGGCGCCATCGCGGCCGGCCTCGCCCCGCTCGGGCTGGACCGCCGCCCGCCGGACCTCGCCCGTCAGCAGGCCGCCGCCAGCGTCGGCCAGGGCCTGCTGGTCGCCCGCTACACGGCCTCCTTCGCCCGGTACGGCATCCGCGTCGGCCAGGTGCTGCTGACCGCCGAGGACGCCAGCCGCCGCGCCCACTACCGCAACGCCTACCGCACCCTCGACCAGCTGCTGGCGATGGGCGCGATGCCGGTCGTCAACGAGAACGACACCGTCGCCACCGCCGAAATCAAGTTCGGGGACAACGACCGGCTGGCCGCGCTCGTCGCCCACCTCGTCCGGGCCGACCTGCTCGTCCTGCTCTCCGACGTGGACGGCCTCTACGACGGCGACCCGAGCCGCCCCGGCACCAGCCGGATCGCCGAGGTGCGCGGCAAGCAGGACCTGGAGGGCATCCAGATCGGCAGCGCGGGCAAGGCCGGAGTCGGCACCGGCGGCATGGTCACCAAGGTCGAGGCCGCCCGGATCGCCACCGGTGCGGGCATCCCGGTCGTCCTGACCGCGGCCAGCCACGCCGCCGACGCCCTGGCCGGGCGCCCCACCGGCACGCTCTTCCTGCGCACCGGCAGCCGCAGCGCCGACCGGCTGCTCTGGCTCGCCCACGCCAGCAGCCCGCGCGGCTCCCTGCACCTGGACCAGGGCGCGGTGGAGGCGGTGGTCTCGGGCGGCGCGTCACTGCTGCCCGCCGGGGTCACCAAGGTCGACGGCGATTTCGCCGCGGGCGATCCGGTGGACCTTCTTGCCGAAAACGGCCACATCGTGGCGCGCGGACTGGTCAACTTTGACGCAAGGGAGTTGCCCCGCCTGCTCGGCCGGTCCACCCGTGACCTGGCCCAGGAGTTCGGGGCCGCGTACGAGCGCGAGGTCGTCCACCGCGACGACCTGGTCGTCCTGCGCGGCTGACGGGCCGCTCCGCACGGGGGTGGGGGCGCCGCCCGCGCCCGGTACCGGGCGACAGGGGGCAGCCGTACGCGCCGGGCCCGGGCCCCGGCCCGCACGACGACACGACATCGCCGAACAGGAGGCCGCCGGTGGGACGCAGGCATGACGGATCCCTGGCCGGATCGACGGCCGAGCGCCGGCTCAGCAGCATCGCGGGCGGCCGCCCGGCCGACGGGCCCGCAACCCCGCCGGCCGCCCCCGCGGCACCGGAACCGGCCGACACCGTACGCGAGTTGCGCCCGGGCGCGCGGGCCGACGCGACCGTGCCGGCGGCGCCCGAGGAGCGGCTCTGGCACGTGGTGCTGAGCGTCGCGGGCGAGAACACCCCGCTCACCGCGCTGCGCGCCGGGCTGGAGCGGCTCGCGCACGACCACTCGTTCTTCCTCACCGCCCGGTACGCCACCGACCACGCCGAGATCCGCTACTGGGAGCAGGCCCGCGACCTGCACGACGCGGCGGCCATCGCGCTGCGCCTGTGGGGCGAGCACAAGGCGACGGCGAGCCTGCCGCCGTGGGAGATCGTCGGCCTGGAGGTCGTCGACCGCGCGACGTACCACAAGCGCGTCGCGGAGGGCTTCGGGGACCCGCCGCCCCAGCTGGGCAGCGTGCACCCCTACTAGGTACGGCTGGGGCACGGCGCGGTGGCGGGGGCCGTCTCACCGGACGGAAACCGGCCGGGCCGGGCGCGGGCAGTCGTTACCCTGTGCAGCATGACCAGCGACCTCGCCACCGCCGACAGTCCCGTCCTCGCCGCAGCCCGCCGGGCCCGGGAGGCAGCCGCCGCCCTCGCCCCGCTCCCGCGCCGGGCGAAGGACACGGCGCTGCTGGCGATCGCGGACGCCCTGGTGGCCCGCAGCGCCGAGATCACCGCCGCGAACGCCGAGGACGTGGCCCGCGCCCGCGAGGCCGGCACCGCCGAGTCCGTCATCGACCGGCTGACCCTCGACCCCGAGCGGATCGCGGCGATCGCCTCCGACGTCCGCGACGTGGCGGGCCTGCCCGACCCGGTCGGCGAGGTGGTCCGCGGCTACACCCTCCCGAACGGGCTGGACGTCCGCCAGGTGCGGGTGCCGCTCGGCGTGGTCGGCATCATCTACGAGGCCCGCCCCAACGTCACGGTGGACGCCGCAGCGCTCTGCCTCAAGTCCGGCAACGCCGTCCTGCTGCGCGGCTCCGGCTCCGCCTACCGCTCCAACACCGCGCTGACCGGCGTGCTGCGCGACGCGGTCGTGGAGGCCGGCCTGCCCGCCGACGTCATCCAGCTGGTGCCCGGCGAGAGCCGCGAGTCGGTGACCGAGCTGATGCGCGCCCGCGGCCTGGTCGACGTGCTCATCCCGCGCGGCGGCGCCTCGCTGATCCGTACCGTCGTCGAGGGCTCGACCGTCCCGGTGATCGAGACCGGCACCGGCAACTGCCACGTCTACGTGGACGCCCAGGCCGACCTGGCGATGGCCGTCGGCATCCTGCTGAACTCCAAGGCCCAGCGGGTCAGCGTCTGCAACTCCGCCGAGACGCTCCTCGTCCACCAGGACATCGCCGACGCCTTCCTCCCGCTCGCGCTGGCCGCGCTCGCCGGCGCCGGCGTCACCGTGCACGGCGACGACGCGGTGCTGAAGGCGGCCGAGGGCACGGCGGCCACCGTCGTACCGGCCACCGACACGGACTGGGAGACGGAGTACCTCTCGTACGACCTCGCGGCCGCCGTGGTGCCCTCCCTGGACGCCGCCGTCGCGCACATCCGCCGCTGGTCCTCCGGCCACACCGAGGCGATCGTCACCACCTCGCAGGCGGCCGCCCGCCGCTTCACCCAGCTGGTCGACGCGGCCACCGTCGCCGTCAACGCGTCCACCCGGTTCACCGACGGGGGTGAGTTCGGCTTCGGCGCCGAGATCGGGATCTCCACCCAGAAGCTGCACTCGCGCGGCCCGATGGGCCTGCCCGAGCTGACCTCCACCAAGTACATCGTCACTGGTGACGGCCACGTCCGGGGCGAGGCCGCGCAAACCGTTGGCGGCTCCGGTACCGCCGTCTGAGCGGCGGGTGTCACACAGGTGACGGACCAACTGCGAGGAGCCACAGACAAAACGGCCGCCCGGTAATACGCTGAGTCCGTGGCTGAGGATGTGGGGGGTTCTCCGTACCCTGACGACGCCGACCACGGTGGTGCGGACGACGAGTTCGCCACCGTGGTCTTCGATGAGGCCTTCGTACGGTCCGCCGCCGTGCACGAGCCGAGCGCCCGGGAGCGGCAGCTTGCCGCCGCCGAGGCCCGGTTCGAGCCGGAGGCGGCGGGGCCGGGCTGGGGCTACGAGCTGTCGGCCGGCACCACCGGCGACGGGCTGCCGCTCGAGCTGCGCCCGTACCCGAGCGGTCTGGACGAGGACCACCTCTACCCCGACCCGTGGTCCGGCCCCGGCAGGAGCGTCGCTCGCAGCCGGGCGGGCCGCTGGGGTCGTACCGGCCGCTGGGGCAGGCACGCCGCCTACGACCCGGTCCGGGCCGCCCGCGGCAGGTCGGTGGCGCAGCAGCGCTGGCACCGGCCGGTCGCCTGGGTGCTCGCCGTGATCATGGGCGTCAGCCTGGTGGCGGTGGCGGTCGCGGCCGTCTGCCAGGGCGTCGGCGCGGCCGGAGCCGGCTCACCGCAGCGTCCCGGAGCGGGTAGCAGCAGCGCGGGGACGGCTCCTGCGGCACCGACCCCGATGCCCTCGCTCGCGGTGAACGCCCCGGCGGGGTGAGTTCCGCCGGGCTGCTCCCGGGACGGTCACCGAGCGTCGTGCAGAAGTTACGCGCGAGCCCTCGTGGCGGGCGCCGTCGCGCCTTACCCTGGTGCTATGGGTGACCCGCGAGAGCCTCCTGAGGGTGGGCCCGAGGGCGGTTCTGGGAACGAGGACGAGTACCGGTCCGTCGTCTTCGACGAATCGTTCGTCCGCGCTGCCCGCATCCAGGAACTCTCCGCGCGCGAGCGCCTCGGCAGCGCCTACGGGCGCGCGACCAGGCCCCGGATCGGCTTCGGCGCGCTCGGCACCGTACCCCGCCAGGCGATCGCCCTGCTGCTGCTCATCGTGGTCGCCTTCGCGGCCGCCGTGTACTTCGGCATCAGCTCGCCGAGCCGGGGCGGCAGCCGCCCGGCCGGCAGTCAACTGACTGTCAGCCTGATGGCACTCAGCCCCACTTCGCCGGTGCTGCCCGCGGCCGACCCGGCCAACCCGTTCGCGGCCCTGCCCGCCGGGTACGGGGACGGCCGGGCAGGTCTGGGCGTCCCGGCCGGGGCCGCCACCGCGCACTTCACCAAGATCGAGGTCGCCCGGGCGCTGGACACCGTGCAGAGCTACCTGGTGGTCTCCTCACTGGCCCCGCAGACCCTGATCAAGGGCGACACCAGCGCCGTCCGGGACTTCATCACCCTCGGTGAGCAGGCCCAGTTCGACCAGAGCCTGGCCGCCCCGCGCGACGACCAGCACCACGCGGCCACCGGCTGGATGGTCCGCTTCGACCCCGCGCACATCGTCCTCGCCACCGACACCGTGAAGGTCGCGGGCAGCATGCGGGTGGACGAGGCGGACGACGGCGCGCTCCAGGTCACCACCGACCACACCTTCGTCTACGCCCTGCAGACCACCGGCGCCGCCGCCAGCGCCCCGGTGACGGTGCTGAGCGTGCGCCGCGAGCTGCGCTTCGAGTTCGACCGCTCCGACCTCGCGGCCTCGCAGCTGCGGCTGGTCGACTCCGCCGTCCAGACCGGCCCGACGGCCTGCGGCACCCCGCAGTCCACCTACCTCCAGCCGATCCTCGCCACCGCCGGCGGGACGGCCCCGCCGGCCCCGCCCGCCATCGACCCGGGCAGCCGCAGCGTCCCGGCCTGGCAGCTCTGCGGCGTGCTGGCCGGCGGCTGACCCACCGGGCGGGATCACCCGGAGAACGGCAGCCTGACCACGACCCTGGCACCGGCCCCCACCAGCGGATCCGTGAACGCCGCCGTGCCGCCCAGGTTCCGCGCGATCGAGCGGACCAGCGACAATCCCAGGCCGGCACCGCCGGTGGCGCGGCCACGGGCGTCGTCCAGTCGGACGAACCGGTCGAAGACCCGCTCCCGGTCCGCCGGTGCCACCCCCGGCCCGTCGTCCGCGACGGTCAGCACCGCCCAGCCGTCGGCCACCGTGACGGAGGCCGCCACGGTGCCGCGGGCATACCGCGCGGCGTTGTCCAGCAGGTTGCGGACCAGCCGCCCGAGCAGGATCTCGCTGCCCCGGACGGGCGCCCGCTCCAGCGCGCCGACGGCCCAACCGGGCCCGCCGGCGCCCGCCAGATGCGCCAGATGCGCCAGCTGCTCCGCCACCAGGTCGGCGAGGTCCACCGGCTCCGCCGGGCCGGCCCGGTGCTGCTCGTCGGCCGCGGCAAGCAGCAGCAGGTCGTCCGTGAGGAGCTGGAGCCGCTCGGTGTCCGCCGGCGCGCCCGTCACCACCTGCGGCCAGTCGGCGCCGTCCGGGCGGGCGAGTGGGATCTCCAGCGAGCTGCGCAGCGCGGCCAGCGGACCGCGCAGCTCGTGCGAGGCGTCCGGGACCAGCCGGCGCTGCTCCTTGATCGCGTGCTCCAGGCGGTCGAGCCAGCAGGGTGTGCTGCTCCCCGGAGTCAAGGCCCGTACGGTGCCGGCGCTGCTCGTCCCGACGCTGTTCGTGGCGTTGCGCTCGCCGCTGGTCCTGCTGGCGGCGGCGCCGCTGGCGGCGCGGTTCTGGGTCAGCAACCCGGTGTACTGGGGCAGCGGGCAGCACTACGACGCGGTGTTGATGCCGATCGTGTTCGTGGCACTGCTGGACGGGCTGCGCCGGCTCCGCCGCGGCGGAGCCCTCGGGCGGCTGGCGCGGCTGCTGCCGCTGGGGGTGCCGGCCGTCGCCGTGGGCCTGAGCGTGCTGCTTCCGGTGGGGCGGTTGTTCACGGCCGGGCCGTGGCAGGTGGACGAGCGGGTCGGGCAGGCCCGGCGGGTGCTCGCGGTCGTCCCGGACGGCGTGACGGTCGCCGTCGCCAACCGGCTGGCCCCGCAACTGACCGGCCGGTGCCAGGTCTCACTGTTCCCGTACCTGACGTCGCCCGGCGCGGCCGGTACGGGTGACTGGCGGCGGCCGGTGGCCGAGTGGGTGGCGGTGCTGGACAGCCCCGGTGACTTCCCGCTGCCGGAGCCCGAGCAGACCCGTGCCCGGGCCGGGCTGCCGGCCGCCGGCTATCGCGAGGTCGCCGCCGGGGGAGGGGTGGCGGTGTACCGCTGGGAGGGGTGAGGCCGGCCCCCGGACGCCCGGGGACCGGCCTGCGGACGGGTCAGGCGTCCTCGCGCGGACCGTCGCCGGGAGCCGCGCCCGCCGTGCTGCCGGCCCGGGCGCCGTTGAAGGTGTCGCGGAGCTTGCCGCCGACGGTGCCGACGCCGCCGGCCATGTCACGGAGCAGGCCCATCAGCGGGTCCTTGCTCTCCTTGACGGAGGTCGAGTAGTGGTCGGCGGCGGCCTTCCACTGGTCGCTGACGGAGGCGTTGGCGTCACCGTCGCGGCGCGGGTAGGCGCCGGTCAGGATCGAGCGGTACTCGTCGCTCTCCGACCACTTCTTCAGCTGCGCCACCCGGACGACGGCGAACGGGTGGGTCTGCGGCAGGACCTGGAGCAGCTTCAGGACGCCGTCGCGCAGGTCGCCGGCCTTCTCGTACTCCTCGGCCTGCGCCAGGAACGCGTCCACGTTCATCTCGCCGAGGTTGTGGCCGCCGGCCAGCTTCATCAGCCCGCGCATCGACGCCTGGAGGTCCTGGCCGGCGAGCAACCCGGCGCGGTCGCAGGAGAGTTCGGCCTTGCGGAACCACTCCTTGAGCGCGGTGACCAGCGCCATGATGGCCAGGTTGCCGAGCGGGATCCAGGCGATCCGGGTGGCGATGTTGGTGAGGATCAGCAGCATCGTCCGGTAGACGGCGTGGCCGGACATCGCGTGGCCGACCTCGTGGCCGACCACCGCCCGCAGCTCCTCCTCGTCGAGCAGCTCGACCAGGCCGCTGGTGAGCACGATGATCGGGGTGTCGATGCCGATGCACATCGCGTTGACCGTCGGGTCCTGCGTGACGTACAGCTCGGGGACCTTCTCCAGGTCCAGCACGTACGAGGCGTCGCGCACCATGTTGTACAGCTCGGGGAACTGGCGCTCGGAGGTCTTCACGGCGGTGGCCAGGAACATCAGCCGGATCGAGCGCTCCGAGACCAGGCCGGCGAGCTTCTTCAGCACGTCGTCGAAGCCGGTGAGCCTGCGCAGCGCGACCAGGGCGGACCGGTCGGCGGGGTGCTCCCACGCCCGGGTGGAGATCTCCGGGAAGCGCTGCCGGCGCCGGCTCGGGGTCTTCGCCTGGTTGGTGTCGGTCATGTTCTGAGTACCTCCTGGTCGACGCCGGTCCCGGCCGCTGGCCGGCCCCCGCTCTCTTCGCCTGCAACGACTTCCTGTGCAACGTCCGCGGTTGCGTACTCGTCCCCGCGGTCACCCTACGCCGTGCGCCGGACGGCCTCCGGGGGTGTACCGACGGTGTTCCGGGGGGCGTGGCGGGACGGCGCGGCGGCCCGGTCTACGCTGGATGCTCTGGAGAGACCGGGACCAGATCTGGCCGCGGTGCAGAGCCGACCGAGGAGCCCGCAGATGTCCCCCGCCACCCTTGTCACCCTGGCCGCGCCGATCTCGGGTGAGTCGGGCCCCGGGCTGTTCCTGCGCACGATCGTGGTGGCCTCCTTCGTCGGCGTCGGCCTGCTGGCCTGGGTCCTGCTGAGGGCCGGCCGCAAGGGCTGAACGGCCGCCCGTCCGCAGGCGCGGGCCCACGCGTGGTCAGACGCGGTGGGGCGCCGCGCGGTTGCGCGACGCCCACCCGTACGATGAGCCGGTGGGCCCTCACCGGCCCAGACCCCTGGTCCGTCACCCGAGCCGAGAAGGTCCTGCGACCATGAGCACTGCCGCTGCACTCCCCGTTCTGAACCTGATCGCCGAGGGCGAGGGTGGCAACCACGAGAGCCTCAGCCCGTACCTCACGGGCGGCGCCGGGCTGTTCATCCTGCTGCTGCTGCTCTACATCACGACCCGGTTCAACCGCGACCGCTGAGCCGCGGAGCCGCCGGGCATCTCCGGCAGCCGCAGGCCGACGGAGCAGGCCCAGGGAGCGCCCGGCATAGCCGTGGACGCTCCCTTTGCCATGTCCGCGCCGGTACGTACGCCGGGGGTGGCCACGGCGTAACGGGCGTCGCGTAAGGTGTGGCGGCATGGGACAGCAGGCCGAGACCCCCGGCGGACACGAACCGGCGAAGAAGCGCCTCGGCGTGATGGGTGGCACCTTCGACCCGATCCACCACGGGCACCTGGTCGCCGCCAGCGAGGTGGCCAGCGCGTTCCACCTCGACGAGGTGGTGTTCGTGCCGACCGGGCAGCCGTGGCAGAAGATCGACCACGCGGTCACCCCGGCCGAGGACCGCTACCTGATGACGGTCATCGCCACCGCCGAGAACCCGCAGTTCTCGGTCAGCCGGATCGACATCGACCGCAAGGGCCCGACGTACACCGTCGACACCCTTCGCGACCTCCGGGCACTGCACCCGGACGCCGACCTCTTCTTCATCACCGGCGCCGACGCACTCGCCCAGATCCTCTCCTGGCGGGACTCCGAGGAACTCTTCTCGCTCGCGCACTTCATCGGCTGCACCCGCCCGGGGCACACTCTTTCGGACGCCGGGCTTCCGGCGGGCGGGGTCTCCCTGGTGGAGGTCCCGGCGCTGGCCATCTCCTCCACGGACTGCCGCAACCGGGTCGCCAAGGGCGAACCGGTCTGGTACCTCGTCCCGGACGGCGTGGTCCGCTACATCGACAAGCGGGCGCTCTACGCGCCGGCCCAGCCTTGATCCCGGGAGGGGCGGCGTGACCGGAACGGCAGACCGCAGGGGCCATGAGGACGACGGCTGGCCCGCCGGGCAGCAGCAGTCGTACCAGCAGCAGTACCAGCAGCAGCCCGGCTACGAGCAGCCCGGTTACGAGCACTCCGGCTACGAGCAGGGGACGTACGAGCAGCCGGTCTACGAGCCGTACGCCCAGCCCGGGTACGGTCAGCCCCAGCAGCAGCCGTACCAGCAG
>FTKL01000082.1_pt1 | contig 12266 bp, 10 predicted proteins | sample 2434061 | NCBI WGS metagenome assembly FTKL01 (sample SAMEA3914816, study PRJEB12502) | metagenome | biome: forest; material: soil | place: USA | collected 2011-09-16 | depth 0.3 m
CTGGTCTCGCTGTTCGTGATGCTGGCGCTGGCCGCACCGATGCTCGGCATGCGGACCTGGCCGCAGGACGCCGGCATCCAGGCGGAGTCCAACACCACCCGCAAGGCGTACGACCTGGTGGACGCCGCGTACGGCCCGGGGGCCAACGGGCCGCTGCTGGTCGCGGTCGACCTGCGCAAGGTGCCCGCCGCCGGGCTGCCCGGCCTGACGGCCCGGCTGCAGGAGGATCCGGGCGTGCTGGCGGTCTCCCCGGCGCTGCTCAACCCGGCGGGGGACGCGGCGCTGCTCTCCGTCCAGCCGAGGACCGGCCCGCAGGACGTCCACACCCAGCAGCTGCTCCACCGGATGCGCGCGGACCTGCTGCCGGACGGCGCCGAGGCGACCGGCGTGGTGGCGGTCTTCGCCGACATCTCCGACCGGCTCGCCGCCCGCCTCTGGGTGGTCGTGCCGTTCGTGGTCGCGCTGTCGCTGATCCTGCTGACGCTGCTGTTCCGGGCGCCGGTGATCGCGGTCAAGGCCGCGGCGATGAACCTGCTGTCGGTGGCGGCCGCGTACGGGGTGATGACCGCGGTCTTCCAGTCCGAGACGGGCGCGAAGCTGATGGGCCTGCCGCACTCGGTGCCGGTCTCGTCCTGGGTGCCGATCCTGATGTTCACCGTGCTGTTCGGCCTCTCGATGGACTACGAGGTCTTCCTGCTCTCCCGGGTCCGCGAGGACTGGCTGGCCACCGGTGACGCGCGCGGCAGCGTGGTGCGCGGGCTGTCCGCGACCGGCCGGGTGATCAGCAGCGCGGCCGCCATCATGGTGGCGGTGTTCATCGGCTTCGCGATCGACCCGGACATCACCGTGAAGATGATGGGTGTCGGCATGGCGGCCGCCGTCCTGGTGGACGCGACGATCGTGCGCCTGGTGCTCGTGCCGGCGACGATGACCCTGCTCGGCCGCGCCAACTGGTGGCTCCCGGCCTGGCTGGACCGCCTGCTGCCCGAGCTCAGGATCGAACACGGCGACGGCCCGGCCCCGGCCCCGGCCGAGCGGGAGCGCGTCCCGGCCTGACCGCGCGGAGGAGGACGAAGGGGGCTGCCCGCACGCCGGGGCGGTCCCCTTCGCCATGCCCTGAAGCCCGTACTGGCGCTCTGTACCTACTAGTATGTACGCTGAGGCCATGGCAACCCAGGACCGTCTGATCGAGAGCACCCAGGAACTCCTCTGGGAGCGCGGCTACGTCGGCACCAGCCCCAAGGCGATCCAGCAGCTGGCCGGCGTCGGCCAGGGCAGCATGTACCACCACTTCGCCGGCAAGCCCGACCTCGCCGCCGCCGCGCTGCGCCGCAGCGCCGATCAGATGCGGGCCGTCGCCGAGGAGCAGCTGGCCGGCCCCGGCACGGCGTACCAGCGGATCGAGGCGTACCTGCTGCGCGAGCGCGAGGTGCTGCGCGGCTGCCGGATCGGCCGGATGGCACAGGACCCGGAGGTCATCGCCGACCCGCAGCTGCGCGCTCCGGTCGAGGAGACCTTCGACTGGCTGCGCGGCCGGATCGCCGAGGTGATCGCCGAGGGCCGGGCCGCCGGCGAGCTCCTCCCCGGCGGCGACCCGGCCGACATCGCCGCAGCCGTCGTCGCGGTCGTCCAGGGCGGGTACGTGCTGGCCCGCGCGGCCGACAGCGTCGAGCCGTTCCGGCAGGCCGTCCGCGGCGCCCTCGGCCTGCTCGCCGCCCAGGTCCGCACCCCCTGAGCGGCCCGGCCGCATGCCGGACCGCCGCCGAGACGTCGTACCGATCCCGAGAGGCTCCCACCGTGCACGCGATGCAGTACGAGATCACGCTCCCCGCCGACTACGACATGGCGGTCATCCGCAAGCGGGTCGCCGACAAGGGCCACCTGACGGACGCCTTCCCCGGTCTCGCCCTGAAGGCCTACCTGGTCCGCGAGCGCTCCGCCGCCGACGTCGCCCGGACGAAGGCGCACTCCACGGTCAACCAGTACGCGCCGTTCTACCTGTGGCGCACCCCGGAGGGGATGAACAGCTTCCTCTGGGGCCCGGGGTTCCGGGGGCTGTCGGCCGACTTCGGGCGCCCGCAGGTGCAGCACTGGCTGGGCGCCGGATTCCGGCCCGGCCCGGCCGTCGGCACCGCCCCGGTCACCGCCACCCGCCACACCGAGGCCGTCCCCGAGGACACCGACCCGGGCGCGGCGATCGAACGCGCCCTCGCCGCCCTGCCCGACGACCCGGACCTGCACTCCACGGCCGTCGCACTCGACCCGAGCCGCTGGCAGCTGCTGCACCTCGCGCTGTGGCGCGGGCCCGCCCCCGAGGAGGCGCCGGGAACCCGCTACCAGGTGCTGCACCTCTCCCGCCCCGAACTCGACGCCCTGCCGGCCGGCCGGCACTGGTGAAAGGACCCGCCCCGATGGAACCCGCCGACCTGACCGCCGCCCCGCTGGACCGCGCCGCCGGCTACCGGCTGATGAACGAACTCGCCGGCCCGCAGACCCAGGAGGCCACCCTGCGCGGCCTGGACGCCCTCGCGCCCGGCTTCCCCGACTGGATCGTCACCAGCCTCTTCGGCGGCACCTACCAGCGGCCCGGCCTCGAACTGCGGGACCGCCAACTGCTCAACCTGGCCGCGCTCGCCGCGCTCGGCGGCGTCGAGCCGCAGCTTGCCGACCACGTCCGCAACAGCCTGCGGGCCGGGCTGACGGCCGAGCAGATCACCGAGAGCATGGTCCACCTGGCGCCCTACATCGGCGTCCCCAAGGCGCTGGCCGGGCTGCGCGTCGTCACCGCCACGCTGGCCGAAGGCGCGGCCGGGGCCGGGGCGTGAGCGCCGTCCGGACCGTCCTCGGCGACATCCCGCCCGAGCGGCTCGGCGTCTGCGACTCCCACGACCACCTCTTCCTGAGCACCCCGCGGCTGCCCGGCCAGGAACTGGACGACCCGGCTGCGGCCGAGGCCGAACTGCGCGCCTTCGCGGCCGCCGGCGGCCGCGGCGTGGTGCAGTGGACGCCGTACGGGATGGGCCGCGGCGGTGCCCGGCTCGCCGGGCTCTCCCGGGCCACCGGCGTCCATCTGGTCGCGGCCACCGGCCTGCACCAGGCCGCCCACTACGACGAGGGCGTGCTCCGGCGGCTGTACGAGGGCGACACCCTCGCCACCCTGTTCGTCGAGGAGCTGACGACCGGTCTGCGCGAGCCGGAAGGGGAGCCGGCCGGGGTCCGCGCGGGGCTGATCAAGGTGGCCGGCGGCTACCACGGCCTGGACGGGCACACCCGCCGGGTGATGACCGCCGCCGCCGAGGCCCACCACGCCACCGGCGCCCCGATCGGCGTCCACCACGAACTCGGGACGGCGGCGCCCGACGTCCTCGACCTGCTCTGCGGACGGCTCGGCGTGCCGCCCGAGCGGGTGATCCTCGGCCACCTCAACCGCTTCCCCGACCGCCGCGCGCAGCGGCAGGCCGCCGAGTCCGGCGCCTTCATCGCCCTGGACGGCCCGTCCCGTGCCAACCACGCGACCGACCACCACCTCCTCGACAGCATCGAGGCCCTCACCGCGGCAGGCCACGGCGGGCAGCTCCTGCTCGGCGGCGACACCACCACCCGCGCGGCCCGCGGCGCCCCCGGCCTGCCCCACCTGGTGGGCGGCCTCGCGGCCCGGATCACCCGCGAGTTCGGCGACGCGGTGACGGCCCGGCTGCTCACCGCCAACCCGGCCCGCGCGTTCGCGGCCGACTGGACGTGAGCTGCCGGGCCGTCAGGGCGGCCGGACGCTGTGAGCGCCGGTGCGTCAGCAGTTCGAGGGGGCCGCGTTTCCGGCGAACCGGTCGGCGATCCAGGACAGGTACTCCTGCTGCGCCTCGAACGGGATGGTGTTGTGGGTCGCTCCCTCGTAGGTCGAGTACTCGACCGGCGGGCCGAACCCGCAGGCCCGCTTGATGTACTGCTCGGTGGAGTGCGGGTTGATGACGGTGTCGGCCGTGCCCTGCATGACCAGCACCGGCGCCACCGTGGTGGTGTACCCCGGGGTGTTCTCGTAGAAGCGCCGGCTCCAGGCCTCCGGCACGTCGCGCAGCGGCTGGAACAGCGTGTCCAGCTGGTGGTTGTCGGCGACGTTGTTCTGGATCACGTCGGCGAAGTGCTCGATGCACGTCACCCCGTCGCCCGCCAGTGCCTCGATCCCGGCCGGCTGGAGCACGTCGGCCGCCCTGAGCTCGGGGTAGGCGGCGAGAAAGCCCCGGTAGACGTTGATCCGCAGGGCTGCGTTGTGGGCCTCCGAGGACTCGTTGCGCGGGCCCGGCGGGACGAGGCCGGCGAACTGCGGGCCGAGGTCGGCCGCCGGGGCCAGCGCGGCCACGCCGACCAGATCGAGGCCCGGGCTGTAGGAGGGGGCGTCCTGAGCGATGAACAGTCCCGCGCCACCGCCCTGCGACCAGCCCAGGACGGCCGTCCGGTTGCCCGCGTGCGCCGGCCGGATCTGCTGCGCGGCGGTGACCGAGTCCAGGACGTTGTGCGTCTCGGTCGCGCCGACCACGTACTGGTGGACGCCGGGTGTGCCCAGGCCCTGGTAGTCGGTCGCGACCACGACGTCGCCGCCGCCGAGGAACTGGGTCAGCGCGGGCACCCCGACGTCGATCCCGAACGGGCTCTGGTAGCTGAAGTAGTCCACCAGGTCCCGGGCCGGGTCCGGCGCGGCCGACGGCGCGCACTGGCGCGGCCCGCCGACCGTCCCGTGCGCCCACGCCACCACGTTCCGCCCGCCGCGCGGCACCGGGCCGGTCGGCCAGGCGACCAGCCCGGAGACCGCGACCGGAGCGCCGTCGTGCAGCGTCGAGCGGTAGAGGATCCGGCACGCCCGGGCCTGGCCGGGGGCGTCGATGCGACGGGCCCAGATCAGGTCACCGTGCCGGCCCCTGGGCAGCGGCGACGGAGGCTCGTAGAAGTCGTCGCCTTCGGGGCCGACGGGGACTCCGGGTGCGCACTGCGCCGAGTGGTCCGCGCCGTGTCCGCCGGCGGACGCGGCCGCCTCGGCCCCGAGCCCCGGCACGGCAAGAAAGGTCACGAGGGCAGCCGCAGTGGCTGCCCGTAGCCAGGCTCGCATCAGGTTTCCCATCGCTGGACGCCGGTCGTCCCCGGCCGGCCTCGGACGGCGGCGGTGTGTGCCGGCTTGTCATGGTCGAGCCGAGACTACTTTCCGGTGACCATCAAGTCACATACCGTGATGATCGCCGCGTGTTGCACCGGGCAGGGTGGGTGGGGCCGGCGAGAGGTGTCATACCGCGTAGCGGGCCAGTACGAGGTCCACTCCCGAGGTGATGATCCGGGTGAGCTCGGCGTCGTCCAGCTCGGCGTCGGAGCGGAAGGTCCGGACGAGCTGGGGGACGCCGACGGTGGCGGCGACGAGCTGCTGGACGGCGAGCGCCGGGTCGGGCGTGGCCAGCACGCCGCGCTCGTTCAGCTCCTCGAAGGCGGCGATCAGCGGGCCGTTGTTCATGTCGTAGGTGACCCGGTACCAGAGCTGCCCGAGCTGCGGGAAGCGGTCGATCTCGCCGATCACCAGGCGGCGCAGCGACATGATGTCCGGCCGCAGCAGGACGCGGGCCCAGTCGGTCGTGAGGTCGATCAGCGCCGCCCGCAGGTCGGGGGCGTCGGCCAGGGTGGAGTTGCAGGGCTCCAGGCCGGCGTACGTCCGGGGCAGTATCCCGCCGATGACGGCGAGGAAGAGCCGCTCCTTGTTGCCGAAGTGCTTGTAGATGGTGGCCTTGGAGACTCCGGAGCGGCTGGTGATCGCATCCATCGAGGCCGCCGAGTAGCCCTCGCGCAGGAACTCGACGACGGCGGCGTCGATGATCGCCTGCCGCTTGCGCTGCGAGACGTCGACGGGCGCCGGGATCACCGGGAACCCGAACTCGTCCAGCCCGGATGCGTCCGCCGGGCCCGGTGTGTCGATTCCCATGGGGGTGGTTCCTCTGTTCGGGGCGGGGGACGGCCAGGCTACACGATCCGGTCCATTTTATGGACTGGACTGTTCGGTTGACTGGACTGAACCGAATGGTTTAGTTTCATGGTGTCGAAGCCGGACGGGCCACCAGGCCCCGGCACAGCGCCTTCTGAAGGAGCATCACCATGACCGCGTCCAGGATCCTCGCCATCTCCGGCTCGCTGCGCGCCGACTCCCACAACACGCTGCTGCTCCGCGCCGCCCAGAAGTTCAACCCCGGCGACATGGACATCGAGATCTACGACGGGCTCCGCGAGATCCCCCCGTACGACCAGGACCTCGACAACCCCGAGAGCCGCCCGGCCGCCGTCACCGAGCTGCGCCGCCGGGTCGTGGAGGCCGACGGCCTGCTGATCGCCACGCCGGAGTTCAACTACTCCATCCCCGGCGTGCTCAAGAACGCCATCGACTGGCTGAGCACCGACTGGACCCGCACCGAGGGCCTGCCGCTGCACCGCAAGCCCACCGCGATCCTCGGCGCGGCGCCGACCAACTTCGGTTCGGTGCGGGCCCAGCTGGCGCTGCGTCAGGTCTTCGTCTGGACGGAGACCGACATCGTGGTCAAGCCCGAGGTCGTGGTGTTCCGCTCGCACGAGCGCTTCGACGCCGAGGGCAACCTGACCGACGAGACCACGATCTCGCTGCTCCAGGGCCTGCTGACGGCGCTCCAGGGCAAGATCGCCGACAGCCGCGCCCGCAGCTCGGCCTGAACCGGCCCGAGTGGGCGCACCACTGGTCCGGACGGGCACCGTTCGGCGTCCGGGGAGGCAGCCGGCGGCACGGTCGGTCAGGGCCGGGGCCGGGGGCGACTAGGCTGGTCAATCGCGTCCCGGCCCGTTCCGGGCCCGCCCGTGGAACCGGGCCGCCCACAGGGGTGTCGTAGTGGCGGGGGCGCGACTTCGACGGGTGGGAGCAAGTAGGACATGGGTCTGACGAGCCACAAGGTGCTGGCGCTGACCGTACTCTTCGCCGTGCTGGTGACGGCCGCCACGGTGTGGGTCTGGCCGAGACTGGCCCGGCCGACCTGGCAGGCCGTGCTCGGCCGGATCGGGACGATCATGGCGACCCAGCTCGCCGTGCTGGTCGCGCTCGGCCTGGTCGCCAACAACTACTTCGCCTTCTACAGCAGCTGGGACGACCTGCTCGGCACCGGCGACGACGGCCCGGTCACCATCCGGACCGAGCTGGGCGCGGGCCGCCCCGGCGACCCCGTCCGGGTGGAGCCGCTCGGCCGGGTCGACGTACAGGGCGGCGGCGCCGTCGGCCGCGACGCCAAGCAGGCCGGCGAGATCCACGTGGTGCGGATCGCCGGCGCCTCCACCGGGCTCTCCACCGACGGGTACGTCTACCTGCCGCCGCAGTACTTCCAGCCGGAGTACGCGCAGCGCAGCTTCCCGGCGGTCATCGTCACCACCGGCTTCCCCGGCGACGCCAAGAACCTGGTGACCCGCCTCAACTACCCGGGCGCCGCACTGAAACTGATGCAGAGCGGGCGGATGCAGCCGACCGTGATGGTGCTGATGCGGCCGTCGCCCGCGATGCCCGCCGACACCGAGTGCGAGGACGTCCCCGGCGGTCCGCAGTCCGACACGTACTTCACCAGGGACGTGCCCCGGGCGGTCGAGGGCTCGTACCGGGTCTCCGCCGACCCGCAGGCCTGGGGGCTGATGGGGAACTCCACCGGCGGGTACTGCGCGCTGAAGCTGGCGATGCGTCACCCCGACGTCTTCCCGACCGCCGTCTCCCTCTCCGGTTACTACCGCGCCGCCGAGGACCCGACCACCGGTGACCTCTTCCGGGGCAGTGAGCAGCGCCGCAACGATGCCGACCTGGTGTGGCGGCTGAAGCACCGGCCGAGCCCCCGGGTGGCCGTGCTGGTGTCCGGCAGCCAGGAGGGCGACGGCGACTACCGGCGCCAGACCGAGGAGTTCATCGCCGCCGCGCGGCCGCCGATGAAGGTGTCCTCCAGCATGCTGACGACCGGCGGCCACAACTTCCAGACCTGGGGCCGGCTGCTGCCGTCCTCACTGGAGTGGATGTCCCAGCACCTGAAGGTCCCCGGCCAGGTCTGAGCCCCGGCCCGACGGCCGCGGTCCGAGGGGCCCCGGCCCGGCGGCTACGGCGCGACGGCTACGGCGCGACCGGTGCCAGGGTGCCGGTGTGCAGCTCGCCGACCCGGCCGCCCTCGCCCTCGTACGTCCAGAAGGCCCGGACGGTCAGTGCGGCGAGGTCCATCACGTGGCTGACGGTGATACCGCTGTGCTCCGTCCAGCTGACGAAGTACAGGTCGGGACCGACCTGTGCCACGTGCAGGGCGACGTCCTCCCACTGGCCGGCCGACTCGCCGAGGCCCTCCCAGCGGAGCCGCTTCCCGTCGGCCGAGTAGGCGTTGCGGAACTCCGCACCGTTGTCGACCTGGAAGAGGTAGGTACGGCCGGCGAAGGCGGGCAGGGGCGCGGTCATGGCTGGGCTGGTCCTCGTCGTCTCGTGGCGATGGGCGCGGCCGGTCTCCCGGCCACGCCCACCAACCTATCCGACTACGTCGGCCTGGACCGGATTACTTCAGGTACGGGCCGTCCGTGCCGATCTTGCCCGGGGCGGCGTTGGAGCCGCCCAGGTCCAGCACGTACACCCGCAGGTTGCCCTTGCCGGGAGCGGCGACCGTCAGGGTCCCGTTGGTGACGGTGCGGACGTCGCCCGACACCGCGTCCTTGTAGGTGCCGTTCGGGATGCCCGTGTACGTCGCCGCGTTGGTGACCGCGACCAGCGCGAACGAGTCCACGCCGCTCGCCGCGTCGGTGTAGCGGCGCTTGAACGCCATGTCACCGGAGACGCCCGTGGTCGAGTACTGCCCCATCTGCAGGGCGGGCACGGCGCGGCGGATCTGGTTGAGCCGCTGCAACTGCTTGACGAGCGGCTGGGCCAGCGTGGTCGCGACCGCGCCGGAGGCGCTGGAGACCACCGAGAAGTCGGAGGCGGTCACCGTGCCGGCGATCTTGTCGCCGTAGTACGCGCGTCCGGTGGTGGCGAGCGGGCAGGTCGGGCCGCAGTCGATCTGCTTGCCGGCCTGGAACTCGATCTCCGAGCCGTAGTACAGCGTCGGGATGCCGCGGAACGTCCACATCAGTGCCATGTTCTCGGCCCACGCGTCCGTGCCGCCGGCGTACCGGGTGCTCGACTTGTTCGGGCCGAAGTCGTGACTGTCGACGTACACGACGTTGTACGTGGCGTCGTTGGTCGAGTCGTCCGAGTCCTTGCCGTTGTTGAAGGCGTTGGACGCGTCACCGAAGTTCATGTGCATGCGCATGTCGATGATGTTCATGCCGCTGAACTGGCTCTTGTCCGGCGTGTGGTAGCTGTTCCCGGACAGGAACGCGTTGGTGGACGTGGGCTGGTTGGCCGTGCCCATGGTGTTCTCGTAGTTGAACTGGTCGAGCGCGGCCTGTACGTCGTCGCTCGTGTACTCCTTGCGCTCCTTCCAGGTGAAGAACTGCGCGGAGTGGTTGACCGAGCCGCGGTTCCACTTGTCGTTGACGAACGCGCCGACCTCGCCGAAGACGAAGAAGTTGGCGGCCTTCGCGGCCCCGAACTTCTGGTTGACCTCGCTGTAGATCGCCGGCAGGAAGCGGCGGTTCCAGGTGACCCGGGGGATGTGCACGGCGGTGTCGATCCGGAAGCCGTCCACGCCCATGTCGATGTACTTGTTGTAGGCGCCGATCAGGTACTGCTGGACGACCGGGTTCTCGGTGTTGAAGTCCGCCAGGTCCTCGTGCAGCCAGCAGGAGCGCGAGTCCTCGCCCTCCCAGTTGCCGATCCAGCACTGGTGGTACAGCGCCTTCGGGAACATGCCCGAGGTCGGGTTGGGCCACTGGCAGTTGTAGACCGTGTAGCCCTCGGCGCTCTTCCCGCCTGTCGGCACACCCCAGTTGACGCAGGTGTTGCCGGCCGGTGCGGCGGTCGACCACATGTCGCCGTTGTAGTACGACTTGCCCGAGACCGGGTCGACGGTCAGGCCGTCGTACTCGAAGCCGGCGTTCGGCGCGTCGTAGTACCAGCTCCACTGCGAGTCGCGGACGCCGTACACGGTCGGGGTGAACAGGCCCTTGGCACCCCAGCGGGAGCTGTGGTTGTAGACCACGTCCTGGTAGATCTTCATGCCCTTGGCGTGGGCGGCGTTGATCAGGTCCTGGTACGAGGCGCCGGCCGACTCCAGGCGCGGGTCGACCTTGTAGAAGTCGTACCCGTGGTAGCCGTGGTAGTCGTAGTCGGAACGGTTCAGGACCACCGGGGTGATCCACATCGCCGAGAAGCCGAGGCCCTTGATGTAGTCGAGCTTCTGGATGACGCCCTTGAAGTCACCGCGGAACATCGGGTCGTTGTTGGCCGCGTTGCCGGACTTGACGTCCTGGCTGCCACCGCGGTCGTTGCTGGTGTCACCGTCGTAGAAGCGGGCGGTGAGCAGGAAGTAGATCGGGTCCTTGCGCGGGTCGGTGCCGAGCGGCGTGCCGCCGGGCGCGGCCGGCGGGGCGGTGCCCGTGGTGGTGCAGCCGGGCGCGCTCGCACCGGACAGGTTGCCCGCCGCGTCGAGGGCCTTCACGGTGTAGCAGTAGTACGTGCTCGCTTCGAGGTTGGACTCGGAGTACACCGTGGAGGTGGTGTTGACCAGCGAGGTGCCCCTGGTGCCGCCGGTACGGGTGACCTGGTAGCCGGTGACGGCCACGTTGTCGGTCGAGGCGTTCCAGGTGAGCACGACGGCCGTGTCGGTCGCGGCCGCGGTGACGGCGGCCGGGGCGGAGGGCGCGATGGTGTCGACGATGACGGCGGCGCACGGGTCGGTGGCGGCGGCCGTCACCGTCCGGTCCTTGACCGTGTTGTTACCGGCGCTGAGCTGGTAGTTGACGCCGTTGTTGTTGTCCCAGACGCCGTTGCCGTTGTTGAACGTCGCCTGCCAGGCGGTGGCGGTGCCCAGGCTGACGGTCTTCCTGACCCAGCCGGTGCAGGCCGCGTCCATGCCGATGCCCGGGACGGTGGTCCAGGTGCCGCCGATGGGCTGCCAGTGCAGGTTGACGGTGCTCCAGCCGGTCGAGGTGGTGGAGTACCAGACGGTCGCGGAGGTGCCGGTGGGGGGCGTGGTCGCGGTCGGCGAGGCGGTCGCGGTTGCGGTCGCCGTGGCCGTGGCCGTCGCCGTGGCCGAAGCCGTCGCCGTCGGGGAGGCGGAGGCCGAGGCCGAGGCGGACGCGGTGGCGGACGGCGAGGGGGACGGGCTCGGGTCCGTCGAGCCGCACGGGTCGCTGTGGGCGACGACGCCGTTGGTCACGGTGATCGAGCCGGTGCCGAGCTGGTAGTTGGCGCCGCCGTTGTTGTCCCAGGTGCCGGAGCCGTTGTTGAAGTCCGCCTGCCAGGTGGCGGCCGTGCCGAGGGCGACGGTGAGCTTCACCCAGCCGGTGCACGCGGCGGTCATCCGGGTACCGGGCGCGGTCGTCCAACTGCCGCCGGCCGCCTGCCAGTGCAGGTAGTAGGCCGACCAGTTGGTGGACGCGGTGGAGTAGAACACCGTCGCCGAGGTGGGGGTGGCGTCGGCGCAGGGGTCGGTGGTGCTGACGGCGCCGCCGGTCACGGCGCTGACGCCGCTGCCGAGGGCGTAGTTGGCGCCGTTGTGGTTGTCCCAGCTGCCGGCGGCGTTGTTGAAGGTCGCGGCGAGGCCGGTGGCGGTGCCGAGATCGACGGTCTTCTTGAACCAGCCGTTGCAGGAGGCGTCCATCGGGACGCCGGGGGAGGTGGTCCAGGTGCCGCCGGTGGGGGCGTAGTGGAGATCGACGGTGGACCAGGCGGCCGTCGGCTTGTAGTACACCGTCGCGGTGGTCGCGGCATGGGCGGAGATGGCGGGGAGCAGGGTGGCGAGCAGACCTGCGATCAGGGCTACTACGGCGGCCAGCGGACGGCGGTGACGATGCCGTCTGCGGCGGTGGGGCGCGTGGCTTGTGCGGTCCACGGCGGGACTCCTCGGGGCGGGCCGTCGAGTGGGGCGGCCGGTCGGGTGGGGGAGGAGCGCAGGGCCCGGGGCAGCACAGAGCCTTGCAATCCCTTGCAGATCCTGAGCCGTTCGGGCTGTCCGCCGCGGCCCCTTGGGGGTGGGTGGGGCATGCGGCGTCGCGGTCCTGTCTTGCGCAAGGTTCTGCAAGATGTTTCAGGAGAGTACTCGTCTGTAAATCCGACGTAAAGAGGTCCGGGCTTCTCCGCTCCGTGGGACGCGGCCCCGCCGGCGCGC
>FTKL01001258.1_pt1 | contig 12226 bp, 7 predicted proteins | sample 2434061 | NCBI WGS metagenome assembly FTKL01 (sample SAMEA3914816, study PRJEB12502) | metagenome | biome: forest; material: soil | place: USA | collected 2011-09-16 | depth 0.3 m
ATGATGGGACGGCAGGCACGGATCCCCCGGTGATCATGAAGCGTAGAGAACTACATGATCGGGCGAACCGTGCCTGCCCTGCTACCACCAGCCACAACACCTACTGGCGGACGCTCTAAGCTTGGGAATCTTTGGGTGTTCGGGTCGCCTTGCGGCTCTGACCTGCAGTGATACTGCCGCAATTGGCCCTTCGGGCGCTCGACGCTGACCGCTGTCGCCTCTCCTTCACTGCCCGTTCTGGCATGGATCTGGCACGCGCCGGAATCGTCCTGCAGGACCGGCGTGCGAGCACTTGGCCATGCCTCGGCAGCACCCTAACCAGCACGATCCGTTGTCCTCAATGTCCACACCTCGCCTGCTCTCGCTCAAATCCCACCCGTAGTCGCTCATCTCCGCGAGCAGAACCTGTCCCGGCAAACAGCACCTTGCTCTCGGCGGCCTCGGCCCCCGTGAGCGAGGCCGTCTGCAGGTAGTCGCAAGGGTGTCTATCCCAGCCTTACGAGCCGAGATCGGACCCATCACGCTGTCCGCCCAGCCATCCGCTGAATCGGTGGTCTAGTCCACGATCAGAGGTGGCAGTGACTCGCGGCAGTGGCGCTGGAGTGCCGCCCTGGTGGCTTCCGTATCGGGATGGCCGATGCTGAGTGTCGTGATCTGACCCATGAGCACCTGCTCGAACTCTCCGCTTGCCGCGATCGCTTGCCCGTTCTCCGCATACGCGTGGGCCAGCAGGTAGCGGCTGAACAGGGTATCCGGGTGTCTTAGGCCGACGATGTCGGTCTGGGTCTCGACGATCCTCTCGAGGTCAGCAACTGGTCTGGTGCCGTGGCCGGAGCGCAACTGGAACTGGGCCACGAGGGAATCGATCCGGAGCGCCAGCCGCCGGTCCGGTACGGCTTCGGCAAGAGTTCGAAGTTCGGGCAGTCGATCGGAGCGCCCGGCGGTCACGGCCCAGTTCACTCCGCTGGCGATGGTGTCGGAGTGGCGGAATCCCTGAACCGCGCTGCGGATCCGGAACGCAGTGCGGCTGTGCCTGCGGGCCAGCTCAACCCTCCCCACCCGAAAACCGGCCTGGGCCAGCAAATCAAGTGTGCGCACCCGCACCTCCCACGGCACGTTCCCGACCCGGCGCCAGGCGGAGAGGAGCTGCAGCAGACGTGTGTGGGCCTCGTCGGGCCGCCCCTGATCCAAGGTGAAGTGTGCGGCGGCAAGCAGGGCGAAGCGACCTTGGAGCGAGGTGAAGTACCTCGGGTCGACGGAAAGCAGCGGCCGCGAACTTGCCGCCCAGCTCGGCCAGTCCTCCCATTGGGAGATGCCCTGGCTGATTGGTACGGTACCCAGCAGCATTGACTCGGCCAGCAGCGCGGCCCGCTCCCGCTCGGCCGGACTGAGCAGGCTGCGAACCAACTGGGCGGTGAGCCAGTCAAGGTGGACCTTGTCGGCGCTGAGCCGCACTAGTTTCTGCCGTCCAAGAGTCCGGAACGCCATAGTGAGGCGATGGAGCGGTACCTGCCGGTCGTCCGGCAATGAAGTGACGGCGGAGCGCCAGGATGACCGGCAGGGACGGCTGCCGAGACCAGTGAGCGGGAACGGCCCGCCGTCCAACAGGGCAAGGGCGCCCAATACGTCACGCAGGAAGGGCTGATGGGCCCCCGGAAGGGCATCCATCGCTTGCCGGACCTCGCTGGCGAGGGTGGACTGACACCCATCGGGCCGCTCTGATCCGAAGATCACCTGAGCGTGCGACCGCACCCGGTCGAGGAAGCTCTCGACCGTGACGCCAGGGCGGATCCAGAGAACGGCATGTGCAAGCGCCAGCGGCAGATCACCGAGCTGTTCAGCCACCCGGGCGGCGTCTTCGTCAGTGAGACCGGTCGGGTGACGCGTCAGGAAGGCGACCGACTCGGCGCGGGTGAACGCCCCGACCTCTACGACCGTGGCCAGCCGACGCCACCGCTCGGGGTTTCGCGAGACGATGACCAGTTGGATGCCGGAGGCTGCCAGGGTGTCAGGAAGGTCGTCCGGGCTCAGGTCGACATCGGGGAGCAACACGATCGGCCTCGGCAGCCTCGGCAGCTCGAGCGCTACGAACTCCGCTAATTGTGACCTTAGTTCGCCGATCGGTCCGGGCGTCCAGGGGCAACTCGTCCGACCCAGATCGGATGACGACGCGCGTACGTCCCACTGAACCAGGTGCGTCTTGCCGACGCCGATGCCTCCGGTCACCACGACGATGCCGTCACGACGAAGTACGTCCGTGATCTGCGCCAAGAGCCATGGGCGGTCGATCCAGACCCGGCGGGTACCAAAACTGGTCGACGCATCACGGACGGTGACGCCTTGAACAGCCAACTCTACGCAGCCTTTCATGAATTCGGCTGTCGCCGTGGAGCCCGCGCCGACGGACGGTGCTGGCCTTCTGGCGAACGAGCGGGACAGGTCGGGGGTTACGTCAGCGCACGTCCGAGTACCAGTGCGTCTCGGTGCTCAGATGATCGAGGCTGACCCATTCCTGGGCCAGGCGCTCGCCACGCAGCAGCAGTCCAACGGCCTGAGGGCGGTGCCGGGGGTGCAGCCAAGCGGCGAGGCGGTGGGCCTCCGCAATGGAGATACGGGCCTCCTTCGGCTTCACCAGGCCTGGATGGCCGTGTCGCAGCAGCGCGTCGTAGAGCCCAACCGCGGGCCGCACCGACGGGAGGCCGGGGAGTCGCCGTTGGAGAGCGCTGATCGGAATCCGCAGGCCGGCGGCATCGAGGTCACCGAAGTAGACGACATGTGAGATCTCGTCCCGGGGCCCAATGCTGCCGATGGAGGCGGGGAAGGTGTTTCCGATGCCCCAGGCGATATACCCGAGACCATGGTCGATGTGCTGGAGCATGTGGGAGATCGACCAGTAGGTGGTGGAGTTCTCGATCACCAGGAGCCCGCGTCCCCGGCCGAGGCGGTGGTATCCGCTGTCCTCCTCCAACGGGACCGTATCGAACGCTCCGGTGAGGAGCGGCGGATCGACATGAAAGGCATTGATCCGGATCAACAGCTCCGGGTAGTCAGAAAAGAGCGGCTTTGCCTTCAGCCTGTCGAAGATCTTCTCCGCTGGATGCTCCGGCTGTTGAAAGTAGGGATGCCTACCGAAGATCTTCAGCGCCCGTTCCCGAACCGGCAGGCGTAGTCCGGGCTGGCCGCGATGAAGCCAACTGTTGAGCGCTTCGTAAGCAGCACGGATCTTGTCGGTGGTGCGGGGCTGGGCCCAGTAGTCCTCGGCCCAGGACAGGCTGCTGTGCCAGGCCGGCATCGGCTGGATTCGTCGAACCGTCGAACGGAAGGGGAGCAGGACGACCTTCAGCGGCAGCGGGGTCTTCTCGCGGTCCGTTGCCGCAGAGAACGTGATCTGCCGCGCATGCGCGAGTTCTGACAGGTGATCCGAGAGGATCCGCCTCGGCAGATCCCCCTCTCGGCCCGGCGGCACAGTCAGATGCTGAAAGGCGGACAGGACGTCCGCGATTGGCATACGCCTCTGGGTGGTGCCCTGCCAGCCGATTCCGAGGGCGTGCGCCCGTAGCCGGTCGAGCAGGTCCGCCGCTCGACCGCTCAGGCCCTCGGGTGAATCAGTCGAGGTCATCGTCGTCATCGCTGGACTTGTCCTTGGTGAAGTAACGGGTCGCAGTGATCATCGGACGGTCGTACCGATCTAGTGACTCGTCCAAGTAGCGCCCGAAGACCTCTGCCACAGCCAGGTACTTCCGCTTGGCACGGAGGTCCGCGTCGTTGCGCAGCCGGACCACCAGCGGGAACGTGTCCAGTGCGGTGGTGTCGAAGAGCCCTGTCGTGTAGATGAGCTGGACGCCGAGTGCCCGGGCGACGGACTGCTGGAGCCGCAGCAGATAGGTGGCGGAGGCCCGCCCGATCGGATTGTCGAGGAAGAGCGTGCCGGAGTGGTGGTTTCCCACCCGGCCGCGGTCGTTGGCGCGCAGCGCCGCCATCGTGCAGTAGAGGATGATCGCGGTGGTGAGGGTCTGCCCGCCGGAGAACACCGCGCGCAGATCGGAGACCGGGACCCGTTCGTTGCGCAGCACGGAGTCCGGCTTGAGGATCGTGACCTTGAAGCCTACGGGTGCTACGGCGCTCGCCACTCCCTTGAGGATCAGAGAGGTCCCATCGCGCCTGAGCTCACGGCCGGCGGTAACGGCCTTCGCCGTCTCATCGGCCACCTCGTCGACGAGCAGGCCCATCCGGCCGCGCAGCTCGGCCTCGTCCACCTGCCTGAAGCGAATCCTGAGGAACCGCTCCCCGGACCATCCGGATAGGCCCTTCGGCAGCTGAGAGAAGCGTTCGGCCCGGCGCAGCACCTGAAGTGCCTCGCCAACCTGCTGCGCGAACTGGTGGACGATCTGGGTGCGGTGGCGTTCGATGGTCGCCAGATCGTCGGTGAGTGAGCGCAGTCGGCTGCGCATGGCCTGAGCCCACTCGGCCGCGAACGCAGGCAGCACGGCTCGCTCAGTGTTGACCATGATCTGGTGGCTCGCCGTCTCGAGCGCAAGGAAGCGCTGTTGGCCGGCATGCTTGGCAAGCCGGTCGGCGTACTTGCGCTCGGCGTCCTCCGCGGTGGCGGCCAGCTTCTTGGCCTCACCGTGGGCGGTACGGGTCGCCTGGTGCTGGGTATGTGCGACGGCGAGATCCTGCTCGAACGGGTCCGCGTCGATCAGCTCGGCCGGTTCGGCGTGGGCGAACTCGTGCCAGTCCTCACCGAACTTCTCGAAGGACTGCTGCCTCTCCTTGGTCTCCGTGAGGGCGCGGTCGAGCCGGGCAGTGTGCCCCTCCAGGTCCAGCAGGGTATGGAGCGCCTCCTCGCGAGTCTGCTTCGCCTCCTCGACCAGCCGCAAGCCGTGAGTGATGTGGCGCGGCTGTTCGAACGGGGTCAGGTCGAGCTCCTCGGCCGGCTTCGGGAATCGCTCGTACTCCTCACGCCGATTGGCCAGCAGTGCGCTCAGCTCGGCCGCGCGGTTCAGCAGTTCCGGCGCGGCCTGCTCGGCCAACCGCCAAGCCAGCTCGCGTGACGCATGGTCGACTCCCTCCGGGCCGGCGAGCAGCTTCCGGGCGCGCGCCACCACCTCCTGCGGGTGGCCGGCAAGCTCAGTCGCCAACTGGGTGGCCTCGGCCTCGGCCTGGCGCAGGTCGGAGAGCAAGTGATCTCCGACCGAGGCCCGCAAGTAGGTCTCCGCGGCGCTCACATAGCTCCGCCGCAGCACTTCGAGCGGTTTCGTGGGCTGGTCCACCGTGGTGGCGGCCTCCGCCTCGGCGGGCAAGCGGGCGGCCTCCTCGGCGAGCCGACTGGCCGAAGCACGCAGTCCGTCCGCCTGCCGGAGCAGGCCGGCCGCTCGCTCGCGGCCATTGCGGGCCTGCTCAGCGGCGGCACGGGCGACAGTGCGCTCCTGCTCGGCGGCCTCCCGGTGCAGAAGGGCGGTGGTCAGCCAGCCGGACACCCTTGCTTCCTGGTCGGCCAACGTCCGCAACCGGTGGACCCTTTCGTCTAGACCGCGCTGGGCAGCTCGCACCGGAGTAATGGCCGCCCGTACGGCGACCCGTACGGCGGCGAGTTCTTCCCGCGCGACCCGTAGTTCGGCCACCTCGTGTTCGCCCTCGGCCACCGACTCCTGTGCAGCCGCGAGCTGTACCTCCAACTGGGCGAGTCGACCGGGTGGGAAGCCGCGACGCCATTCCTGGAGCCGTGCCGACAGCCCGGCGGCGGCGTCCCGGCGCGCGAACTGTTGGGTCAGCTGTTCCTGCCGCCGGTCATGGCGCTGCTGCAGTACGCGGCGCTCCGCGTCGGCTGCCCGCTCGTCGTAGAGGCCCGGGTGCGGTGGGACGACGAAGTCGACCCCGCCGATCGAGGTGTGCTCCGCATCCATGGCGGCGGTGGTACCGATCGGCAGAAAGCCGATCGGATGCAACGCTCGCTCGTCGAGCAGCTCACGCGCCTGGTTCAACTGTGCCGCGTTGTTGAGCAGAACGCCGCTGGTCAACTGGGGCAGCCGCTGGGCAAGGGCACGGCGTCGGTCAACATCGGGAACGGCTGCCAGATACTCCCACCCGGTCCACGCGGTGATGCCGTCCTCCGTGAGCGTCTCCTTGACCAGGACCGCCTCGGGTGCGGGTGGCAGCAACTCAGTGGTCTCCAGCGCGACCCGGGTCCGCTCGTCTTGCGCCTCGGCCACCCGAAGCCCAGTGATCGTCAGCACCGCTCTGTCGTGAACCTCCGAGAGCGCGCCGGTCAGCGCGCCAGCAGACGTTTCAAGGTCGCCGGCCGGGTGGCCCAACAGCTCGGTGAAGGCAGGATCCGCGCGGAGGGCGTCGGTACGGGCCACGGCAGCTTCGCGGTCCCTGGCCGCGGAATCCAGCGTCCGGTGCAGGTTCGCGAGCCGCTGCTCAGCGGCTTGGACGGCTTGTGCGGCGCGCTGCTGGTCGCCCTCCAACTGCTCTGCCTCGGCCTCCAACACTCCGAGGCGGGACGCGTTCTCGGTGGCCTTCGTCACCGCCAGGTTGAGCCCTTCGGCTGCGGCGGTGTCGTCGGGTAGCAGACCGTCGCGGACGGCGGCGGCCACCGCTTCCCGCACCTCCCGGATCCGGTCCTCCGCAGCCTCAGCTTCCTTCTCCTGTCCAGCCGCCCGGGCGACGGCCTCGTTGTGCCCGCCTTGGGCCGTCTCGGCCTGCTCACCAGCCTCCATCGCCGCGCCCTCGGCGGTCTGCGCCCGCTGGAGCACGGCCCGCATCGTGGCATCCAGTGCTGCCGCGAGCTGGGCCACTGCCTGGTCCCGGGCGACAAGAGCGGGCTGCGCAGCCTCCTCGGCGGCTTCCACCACGGACCGGACGCTCTGCAGCTGCTGTTCGACGGTGAGCTGATGAAGCGTCAGAGGAGTGAGCTGCCAGGCCGCCGCGACTTGGCCGGCGCGTTTCGCGGCTGCCTCGGCCCATTCGTGGCCGCTGACGGTCTCCTCCAGTCGAAGGCCGGCCACCTGCCGCTCCAACTCGCTGGTCACCGCGCGGAGGCGGAGGTGCTCGCTCTTCTGGTCCCGGAAGTCGGCGGCGAGTTGCCTGGCCTCGCTCTGCAGCCGGGTGACGGCCTCGGCCTCGGCCTCGGCCCTGGCCCGAAGCCGCCGCAGCAGAACGGCCATCTCCCGCGCAGTGGCGGCCATCTGCTGTCGAGCCTGGTCGGCGCTGGTTCGGGCGTCGGCCAGCGGTGCGAGGACCTCCAAGGAACCATCGACGAAGTCGCGTTCCAGGAGCAGCTGATTGCGCCGGCTGAGCCGTCCCGCATAGGTGTCCAGCAGATCGGCCAGCTCCCGAGCCGGCCCGTTGGGCAACACCGCGCCCAGCAGGAAGTTGACGAAGGCATTGTCACTGGTGAACGAGAAGGCCTCTGCGGCCTCGCCCTCGTCGGCGTTCATGCTCCGTTGGTACCGGAACAGCTCGGGGTCCAGGCTCAGTTCAGTGAGCCGGTCAGTCCACTCCCCGTGGCGCTCGAAGGAGGAGTACTCCATGGTGGGGTCATCGTCGGCAGCCTGCTTCAGTTCGTCCAGGTAGGCGTTGAGCCGTAGGTAGTGGTTGCTGTCGGCGATCGGCAGGTTCTCCAGACCCAGGTTCACTGTGGGGCGGAAGTGGTACCAGCGCTCGACAAGGTTCCGCGAGTCGGCGGTCTGCCGCTGGTCCTTCCACTCGGAGACCTTGCCGGTGATCAGTCGCCGACCACTGCGGGCATGGGTCCACTCCAGGACGACATGGGCGGTGTCCTGTTCCAGGACGAAACGCTCCAGCACGCCGCCGCCGGCCGAGCCGACGACCTGTCGGCGTCCCGGTAGCACCACAGAGAAGATCAGCTTGATCAGGACCGACTTGCCGCCGCCGTTCTCCAGGTAGACCACGGTGGCCGGCGAAGGACGCCGCGTCGGCGTCCCGGACCCGAAGAGTGGCATCTGGGCCCCCGCGACCGGCCTGCCGACACCACTGAAGTCGAGTACTACGTCCTGGTAGCGGGCGCCGGACGGGCCGACCGACTTCAGCAGCACCCGAGAGAGCTCATACATGGCGGTCGGCTTCCGAAGGCTCGGTCGTACGCGCTCCAGGCAGGGTCACCCGCAGCGTCCCGTCCGGGTCGGTGAGCGGCGGCACCACACCCAGACTCAGCAACTCGGCGAAAGCAGCGGTCGAGGCCAACTCGCGGATCTGGGCCGAGTACCGCGGGGTGCTGCGGTAGACGGTCTCCCCGCCGGGGGCCTCGACGGGCACCAGCAGGCCCTGCTCGGTGAGGAACCGCAGCGCCCGGGAGATCATCGCGCTGGTCGAGTTGAGGGCCGCGCGGTCGTCCTTGGTCGAGGCGGTTGTCGGGCGGCGGGAGTAGGCGCGCCAGGCGCGCTCCAACTCCGGGGTGTCGGACGGGGCGTCCACGGCCTGTTCGCTCTTGTCCGCCTTCAGCTTGAGCTTCCGGCAGATTTCCCGGACCGTCTGGTCCACCACGGTCGCCGTGACCCGGCCGACGTAGCCGTCGTCAGCCAGGTCGGCCGGGCGCGGAAAGACCAGGGCCGCCACCGCGAGGTGGATGATCCCGTGCAGCACCTTCTCGCCGTCGCCGCGTCGACGCGAGGCACGGGCGTAGTCCTCCATCCGGGTTTCGAACACGGAGCCCTCGGTCGCGGCGAGCACCACACCGGCCGCAGCCGAGACCTTGACCACCCGTAGGCCAAGGCCCAGGGCGATGCGCGCGGTGAGCAGTTGGAACCCGTCATCCTCGCGGTAGCGGCGGACCAGGCTCTCGTACTCGCTGTCCTGGGAGGGATGCTGCCGCGGTCGCATGCCGAAAACGATCAGCTGAGCGGCAGCCTCGGCGTCGGAGACGGTCAAGGCGTCGGTCATCCGGAGGTCTCCTCGGTGGAGTAGTCGGTGCGGTCGGGCTCGCCACCGTCCGGTGGCGTACTGATCGAAGCGGTCTGCAGTAGTAGGTCATCCCCACCAAAGCGGGGGAGATCGACCCGGTCTCCCGTGCGGACGGCGAGGAGCGCTTCGGAGTCGCCCTGGTCAATGTGCTCGCCCAGCTCCGGACTGAACGCATGGACCGCACGGTGCAGCAGGAGTGCGGCCGTACTCGGAGCGATCGCCTGAGCCTGCGTCAGTAGGGCGCTCAGCGTGCGCGGCACGTCCCGCAGCTCGAGGAGTAGATCGGTCGCGGCCCAGTCTTCGAGAGAGAAGGGGGGTTGCTCCTCCGCCTCGTCCAGAGTTAACTCGGGGATCTCCCCACCGAGCCGCTGCCGCTCCGGGGCCGGTCGGAGCAAGCGGGCGATGAAAGAGGGCAAGCCCAGCACGGCAGGAGCGTCGGGTCCGCCGGCGTCACGGAAGAACCCGGTGCCGACCCGCAGTGCGTCCCGGATGGAGAGGCCAAGCAACGGTACGAGCAGTTGGCCGTGCAGGTCGAGCGCGGCCCGGCGGGGCGGTTCGACGAACTGCTGCCGATCCTGCTCGGCGCGGAACAACTCACCTGCGGTGAGTAGTCTCTTCTGCAACTGCATGTGGCGCCGGATGCAGTCGCGGACGATCTCCACGAGTTCGGCAGCCCGCTGCTTCTGCAGCGGATCCTCCGATTTGTCGCGAGCCTCGCTGATGTTGGTCAGGATGCGGTGCTCGAACTCGTACCGCTCCTCGATGTGGGAAAGTGCGTCAGCCAGGAGCTTGGGGACCTCGTGCTCCCAGTCCACGGCCCGGACGTTCCGGGTGGTGACGTCCAGCAGTTGGCGCAGCATCTCGCCGTACTGCACGGTCCGGTACCGGGCCTGCTCGGCCGCCAGTTTGGCCTCGGCCATGCGTCCGCGCTTGATCAGGCTGTCGAGCTTGACCTCAGCTGCGATCTGGGCCGACTCGACATCGGTGTCCAGCGCGCCGACCAGCACGTTGATCGCCTCGTCGGTGGCACGCAGGTAGATCTTCCCGTCCAGACCTGCTCGTTCGACCAGGAGATTGAACTCGAAAGAGTAGCGCCGGTAGACGCCGTTTCCGTCTACTGACCCGTATGTCTGGCAAAAACTCCGGTCCACCGTGCCAACGTTGATCAGTCTCTGCAGAACGTGGCGGGCGATGTCATGGTGTTCGGCGGCCAAGCGCGCAGGAGCCTGCAGCGCTACGAACCGCTGGACCTGGTCGAGAATCCGGTCCTGGCCGGCGCCGGAGTCGAAGTCCATGGACACGGTGACCTGGTCGATGGTGTGCAGCGCGATCTCGGCCAGCTGATAGACATCGGCATCCACCCAGCGCAGGCTGCCCTTGTTGTCGTCCAGAGCCTGCAGCGGAGCCGTGCAGGCCAGCGCCTTCGCCCGGCGCGCAAGGCCTTCGTCGGGCAGATTCGCCGGAGAGGAGTTCTGGCTGTCAGGCACGAAACGACACGCTAGTCACCTTGGCGGGCCAATGGTGCTGAACGAGCGAATTGAGTCGGTTCGCGCTCGACACGCGCGACTGGTGCCGCACCTGCAACCCGTGGCTAACCGCTATGTACCGTCCGGACTGCTGCGCTTGAGGTACCGCGGTGCTGAAGCAGCCGCATGTATGAGCCGTGCAAGCCCCTCTGGGGACGCGGGGCCCGCTACTCCCCGTCCGTCCAGTAGCGCTGGAGCCGCGCGACCGCTTCGTTCTTGTCCATATTGGCGACCAGCTCCTCAGCAAGACCGACGCGGTTGATCAGCAGATGGACAAGATCTGCCGGGAGAGCCTGGGGTGAGGGCTCGGGCGAGCCTCGGTCGGGCAGTTCCCCATCCAGCACACAGGCCCAGAACTCTCCTTCTGCCAAATCCAGTTGGTCGCGGAGAATGTGGCCCCAGATGCCGGCGCCGTAAGCGGTCCGGTCCACTGGGTGTGAAATCCGAGTGCGCAGGATCCGACCGTCGAACAGGCCGAGCTCGTAGGTGACGTGGTGCGTACCCGTGCGCCCTCGCGCATCCCTGACACGCTCCCAGGCTTCGACCCGGCAGAACTGGTCGTGGCGCTCGCGGGTCGGCTGGGGCCAGGTCACCGAGCCGCTCCGACCAGCCAGTCGCGCAGCTGATCATCATCGCTGAGACTGATCAACTGCACCAACCCCCAGTTGTCCCGATGATTCGGCGCGCCTTGCAGCCGCTCCTGCCAGTCCTCGGCGTACTCCCGCAGCGCGTCGAGCATCTCGCCGATCGCCTCGTCGAAGGTCGCCCCGTCCGCAGCGACCGGCAGCCCGGGAATGAAAGCGGACCAGCCGCCGCCCTCCGCAACCACCTGGGCTCGCGACACGCACACCGTGGAGAGGAAGTGCCGCAGCCGCTCGACGTCCACCACCGCCGCTCTGCCCGCGTCCCGCCGCACCGTGGCAACCCGCCCCTGCTCCGCCGCGTCCAAGAGGTCCTTCAGATGCGAGCGCGCTTCCGTGTAGCTCTCGTAGTGCACTGCCGACATGACACGCCTCCTCGGATCTCCTTCAGAGTCCCCCAGAGACCTACGTACGTCAAGTACGTCACGTACTTGATTCGACCTGCGCCGCGCATGCTGCGCTATCCGCAACCAGCTCAACCGTGCTCGGCGGTCCGTGCAATCCCGGCGCGTGGACACGGAGAGGAAGAGACGACAACATTTGGGCTGGGCAGCCGCCACACCGAACGAGGCTCTGCCACGCCTCGACCGCGATGATGGCGGGCACACGCGCGTGCAATTCGCAAGGCTCCGGCCAACGGCGGAACCCTCCCCCATGCCGAGATCTCCAGGATTGGCAACTGCGAACCAGGTCGGATGCTACGAGAGTTCATGGGGTCAACCAACCGGATCGTCGACCGCATGCGCCGCCAGCAAGGTTCCTGCGTCTCCAGTCCCCACACTCGAGCCGAGCCAAAAGGCTCGTAGCTCAGTCCAGTTGATCGAAGACCGATGGCGACCATGCGACGGCTGATAACCCTGCACCGCCAGCAGCTGCGACTACCAGTGCGCCAATGGCGCGAGTCTCGGAATTGGTCCAGACAGCAAGAAAGCCCCAGGTCGCTGACCTGGGGCTTTACTGCTGAGCGGGCGACGAGAATCGAACTCGCGCTATAAGCTTGGGAAGCTCATGTTCTACCATTAAACTACGCCCGCCTGACGAGCCGTCATGGGACTGCTCGATCAGCGTTCACTCTACCCCATCCCCGATGCGGCCCGCACCGACCCCGTCGGGTGCGTCGTGGCTGCGTGGGGG
>FTKL01073141.1_pt1 | contig 12199 bp, 11 predicted proteins | sample 2434061 | NCBI WGS metagenome assembly FTKL01 (sample SAMEA3914816, study PRJEB12502) | metagenome | biome: forest; material: soil | place: USA | collected 2011-09-16 | depth 0.3 m
GCCCCGGCCCCGGCCCCGGTCGTGGTGGACGACCTGGTGGCGCTCGCGGCGTCGCTGAACCGCGCCGGTTCGCCGCTGGTATACCTCGAAATGGCTTGATTTGATCGCGTCACAACCAGTACGACGGCCGGGCCCACACTGTTTGGTGTGGGCCCGGCCTGTGCTATTCCTCGGCAACATAGCCGAGGGCGGGTCGGTCTGGGGGCTATGCGGGGCGGGTCGCCCCTACAGCCCCATTCTTGTACAGGGGGACGATTTCAACCGATTTGCCCGTACGGGGCGCCTGGATGATCTTGCCGTCTCCGTAGTACATGGCCACATGATCAATGCCGCTGACGCCCCGGGCATAGAAGATCAGGTCTCCGGGCTGGAGCTGGTCCAGACTGACGGGTCGTCCGCTGGTGGCCGAGTACTGATCGGCAGCAACGCGGGGCAGGTGCAGCGTCCCCCACCATGCGTTCTGAACGAGAGAACTGCAGTCGAACCCCTGGTGTGAGCCGGCGAAGCACAAGCCGTTGAGCATGCCGTTCGAGCCGTCGCAGAATCCGACGCTCGGGCCGCTCGGCGTGCCGCCACCCCACACGTAGGGGACGCCTACGTACTGTGCGGCCCGGCGCACGGCGTCGGGGCCGGCCCCGGTGCCGGAGACGGCTCCACCGCCAATCGACCAAACGGCCGCCTGAGCCTGGATCTTGGCGATATAGTCCGCGGTCTCCTTGTACGGGGGAACTCCGTGGTATTGCTGGACGGCACCGAAACCCGCGTTGTACCCGGCCAGGGCCAGGGCCTCCGTGCCACCCGGGTAGCCGGATGCCTTCGCCTGCTCCATCAGACTGCACATGAAACGGCCCTGAGCCATAAGGGCATCGCCGATGTCCTTCGCGGACGCGACGCCGTTACCGTCGTCGTCCCGACCCCACGTCGACCACGTGCCATCGGTGAACTGGGCCGGCCCCTTAGCCTTGCCGGCCGACGTTTCGGGGCCCTCGGCATCCTTGTTGAACCCGGATTCAGCCCACACCTGGGCAGCAATCAGGGCCGGCGACTCGCCGGGGCAGGTGGCTCCGGCCTTCATGATCCATTCTTTGTACTCCGCCGGAACGGCCCCGTCCAACAAGCCCTTGCCCCCGCCCCCCACGGCCGAGGCGGTGCCTCCTGAGCCGAGGGTGGCGGTACCGACAACCAGCAACAACATCATCCCAAAGCCCACCGCTGCGGCGCCGGCTACCACTTGCTTTGACACTGCGTCACTCCCCCTGTTGGTCGATCGCGCGTCGCCTCGCCTCGCGGCCGGCCTGCCACGCTCGGGTCCACTCCTCCGGAGTCACCTGGTAGCCAACCGCCCATCGGGCCGGGTCGCGGACTCCGTACGTGCCCTGCTCCACCTTGCTGACCATGGCGGCGCTCATGCCGATCACCTTCGACATGGCACGCTGCGTCAATCCGGTGGCAGCGCGCAACCCCTTTAGGGTGGCGGGCGTCTCAGGCTGTAGGTCCCCCACCGTGACGCCGAGGGCCTGGGCGAGCTGGCCGGCAACGCGGGCGGACGGCTCGCATCTGCCCTGCTCGGCGTTTCGTACGGTTTCGGGTGATACGCCTGCCATGAGGGCGAGTTGAGCCCTGCTGAGTCGTTTGCTCTGCCGGAGCGCTTGCAGACGAACGGCCCTAGGCGCGTCGGGCTTCACCAACGCGGTCTCCCAACAATTATCAGTAGTGTCTGTCAGTAATCAGTGATAGCGTCTCAGTAAAGATCCCTCAATGGAAGCTGGGGGCAACCATGGGTCTGATTTCGAGCCAGCGGCGTTCGCGCTCTGGCGAACTTCCCACGCTGCACCAACAGTTCGCGCTGATGGGAGCCCATGGCGGGGCGGGAGTCTCGACCGTCGCACGGATGCTCGATCCTCACTCGGTCGGCACTGCACTGGAACTGATGCAAGGTCAACCGCTGCCGATCGGGGCTACTCCGGTACTGGTGGCGCGCTCCACCTCGTACGGCCTGATGCGGGCCGGGGACGTGCTGAGCCGTTGGCACGGCGCGGTACCCCGGCCGTGGCTGGTGATCGTCAGGGACGCTCCCGCGCCCCTGCCGGGGGCGGTGCGCTACCGCTCCCGCGTCCTGTCCGGCCGCACGCTCGGGGTGGCCTTCGTCCCGTACCTGTACATGCTCCGCAGCGTTGACGACGCGTCGGCCGTACTGACCGCCCGACCGATGCTCAAGGCGTCCCGCGCTCTGCGCGGCCGCCTCGGCATTTCCGACTGACCAACGAAGAAAGGCACTTCATGTCTCACTGGCTCCAGCTCGCCGACCACTTCTCCGCGCTCGCTCCGATGGCCGACCCCTCTCCCGGCGCCATCATCCCCAACCCGGCGCCTGCCGCCCCGCCCGGCATGTCCGGGACCTTCTCCAACTTCGTTGCGTGGACGAAGTACGTCGCGCTCGTGGTCGGCGTGATCTCCCTGCTTGCCTGCGCGATGATGATGATGCTCGGCCGGCGCAACCGTGGCCACCTCGCGGCCGAGGGTGCCATGGGCCTGGTCTGGGTGCTCGGCGGCCTGTCCGTCGCCTCCCTGGCGGTCGCCGTCGTGACGGCGATGGCGTGACGCCATGACCCTGGATCTCCAGCGCAAAGCCGACCGCAAGATGCGGCGCCTCGTCCTCGCCCTGGTCGGCGTCGTCGTCGTCCTGGCCGGGGCCGTCGTCGCACTCGTCCTCGGCGGCGGCAGCGACTCGACCGCGCCGGTAGCCGTCGCCCCTGCATCCTCGTCTGCGTCTGCGGCGCCGGCACCCACCGCGAGTACTACGGGCGGATCGGCGGAGCCCGTACCGACCCTGCCCGCAGCGGGGGCGTTCGTGGCTCCTACGAAGTGGGTCACGCTGCCCAAGCCGATCACTACCCGCGCCGGTATGCCTGCCGGCTTCCCGCACACGGCCGACGGTGCAGCCGCGCAAGGCGCGACCGCCTTGCGGAGCTCGTGGACCTGGGACGTGTCCGTGGCGGATCGTGCGGCCGAGGCGTACTCGGTGCCGGCCGACCTGGCGGCCATGAAAGCGGCTGCCGAACAGGGTGTGTCCTCCTCTCGCCTGTCGGTGGGCCTGCCCTCGACGGGTGATCTCCCGGCCGGCGCTCACCTGGCCGTCGCCACCATCGGTGTGCAGTGGACGGCCGTAAGCGCCGATGAAGTGCGGGTGAGCGTCCTCGCCCGGGTGGTCTACACCCCCGGGGCCGGCACCGCCGAGACGACACAGCTCATCTCCACCACCAACTCCGTGGTGTGGGCTGACGGCGACTGGCGGAGCAAGACGACCGCCGCTCAGAAGTCGCCCGACCCTGCCGACCTGGGAACCAACGAGTTCAACACCGCCGGGTGGACGGCCATTCAGGAAGGGGACACCCGATGAACTCGACACTTCGCCGGCTGGTGGTTGCCTTCGCTGCCCTCCTCGTCCTGGTGCTGCCCGCCGTCGGTCCGGCGGCCGCGGCCCCGGCCGCCGCTCCGGCGGTGGCCCCGGCCGCCGCTCCGGCGCTCGCCCCGGGCTGGAACTGGTGGGGAACGGCATGCACAGTGATCGCCACACCCGTTCTCGGCACGGCTGCCGGCTCCATCGGCTGTGCAGCCGCGGTGATCGTCGCCCCGGAAGCCAAAAAGGCGATTTCCGAGGCTCTGCAATCCACCATCGTCAAACCGATGGCGGACGGGATGGGCGAGTTCACCGCGCAAATCCTTAAGGTCGGTCTGACGTGGTGGCTTACCACACCGAGTGTGCAGGTCAGAGACTCAGGAGTTCTGGCGTCGCAAACGGGCAAGGATTCCAGCGGCGCCACAGTGACCTATTCCCTTCAAGGGCTGATGCTCGGCCTCGGCGAGCTGATTGCGATCATGCTACTGATGTTCCAAGGCATCAAAACCATGATTCAGCGCAAGGGGCAACCGCTTGTCGAGGCGGTACAGGGACTGCTGATCAATGCTCTGGTGGTCAGCATCGGAATCGTGGTGATTGATACGCTCCTTGTCGCCTCGGACGAACTGACAAACTCGATTATCAACGTCGCATTCCATGGCAATGAAAAGCTTTCCGAGCGCATGGTGGCCATGCTCCTCCCGCAGGCTTTTAATCCCATGGCGCTTCTGGTAATGGCGCTCATTGTTCTGCTCATCGGCGTTATCCAGTTCGGCCTGTTGTTTCTCCGGCAGGCGGCTATCCCGATTCAGGCACTCCTGTTGCCGATCGCGGGCGCGGGGCAGATCGGCGGCGACCGGACTCGACAGTGGCTCCCGCGGCTCTACACCAGCATTCTCACGGTGATCTGCTACAAGCCTCTTGCAGCGCTGATCATCTCGGCGGGGTTCATGGAACTCGCCAACGGCAATAACGTCATCGACTGGATTCGGGGGATCGCCACTCTGATTCTGTCGGTCATTGCACTTAAGTCGCTGATGGGTCTTTTCGCTCCGCTCGGTATGCAGATGGCCGGCGCCACGTCCGGTGGCTTCGCCGGTGCTCTCCAGGCTGCCGGCGCTCTCGCCGACATGGCCGGCCGGTTCGGCGGCGGCAAGGGTGGCGGCGGCGACAGTGACAGCGGTGGCGGTGGCGGCGGCGAGACTTCCGCGGTGCAGCAAGCACAGCAGATGTCGCAGCAGACAGGCGGCGGAGGTCAGGGTGTGAGCCACCCGGCCGTTATGGCTGCACAGATGGGCGTCAAGGCCGTGGAAGGTACGCGACAGGCGGCCGGAAATGCTGTCTCCGGTGCGGACAATCCGATTCCGCAGCAGCCCGGCAGCAATGGCCAGGGCGGCAACGGACAGAACCCGGGCAATGGCCAGGGCCGCAACGGACAGAACCCGGGCAATGGCCAGGGCGGCAACGGACAGAACCCGTCGGCTACAGGCGGGCAAGCCCCCGACGGACAGACCCCGGGCGGGAATTCCCCCGCGGCTTCGGGCGGTAACTCGGTCTCATCGGCCGCGGGCAACGTGAGCGTTTCCCTCCGGGCGGCCGAGACGGCTAGCCGCGCGGTCCAGGGGGCCGGTAACACCGTTTCGGAAGGGAGCAAGGAACAGTGACCACCACACCCGAACAAACTCAGCTCTACGGCGGATGGCGCCGTTCCCGGTCCATGGGGATCGGGATGCTCAACACCACACAGACCGGCATTGTGGTGGGCTGTGTCCTCCTGCCTCTCTTGGCGGGCAATACCCTCGGCTGGTCCACCCTTCCGGTCACGGCACCAATCGCCGTGGTGGTGACTATCCTCGCGTGCTGGCAGGTGCACGGAATGCCGCTGCTGGATCTGGCGGCGGCTCGGTTCCGGTGGCAGATCGCCTCATTCCGCGGCGAGACTTCTTTCCGTGGGCAGTTTCTCCAGCATCCGAAAGCACTGGATCTTCCCGGGGTGGCCGCGCCTACCGCTCTTCTGAGGGTGGAGGATTCCGCGGGCCCTCGGGCCGGGCGGGCCGGCCTCGTCTGGAATCAGGCGACCGGCAAAATGGCCGCGAGTTACCTCCTGGCCTCGAATGGCGCTCTGCTGGCCAACCGGGCACAGGTGGACTCGAATGTGATGGCGTGGGGAAATGCCATCGCCGGGCTCGCCAACGAAGCGGCGGTGGATGCCGCCACGCTCACTCTCCAAATCACTCCGTCCACGGGTGCGGCTATGGCCGATCACGTCCTGGGCCGGATGGACAAGGCGGCGCCGGCATTGGCGACGGCGACCGCGCGCGAGCTCGTGGCCTCGGCCCCGCGCGCGAGCTCGTCTCTGGCGGCGTGGTTCACGCTGGTGGTGAGTCCCGGTCGGGGCGCGGACAAGCCCACAAGTCCGGCCGAGGCGGCTGCGGAGACGCTGCGGACCCTGGACGGCGTGGACCTGCTGGGCGCCGGCGCCGACGTGGTGCGGCGGTGCACGGACACGGACATTCTGCGGCTCGTGCTCGGTGCGTTCCGGCCGGCCGACGCTGACGCGCCCGAGTCCGAGATGCGCTCGCTCACTTGGGACGAAGCGGGCCCGGTGGCTGCTGAGGACGGGTGGACGACGTACCACCACGATTCGGCCGTCTCGATGTCCTACGTCCTGCGGGAAGCGCCGCGCAAGCCCATCACCTATGACGTGCTCCTGCCGCTGCTGAGCCCTGGTCAGTACCCCCGCCGGGTCACCCTCGGGTACAGGGTCCTGTCAACTCCCGAGGCTGCCGGGGTCGTTGAGCGCGAGCTGAACGCCTCGGATGCGCGTGAGCAGTACCGGCGCCGCTCTCAGCGCACCACCACCCGCCGGGAGCGGGCGGACGCTGCGGCGGCGGAGCGGACGGCCGAAGAAGAGGCGTACGGGGCCGGCCTGGTTCAGTGGACCATCTCCATCACGGTGACCGTGCCGGAGGGTGGGGACATCAAGGGGGCACAGCGGGAAATCGACACCGCGGCTCGCCGGTCCGGCGGCCTGCGGTTCCGGCCCGCGTTCGGCGGCCAGGCAGCGGCTTTCGTCTACGGGCTGCCGGTGGGTATCCACCCGCTCGCCTGACCAGCAGACCAATCACAGAGAGGAAAGGAGGCAACACGATGGCACGCAACAGGTGGTCAAAGCCCCAGCAGTCCCGACCCGTTCAGGGGGCCGGGACTGCCGGTGAGGCAGAGCCTAGCTTCCGGCTGAACCCTGCGGTAGTCGCTCCCCGCAAGGGGTGGCGCGGGGCCGGCGCCGGCCGTGCGGCGAATATGGACACGGGCGCCGTCTATATCGGTTCCACAAAACAGGTCGCGGGGTTTTTCCCGTTCGTCCTGGGGGCCTCTCTGCCCCCGGAGGGTGTCCCAATCGGCCCGGATCTGCTGACACACGAAATGGTGTGTTTCGATCCGGGCGGCTGGGTCGGGAAATTGACGCAAAATCCGGGCGTCTGGATCATGGCCCAACCCGGATCGGGTAAGTCCGCGATTTCAAAGCGGATTTGCCTGGTCTACACGGCATTCGGATACAAGCTCGTCGTGCCGGGGGACGTCAAGGGCGAGTATTCCGCGCTCGTTCGCGCCCTCGGCGGTCAGGTCGTCCGCATTGGTCGTGGCCTCGACCGAATCAACCCGTTGGACTCCGGGCCACTCCGAAAGCGGCTCGCCAACCTGCCGGCCGATCAGCAAGCCGTCTTGCGGGCGGAAATCAACGGGCGGCGCTCGGATCTCGTCCATTCCCTCCTCGCCACTCAGCACGGGCTGAATCGTCGGCCGTCGGCCGCTGAGGCCAATGTGGTCAACCACGCCATTGGCCTGGTCGCCGAATCTCTCGCTGATGACCCGGTGATTCCGGACGTCGTGAAGATCCTCCGGGAGGGTCCGGAACCGCTGTGGGCCCGCCTCCTGGTGGACTCGATGGACGACTACCGCGGGCTCGTCCGAGAGGTGACGCTAGCGCTCGAAAATCTCTGCGACGGGCCGCTCTCGGGGCTCTATGACGGGCCGACGACCAAACCTCTCGACCTGGACGCGCCCGCGCTGAGCGTCGACCTGTCGGCGCTGCTGACGGCCGGGGACCACGTGGTGGCCGCCGGCCTGCTGTCCACCTGGTCCTACGCCTACAGCTCGATTGACTCGGCGCGGGCCCTCGGGATGATGGATCAGAAATTGGTCCTGCCGCTCGATGAAATGTGGCGGGCGCTTCGGGCGGGACCCGGAATGGTCGACGCCATGGACGGAATGACCCGCCTCAATCGCTCTAAGGGAGAGGTGACAATGTTCATCACGCACTCTTTGCGTGACCCGGAGTCACTTCCCACCCCCGAAGATCGTGCCAAGGCTCTCGGTCTGATGGAACGGTGCGATTCATTGATTCTCGGCGCGCTCAGTAAGGGCGAGTTGGAGCGAGTCAACGAACAAAAGCCGCTGACTAGCTCCGAGCGTGAATTGGTGGCCTCCTGGTCGGCGCCTAGCTCCACCGGCCTGGACGGCACGACACAGCGGCATCCGGGCCGCGGAAAGTACCTGATCAAAATCGGCACCCGCGCGGGTGCTCCGGCCCGGCTGGATCTGACTCCGGCTGAGCTGACGTTGTACGACACCGATTCCGCGATGCGTACTAAGGCGGCCGTGAATGAGTGAGAATCAAGGCGGCGGGGCCGAGGCTGCCCCGTTCATCATCCTGGGCGTCATCGCCACGACCGCGCTCCTGTTCACGGGGGCGTGGGTGGGCGGCACGCTCGGTGTGCTGCTGGTCGGCGGCGGCTGGCGGCCGCCGGGCTTCTCGGTGGCCGCGGTCTTCGACCTGGTGGGCGGCGGCCCTGAGAAGCTGTGGCCGGGGCACGGCACCGCGGCGACGGTCGGCGTCGTCGTGGTCCTGGTGCTCGTCCTCGTCGCCCTCGCGGTGGCGGCCTGGGTCGGGCGGAAGTTCTTCGGGCACCGCGCGGGCCTCGCCAGCGTCCGGGACGTACGGGACCTGACCCGCAAGACGCTGACGGCCAAGACGCGCAAGCTCCGGCCCGCCCTGGCCAAACAGGATGAGATCAGCGCGGACGACACGGGCCCGCTGCTCGGCGACCTGGACGCCATGAGCGGCCCGGAGCTGCGGGCGTCCTGGGAGGATGTGGCCGTGGCCGTCATGGCTCCGCGCTCGGGCAAGACGACCACGCTGGCGGTCCCGACGATCGTCCGCGCTCCCGGCGCCGCGCTGGTCACCTCCAACAAAGCGGACGTGTACACGGTGACGGTCGCCCGTCGGCGGGGTGCGGGGACGGTCTGGCCCCTCGACCCACAGCGCGTCACCCACAGTGAGCGCGGCATGTGGTGGGACATGCTCAAGATGGCCAACACCATTGAGGGTGCCCGGCGACTCGCTGGCCATTTCGCGCTCGGCGGCGGCTCGGACAAGGGCTTTGACGACTTCTGGATGAAGGCGGCCAGAAACCTGCTGACCGCCCTTTTTCACTCCGCGTCGCTCTCTGGTGGCACGGTCTCGGACGTGCTGGGCTGGCTTTCGACGCCAGCCGACCGCGGGTCCACAGACGCGCTCTCGGACTTCGGCAAGCAAGCTCTTGCCGATCAGCTCGCGGCGACCATCGCGGGCTCGACGGAAACCCGGGACGGCATCTATCAGACGGCCCGTGAGGCCGTGAGCTGCCTCCTCGACCCGGAGATCCTGGCCTGGGTGACACCTGATCCGCGGGTGCCGGAGTTCCGCCCGCAAGCCTTCGTGACCAGTAAGGACACGCTCTACCTGCTGTCAAAGGACGGCGGCGGCGGTGCGGCCCCCGTGATTGCGGCGGCAGCGGATGCGGTTCTGCGGGCTGCGGTCGTCGTGGCGGAGCGATCCGGCGGCCGGCTGCCGGTGCCCCTGGTCGCGGTGCTGGACGAAGCGGCCAACATTTGCAAGATCGCCGACCTTCCCGACCTGTACAGCCACCTCGGCTCGCGGGGGATCTTCCCCCTCACCATCCTGCAGTCCTACCGGCAGGGCGAACGGGTCTGGGGGGACTCCGGGATGGCCTCGCTCTGGTCGGCGGCCACAATCAAGGTGCTGGGCTCCGGTATCGACGACCCCAAGTTTGCCGAGGACATTTCCACCCTGGTCGGCACGCACATGGTGAGCGAGACATCCGTGTCCCGGTCGTCCTCGGGGCGGAGCGTCAGCACGTCGCGCCGGCGCGAAAAGGTGATGGAAGCGGCGGAGATCCGGGCCATGCCCAAGGGGCGGGCCCTGCTCCTGGCAACGGGCATCCGGCCCGCGATGATCAAACTGCGGCCCTGGTACCTGGAGCCGGACGCCGCGGAACTGAGCGCCAGCGAAAAGGCGGAGACGGCGGAGATCACCCGGCGCGCGGTGGCTGCGGTGATCGCGGAGTGAGCGCCACACCGACCCTGGAGAGCCTGGCCGAGGACATCGCCGATCTGCGGGCCGATCGGGATGGGTTCGCCGCTGAACTGGAGATGCAAAAGGGCCTGCTGGACCAACTGCGGGAGGATGCGCCGGACCCGAACGACGGGGACGACTCCGAGGGCGAGCCCGCCGGCAAGCCTGGCGCAAAGGGATCGGGCGGCAAGGGAAAGCCGGCCGAGGCACCGCCGGTTCCCCCCTTCATCTTGCTGTTGGAGGGGGAAGCGTATGCGCGCGAGCTAGGCGCGCTCGCTCACTGGGTCGCCCGGGTCCTGGTGCCGGTGTACGGCCGTGAGCCGGGGTCGGCGGCGCCTTGGTGCCCGAGCTGGTGGGAGCACTCAGAAGCCGTTGCGCGACTGCACGCCGTATGGCTCGCCTGGCAGGAACTGACGACCCCGGAGACGGGCGGACGGCTCGGCCCCGGCACCTGGCACCGTGATTTCTTGCGGCCGGCGCTGGATGAACTCCGGGACTCCTCCGGGCCGTTCGCTGCCTGCATGGTGACACCCAACAAGGGCCAACACCGCGTCCTGAAACCGCCGTTGCTGAATGAGTGCCCGTTCCCGCCACCGGCTCCGGCTCCGGTTGCTGATCCGGCCGAGGGCGGGTCGGGCGGCTAACGGCACGAACAGCGCGAAAGGGGCCGGCGGGAGATTTGATCTCCCGCCGGCCCCTTTCGCGTTGCTGCGGCCAGCCCTAGGCGGTCCGCCGGGGTGCGGCGGACCGGGCCGGCGCGGTGGCCGGGCCTGCCGTCGCGGCCTTCGGGCTGGGCCTACCGGGCGTTCCGGCGGGGACCGTGGTGGACGTCGTGCGGGCTGCCTCTGCCCGTCCCCGGAGAGCGGCGGCGCTCTCCTCTGCCGACAGCCCGTCAAGGCTGTAAGCCGTCGCCCACTCGGCGCCGGCGGTGCCGAGATCGCCTCGGGCGTCCGCCTCGGCAGCGCGGCCGCGGGCGGCGTCCGCCTCGCCGAGAGCAGCATTCGAGCGGTCCTCGTGGACGGTGATACTCCGGGCCAGGGCGGCGGCGGCCCGCTCGGCCTCGGCCGCCTGGCGCTCCTGCGTCCGACGCTCCGCCGGCGTCACCTGCTCGCGGTGCTCTGCGGGCTGCTGCTGGCCTTCTTCGCTGCTGCTGTCGGCTTCGGGCCTCGGCTGCACGGTGCTTCTCCCTACCTGTTCGGTCGGTGGGCCGGCGCGGGCGCCGGCGCCTTGGTGGTCGGGCTGGGCATGGCCGCGGCCGGACTGCGGCCGGGGGCGGCGTTCGGCGCGGTGGTGGAACGGGCGTTGGCGGCGGCGGCTCGCGCCTGCGCCTGGGCGGTGCCGGCCGCGGGTGCCTTGGGCTCGGGGATGGCAGCCTGTGCCTTGGGGTGGTTGCCTTGCATGTGTACGGCCTGCGCGGACCCCCCGGGCCCGACCGCCGAAAAGACGTAGCCCTGACGGCGGGGGTCGACCTGTGGCATGGTCCGGGCCGCGTTGGCAAGCTGCTGGGCGGCCACCGCCTCGACTGCGGCTCGTTCCCCCGGGCCGGCGGGCACGATGGCCTCACCGCGGGCGACGGTCGACAAGCTGTTCTCGTCGGGATAGGTGATCTCCCACCGGTAGGCAACCTCTCGGTGAGTCGCCGGCGCCGCACCGGCCGCCGGTGTGATGCTCGGCGCGGTCGGGGCCGGGGTCGGAGTGACCGGCGCGGCAGCGGTCGGGGCAGCGGTCGGAGTAACCGGCGCGGCAGCGGTCGGGGCCGGGGTCCGGGCCGCCTCGCTGAGCAACCCTCGGGCTGCCTCTGCCGCGGTGATCCGCACGCCGGCCGCCTCGGCCTGCTTGATTCGGGCTGGCACTCCGGCCAGGGCCTCACGCGGATTTTTACCGGCCTCCTGGAGCCGGTTCATCTGCCCCGCGATAGCGGGCCATTGACGGGACGTGACCAGCGAGCCCAACAGGCGCTCGTCGGCAACCGACTCACGGGCGATCACAACAAATCGCGCGTTCATCTGCGGCCCGATTCCCTCGGCTGCAAGCGCCTTGCTTCGCTTTCCCAGCGCCGATGGGCTACGTCGCTCACGCCACTTCTGCCACCGCTCGCGGATACCGGCGCCGGTCTTCTTAACGCCTTCCCACATCCGGCGGCCGACGCTCGGGCGGTCCGGCCGGTTTCGGCCTCGCTCATTGGGGGGCGGGGCCCACGGATCGCGGGGTGCCAGAGCTGCCGGTGGCACGCTCACACCCGGCTGCGGGGCCTGCGCTTTCAGGTCGGCGTCGATCCGCTGGACCAATGGCGCGGCGTCCGCGAGGAACGTGCGCACGTCCACGCCGGACCGCTCCAACCGCTGTAGCTCGCTGGCGAGCTGCGGCCACCCCGGGCCGGC
>FTKL01000004.1_pt1 | contig 12161 bp, 21 predicted proteins | sample 2434061 | NCBI WGS metagenome assembly FTKL01 (sample SAMEA3914816, study PRJEB12502) | metagenome | biome: forest; material: soil | place: USA | collected 2011-09-16 | depth 0.3 m
TCGTCGGCGACCTTGCGCAGGATGTAGGCGGCCTGGCCCATAGAGAGGCCGCTGCCGCCGTGCTCCAGCAGGACACTGGAGCCGCCGGCGGCCGTGCTGCCGGGGCCGGGCCGGACGATCAGGAAGAACAGGGCGTCGAGGCCGTCGATGGCGACCATCGTGCTTCCGGTGTCGTGGGTCATTGGAGGGCTCCGTTCGGGGCGGGGTAGTACAGGTGGGTGGCGGGCGGGCGCCAGGCGATGCGCGGGTCCGCGAGTGCCCGGTCGACGTCGTCGCCGACCGGGGCGCCGGCGAGGTCGAGCGCGTCGGCGAGCTGCATGGCGGCGGTGGCGACCTCAGGGCGGCCCGAGCGCATGCCCGCGACGATGTGGGCGACGACGGTGCGGTGCATGGCCGTCAGCGGGTCGGCGTGGGGCATGACTCGGGCCTCCTCGGGAGTGTCAGAACGGCGGTTCGGTGGACCACTGCGCGGGGCGCCAGCCGAACAGCAGGCGGGCGAGCAGGCGGGGCACCCGCCAGGCGGCGATGAGCAACCACGGGTCCCAGCAGTGGCACGCGGCCGGTTCGTACGGTCCGTCCTCGTCACCGCCGGTCTCCACCTGGCCAACTCCGTCGCAGTCTCGGCAGCCGGGTCGCGGGGTGTCGACCAGCTGGAGGTACGGCTCGGGCCAGGACTGGAAGCGCAGCCGCAGGCGGGTACGCGGGAGCGGCATCAGCAGCCATCCGCGCCCGTCCGGGCGGACCAACTCCAGGGTGGGGATGGGGTCGTCGATGCGGACGATCCGCAGGGGCGCGGTCACTCGGCACCGGCCGGGCGGAGCGTGCGGACCTCGGCGAGGGCGATGCCGTAGGTGGCGCACCGGCCGCAGCAGTACCAGCGGCCGGGCTCCGCCGAGCCGACCACCGTCACGTACGCCCAGCCGGGTCGGCCGGCGGCGTCGAGCTGGTCGTCGGCCTGGCCGCAGTCGGCGGTGGCGCAGGCGCCGGGGGCGAGGAGCGGCTCGAAGCGGCGCGGGGTGCCGATGAGGCCGCCGTTCCAGGTCTGGGCCTCGGGGGTGGCGTGCCGGTTCGGTTTGGCGGGGGCGTGCTTGCGCTGCTCGGCGTTGTACGCGTCGCGGCAGGGCTGGCAGGGTGCCACCTTGCGGTAGCGGTGCTGGGCGTGGCCCTTGAGGGTGCCGTGGTCGATGCCTTCGTCCTGGCCGACGACGGTGGTGGTGCGGGGCATCAGCGAGTCCTTCCCATGGCGTGGTGGCGGGCGTCGCGGATGCGGCGCCGGGTGGCGCGGTGCCGGTCGGCCCGGCGCGCGCGGTCGTACAGGCGGATGCCGAGCAGGACGGCGTGGCAGCACCACAGGTACTGGGCGGAGTAGGTGTCGAGCCGCCAGTCGGAGGTGTCGAACCCGAACGGCTGCTCGCTGGCCGGGGCGCCGTCGAGGCGGTAACTGAACTGGCGGACGCCGGCGATGGCGTCGTGCTCGTCCTGGAGGCAGTAGGCGGGGTAGTCGCCGAGCAGCTCGCCGTCGAGTTCCTCGCGCAGGCCGTCCATGTAGTCGGCGTGCGCGGCTCGGCACGCGGCCGCGGCGTCCTCGGGCAGCCGGGCCGGGATGGTGCCGAGCTTCTTGGCGCAGGCCCGCAGTCGGCCGTCGAGGTCGGCCTCGGCGTGCGCGGAGACATCCTCGGTGATGTGCCGGCGGAGTTCGTCCTCGGAGTACTCCCGGACGCCGCAGCGGTCGGCGGCGTCGACCTTCTCGTCCCAGTACTGGAAGTTCGGGGCGCCCTGCCAGCTGGAGCGGCGGAAGAAGTCGAACATGTCGGGGTCGCGGCTGAACGTGTAGCTGCCCATGTCGCCGCGGATGGTGAGGGCGCCGGGCCAGGTGACCAGCTCGAACCAGGCGAACGAGCGGCTCGCCCGGAGGCGCAGGTGCCGGTACAGGCCGTCGTCGCGCAGCACGGTCAGTTCGTGCCGGGCGGTGTCCCGCAGGAAGCGCGCGGCCATCTGGGTCTCGATCGGGTCGTCCATCACTCCCCCTCGGGGTCGGTGGGGCGGGGCAGGGGGTCGATGTGGCGCTGGCCGCAGCCGCACGGCGGGATGGCCCGGCGGGCCCGGTAGCGCTTGTCCAGCAGGTCGAGGACGAGGGCGGCCGCGAGGGAGGCGACCAGGCAGAGGCCGACGGCGGCGGTGAGACTCACTCGCCACGCTCCGGGTCGTACTCGGCGTGAGCGGTCAGCGGGGTGACGACGTATCCGGAGACGCTCTCGACGCCAGCCACCGTGACGTACAGCTCCCACGGCTCGCCCGTGTCGTCCGACTCGTACCGGACCCAGTCGAACGACAGAGTGGTATTGGCCGGGTGTTCACTTCGCACGGCGTCCTCGCAGTGCGCGCGGGCGCCGTGCTCGGTCAGGTACGTGCCGAGCGGGATGGTGTCGTACTCGGCCAGCCACACGGTGCCGGCTGCCTGCTGGAGCAGGCCCGCGTCCGCGAGGGCCTGGGCGATGGCGCGGGGCGTCGGGTCCTGGCCGAGCATCGTGCACGCGACCAGCTCGGCGCGGTGCAGGGTCTGCGGGTCGGTGCTCACTCGACACCACCGGCCTGCTGGCGGTTCTCGTCCAGGCTGAGCAGCGTGTAGCCCTCGACGGCGACGCCCGCCACGGTGGTGGTGAAGGACCAGCAGATGTGGCTGTCGCCGTGGGGCCTGCTGATGAGCTCGGTTCCGAGCTCGGCGGCCCAGGCCGCGACGGTGGGCAGGTCGCGGTGCGCGTTCATCGTGATGCTCGCCTCCGTCGGCGACCACGGGTGGCAGGAGACGTGGAAGTCCCCCGGTGCCGGGTCGAGCCGCAGGACGAGGGCCGACGCGGCGGCGAGAGCGGTGAGGTGCTGGAGCTGGCGGGGGTCGCTCATGCCGGCACCGCTGTACGGGCAGGGGCGGGCACGACGGCGACCAGGAGCACCTGGACGTCCTGCACGGTGGCGGCGACCGTCCAACGGACCTCGTCGAGCAACCGCTCGGAGTGGGTGCTGCAGTCGGACGCCAGCAGGCGGCGCCAGGCGTCCAAGCCGATCAGCGCCCTCTTGCCGACAAAGTGCACGGTCAGGTAGCCCGACTCGTGGACCTCCCAGTGCGGCGCGGCCAAGCCGGCGGAGATCGCCCGGCCGGTCAGGTGCAGCATCACGTACATCGCGGCGGCCTGGGTACGGAGCTCCGTGATGTCCGGGGCTTCCGGCCGGGGGCCGGTGGTGGGGCGGGTAGTAGGCTGGCTGATCAAGGCCTGCCTCCTGTTCTCTTCGTTGGGCGTGGTGGGCCGGGGCCGTCCCGGGTTGGCGCCGAGGGGCGGCCCGACCCATGTCTGGGGTGAATCAGGCGCTCAGGAGCCGCCGGCCTCGGGGCCGAAGCGGCTCGGCGGGCGCCCGCGTGGGGTCGAGCGACAGGTTCGACCGGGAGTCAGCGGCCTCGGTCGCCGCGAGCCACTCGTCGAGGGCCGAGAGCCGGTACATGACTCGCCCTTCCGCCTTGAAGGACGCGGGCCCCCTGCGCCGTTCGCGGAGTCCGCGCAACGCCTTCGGACTGCGCCGTACGTATTCGGCCGCCTCCAGGAGCGTCATTACGGGCGAAGTGACCGGCTGGTTGATGCTCATCGTTTCCCCTCCAGTTCCTCTATGGTGATCAGCTTTGCCTCGACGCCAAGTCCGTTCGCGATCGCCTGGATCACTTCCGGCTGGGCGCCACGGAGGCCTCGTTCGATGCGCGACAGGTGCGATGGCGAGATGTTGACCTGGCGTGCGAACCGATTCAGGCCACGGCCAAGCCGTACGCGCCTGCTGCGGATACCTGCTCCGTCTGCCTGCACAGCCAGAACTCTAGGCGTACTGAAGGGGAAGTACAAGGCACGTAGGGCAATGGAGGGGAAATGCTGGCGCCCTTGGAGTCATTTGGCGGGAACCTGACTGCGCGCGGGCGCGCGCGTCCTGCCAGACTGTTGCCTATCGTTGCCTCACTGGTGGAAGCGGAGGCGCACTCGGGAGACGGGGTCTGTTGTGCAGGACTGGGAGAACCTCGGGCGCTGCATGGTCCGTGATCGCAAGCGCAAGCGAATGACGCAGACCGAGCTGGCGACGGCGGCCGGCCTGACGAAGAGATCCATCGGCAACTACGAGAGCGGTCGGCCGCCGGCGTCGGCGCCGGAGATCCCCGCCGGGTACTTTGCGGTTGGGGCCACGCTGGGGTGGCCCGAGGACGGCGTGGAGCGAGCTCTTGCGGGCGGCGACCCCGCACCGGCCCAGGAGCCTGCCCAGGCTGCGGCCTTGGGTCGCGAGCTCGCCGGGGATTCGGCCCTGGCCCTCTATCCAGCAGTCACAGCATTCGCCCGGGCATGTGCCCGCGAGGGAGCGCCAGCCATCCTGCGGGATGCATTCGAGGAGGCGGCCGAGGCTCTGCTCCAGTCGACTTCGGGGCGGGTGCAGCCGGCCTCGTACGGGCTCGCCGCATACCGGCCGCACGCTCGGGCCGAGGGGGATGTGGGCGTGCCCGATGACGATGCCGAGCGCATCCGTCGCCGGCTGGAGGCGTACGAGGCGGGGCAGGGCTGACCGTCGGTGTGACACGCCGTACCTATTTCCTCACTATTCCTCAGAGTTCCCTGTAGCCTCTCTGTTCTCGGCATGCCTCCCACATCCAGAGCACTGGGGAGAGGTATGCCCGCAGCAACTGCCCATGCTGTCAGTGGTATTGGGCTGTCGTACGACCCGCAAGCCGAGCTTGAGCGCCTGGGGATACCGGTGCTCCGCGAGCCCCTGCGGGATACCTGGGGAGCCTGGTCGCCGCGGCACGGCGTCGTCGTGGTCGCTGCCGGTCTCAGCGCCACCGAGGAGCGGTGCGTCCTGGCGCACGAGCTGGAGCACATCCTTGCGGGTGACCTTGGGTGCGACGGCCTGGCCGGCCAACGGGCCGAGCACCAGGCAGACCGCCGTGCCGCCCGCAAACTGATCGCGGTATCCGATTTCTGCGCCACCCGGCAGTGGGCGTCCGACGCATGGCAGATGGCCGAGGAGCTCGGCGTTACGGTCTGGATGCTCCGGGCCCGGTTCGAAGACTTGGAAGGGGGAGTCCGGTGGCTGGCGGCTACATCGAGGATCGGTGGCTGAACAAGACCAAGGACCCGAAGACTGGCCGCCGGGAGCGCACCGAGCGCTGGGGGAAGGGCAAGCGGTACAAGGTCGCCGGCATACCCGGCGTCCGGGCGAGGTCGTTCCACGGCTCCCAGGACGCCAAGGACTGGCTGAAGAAGGCCTCGGTGAAGAAGGCCGAGGGAAAGTTCGTCGACTCCCGCGACGGCGAGATCCTGCTGTCCGACTACATCGAGCACAAGTGGTGGCCTATGACGACGTACCCGCCGTCGTCCAGGGCGACCGTGCGCAGCAGGGTGAAGTGCCACATCCTCCCGTTGCTCGGGCACCTGACGCTCAATGAGATCGACTACGAGGTGCTGGCGCAGTGGAAGAAGGATCTGGGCGCCCGGGTCGCGCCGCGCAGCGCGCGCGCCATCTGGATCCATCTGGGCACCATCCTGGAGGCCGCTCGGAAGGCGCGGCGGATTCCGGAGAACCCTTGCAAGGAGTACGGCGAGCTGAAGCCGCCCGAGGGTGAGCCGAGCAAGGCCAAGGCATGGCCGCGCGAGACCATCGACGGCATCCGCGAAGGACTCGTCCCCCGCTACCGGGTGATGGTCGACCTCGGGGCCGGCCTCGGGCTCCGCCAGGGCGAGGCGCTCGGCCTCGCGGCGCAGGACTTCGACTGGGAGGCCGGTGAGGTCCACGTCCAGCGGCAGGTGCGGTTCGACGTGAAGGGCCGGGCGTACTTCTGCCTGCCGAAGGGGAAGAAGACCCGGCGCGTGCCGGTGGCCCCCAACGTGGCCGTTCGGATCCGGGCGGCCATGGCCGCCTTCCCGCCGACGTCCACCATGCTCCCGTGGCAGGACCCGGAGGCCCCCCTGACCGACCTGGAGGCCAAGCAGCGGGCCCCCCGGACGGCCAGCCTGCTCGTGGTGACCGAGGCGGGGAAGCCGGTCCTGGCGGACCTCTTCAACCGGATCTACTGGAAGCCGTCGCTGGAAGCCGCCGGCGTCATCGCGCGGCTCGACCTGGCGACGCTGCCGAAGGTCAGCTGGCGGCGCCCGGCCAAGACGTACGGGGACACCCGCGAGCACGGCTTCCACTGCTTGCGCCACACGTACGCGTCCGTCAATCTGGGTGCAGGCGAGTCGCCGGTCAACGTGTCCGTCTGGATGGGGCACGCCTCGGTGAAGGTGACGCTGGAGGTGTACGGGCACATGGTGCCCGGGTCCGTCGCGAAGGGCCTCGCCGCCATCGACGCCTGGTTCGATTCTCCCCAGCCGCAGATTCTCCCCCAGGACTCCCCAGAGGCCGCGCTGGCCCGATGGGTGGCGGACAGTAGGCTGGTCGGAGCCGGTACGGGACTGAAGATCCGCGTGAACAAGCAGTTCAAGCGCGTGGACTTCGTCGAGGAGCCCGTGACCAGCCCGGCCGAGACGAACGGGCCCGCGCAGGGGATCTGACCTGGGGCGGAGCGTGCCTCAGGGTGCCTCAGAGTGCCTCGGAATTCCTCATACAAATCCTCCCCTGCGGCTCCCCGAGCGCCCGTTCACTCCCCCGGAACTCCCCAGGATTCCCCAGGCTTACCCGGAAAGCAGACGACCCGTACCCGCCGAACGGCGGGTACGGGTCGGGGGTTGGGGCAGTAGGATGCCCGACGATGCCTCCCAGCAGCGGGTCCATCCTCTACCCCTGGTTCCCCGTCCCGTAGCGCCCGCTTACACCGGGCACTACGGGACGGGTGTCTGTGTGCTCAGCCACCCCAGGTGGAGTCCAAGGGCGTGAACGTGTGCTCCGTGGGCGTCGAGGTCGGGCCCGGGTTGGCCGGCGCGGCGCCGCCCCACGTTGAGTCAGCCACGCTGTGCTGCGACGGCAGGGCCGAGGGCGAGCCGACGGCGACGGCGCCGACGAGTACGGCCGCGCTGGCGACGGCCAGCGCGATGGTGCGACGGGCACTGTTGCGTGCAGGCATGGTGCACCCCTTTCGGTACTGATCGTCAGGTGTGCAGGGGTGATGCTCCCCGCACGTACAGTGTCCGATTTTGTTGCTCCTTGAGGCAAGGCTTCTCGCGGTACGCTCTGAAATCTTCTCAAATGAGAAGGCGTCAGATCAGGGTGATTTACATGAACTCAGACATCACGGACACTCGGCCCTTTCTCACTCCGGAAGCGCGTGCCCTCTACCTGCGCATCCTGTCGGGCAGAGATACGGCCCCAGCAGACAGTCCCGCGCTGGACCAGCTGCTCGGCGTGCGCCTCATCGCTCCGGACCCCCACCGCCCCCACCACTACCAGGCCCAGGACGTCCAGGCGGCGGTCCAACGGTGGCAGTCCAGCTTGCAGACCATGGCCGGCCAACTGCTCGCCGAGGCGACGTCGATCCCGGCGCAGCTGCGCGAGCTCACCACCGCCTACGAGCTGGTCCACCCGAGCCGGGCCGCTGCTGGCGTCGACTACGTGACCGGCTACGAGGCCATCAACGAACGCTTGGGGCCCCTGCTGGCGAGCTGCACACAAGAGCTGCTGACGGCCCAGCCCACTGGCCCCCGGCCAGCCCACATGCTCGCCCTCTCCTACCAACGGGACCTGGCAGTCCTGCGACGCGGCGCGAAGATGCGGACGATCTATCTGCCCACGGTCCGGACCGACGGACCGACGAGCCGATGGGCCGAGACTATGACGGAGGAAGGGGCTCGGATCCGAACGAGCAGCGACTTCACCCGGGTCATCATCATCGACTCCCGCGTCGTCGTGACTGCGGTGCTGACGCCCTGGGAAGGCCCGGCGCCGGCGCCCGACCGAGCGATGTTCGTGACGGACGAGGGACTGGTCCGCCATTTCGTCGCGGTGTTCGAACGGGACTGGGGACACGCACTTCCCTGGGACGGTACCCGCGGCCAGGCGGAGGTCGAGGTCACCCAGATCCAGCGGGACATCCTTCAGCGCCTGGCGGCCGGCGACGAGCAGGACGCGGCCGCTGAGGCCCTCGGCGTGACCCGTCGCACGGTGTCCACGCACCTTGGACGGCTGCGCAAGGCGACCGGCGCCCAGTCCTTGCCACAACTCCTCTACTGGTGGGGAACGCGGGGGGATCTTCATCAGCAGGTCTGATCACGTGGGCCGGAGCAGGGCGCTGTGCCCACGCCCGCGCAGTGTGAAGCGCAGTGCAAGGGCGCCGTCGCGGTCGATGAAGTCCTGGACGCGTTCGACGGCGCCAGCGGCGGCAAGGAAGTATCCGAGGGCGGTGTGCTCCTCGGGCGTCAGGGGCAGTGTGGCAAGCAAGGTCCAGAGGGCAGACACGGCGGCATCGAGCGAGTCGAATGACGCCGGGTCGGCGATGCCCTCGACGGTGAGGGTGTAGCGCGTGGTGCTCAGGGCGTGCTCCGGATCTCGGCCCCCCGGGGCTGCGGTGTGCGTACTCTATCGAACAGTTTGTTCGAGTTAATGTGCTTGTGTTGGTACTGACTTCGGATCTTTCCTAGGCCAGCGTCGGAGGGGTGCCGACCGATGATCTCGAAGCCCGCCTGCTCGCTGAGCGGCAGGTCGTCGGCCATCGCATCCGGGCCCTGCGTCACCAGCGGGGGCTTACTCTGCCCCGGCTCGGCGAGTTGGCCGGCGGCATCGACCGGCGGACCATCTCCCGCATGGAGTACGGCACGCAGGCGTCCACGATTGACCAGCTCAACGCGGTTGCCTGGGCTCTTGGGGTTGAGGTCTGGCGCCTGTTCTGGGACGAGTGATCAGCGTCTGCCGCGACGCCGGAACGCGGGCGGGCGCGGCAGGGGCGGAGCTGGCAGCACCGCGCAGGGCCGGCACCGGTCTATGGCGTCCGAGTTGCTGTTGATGACCTCGACGAACCGCCCCTGGCCGTACTGTCCGCAGCGGCGGCAGTAGCCTGACGACTCCTCCTCGCCGCTCACGGGCCGACCTCCGCCCACAGTGTCCCGTGCGCACCGTCCGAGGCGTGGCCGTACTGGGCCGTCCCGGGGAGAGCGGCGAGGGCGCTCAGGATTTGAGCGTGCTGGGCGGCCGTCGGCGGTCGGCGCAGGATCATGTCCATCCGGTCTGCACCAGTGGGGGTACGGCTGTACTCCACGTAGGCGCCGACCGTGGCCACGGCCGCCGCGACGACCTGGAGCGGAGAGGGCGGCGTCATCGGACCCTCGCTGTCCGCAATGCCGGCGCGATCCGTACGGACCGGAGTTCGCCCTCCAGGCGGAACGTCAGGTTGAGCCGGCCGTCCTGCTGGATCGCGGTCAGTACGCGCTGCTCGACACCGTCGCCGAAGAAGTACTCGTAGGCGCCGTACTGCACCGTGCCCAGTGGCAGCGCCCGCAGGGCCTCCCACAGCAGGACGAGCGCCTGCCGCAGCGGTACCTGCTGGGGCTCCATGACGCCCTCGATGTCGGCGGTCACCATCAGGGCGTCCGGCTCCATGAGCTTGCTCATCGGCTCTCCTTGGGTACGTGGTCGGAGCAGGCGACGACAGCCCAGCCGAGTGGGGCCGTGCGCGCGCCGGTTGGGGTGTGCCGGTGGCCGGCCGGGACGAACGGCGCGGTCGTGGCCCCGCACACGATGCAGGCCTTGCCGTGCAACTGTTCGTCCGTGGGAGGTGCCGCAACGTCCGCCTGAGAGCTCGTCATGGCCCCAGCATCGACATCGACGGAGTCCAGCCCCAGGGCCACCGTGAGTACCCACCGTGTACAGCCCGCCGTGGGTAGGCTCCAACCATTACAGCCGAAATGGGGAGCCCACGTGCTTACTCCCGAACCGCTGCCACCCCACCTGTTGGCCGACCCGGAGTTCATGGCGGCCTGCGCGGGTCGACGAATCGGCGCGGTCTTCCAGCTCATCAAGTCCCGGGTCGGCATCTACCCCGCCAGCATCGCCCGCCGCACCGACATGACGACCAGCCGGGTCACCGAAATCATGGCGGGCGGCCGAACGGTGGCCGCGATGGACGTCATCGAGCGAATCGCCGACGGCCTCCGAATCCCCGGCCACATGCTCGGCCTCGCGGACCGTCCGTGGCAGACGCCACAACCCGTCGACTACCGCCCCGCGCCGGTGCCCGAGACTTGGGAAGTCCTCGACATGCTCACCCGGTCCACCGCCAGCGATGCAACCCTCCTCCACTTGGAGGCTGCCGTCGCCGACGCAGCGTTCCGATATCCGACGTCCGCACCCATCGAGGCCGTGCCAACGATGACTCGACAGCTCGCAGCCGTCCACGAACTCCTCGGCCGCCCCCAGGCGCTCGCCGCCCGGCGCCGATGCGTACAGATACTGACAGCCCTGTCCGGCCTGCTCGGCCTTGCCCACCACGACGCAGGCGACCCGGCTCGCTCTGGAGCGTTCTTCCACATGGGCCAGGTTGCCGCGGCCGAGGCAGCTGATGACGGGCTCACCGCTTGGCTGCTGACCATGCAGAGCATCGCCGAGTACACCGCCGGCCGAACCGTGCAGGCGGCCGCGCTGCTGGAGCAGGCCGACGTGCTGGCCGTTACGGCCGGGCCCCGGCGTCGAGCCTGGGTAGCCGCCAACCTCGGTCGGGCCCTCGCTGCCCAGCACTCCAGCACCCCGTCCCTTGCCGCCCTCGAACGCGCCGCCGACCATCTCGCCGCCACCGACGAGCAGATCGGAGGCCTGGACTTCTTCACCGTCGCCCGCCTCGACGGCCTCGCCGGCAACAGCCACGCGCTCCTCGGCGACCACGACACGGCGGCCAACCTCCTGACGGCGGCGCTCGAACGGCGAGACCACGGCGACCTCAAGGGGCGCGCGGTCCTCACTTTCGACCTCGCCGAGTGCCGCATTGGTCAAGGTGACGTCGATGCCGCATGTGCTCTCGCGCACGACGCCATGGACATCGCCGAGGGCAGTGTCGTTCAGCCCCTCATCCTCAGGGCCCGCGACTTCCAGCGATCCCTCGCCCCCTGGCGGAGCGCCGGTCCCGTGCGGGAGCTCGCCGCACGCGTGAGAGAGTCGGGGCAGCAGCTCGCTCGCGCATGAGGAGGACCACCCCGATGGAGTGGAAGAGCTACGGCCGGCGCCGCGTCTACAGCAGCCCGTACGTCGAGGTCTGGCTTGACGACGTCGACATCCCAGGCGTCGGCCGCATCGACCACCACGTCATCACGATGCCGCGCGCATCGACAACCTCCGTCGTCACCGATGAGCAGGGCCGGTTCCTCCTTCTCTACCGCCACCGCTTCATCACCGGCCGATGGGGCTGGGAGGTTCCGGCTGGCTGGGCCGAGCCCGGGGAGGACCCCGCGATTGCGATCGCCCGGGAGGTCGAGGAGGAGACCGGTTGGCGTCCGGGGCGGGTCGTGCCGCTCGTCGAGTACGACGCCCTCGCGGGCATCTCCACCATGCACTTCCGCTCGTTCCACATCACCGAGTGTGAGTACGTCGGCGAGCCGACCGACCAGAGTGAAGCCTCCCGGATCGAGTGGCTCACCGAGGCCGAGGTGGTCAAGCTCCTTGCCGCCGGCGACATCCCGGACGGGCCTTCCCTCGCGGCGCTCTCCTACTACCTCGGGCCGCACCGCCTGATGGGCGACGCGGAGGCTGGCCTGCGCTGACCTGTCGGTGCCCGCCCGTACGATGCCGGCATGCCCGATGCGCTGCCCATCCCCGATGACCTGATCGCCCTGCAGCGTGCCCTGGATGCGGCGCGCGCCGAGCTGGGGGCGTGGATCGCGGAGACGGAGGCCGCCCGACGGCTGGAGTACCCCGACCCCGAGCAGATCCTGGAGCGCGGCATCTGGCCGGCTGACCTTCAGACCCGCCTCGCCGAGCTCCGGGCCGCACAAACCGCGGCGTTCGACGCCGTCCGGCTGCACCCGACAATGCAGCAGGCCCTCGAGGACCGCTGTCACCAGGTGACCGAGCGGGCACTCAAGGACGCCGCGCGGCTGACCAAGCCGGCCGACGTCTGAGGTCGGACGGGTCACGGCTCCGCAACTTCGGCACCCCACCACCACTCCACCGATACGGTTCCCCCCTGCCCACCACAGTCCAGGGGACACCATGCGCCGCACCACCCT